>Ga0075156_10001305_pt1 | contig 13561 bp, 15 predicted proteins | sample JI81AbrownDNA_FD_70966 | JGI IMG/M metagenome (GOLD analysis project Ga0075156, IMG submission 70966) | Wastewater effluent complex algal communities from Wisconsin, to seasonally profile nutrient transformation and Carbon sequestration -... | ecosystem: Engineered > WWTP > Effluent > Algae...
TCCAAAATACTATTGGGCATGATAATTCCCCTCGTTTCATTATTCCAATCCATCACCATGTTTTCAGTAACTAGTTACTTTAAAAAACAAAAATGTGCCGAATATAAAAAATATGAAACAAAGAGCTTACGAAAACGAGGATACAACGATTGAGAGACAACCATCTATCTACATTCTCAGCTGCTTAGACCTTTCACAACAAATTTATTTTTTACTAATTTTATCATTTCATGGCACTGATGTGTGTTTTGTGTAGCTTGCAAACCCTCGTTGAAACAGATACTAAGCTCTATTATGCCACACCAAGTCTTTTCTCTCTGTAGAAAACTTAATCTCTATGCTGCATAGCTATCAAAACATAGTTGATTGATTAGATTATACAACCTCGTCAGTGTTAGTAGCTTCCTCTTCAATTTTCGATGCAGGTGCAGCCTTGTTGGCTTCACGAGCAACCTTCTTAAGCTTTTGCGACTTGACATGCTTGCAACGCTCTAATTTGAGCACGTGTTCGTCACAGTAGCTTTGGATGCATCGCTTTTGGTTGAGACCTTGCTTCTGTTGCTAATTGTTGACTTATTGCTATACAATGATGAATCGTCCTGGCCTTGCTTGGAAGCGCCGACATCGGTTATGGACACGGATGTTGCTATTGCAGAAGCAATGTCCTGCAATTCTTGGGTTTGATTGTTGTTAAAAATCTTGTGTTAAGGAATCAAGTCAAGTATATGAGGAACAATTTAAGAAATCTTACATCTATGAAGCGGTGTATCGCTTCATTAATTTAAATAGTTACTTACTTCGTTTTCTGTGGTTTTAACGCTTTTGGTACTCTTTGTACTCACGACGGATGTTTCGTCAGCATTCTAAGATGGAGCTTGAGGGAGAACCATTTTTAGCTTGATTTCAAAATACACAAGAAATGAGCTTTTAATGAGAAGCTTTTCGGCGTTTGAGACGATCTTTTTTAATGAATGTTTTTGTTCTTTGGAAGGTCCCAGGATTATTGTGCGGATCAACAAGTTGACGTTTTTATCAAGCAGGCCAGAAATTGGTTTTGTGAAGCAGTGAATTATTGACTCGAACTCATAAGCATGAAAGTTACCAGTATTAACTTTTGAATCATGAGAATTTAAAAGGCTTACATTTTAAACGACATTGTGGCGGGTTAGAGATTATTGCCTTTGTATAAAGTAACACATGTGCCAATTTAATCTACCAACTCTATACACCGCTAGACTGTCGAAAAAAGAGAACTTGGGCAATTAGGTCGCCACCAACTTTGAGTGTATGCATGAATTATAGGTTATAGGCGATTTGATAAAATATGTGTGCTCTTAGATATTCAAAAATGAAATTTTGGTATTTTGGTCGTGTAAATTCACTTGATCTACCGGTAATAGCACCTGAAAGATGGAAGCTGTGATTAACTGTAGTCTGTGCTTTCCTGTGTGTAAGTTCGGCTGTGCATACACTATTTATCTTCTTCGTAGCTTTTCTTCAACACGTTCAAGGTTTACCAATAAGATGTTGTCACATTTATTGCAACATAATACTTGATCTAAGTTTTCTAAAATCAGAGCTATCTTAGAATTTTATGTCGTCTCGACCTGGTTCGGTTGATGTGTATCAATCGCGCAAGTTTACCAATAAGATTTTGTCACATTATTGCAACATAATATTTGATCAAGTTTTCTTAAATCGGAGCCAATCTTAGTATCTGAAGTTATGAAAAATGGTATATGTAGTTCGCAACATTAACATAACTTACAAGTTACGTTCAAAGACAAAATGGCACGAATATATCATATTTAACAAAGAGCTTACGAAAACAACGAGGATAAATTTAATATAACTTCACACTCAATTTATCAATCTGCGATGATTTCGGGACAACCATATATCTACATTCGCAGCTGCTTAGACTTTTAACAACAAATTTATTTAAATACTTGTTTACTTATTTGGTCATTTCATGGCACCGATGTGTGTTTTGTGTTGCTTTCAAGCCCACGTTAATACACATACTAAGATCTATTATGCCAAGGCAAGTCCTTTCACTCTCGTAGAAACTTAATCTCCATGTTCAATAACTATATAAACATAGTTAAGTTGATCAGATTATACAACCTCATCAGTGTTATCAACTTCCTCTTCAATTTTCGATGCAGGTGCAGCCATGTCGGCTTCTCGAGCAACCTTCTTAAGGCTTTTGCGACTTGACATGCTTACAACACTCTGCTTTGAGCTCGTGCTCTTCACAGTAGTTTTTGATGCGTCGCTTTTGGTTGACACCTTGCTGGGATTGCTAAGTGTTGAATTCTTGCTATAGATTGATGACTCGTCCCGGCCTTGCTTGGAAGCGCCGACATCTGATATGGACACGGTTTTTGCGATTGCAGAAGCAATGTCCTGCAATTCTTGTGTTTGATCGTTGTTAAAAATCTTGTGATAAGGGATGAAGTAAAAGTATGTTAGGGACAGTTAAAGAAATCCAACTTTATGAAGTCGTTTATCACTTCCTTTAGCTAACATTATTCTCGTTACTTACTTTGTTTGCTGTGGTTTTAACACTTTTGGTACCCTTTGTAGTCACGACGGATGCATCATCAGCATGCTTAAGTGGAGCTTGGGAGAGAATCATTTTTAGCTTGATTTCAAAATACTCAAGAAATCAACTTTTGATGAGAAGCTGTTCGGCTTTTTTATACGATATTTTTTATGAGGTTTAGGCAGAAGCTTGTCAGTTTATTTGATGGTTTTGCGGATCAACAAGTTGACGCTTTTTTCAAGCAAGCCGGAAATTGGTTTTGTTAAGCTCTGATTTATTAACTCGACCACTTATTTTTGCACGAAAGTTATCGGTTTCACCTTGTGAATAATATGACTTTAAATAGCGCTCTTTTCAAACAATTACTTTTCAATCAATTGCTTGCTCGCGGGAGCAAGATTATTGCCTTGGCGCTAAATACAGCTCTCAAGCCAGATAAAGCAAGGGAACTGTCTTCAAAACACAGAACTTGTGCGAGTTGGTCGCGAGTCGCGAGCAACGCCTTTTCTACATGTTTTCGTTTGCCTAAGTTTACAACTTGATCGTGTACAAATCGCGCCAGCCTATTCTATTAAGAGAGACCGATTGTAGGAGAGACCGATTAGTGCAGATGCTGGACTCATTTTGGAACATTTCATTTCATCTTGACTATTTCTTCAATGAAATCCAACTCATTCCACGAAACTTCCGATTGAAATTGAAGTTCGTTTCAATTCATATTCCACTACGAACATATTTCTTGAGCTCAATGCTTGCAAACATCTATGTTCGAAAAGTATAGTTATACTAGGGAATTTGTAAAAGTCTAAGTGTATTCTGAAAATGTCAATTGATGTATGTATTTTATAACATTTACTTCAATATTCAAAGTAATACTAGACTCGATAATTCCCTGTCTTTGCATCATTTAAAATCTAATACCATGTTTTCAAGTAACAAGTTACTTTGCAAGGTAAAAATGGCACAAATATAAAGTATGAAACAAAGAGCCTGTTGAGACAAATGACATCAATGAGGGTAAACTTATAAATATGACCAAAATGCCATATATGCTCATGTGCTGGATATCCAGGACATCTATTTCCAACACAAGGCCCTTACCTGCATCTCAGGACGACAAATTTCGGCTCTCTACAAGTTCTTGCAGATGAATTGAAGGCAAATGCCAGTTCAGTCCCTATGGTGTTAGGTGGAGACATGTATGGTAATATGGGCCTCATTCTCACTGCTACACAGTATACAATGCTATCAAACACCCCTTTCGTATGTCTGGTCAATCCAGGACCTTTCGATCCACCAGAAAAACTCACCAAAGCCAAAATCAATGCAACCCATGATGTCTGGAAAGGATTCCATCACATGTTTCACCTCAGCCAAGCTGTCGAGAAGGCACGCATATCTCAAGTGGTTTTGGCAGTGGAGTTACCATATCTAGCAGTGCTACTCAAAACTAATACAAGTCAATATAAAGACTACATCCTAACTGTCCTGCACCAGCTCTTCACAACCTATGGCCACTCCTCAACAATCGAAAGCACACGAGATGGAGAGCAATATGAACTTCCATTTGGCACTTCCTCTTGCTTGACACCATATTCAATACTGTCAAGGATTCAATCGAACTGTCTTAATATGCTCTCATGCCCATGTCACCAAATCAAGCTGTTAGTCTGGCCTATGTTGTTTTGGCAAGTAACCCTGTCCTACTGCAAGATCTGAGAGCCTAGAATCGAGGTCCTGCCAAGAGAAATACATGGGCCAACATGAAAATACATCTATGCAAAGCACAACAAGACCTACTTTCACTGCCAGTTGCCAATCAGATGTACCATCCAAGCCCTCAAGAAAATTTCACACACTTCAGTGGGCTGATGGATTACTACCACCAAATGTGGATGTGTTACCACCAACCCCAGCAGAAGCATACTTCTACTCTGCCAATTCCACAGTAACCCAGCAACACTAATCGAAATGTCAAACAAGGTCCAACAATGTGCAGTGGACCTCAACTCATGCAAGAATAAACTCATGGCACAATTCCAAGAAATGTTGTCTCTACTACAAAATGCAAACGCAGCACACATGCATCTCCTAGCAAACTCAATCGAAACAAAGGAAAAAATGCAGGAAAACAACAACCGGAGCCTAGTAAGTACTGTTGGATTCATGGGAGCTGCACACACACCGGAGCTGAGTGCAATCACAAGGCCGACAACCACAAGGACAAATCTACCTTCTACAACATTTTGGTGACTCTTCAGCAGGGTGCTGTAAGAATGTCAGTCTGGGGCGTCAGAATGTAGCAATAAGTTAATTTAAAAGTTTACTTATTTTCTACTGATGAATTCCAATAGAGAGAATTTGTACATATTTGTATTCTATCATTATTACACTAATACTATCGATGCTACTGTCATTCCAAATTGACAAGCTTACATAATTCGGAATGCATGGCATTATCTATACTTCTAGACCAGCTTCTAGCATCAATAGAGAGCAAATTGTGTTTTGACAAAACTTGATCCAGTAAACGTAATTAGTTTTACAAAAGTAACACTTTGGTCATGTGCCAATCGGGCAAGACTATTCTAATTGGAGAGACCAATTAATGTAGCTGCAAGTCACATTTTGAAACAAATCATTCCATCCCAACTATTTCTTAGATCTTAGTCAATCTTCTCACGAGACCTGTCATTGAACTCTAATAATGTTGTCTCGAACTAGCATATTTCTAGCGAGCAATTGTTAGAAACTTCTATTATCGAAAAGAATATCCATATTTAAGTGTATTTGTTAGTGTCTAAGTGTATATTAGTCTGAAAATGTCAAATGGAATGCTTAGTCCGCAACATTCAAAACTACTTACTTAATCAAATAAATATTTGGCTTGACAATTCCCTGTCATGTCAAAATCTTACAGCATGTTTTCAAGTATCAAATTACTTTTAAAGACCAAAATGAAACAAAATTAAAGTATAAAACAAAGCTCCTATTTAGACAAACAACATCAAGGAGGGTAAAATATAATATAACCTCACACTCAACTTGAAATGCAAATAGATGACGATGAGCTGTATTCACTTTTTACAAGAAATTTATTACTTATTTACTTGTTTGATCATTTCAAAGTACCTATGTATGTTTTGTGTTGCTTGCAAGCCCATGATAATAAACATACTAAGATCTGTTAAGCCACACCAAGTCTTTTCACTCTCGTAAGACACTTTATCTCTATGTTCGATAGCGCTATATAAACATAGTTAAGTTGATCAGATTAAAACCTCGTCAATGTTAGCAGCTTCCTCTTCAATTTTCGCTGCGGGTGCTGCCATGTTGGCTTCACGAGCAACTATCAAAACGCTCTTGAGACCTGATATGCTTGCAACGCTCTGCATTGAGTTCATGCATTTCACAGTAGCTTTGGATGCGTCGCTTTTTGTCGAGACCTTGTTGCTTTTGCTAATTGTTGATTTCTTGCTTTACATTTATGACTCGTCCCGGCCGTGCTTGGAAGCACCGACATCTGATACGGACACGGTTGTTGCTATTGCAGAAGCGAAGCAATGTCCTGCAATTCTTGGGTTTGATCATGTGGCAGATCAGGCTATATTAGAGACTTGGGAAAGGCTGAAAAGAATCAACTTTCCCGGAAGATGTTCAAAACCCATTCGCAGTCCAGGATGAAGCATTTGACAAAATCCAAATTACAGAGGTTGCTGTCATTATAGGAAAAAAGCGCTGTGCAATGTGGAAGTGTCTAAATTCAGAGTAGAAGGGCACAGTTAGTTGGTAAACATTATCAGGAATGAGTTCCTCAAACTTCTATGATTTCTGTAATGGCCGACAGGATAAATGTATATATACATTAATGAGGCAATTGGAGTCAAAGGCCAACTTTTTTGCCGCCGTTATAGCCTACCTAACCATTGGAGACCTTAATTGAGACCATCAACGAGGCAAAGAAATTTTTTTGATGTCGAGCTTCGCTAGAAAATGAAAACGCGAGAAAGGTAGCAAAATCACAGAATCTCTGCGGGAGATGAAAAATAGCTGCATGAAAGTAGAGATTGAAATATGAAAGCTGATATTCTTCAAAAATAAGAGGCTTGAAATCATATGGAAGAATACTGAAAAGAATAGGAGGAAGAGCATAAGTTAAGGCAGATATTTTTTACAAATGCGAGAAAATTCAGGCCAATCTTTGGCAACTGCGCAAAAACATGCAAGACAAGCCTGATGAGCAAATAAAAACAGACATCAAAATGGACATTCAGGCATATATGAATAGAAAAAATATCTAATATTCTAAATTTTAGGTAAAAGTTATGTTCTGAAACGAAATTCACGATCCTGATGGTATTGTAGTATTCCCAATGACCGCCATCCCAGTTTTTCTACTATGAAATCCCAAAGCACTGAATTCTCTTCTATATTGCTAACGCTAACAAAAATTCAGAGCTGAGGTCTTGCATACTGTTCAACATTTTTAAGACATATTTGCAGTGGAATTCTGAATATTCTCCATTCTGTTGTCATTTACCCAAATATTTCTCCATGCGGATTCGCAAATGACTAAGGTAAATATTCCTAGCATCACAATTTTCATCACCAATGAATCGAATGAGCATATCCTTAGAGATATGCATTGTCATCAATGAAAAATGTACCCACTGGATTTTTTTTACATGATTTAGGGTTTGAAGTTTGTTTTGCAGTAGTTCATGAACAATATCCACAGAAATTAAAATTCTATAAAGTTTTCAATGGTGTTTTAATGTTGAATATAATTTTAGACAAACTTGTGCTACTTTGTAATCTGAGCTCTCTTGCACCTGTCAGTTGAAATGAACAGTTATTAAATAATAATAGCAAAGGTTATGAGAGACTTTTGGCAAGTTTGCGTCGCCTTTGGCTTAAAAATGAGACAAGTTTGTGAAGATCCTGCCACAATTAAAGGATTTATTCTAAATCCATAATATAGGACTAAGAGAACATAAGTTAAACAAACAATTCAGACAAAATTGAAGATATAATCAAAGAAATAATGAATGTAAAATCGCATGCACCTCATGAAAATGTGCAACAGGAAATCATGATGGTGGTAAAACGAATAATGTGTACTCAATTTTGTTTGAGGCTATGGAAAATTTTGATCAAATCGCATATCTATAATTGAATAATCAAACCTTCAAGAAATGTTCCCTAGGAGTTCAAGATGTATCATAGTCACTCCTGCATGCACTACTATGTAAAAGTCGAGTCGTCGACGAGAACTTTTCTCGACTTTGACTCGACCTAGGTCGCGAACAAATCCAGTCGATGAAAAGGCCTAAAATCTACCCGACTGGAAGCTCTACTGTTCAGGGCCGTTCTTAACCGCGTAAAATTTGGGTAGAAATTGATGCCGTTAAAACAAATAAATCCGTTCTTTGTACGTGTCACCAGAAAAAGCAAATCGATTCTTTTTTTGCAGCTGAAATCACTATGGATCCTTACAGCTATTCGAAGACGCTACTTGTGCTGAACTGCTAATAGTTGAAGATAAACTAGTATCTTAAACTTTAATTAGAAATTGCTATATTATCCAGCATAATAAAAGTAGTGTTATTGTTGAGGAAGCCAAAAAATAACGAAAAGGCAAATAATGTGGGTAATGCTTATTGGACTGAAGGAAGCTTTACAAGACTGAATAAAAATAACAAAAGCATTAAAAGCCAAATTAAAAATTATGAGACGGTGCCGGACGCACTAGCTCATAATTTCTCAATATATTATAATATGTGTTAATTTAATTTTATTACTAGATTACTATTGTAATACCAACATAAATTCAGACATGAAAGGTGAAGTTGGAGAGCAGCATGACAACAAATTTCACGGCTTCAAGTAGAAAGGAGGTAGGAACAAGAATAGAAAAAAACAATTAGCTGCTGATGAGTTCTTCAGAGGAGTAGGGTTCTCTGTAGGTAGAGATGGCTCAGAGCTGTAAAGAAAGCAAATGCAAAAATGGATCTGTATGCAATTCAAAAATGGATCTGACATGAAAAAATGCCATAAGTAGCAGAAGGTTGTCAAGCCAGAAGTTCCTGACCAAGCAGAAAATCATACTGCCCACAAAAAAAGAGTATGGGAGTATTGCATGGGCAGGCTGATGAAGACGGCGAGAGTACTTAAAGGGAATATATGTAATCTGTTTGCTGTACTGATGTCACTATGTGACTCTGATACCAAGAACCAAAACAAAGCTAGTACTGAAGACACTGCACTGGAAATTTCTATAGACTCTATGGGCCTACTAAGTGTCATCAAGATGCTAGTGTACAACATCCTGAGCATGAGGCACAACAAGGCAATGGTGCATATGAACCTAATGACCCAATATCAAGAAAGATTCCAATTCATATAAGGGGGCAGTACATGGATATGAGAAATTTGCATGACAAGCTAGACCTAAAACTTGGAAGTTGCGAAGTTGATACGAGGGCAGTACACAAGGAAAAGGGGATAACTGTGCCTACAAATGCCCAGCTAAAAATGCTATTGACAAGATTGAATAGGAGCATCATGCATTCTATTCCTGTACAAGGACACTATGTTGCAAAATGGCCAACAATCAACTGAAAATACCTAAGCCCCATGCACATGTAGTCATGACCCAAATGAATGTAAGAGAGGACATAAATAAATTTGGTGAACAAGCATACAAATCACTACTAAAATAATCAAATCAGCTGCACAAGCAGCAAGCAATATTGCTTCCAAAAGAGAAGAGATGTTGCATGAAGAGAACTTAACTTTCCTGAAGGAAAAACGTGACAACAGCACCAAGGCAAGAGGGTATGCAGATGGCAGGTCACAAAGGGAATATACGAGGAATCAGACACCAGCTCCCCAACAGTATCACTAGAGGCCATGCTACTGGGAGTTCAGACTGAATTAATATAATCAATGTGTAGCAAACAAAACAATCAATGGTAAGCAATGCACAATCATATGGCACATAGATGACTTGAAAATATCCCACATCTATAAAAAAAGTCACGATGAAAAATTTGGGAAAGGAAGTCTGCTTACCATGACATAGGACAAAGTATTAGAATACTTAGGTATGACGCTCAACTACACAATAACAGGCATTGTAAAAATATCCTTGTATAAGTACATAGAAAGTTTTACAGAATTTCCATCAGACATGAATTGATCTGCAAAAACACCCGCTGCAACACACCTATTCAATGTAGAAAAGGAAGCAAGAAATTGCTCAAGGATATGTGCAAATTTTTCGCCACGTTACCTATCCAGATACACAATACAGGACATTCAAATGGCAGTAGCATTCCTATGCACTAGAGTACAAAGGCTCAATGAAGATGACCACCAAAAATTGACCAGAGTTTTGCAGTACATATGGAATACCAGGGAACCCCAGACTATAGAGCCAGACAAATACCTCAACTGGTGGGTAGATAGTTCCTATGCAGTGCACCCGGACATGCATAGCAACAGTGGCATAGTGATGACCCGGGGAAAGTGTGTACTTCACTTGATGTCATGTAAAACAGAAACTAAACACAAAAAGTTCAACAGAGGTAGAACTAGGCTCTATAGACAATGCCATGGCACAAATGCTGCAGACCAGACACTTCCTAGCATCTCAAGGTATGTATGTACCAACAATGAAAATCTACCAAGATAACAAAATCACCATACACCTATCAGAGAACGGCAAGGGATCAAGTAGCAGACGCATGCAACATCTGGAAATTAGATATTTTTTGTAACCAACAAGATTAAAAAAGGAGTGGTTAAGGTAGTGCTCTGTTCCACAGATGATATGCTAGGGCGCTTCTTTACCAATCCTCTACAGGTTACTCTATTCACACGAATGAGGGAAAATATATTAAATCTCCCCTGCAGCACTCATAATACTGTGCACACGATTGTGTTGAGGAAGCCAAAAACGACGAAAAGGCAAATAATGAGTTGGTAAGCGCCAAAACAAAAGTTTGCCAGTAAATGCTTATGGGCCTGAAGGAAGCATTACAGGACTGAATAAAAATAAAAATCATTGAAAACTAGATTAAAAAGTATTTTATGAGACCATGCCAAACGCTTACCAGTTATATTATTAACTAACAATATTATGGTCTAATATGAAGAACAAAAGATAAAACAAGCAATTATTTGACAGACCGGTAATATCAGTTGACCAAACCTCAATGAAAATGGTAAATGAAGAGAAAAGTTTCAGATTATCCAGGACTCAATACACTGAACAGATTCACTCACAGATCAAACATTTTGCCAAACTGAAAATGAAGCTCAACGAAGAGCTCCAAGCAACACCCACCAAGCGCAATTAACCAGCAGAGCATCATCTGCTACTCCCTGTGGAGCTGAGTTTCTAAGAACAAGACGACTTTTTTCTTGCACGCGCACACAACAAAGTTTAAGAATGGATTTTCAGTCTTGTAGAATGCCAAATTTTTTGTGCGTTGTTCTTCCTGTTAAGAACGGGCCTATTTTTAATTACCCACATATGCCATTCCATGTTTTTCGAATTCATTTCATTGAAGGTTCTTAGTGTAAATGGATACCAAAGACAAATTGAAAATCAATAACTGGTGCTCTAAGAGCAAACTGTGGACCCTTTACAAGGCAAGTGAATGTAAATTGGAAAGTCCTAAAGAAGACAATACCAACGAAAAGGAAAAAGAAAAAGATCTATCGGCTATAGATCAAAATGACGAGTCTGTCAAAGAAAATTATTGGCAGTATATATTAGTGGGATGATTATGAATAAGGTGTTTACCACTGATAGTAGGCTAAATGTTAGCTATGATTTTATCTAATCCACCAATGATGAAATTGACTAGAAAAATTATTTGTAGAATCAAAGACCAATTGAATTACCCAATCAAGGGAAAGATCATCAAAATAAATTCAGACAAAAGAAACGGAAGAACTAAACATTACATCAGAAATCACAAAATACAAGGCATTGGTAATATAAAACCCAAGAAACATGACAAATCTAAAGAAAAGAAAGTGAAGGCCACGAAAAAATAGTCTATAATTCGTCAATCAACAGGACAAACAACCAAGAATATTGGGAGCAAGAATCAAATCCCATCGCAATAGACAGCTGCTGCTCAGTGAGCATTGCGAAAAACATTCAAGACTTTGTGGGAACACTACCATAATGCAATGCAACAAGACAAAGTATTAACGGATCCACCAAAATTATACAAAAGAGTACTTGGATGTTAAAAATTGAAGACAATCATTGCACTATGCATGATATTCTAATAACCAACACTTTGCTGGCCACTGAAGCACCATACCACTTATTGTCACCTCAACATTGGGGATAACAAAGTAAAGACCCAGATGGCACGTATTGCATGATAAAACACAACAAAATGATAGACTATTGGGAAGGAGATAATTCTCAAACAAATAATTCTGGACAAAGACAATCACTGTGGTTTCATAAGAACTCTCCCCTCCTACCAAAAATACAACAACAAGACATAGAGAAACTCAAGGGGTACAAAGAAAAACAAATCAACGAAGACATAGAGCCAATCAACCCATTCAACTTTGAAGAGGGAGCCCGTGAAACAAGAGAATTACAGCGCACTCAAAAAGATGACATCCAACAAAAGGAATTATGGCCATGGCATCTGAAACTGAATCATTTGTCATTTCAAAGATCAAATGATGGCATAAGCAGGGAAAATTGACCAAGCAATTTATAGCAACAGATGTAAATTTTTGTCTTACATGTGCATATAGCATAGCAACAACAAAACCCTGGAGGAACAAAAATGGCAGCAATAAACTCAAATAAACTACAAAGCCTGGACAATTTGTTTCAGTAGTCACTTTTGAATCATCAAATACAGGTATTGTTGCACAGATCAAAGGATCAATAACAAACAAAAGGTACAAAGTGGCCACCATTTTACAGATCACTTAAGTGACCTATCATTTGTATTCCCACAAGAAGACTATTCAAGTGCAGAGTTATTTAAACCCAAAGTTGCATTTGAACAATTCGCAAATTCATGTGGCATGTGAGTGTTGCATTACCATGCAGATAATGGAAGATTTGCCGACTATGCCTTTATAGAGACTGTACAAGAGCAGTCATTATCATATGGTGGGGTCAACACACATCATCAGATTTGTAAGGCGGAGAAAAGAATAATAGACCTGCAAGTTCAAGGGATGGTGATGCTGATTCATGCCATCCATGGAAGGGCGTAGTGGCACCTCAGTCATGGCCATTTGCAACTAGGTTGGAAAACAAAATTATCAACCGAACCCTTAGTTCAAATGATGGAGAAGTACCTCTGTCACTGATTTGCAAATTCCATTAATCCAACCCAGATTAGACACAATGCATCCTTTCGGGTGTCCTGTTTTTGTATTGAAAAACGCGTTGCAACAAGGAAATAAAATTGGAAAATTGGAAAATAGTAGCAGAGTTGGAATGTTTCTGGGACAATCGTTAGATCTGTGCATTTTATATTGTCAATAAAACCAGGATAAGTCTCACCTCAATTTCACGTCAATTTGATGATCTCTTTGAAAGAATTTATTCCAGGATTGGAGTGGCAATACAAAGCCCGACTAATAAGAGAAAGACCAAGAAGCAGTCCAGATCTGGACAGTGGAACCATGATGCAAATTGCTGAGGAACAACCAGAAGATCAAAACCCAAGATTACACAAGTTCAACCATTGATGCGGGGGAAGAAAACTAAAATGATATAACACACCATAATGCAGATAATGAACAGATGTCCACAATCAGCAATGAAGATGAGGAAAAGCAAGACAGCTCAGTAAACAATAATTATAAAACAAATGCCAACAATTGAGGCGGAAATGAAGAGACAGATGAAAGGTCAAACCCGGAAAATAGGGAGACAGAATCAGACCAGCTGGACGAATACAGGACCAGAAGGGTAATTAGAACACAAAGATGGTTAGAAAGTAGGGAGCA
>Ga0075156_10001306_pt1 | contig 13556 bp, 10 predicted proteins | sample JI81AbrownDNA_FD_70966 | JGI IMG/M metagenome (GOLD analysis project Ga0075156, IMG submission 70966) | Wastewater effluent complex algal communities from Wisconsin, to seasonally profile nutrient transformation and Carbon sequestration -... | ecosystem: Engineered > WWTP > Effluent > Algae...
GCCGGTCATCATGACCTGGCGCTTGGCGTGCGCGGCGCGCAGCAGCGCTTCGGCGTCAAAGCGGGTCAGCTGGAACGTCGGCTCCTGTCCGGCCTGGTAGCCGATCATGCTGGAGGCGTCGAGCTCGACGTCGAACAGGCGCTCGCTCTTGGTCGGAATGGGGTCGCCTGAGAGCACGTGGTAGACGGTCAGCGTCGTCATACAGGCACCGATGCCCAGCGCCAGCGCCAGGACCATCAGCAGGCTCAGGGCGCGCGACGATCTGAAGCTGCGCAGTGCGAGGTCGAAGTAGTAGGCTGACATCAGGTGGTCCCCTTCTGCAAGAGTTGGTTGACGGCCGCCAGCTCGGCTTCGCCCAGGGCGCCGGCCGCCTGCTGCAGCAGCAGCCGCGCCAGCACATAGCCGTGTCGGGCCTGGTCGTGCGCGTTCTGCGCGCTGGTCTGGGTCTGGATCGCCAGCAGCAGGTCGGTCATGGTTCGCGTGCCCAGGCCCTGGCCGGCGCGGGTGGACGCCAGCGCTTTGTTGGCCGCAGCCACGGCGGCGCGCGTGCTGTCCATCAAGGCCATGCCGGAGATCACGGCCAGGTACTGGGCCTGCGTTTCGCGCACCAGCGCACGGCGGGTGCCTTCAAGTTCTTCGCGCGCGATATCGCGTTGATGCGAAGCCTGCCTCACCTGAGACTGCGTGGCGCCGCCGGCGAACAGCGGTAGCGTCAACCGCAGGGCGAGCTGGGTGCCGCCGCGCGGGTCGAAGCTGCTGGCGCCGGCGCCGCTGCTGCGTGCGCTGTCTACTCCCGCACTGAGCGTGGGCCAGTGGGCGGCGCGGGCGGCGCCCACGCGCTGTTCGCCGGCGTCCAGCACCAGGGCCTGGGCGCGCAGCGCGGGGTTGCTCTGCAGGGCCTGCGCTACCCAGGCCTGCGGCTGCTGCGGCTCGGGGGGCACGGCGGGCAGTTGTGCGACCAAGGGCTGAAGCACGCCAGGTGGCTGGCCGGTGAGCTGGGCCAGCGCCTCGCGGGCATCGGCCAGGGCCTGCCGGGCCTGCAGCGTGCTGCCGCGTGACAGCGCGTGATAGGCGCGGGCCTGCTCCACATCCACCTGGGCCGACAGGCCGGCCTTGAAGCGTTCATGCGCCTGCGCCACCTGGGCCGCGAAAGCGTCTTCGTTGGCCTGGGTGGTGGCCAGTGCAGCCTCGGCCGAGAGCACACCGAAGTAGGCCGTGGCCACGCGGGCACACAGCGACTGCTCGGCCGCACGCACGCGGGCGTCCTGCGCCGATTCCAGCGTGCGCGCGGCTTCCCAGCTGCGCAGCCGGCCAAGGTCGAACAGCACCTGGCTCACCGTGCTGCCGAACTGGCGGCTGCGGGAACCGTCCTGCTGGTCGCGTGTCTCGGTGGCACTGACCTGCCACTGTGGCAGCAGAGCGGCGCGTGCCTGAACGGCGAACTCACGCTGCACGCCGCGCTGCGCATCGGCGGCGGCCAGCACCGGGTCGGCCGCACGCGCCAGGGCATAGACCTGCAGCAGGTCTTCGGCGCTGGCGGCCTGGGCCAGGCCCAGGCACAGCGCGGCAAGAGACAGGCGGAGGCGCATCGTCACCGGGCCACGGCGGCGTGGGGGCGCAGCAGCGCCGGGTCCAGGTGCAGTTCGGCGGCAATGTCCACCACCTGGCCGTCGATCACATGCACGTTGCGCTGGGCCCGCGCCGCCAGCTGTGGGTCGTGCGTGACCATCACGATCGTCGAGCCCTCGCGGTGCAGCTCTTCCAGCAGGTCCATCACGCTGCGTGCCATCTGGCTGTCCAGGTTGCCGGTGGGCTCGTCGGCCAGCAGCAGCTTCGGCTGCCCTGCGAGCGCACGGGCGATCGCCACGCGCTGCTGCTGGCCGCCGGACAGCTCGCCCGGGTAGTGGCGCGCGCGCGCCGACAGGCCGACGCGGGCCAGAGCATCGGCGGCGCGCTGGCGCCGCTCGGCGCCGGGCAACCCGCGGTAGCGCAGCGGCACCTCGACGTTGTCCTGCACGTTCAGGTCGGGGATCAGGTTGAAGGCCTGGAAGATGAAGCCGATCTTCTGGTTGCGGATGCGCGAGCGCTCGTCGTCGCCCATCCGGCTGACGTCGATGCCGTCGAGCTCGTAGGCGCCGCCGGTGAAGGCCTCGAGCAGGCCGGCGATGGTCAGGAAGGTGGTCTTGCCCGAGCCCGAGGGGCCGGTGACGGCGACGAACTCGCCCGGGCGCACCTCGAGGTCGAAGTTGCGCAACGCGTAGGTCTCGACCATCTCGGTGCGGTAGACCTTGGACAGGCTGGTCATCTTGAGCATGGCGCTTCCTTGTTCGTCTGGGATGTTCGGGTTCGAGGGATGCCTGGAGGGGTGGTTCTCAAGGGCTCACGGCGACGCGCTCGGCGCCATGGAAGTTGTCGGTGCCGGAGGTGACGATGCGTTCGCCGGGCTGTAGGCCTTCGAGCACCTCCACCTTGGCCAGGCTCTGCGCGCCCAGGCGGATGGCGCGCTTCTCGGCCAGGCCGTCACGCAATACATAGGCGACGCGGCCACCGCCTTCGTCGACGAAGCTGCCGCGCGCGACCATCAGCACGTTGTCGCGCTGGTCCAGCAGCACCCGCACCGACAGGCGCTGGTTCTGGCGCAGCTGTTCCGGCACCGCGCCGTCGAAGCGCAGCCGCGCCGAGACCTCGTTGTTCACGACCTCGGGCGAGACCGAGCTGACGCGGCCCTTCCAGTGCTGGCCGTTGCCACCGATCTCGCCAGGCATGCCGGGCTGCAGTTCGCGGGCGAAGCTCTCGGCCACCTGCATCTGCACCTCGAGTTGCGACAGGTCGATCACGGTCAGCAGCCTGGCGTCCTTGGCCACGCTCATGCGCTCGGTGATGAACAACTGGCCGACCTGGCCGTCCACCGGCGAGCGCACCGTCAGCTCGTCGCGCTGGCGCTCGATGTCCCTGACCTGCAATTGCTGGCGCTCGTAAGCCTGGCGCTTGGCCTGCAGCTCGAAGCGTGTCGCGTCGTCCTTCAGGTTCAGCATCGCCTGCGCCTGCCGGAGCGCCACCTGTGCCCGCTCGACAGCGTCGCGCGCCTGGTCGACCTGCGAGCGGGCCGTGGCGCCGGCTTCGAAAGCCTGGGTCTGGCGCGCCAGTTCATTGCCTGCCGACTTGTAGGCGATGCTGGCGGTGTCGAGTTGCCCCTGCGCCATCGCGCGCTGCTGGCGCGCATCGGCCTCGGCGCGCAGCACCTCGCTGTGCAGTGCGTCGGCGTTCGAGCGCTCCTGCGCCAGCCGGGCGGCGAGGTCGGGGCTGGCAATGCGCGCCAGTTCCTGGCCACGCTTGACCTGGTCACCGGCCTGCACCACGAGGCTCACCGTGCCCGGGTTGCCGGCGTACAGCGTGGGGCTGACCGCGGCGACGACCTTGCCTTCGCCGGCCACGTCGCGCACGAGCGTGCCGCGCTCGACCTCGGCCACCGCCAGCCGCGCGAGGCTCACCGAGTTCTGTGCCGACAGCCCGCGCGACAGGGCCGGCCAGCCCCAGGCGACCAGCGCGATCAGCACCAGGCCGCCGGCACCGGCCAGCACCAGCGCGCCGCGGCGCCGCCACAGGGGAGGCGAGGCGAGGACCCGGTCTTGCGCGGATGTATCACGGATCATGGGGTGTCCAGCGAAGGCGATGCGCTTCAGTGTGCAAGCGGCGTACCACCCTGGCCGCAGGCGCTGGCACCTTGAAAATCAAGCACTTGCATCGCGTGCGGGACCAGCTGGGCTGTCCGCGGACACCGTGGCGGACAGTCCGGGCGGACATCGCCCGGTGCGCCTGGCGGCTGATACCGATGGGCAGTATCCGAGCCGCGTGCGAGCATTCGTCATGAGCCCTGCATTCGACGTGATCGTCTTCGGCGCCTCCGGTTTCACCGGGCGCCTGGTGGCCGAGTACCTGAACGCCCGCCACGGTGTTGGCGGCGAATTGGCCTGGGCCATGGCCGGGCGCAACCTGGCCAAGCTGGCCGAGGTGCGCGATGGCTTGGGAATCGCCGCCACGCTGCCGCTGGTTGCCGCCGACGCGGCGGACGCCGACTCGATGGACCGGTTGGTGCGCCAGGCCAAGCTGGTCATCACCACCGTCGGCCCCTACCAGCACCATGGCGAACACCTGATCACCGCGTGCGCGCGGGCCGGCACCGACTATGTGGATCTGTGCGGTGAGCCGCTGTGGATGGCCCAGATGATCCCGAAGCTGCAGGGCCCAGCCGCCGCCAGCGGCGCGCGCATTGTGTTCTCCTGCGGCTTCGATTCCATCCCTTTCGACCTCGGTGTGCTGTACCTGCAGGACGAAATGCAGCGCCGGTTCGGCGCTCCGGCCTCGCGCGTGCGCGGTCGGGTTCGGGTGATGAAGGGCACGATGTCCGGCGGTACCGCCGCAAGCGCTCTGGCCACCTTCGAGCGCATTGCCGCCGAGCCGGCGCTGGCCGGTACGATGGCCGACCCATTCGCCTTGACGCCAGGCTTCCGGGGGCCGGCCCAGCCCGAGGGCGAGTCGGCCCAGTACGACGAGGTGGCCGAGGCCTGGACCGGGCCCTTCGTGATGGCGACCATCAACACCAAGAACGTGCACCGCACGAACGCGCTGCGCGGACACCCCTGGGGCAGGGACTTCATCTACGACGAGCGCATGCTGACCGGCACCGGCCCCCGTGGCGCCCAGCGCGCACGGGTGTTGGCGCGCAACGCGAAGCTGCAGAACCTGCTGTTGGGGCTGCGGCCGGCACGGTCACTGATCCGCCGCTTTGCTCTGCCCCAGCCCGGCCAGGGGCCCGATCGGGCGGCGCGCGACGCCGGCCGCTACGAACTGCTCTTCATCGGGCAGACGGCCGACGGACGCTCGCTGCGCGCCGTGGTCAAGGGTGACCGCGATCCAGGCTATGGTTCGACCTCGAAGCTGATCGCCGAGAGCGCGCTGTGCCTGGTTCAGGAAGTGGATCGCTCGGCGACGCCTGGCGGCGTCTGGACCCCGGGCGCCGCGATGGGGCTGGCGGCCGCGCGGCGGCTGCAGGCCCGGGCTGGCCTGAGCTTCGAGATCGAAACCTGAGCGAGCTCAGATCGCCAGGATCTTCTTCGCTTCGCCCAGCGCCTTCATCGAGTCATCGTGCTTGCCGGCCTTGTGGGCGGCCTCGCCATCGGCGCGCAGTTGCTTGACCTTGGCGGCGTCGGCTTCGCTGAGCTTGGGCTGTGTCGACAGCTTGGCGTCGATGGCCTTCATCTCGTTCGGGCAGTTGTGGGCCAGGGCCGTGCCAGCGGCGATCGTGAGGGTGGCGGCGATCAGGATGGATTTCATGGGGTTCCCATTTGTGGATCAAACACCCGCGGAATCTAGCCCGTGTGCCGCGTCCATGCAAATTGCGGCCGCGTTCCCCACGGCCGGTGTGATGGGATTGCGGCGGTGCGCGGGCTACCAGGCGCGCAACTTGACCCGCAGGCGGGCGATCGATTGGCTGTGTAGTTGGCACACGCGCGATTCGGTCACCTTCAGCACGGCGGCGATCTCCTTCAGGTTCATGTCGTGCTCGTAGTACATGCTCATCACGAATTGCTCGCGCTCGGGCAGCTTCTTGATGGCCTCCACCAGCGCTTCGCGCATGCGGTGGTCCTGCAGTTGCGCCAGCGGGTTGGCGTCTTCGTTCGACACATGCCGGTCGAGGAAATCGTCGCTGCCTTCGTCTCCCGACATGTCTTCAAGGTAGACCAGCTGAGTGCCGCGCACCTTGTTCAACGTGTCTTGGTAGTCGCTCAGCGCCAGGCCCATTTCTTCAGCAATTTCGCCTTCGTGCGGTGGCCGGCCCAGGCGCTGCTCCAGGCGGTGCACGGCGGCCTCGATCTCGCGCTGCTGGCGCCGGTTGCCGCGGCTCATCCAGTCGCTGCCGCGCAGTTCATCGAGCATGGCGCCGCGGATGCGCTGGGTGGCAAAGGTCTCGAACTGCACGCCCTGTTCGACGTCGAAGCGGCCCAGTGCGTCGTGCAGGCCGATCATGCCGACCTGGATCAGGTCGTCGATCTCCACGTTGGCCGGCAGCTTGGCGATCATCTGGTGGGCCAGCCGGCGGACGAGCGGGCTGTACTGCTTGAGCAACGCGTTCGATTCGAGGCGGCCGGTGGCGGTGTACATGGTCGGTCTCCGGAGGGCGGGTTCAGTAGGTGTTCAGGGGCATGCCGGCTGCGGCGGCGCGCGGCGGCGTGCGGCCCAGGTCGTTGGCAGATTCGGGGCTCAACAGCTGGCTGGCTGCCAGGCGCGCCAGCGCCGGTGTGGCGGCGGCGGTGATCGGGTCGCGGCGATCCAGCCAGACCGCCTCGCGTATCACGGCGCCGAGGAAGTCGTCGGCGCAGTCGGCCAGACGTTCGGCCACCCGCTGGGCGGCCTTCGGCGCGCCGGTCATGCCGGTCAGCAGGTCGAAGGTCATCAGCCCGCTGCGTTGCGCGAGCAGCTTCATCGAGGTGTAGGCATCGGTCAGGCTGTCCGGCTCGAGAGAGGTCACCAGCACCGGGCGGGCTTCGCGTCGGCCGAGCAAGCGCACGAGGTCGCGGGCATTGGCGTGCACCAGCAGCACGTCGGCCTGCGGGGCGGCCTGCTCGACGGCGGTCAGCCACGCCTCGCACGAGCCTCGGGTGTTCACGTGGCGCAGCGGCAGGCCGCGCGCGGCGAGGTAGGAGAGGGTGTCCGACAACGGCTCGATGGCAGCAGCCAGATCGACTTCGGAGATGTTGTTGGCGCGCGGCGCGCTGTCGGCCGCGTCGACCACCAGCGTGTTGGCGCCCAGTTCGCTGAAGGCTCCAGCCAGGCGCTCCAGCAGGATGGCGGTGCAGTCGGCATGGGCATTGAAGGCTACCGGCACCACTCTCTGGCGGCGGCCGGCGGCGAAAAGGCGACGCAGACCGTCGGCCTGGTCGGCCGGCGTGTACCACTCGTCGACAGTCGTGAAGGGCGTGGAGCGCATCGCGTTGTCGGCTCAGATATGAAGCGCCGGGGCACCGTTGGCGGGGCCACTGCGATGGGCCGACGCGAAGACGAGTTGCACGTCGTCCGGCTCCATTCGGTAGGTGGCGCCGCCACCGCCGCGCAGCGCGCGTTGCACCAGCGCGCTGGCCGACAGCCGGTGCCAATCCTCGGGAACTCGCTGGCCGTTTGCCACGCCGAGCACCTTGAGCTTGTGGCGGATCACGGCGTCGAGCGCCGGGGCCAGTTTCACGGCCTCGTCGATCTTGCTCAGCAGCACGCCCTTGCACTGGGCGGCTCGCCAGTTGGTGATCACCTCGTCGATGGTCTCGCCCTGTGCCGAGGCATCGACCACCAGCAGGCGCTGGATCAAGCGGTGGGAGAGCATGTCCAGAAGCTCGCGGGTGCGGCTGTCACGCTGGGCCATGCCTGCGGTGTCGATCAGCACCATCTTCTTGCCCGCCAGAAGTTCCAGCAGATCCTCCAGCGAGGCTCGGTCATGGGCGGTATGCACCGGCACGCCGAGGATGCGGCCGTAGGCGCGCAACTGCTCGTGGGCGCCGACGCGGTAGGCGTCCAGTGTGATGAGGCCGAGATTGGCGGCGCCGTACTGGGTGGCAAAGGCGGCGGCCAGCTTGGCGGTGCTGGTGGTCTTGCCGACGCCTGTGGAGCCGATCAGCGCGTAAACGCCGCCTTGCTCCTCCAGCGCGGGCTCGGCATCGGCGGTCTGCACGTTGCGCTCCAGTACGTTGGTGGCCCAGGCAGTCTCGTCGGCCGCGGTGGCGGGCAGCGCATCGACCAGCTTGCGGATCAGCCCGGGAGAAAAGCCGGCATCCAGCAACCTCTGCGCGAGCAGCGCCTGGCGCGGCTGGCGCTGCAGTTTCTCCATGAAGGCCAGGGCGCCGAAGCGCTCCTCGATCAGGCCCTTCATCGAGCGCAGTTCGTTCATCATCTCGGCCTGGTCGCGGCGCGAAGAAGTCGTTCCGCCGCCCTCGTCCAGCAGCGGCGCGCCGCCAGACATGGAGGCCAGTGCTGCGAACTCCCGGGGCTCGTCGGTGGCGCGCGGCAGCGAGCGGCGGCCTGCGGTTTCGGGCGCTGGCACTGCAACGCGCGGCGCGGCGGCGGGCGCGGCGGATTCGTCATGGCCCATGGCGGCCTGCCGGCGCTTGAGCATGCGCTCGCGCACATAGTCCTGGAACGACAAGGTGCTCATGGCCAGTTGCTCGACGTCGTCCTGCACCTCGGCCGATGGCGTGGCGGGCAGGCGGTCTGCCAGCCGACGGCCAGGTGCAGGGCGTTCGGCAATCTGGCGCTCGACGCGGGCGGCCAGACCTTCGGACTGACGCGGTGCCGGGCGGGCAGCGGGCGCTTCACCGGAACCGGCCACACGCTCGAACTGCTCGACGGTCTCGGGGGCCATCGCCAGCACCTCCACCCCCTCGGGCGCGGGTTTGGTGGACAGCACCACGGCGTCTTCGCCGAACGCCTGGCGAACCAGGGCAAAGGCTTCGCGGGAAGTACGGGCCGTAAAGCGCTTGACGTTCATGACGTTGCTCCGATGATCGAGCCGATCCGGATCGAATGAGTCTCAGGAATTTCGCTGTGCGCCAACACCTTCAGGCGGGGTGCGGCGCGCTTCAACAGGCGGGCCAGTGGGGCGCGCAAGGCGTCGGGCACCAGCAGGCAGGCCGGTACGCCCAGGTTCTCTTGCTTGCGCACACTCTCGGCGGCCTGCTTGGTCAGGGCCTCGGCCACGCCGGGGTCGAGGACGGCGCCGTGCGGCGAGTTCAGGGCCTGGTTGACCATGCGCTCCAGATCGGGCTCCAGCGCGATCACGTCCAGTTCCTTGGCCGGGCCGTAGATCTGCTGCACGATGGCCGGGGCCAGGTGGATGCGGATGCGGCGCGCCAGCTCGGCCGGGTCACTCACCATGGCGGCGTGCTCGGCGAGGCATTCGACGATCGAGCGGTAGTCCCGGATGTGGACGCCTTCGTCCAGGAGGAGCTGGAGCACCTTTTGCAGGGCTGCAATGCCGACCATCTTGGGGACCACGTCTTCGATCAGTTTGGGGGCCAGTTTCGTCACATGCTCGACCAGGGCCTGGGTTTCGACGCGACCCAGCAACTTGGCGGCATTCACCTGCATCAAGTGTGAAAGGTGGGTGGCGACGACGGTCGAGCAATCAACCACCGTAAATCCACTCATTTGGGCCTGCTCCCTGTGGCGCTCCTCGATCCACACCGCAGGCAGGCCGAAGGCAGGATCGATGGTCTTCGTGCCCGGCAGTTGCGGTACCGAGCCGCCCGGGTTGATGGCCAGGTGCATGCCGGGGAAGGCTTCGCCCTCTCCGACGACCGCGCCGCGCAAGGTGACGCGGTACATGCTGGGCTTGAGGTCCAGGTTGTCGCGGATGTGCACCGAGGGCGGCAGGAAGCCGACCTCCTGCGCAAACTTCTTGCGGATGCCCTTGATGCGCGCCAGCAGGTCGCCCTTGCGCTCCTTGTCCACCAGGGCGATCAGCCGGTAGCCCACCTCCAGACCGAGCGTGTCCACCGGTTGCAGGTCGTCCCAGGTGGCCTCGGTGTTTGCCGCAGGCGCAGCCTGGGTGGCGTCGATCTTGGGTTGTTGTGCAGCGCGCTTGGCGCGCTGGGTGAGCCACCACGCGTAGTAGCCGATCAGGCCGGCCATCAGCAGGAACACCACGTGCGGCATGCCTGGTACCAGCCCCAGGAGCGCGATGATGCCGGCCGTCAGGCCCAGCGCACGCGGCGAATTGAACACCTGGGTGCGGATCTGCTGGCCGATGTCGGTCTCCGAGCCAACCCGAGAGACCACCATCGCCGCAGCCACCGAGATCAGCAGGCCGGGAATCTGGGCCACCAGCGCGTCGCCGACCGCCAGCAGGATGTAGGTGCTCGCCGCTTCGGAGGCTGACAAACCGTGCTGTGCGACGCCGATGATGAAGCCGCCCACCACGTTGATCAGCAGGATCAGCATGCCGGCGACAGCGTCGCCGCGCACGAACTTGGAGGCGCCGTCCATGGAGCCGAAGAAGTCGGCCTCGTCGCCCACTTCGGCGCGCCGGCGCTTGGCCTCGTTCTCGTCGATCAGGCCGGCGTTCAGGTCGGCGTCGATCGCCATCTGCTTGCCGGGCATGGCATCCAACGTGAAGCGCGCGCCGACCTCGGCGATGCGCTCTGCGCCCTTGGTGATGACGATGAAGTTGATGACCACCAGGATCGCGAAGACGATCAGGCCGACGGCGAAGTTGCCGCCGATCAGGAAGTGGCCAAAGGCCTCGATCACCTTGCCGGCGGCGGCTGGGCCGGTGTGGCCTTCGACCAGCACCACGCGGGTCGAGGCGACGTTCAGCGACAACCGCAGCAGGGTGGTGACGAGCAGCACCGTGGGGAAGGCCGCGAAGTCAAGCGGCTTGATCATGTTGGCCGCGACCAGCATGACCATCAGCGACATCGCGATGTTGAAGGTGAACAGCAGGTCCAGCGCGAAAGGCGGCAGCGGCAGCACCATCATCGACAGCACCATCACGATGAACAGCGGCGCCATCAGCGCCTTGAGCATCGCGGCGTTCTGGCCGAGCAGGTCCTGAAGTTGTCGTTGCAGCGCGTTCATCGGGGGCAGCGGGCGTCGGCCGGAAGGGGAGGCATCGTGAAACACCATGTTGCCCGCCTGGCCGGAGAACTTGAGCCGGAAAAGGGGAGGGAAACCGGCGGTCATCCGGCACCGTGGCACCACTGCCGCCGGGCACGGCCTGAACCCGTGCCATTTGTCACGCCCGGCCGTCACGGCGGCGTCAACAGCGGCGCATAGCCTCGGATGATCGTCAGCCTTCCAGGATTTCCCCATGGGCCGCCCCCGCCAGACTCCCCCCGCTCCTCGTCCGGGCACCAACCGCCGCGATTTCTTCAAACGATCCGGCTCGGCCGCCGTCGCAGTGGTTGCCGCTGCGCCATTGCTGCCTATGGCTGCCGAGGCAGCGCCGAAGATCGAGTTCCTGCATGGCGTGGCCAGTGGAGACCCGCTGGCCGATCGCGTGATCCTGTGGACCCGCGTCACGCCCCTGGTCCCCGACGAACGCCTTCAACTGAGCTACACCATCGCTCGCGATCCGGATTTGCTGGATGTGGTGCAGACCGCCACCGTACGCACCGACATCGGCCGTGACTACACGGTGAAGGTCGACGTCCAGGGCCTGCAACCTGGCACAACCTACTACTACCGGTTCCAGTACAAGAAGTCCATGTCGCCGGTCGGCCGCACCCGCACGTTGCCAGTGGGCAGCATCGAGCAACTGCGAATCGCGGTGGCCAGCTGCTCGAATTTCGCCAGCGGCTACTTCAACGCCTATCGCCGCATTGCGGAGCGGCAGGATCTGGACCTGGTCCTGCACCTGGGCGACTACCTGTACGAGTACGGCAGCGGCCAATACGGCAGCCTGCGGCCGCTCGAACCGGCGCACGAGATCGTGACGCTGGAGGACTACCGCCAACGCCATGCACAGTACAAGCGCGATGCCGATTCCCAGGAGATGCTGCGCCAGCATCCGCTGGTGGCGATCTGGGACGACCACGAAACCGCCAACGACGCCTGGCAGGGCGGTGCGGAGAACCACCAGGGCGACACCGAAGGCACTTGGCCAGCCCGCGTGACCGCTGCGCTGCAGGCCTACTACGAGTGGATGCCGGTGCGCGAGGTGGACCGGAAGAACCCGCGGCGGGAGAACCGCCGCTTCGTGCTCGGCGACCTGGTCGACCTGTTCATGCTGGAGGAGCGACTGAACGCCCGCAGCCAGCAACTGCCGGCCACGATCGTGACCCCGTTCGGCCTGGCGTTTGCCCAGACCGGCGAGTTCCTCAACCCGGATCGCGGGCTGCTCGGCGCCAAGGAAGAGGCCTGGCTGGTCAAGGGGCTGCGCCAGTCCTCAGCCCGGTGGAAGGTGCTGGGTCAAGGGGTCATGTTCGCGCAGTTGAAGGCAGTGGGCGCGCCCAACGCGCTGGGTGGCGGCCTCTACCTCAACCCCGACCAGTGGGACGGCTACCTGCCCGCTCGCGACCGCCTCTACGCGGCCGTGAAGGGCAGCGATGGCGGCCCGGCGGTGAACAACCTGGTGGTGCTCACCGGCGACATCCACAGCTCCTGGGCCTCGGATCTCACTCAGGATCCGAACAACCCGGACGTGGTCAGCGGCGGCTACAACCCGGCCACCGGCGAAGGCTCGCTGGCGGTGGAGTTCGTCGGCACCTCCGTCACCTCCCCGGCCTTCGACGACCCCCTCGGCGAAACGGCGGCGTACCTGCGCAGCCAGAATCCGCACTTCAAGTACATCGACTTCAACAAGCGTGGCTACATGCTGCTGGACGTGACGCACCAGCGGGTGGTCTGCGAATGGTGGCACCTGAACACCGTGTCGGCGCCTGATGCCGGGCAGAGCCTGGCGGTGGCCTATCAAGTCCTCGACGGCGACCAGCACCTGACGCCGGCAGCGGCGACGCTGGCACGCCGCGCGGTGAAGCCCGCACCCTGAGGTGTGCGCACGGGGCCGGGGGCTCAGGCCGGCCGGCGCCCCTTGCCATGGAAGGTCGGCGAGTGCGGATCGAGCTCGTCCGGCACCAGGACATCCGGTTGTGCCACGGCGGCCTGGGGTGAGCGCCTGAGCGTGTACACCCAGGCCAGTACTTGTGCCACCGCGGAGAACAGCGCGGCCGGGACCTCGCCGTCCAGGTCCACATGGGTGTAAAGCGCACGTGCCAGCGGGGGTGCCTGAAGCACCGGCACCTTCGCATCGCGCGCGATGTCGCGGATCCTCAGCGCCAGCAGGTCGGTGCCCTTGGCCACCACCCGTGGCGCGCCCATCTTGCCTTCGTCGTACTTCAGCGCCACCGCGTAGTGGGTCGGGTTCATCACCACCAGATCGGCCAACGGCACCGCTGCCAGCATGCGCTTTCGGACCATCTCGCGCATGCGGGCCTTGATCTTGCTTTTGACCTCGACGTTGCCCTCAGCGTCCTTGTGCTCCTGCTTGGCTTCCTCGCGGGTCATCTTCAGGCGCTCGAGCCACAGGTGGCGCTGCAGCGGTACGTCGATCAGCGCCCAGCCGCCCACCACCAGCAGCATCAGGCCGAAGCCGGCGGCGATGGTGTCGGTCAGGGTGGCGATCCCCTCGGGCAGGGGCATGGCCAGCAACTGCGTCAGCCCGGCCCACTGGGATTTCAGGTAGGTGGCCCCCACCGTGCCGATCACGATCGCCAGGATCACCGTCTTCACCAGATCCAGCAGGTGCTGCTTGGCGAACAGCCGGCCGATGCCGGCAATCGGATTGAAGCGCCCGAGGTTCGGGTGGAGAGCCTTGAAGCTGACGTTCCATCCGCCGGACAGCAAGGCCGACAGCAGGGCCACAGCGGCCATCAGCATGCCCATCGGCACCACGACCATCAGCCCCTTCAGGCCGAGCGACCACAGGAGCTGCGACATGGCCTCCGGGTTGACCACACTCTCGCGGTCGAAGTGCAGCGCCGAGGTCAACATTTGCTGCAGCCAGCCAGACAGAG
>Ga0075156_10001308_pt1 | contig 13553 bp, 12 predicted proteins | sample JI81AbrownDNA_FD_70966 | JGI IMG/M metagenome (GOLD analysis project Ga0075156, IMG submission 70966) | Wastewater effluent complex algal communities from Wisconsin, to seasonally profile nutrient transformation and Carbon sequestration -... | ecosystem: Engineered > WWTP > Effluent > Algae...
TCAATGGAATCGAACTTCGGCTTGATGAACAGGTTTTTGCGGTTTTTGGTGGGTGTCAACTCCCACTGGGCAGTGTCCCCTGCCGCTACTGACTGCACAGTTTCATCACCGGAAAACTGGATGTGAGTAACAGCCTTTGGTTTTGTCAGGACAAGAAAGGTGTTGTCCTCGTCGTAATTGAATTGAACCAGACGCGAATCACCCGTCAAGGGGGTTGCGATGAGTTCGGCGTGTGCTACAGCACCACCAAACAGAAGTGCTGCAACTACAGCAGTCAGACGAACGCATTTCATCAGTTAGCCCTTTCCTCTGCCTCATTGAAGAAGGCAACATAAATACCAAGTGGGTTCGAAAGAAGTTCGATCTCGCTCTTAGCGGGGTCGATCTGGTAATGCAATGTCAGGCGGTAGTTCTTTGTTTTTTCCGCTGTACTGACCTCTTTGCCCATGCGCTCGACCGTAGTCAGAAACACGAAAGCAATGCCGCTTTGACTGGCGTCCACAGAAGTTACGCGCACTTCGCGAACGAGCCCCGGCTCCTTCTGCATACGCTCAAAGGTGCGTTCCCGAACACGGAACTCGGTGAATTGGCCAATGGCTTTGTCGCGGGAACGTGAGTTGGCATATTTGTACAGTTCTGGAGTACGCAATGCATCAATCGTGTAGACGGCTTCAACCCAGCGAGCCAATTCAGCTTTGACCACCGCCACGTTGGGGGTGATCTTCTGGACCTCTACCGGGCGATTTACAACGCCAGATGTGGTATTGACCTCAACCACCCAAGGCCGCACTTCTTTCAATGGCATCAGCATCAACAGAGCGCCAACGGCAACGAGTGCCAGGCCCATCGCCACCAACGACAAAATGAAGAACCTGGCTGACGCGACCTTGCTCGATCCGTAGATCTCCGCAAACTCGCCTTGACCATCCCCAAATGCTGCAATCGGCGTGTTTGGATGACGCTCGACCGCCTCAGACGATCCGACGGTCACACCGCGCCGCCTTTCATTACCTGACTTATTACCGAATAGACTCATTGACACACCCCTTGGTTTGGAGTCAATCCTAGGCAAGAGAGCGCTCTGCCACGCACGCCCAAAAGGGTAGAAACAAGCCGTAGAACAACTTTCTCCAATATTTTTTTGAGGCTTTGTACGATGGCGTGGCGTATCTACGTTTGATCGCTATTTCCTTTTCATTTGGGCAAAAAAAAGAGCGGCCAAGCCGCTCAAAGTTTCCTCTCGCTCAAACACTCAATGGAAGAATTTCACGACCGCACCACCAAAGCGCCAAACCCCAAACAGGATGCCCACAATTCCAAATACAACGAATACCGGCTTCTGGTAAGCCAACTTCGTGACAGAGGATTCAATCGCCAGAGGCATGTCATGCCTTTTCAGTTCCGTGATGGCACCCTCAAAGAGCCTCCGCTCACCCTCTGTAACATCACCATCTAGTGCCTGCTCCAACATGCCCAGTTGCTCTCGGTTGGGTAGATCAGACAAACTGGCAATCCAGTCCTCAGGGGAGATACTCTGAATTGGACCTTCATGCACAACTGGGACCGGACGATCCTCTACCTGCAAGGGTGCGAACAAATCAGGAGCCAACGCCGACCAGGCACGTATAAGCGACTGCTGGTCACGAAGGCTCAGTTGCATCACGCTACCCAGTAACGGCATAACGACACTGGACTCTGGCTGTTCCATATTGCTTCTTTCAGTTATTCTCAAATGCCAAAACGCTGGATGTTGTTGTATTCCGCGCAGAACTGCTTCCTGCGCATGACGCCATGGATGGCACGCCAAGACGACTGCCAGGGAACACCTTCCAGCCCACAAGTGTGTTCCAGATCAGTGCTGAATAGCGGCTGTTGTAGCAAGGGGTCGCTGAGTGGTACGCACCAATAGCAAACCACGTATTCCCATAGGCTTTTATCTGCTTTTTAAGGTGCCAGGCCGCAACGTAACTGGCAATGCACCCATTCATAAGGTCTGCTGGTCCAACACCGTGCTTCCCAAGCTCTTTGAAGTGCATGGAATTGATCTGCGCAATACCAACGTCAACAGTCCCATTTCGATTTCGATTGACCGCGTTGGTATTGAAGTTCGACTCAACTTTGATGATGGCCCGCAGAACCCACGGGTTCACTGAATGGTATTCAGCCGCTTTTGTTACGCAGTCATTGGGCTGCGCGGGTTGACGCTCAACTGTGGACTCTGATGGAACACCCTGGGCGTGCGCAAGCGATACCGTGAGGGCTAGAACTGCAACTCCCAGCAAACGGCCTCCCCCCCGCCTTACGCGCGAAAGCGAGTAGCGCTGTCCTGGTCGTGGATTTGTAAAGGCAACAGTACACATGAGCAGCGATGCTACGGCGCATCGCTGCTCACTGAAAGGCGGCCAATGACCCTAAAACAGGTCGTAGAGCGTTATTCGTCGCGACCGAGCACTGTGAGTAGACCAGAGCTGATGTCCGCCTCAGAGACGGTGATGGCATCACCCGTCGCCACGGAAATGGCCCGATTCACAGCGTATTGCAGAACAGCCTCTGCATTGGCAACACTCTCTTCGCCAATGGTTGCAGCGATACCGGCAACTGTCAGCCCTTCAGTCAATGCAATCTTGCGATCTGCCAACCACTTTTCCATGTGGGAAAGCAATTGGGTGCCAGAGGGCCGTACAAACTCCACTTTCTCGGTGAAGCGTCCACCCCGAAGCAAGGCCGGGTCAATCTGGTCTGGGTGGTTGGTCGCTGCAATCCAGACGATATCTCGCACCCGGTCACTCACGCCATCCATCAACGTCAACAGCTTGTTGGTTGCTTCCGTGTTTGGCGAGTATTCCCGTGAGCGCAGCAGATCGTCTCCCTCATCAATGAAGATGATTGCCGGACGCAGCTCCATAGCTTTGCCGTACAGCTTTTCCAACTCCTTCGGGTCCTTGGCCAGATCCGTTCCAGTCGAGATCAGGAATGCGGAGCCAACCTCCTTAGCCAGAGCCTTTGCCACTGTCGTCTTACCGGTACCGGCAGGGCCATGAAACAGAACACCAGTCGGCAGCGTGCCACCCAAACGCTCTACGCGCACAGGGTCCTTCAAACGACCAGCAATCATGGCAATCGCTTCTCGGGTCTTGTCGGGCAGAATCAGTTCGTCCATGGACTTGACATTCTCAGGCGTGGCACCCTTGCGGCCCTGGATACGGCGCAACGCGGCCATGAAGTCATCAAATTCCACTACCTTGCGGGCCATCCCCTTTTCCTTCATATCATCAAGATAAGACGGCAATTCCTCAGTAACAGCCAGAATCCGCTTTACCGAAAAGCCATTCCATCGTGTTGCCACGTTCTTGATGACCGCATCTGAAACGTCAGCCTTTGGAGCGTTTGACTTCATTCCACTACGCAACAACCCAATTCGCGCTTCTTCATCAGGAGGCGTAATCTCCACTTTGAAGTCAAAGCGACCCTCCCGCACTGCGGCACCGTCCAGACGGTCGATGTAGTTGGTTGCCGCCACAACGATCACATTGGTCTTGCGGATGTCCACCAACAAGGTCAAGAGAGCATTTACCACATCCATGTTTTCCTTGACTGATGAAGTCATGCTGGAACGATCAGGGATGAACGTGTCGATTTCGTCAATGAAGAACACGCAAGGCTGGTGGCGTCGCGCCTGATCGAAGGCCGCTTTGATGCGCATGGTTTTCTCGCCAGCCCATTTGCTCTCAACATCCGATCCGGTCAGTTGCAAGAATGGCAATTTGAGTTGCCCAGCCAGAGCTTCAGCGAATACGGTCTTGCCATTGCCGGGCGCACCAAATAGCAAGATGCCATTACGTGGCTTTTGCCCAGGCTTGCGAGGCGCAATGATCTCGCGCGCAGCTTTCTCCAGCCGGGCTTTGATTTCTTTGTTCCCTAGAACATCTTCAAACTTCAATGTCGGCACAGCAACTCTTGCTACATTCGTGGCGGCTTCATGCCAGTCTTCGCCCGAGTTTGTGGCTGGTTCAGCGTATGACTCCCACTGGGCCACATGAGGCGTCACCTTGCGCCCGTAGGTGTATCCGCTAATTGCAATGATGCTGGTACCCATGGAAGCAAGCAGCAGAACCACCAACGGCCAGACATGCCTTGCGGGGTCGTTCATTGCGGTAAAGCCGTAGATGCAAAACAGCACCGCGGAACTCACCAGTGCCCACGCAGCAAGAGTCTTCATGACATGCGTAGTCGCTACTGGTTCGGCTGCCACTTGGCCATTACGCCCTCCCCAAAGCAATACGCCAAGACGGATTGCGTGCATTGCGGCAATAAAAAGCAGAGCTACCAGAATCGCACGGAACTCAGGCGACGAAACCGCAAAGGTCACCCCTTTCCAGTTGGAAACCATGTTCGCAGCGATAATGCCAATGGGATACCCGACAAACACTAGGCTCAAGGCCCTGCCGATATACACCGTGGATGTGTCCGGAATCCACTGACTCCTAGAGGTTGCGCTCATTACTTGCTCACTTCAATAATTTGCATGTACCCAAATTATCATGTCTCAGGGCTATGTCAAGCCCACAAGAGAGAAGCGCAGCGATATCGAAAAACAAAAACCCCCAAAGTACCTATCGATACTTTGGGGGCTACTTGAATGTTGTTGGGAACTCTACTTCGTAACGCTCTAGTTGATCAAGGCGATGCACCTGATCAGGGAGCTGCTCCGGGCGGCGGTGCCGGCGGTTTGCTGCTGGCTTTCGCTCTGTCGTAAGACGTCACATACGCACGGTGCTGTTCCGCATTGCCGTATTTTTGTGCCTTAGCAGAAACTCCATTTTTAGCGTCGCTGTATCCCTTATTGGCAGCCAGCAAGCGTCCTGCCGTATGGTTGTATGACTGCGATGCAGCGCTCGACCCCGCTGATGAAGCCATCCGAGAGCCCGCCGCATTTGTTACGCCACCAATCCCTTTGAATCCGGCGCCGCCAGCACTACCCTGCAGCAACCCAGTCGCAATGGTAGGCGTCTGCGCCATAAGCAGGGCCGCAACAACAGACATCAGCAGTAGCGCTCCATAAATAACCAAGTCAGGCGTCACCCCGTCGAATCCCGTGGGTGACTCTGCCTTGATATCACGAGCAATCGATACCATCAGATCGAGGAGTTCCGATGTCAGGTTCAGCATGAACGCCCCTACGACTTTCATCATGCAGGCGCCGAGCAGGAATCTCAACCACGAGTCAAAAAGCCATGACATTGGTGAGAATATCAAGAATGGCACCATGATCGCGCCCAGGGCAAGGACCAGTGAGGTCGAAATCATGGCCATTGCCGCAATAGCGATATACACGCATCCTGCGAGCATGATCACAACAACGGTGCACAGCTTCATGATGCCAGCGATGGCCATCGCAACGAACGCCACGCCCCCCCAACCAGCATCAGAGTTGTAGTCCATTCCCGAGACGGCGCTGACCGACGTCATGATCTTTGTGCCAACTGATCCAAGCATATTCGTGACGGTATCAGTCCTTACGTTCGGAGCTATCGCGGATGCCACGTTGTTCAGCGTTTGGACTATTTGATTTGCCACCGCTACATCCGTAAGCAAGGTCACAATGGCATACGCGAACCAAATAGGCACCCATTCACCCAGTAGTTCTGAAATGCCTTTTCCGCTTATCAAGACTTTGATGCCGGTCCAAACCATCATGGCAAGCACGAAGAATCCAGCCATCCGCTCAGAGGCGCTTTTAAGAGCCGAATTGTTCGAAAGACTTTGTAGTTTCCCATCGACCGCATTGCCAATCGAGGTAATGATCTTGGTCGTTGTCCAACTGCTCGCTGGCCTGTTGGTAGCCAAACTTGCTGGGTCAGGCTCAGTGATTCCGGTGTAGTTTCCCATCGGGTTGTACTGCTGCCCAATGGCAGTTCCCCCAATCCCAATCACAGCGACAATTCCCATCATCACCAATGCACGTCGCAATCGTTTGTTTGCACTTACAGACTGCACGTATCCCGCAAACCATGCAGCCACTGCACCACATTGCAATGCAAACCAGTGCGCCATAGGGTTTATGTGCGAGGCTCCCATCAGTTGCCTCCGAAATTGTTGAGTTGTCGCTCGCGCTGATTTCTGAGCTTGATCTGCGATGTCTGCTCATAATTTGCCTGCTGGGTCTTTTTCTCAACCTCAGCCTTTGCCGCTTCAGCCACATCAGAGTTGTGTGCTTTCGCGAGTATCGCAATCATCTGTGCATTCTGAGTGATAACACGATTCATCTGGCTGTTCAGAAGCTGCAAGGCCTCATGCTGCCCCACCGTTGAAGGGATCTTCTGCTGCATATCTCGGGCATATGCGTAGTCCTGATTCACTTGCCCAATGATCTGCTCCTCCCGGTCGAGGCGAGCTTTTGCACGCTCATTGCCGTTATTTGCATCCTGGACAGTCTTCTTCACATAGTCAGGCCACGCCATATTGCTGACCTTGGCCTCCATAAATCGCTGGTCATATGCCTGTTTTTGCTGTGTCAGGCTGCCATTCATCCGTTCCAGCGCCATTTTGTACGCGGCCAGATTGTTGTACTGGTTTTGCGTGTCCTGGAGCAATGCTGCAAGATTTCGTGGATCCATGCCTTGCAGGTTCAGCAACTGGGTTTTGTACTGTTCCAGTTGAACCATGTACTGGCTAACGGTATGTGACGCAGTTACGGCCCCATCTGCTGATGACTTCGCCAGTTCGGCGTTGTTCATCATCTGCGTGAATTCCGTGGATCCGCCGCCCATGGCACCGCCGCCGCCAGCATGAACGACACCACCTGACAGCGAGCCGATGGCAATCATCGCCGCTACCGCGACCTTGTGTACTTTAGACATCAACATGAAGAACCTCCCTTGCAAATTCCAATTCCCAATCGACACCACCGCGAGCAGCGGCCTCCAGAACAGCCTGACGTAGCCTGGGCTGGGTCGTGGCTTCATTGATAGCCAAGAGCAGAGGGGGCATCTGTGTGCTCACCAGCCTCGTAACAGACGGCTTGACCAGTAGGTAGTCGCGCTTGGGTATTGCCCTGGAAAGCAGCGCGAGTTGTGCGTCATTTGTATCGAACACAGACTTGTACATTGCCGCCTGCTGCTGTACGGATGACTTCACGGCCGGCAGGAAAATCTGCGTGGGGATGTTAGTCACGAAACTACCGATATTCGGCAGGCGTGCAATCTCATCCAGCGCTTGCGTCGCAAACATCACAAATGCTCTCTTTTTGCGGAAGGTCCGAAGCCAATCTTCCATCTTGGAAGCGAAGCGCGGATTCGCGAGCATGTACCAGGCTTCCTCAACGTATATCAGCGTTGGGGTAGTCCCGTCCAGTGCGCGTTCGATGCAGTAGAACGCATAGTCCATAAACGGGCTGGCCAGCTGGGGCATTTCCAAGATGCCGCCACACTCCATGCCGACCATTCTGGCCATTTGAAAATTGTCTTCGTCGTTATCGAAGTAGGCCGCATAAGTTCCCTGGCCAGCGTCGTCACCATCGGTCAAGTCAACATATGGCGCAAGTTTTGCAGCCAGATCTTGATCCGAGCCAGCAATCAGCGCATGGAGCTGGGAAAGTCGCCACGAACTTGGAGGCGAACGACGCAGCCCTTGGATAGCCGTAAAAATGGCTTGTCCATCTGTACTGTTCACTTCGTTGCCGCCAGCACCAATCAACACTTCAACCCACTGGCGAAGGCGCTGATCGTCGTCATTTTCCATCATGACCCGTACGGGGTTCATGCCCACATACTCATCACTCTTTCCACTCAGATCGATGTGCTTGCCACCCAACATCACTGTCGCCACCATCAGCGAATGGTCCTTGTCAAAAATAAAGGTCTGCGATGGTGAGTATTTCTGGAACTGCGCGATGAACAATGTCATCAAAGACGTTTTGCCCGATCCCGCTCCCCCTACGATTGCGGTATGTCCCAGATCGCCTTCATGCGGGTTGAAATCGTAGGTAATGCCGTATGGCGTTAGAAACCGAGCCAGTGGCGGCACATCATGGCCCAGTAGTCGGGAAAACAGAGGGTGCGTGACCTCACCCCTTGTGATCGAGCGGATAGGCGCCAGATCAGCCAGATTTGCTGTGGAGGCCAGTTTCCAACGTGCCATTGCATTTGCATTGCCTGGCATTGAACCAAGAATTGCAGACAACAGACCCTGCCGCTCGCGCAGGACAGTGAAACCGTTCGCTCGCATGTTGCTGGAAAGGATGTCTGCAGCGTCATCAGCCTCGCGCTGGTTGTTACCCAACGCCAAGAGCGTCAAGTTGTAGTACCCGTAACTGACACTGGATGCCGTGAGCTCCACCAATGCATCTTGAGCATCTTGAGCCAACTGCAAATTTCCGGTATTCACCTTGTCGCTCTCAGAGTCTGTCATTCGCTCGAAGACACGTGTGATCACGGATTTGACCTCGCTTCGATAGAACATCTCAGCATCCTGGATGGCTTTTTCTGCTACTTGTCTGTCCATGAATCGATAGCACTGGATCAGAACGTATTCGCAATCCACACCCATCAACTGCTCGATGTAACCACTGTAGGCCTCCTGAGGCATTCCCGTAGTTGAAAGTGCTGCAACGTAGGTACTCTTGGTCGGACCCTGGAATTCAAACTGGTCATTGCGGCGAATCAAGGTATCGGCAGCAATGGCTGTATTGAGATACGCCAGCTTTGCAGGAAGTTTGACTGGGCCGCGAGGTGAGGCCAGATTTGCCCTGGCATACAACTCTCCCAGGAAGACATCATCTGCCAAACGTACAAATCCCAGATTGCTTTCGACAATACTGGAAAACGATGCCAGAATCTTTTCGAACTCGATAGCCATGTCTGCCAGTTGCCCACGTACCTGTGCAACTGCGGCCGTGTCAGACAGGCGGCGCTTTGCCAAGCTCACAAGAGCAGTGAATACGTTGCCATCGTTCTCCTCCAATGCCGTCCGTAGCGACTCGAAGAAGGCCTCAGAACGGTTTGGGAAGTTAAACGACAAATACATCGACTGCCGCAATGTGGCATTTCGCTGCTTGGAACATGCCTGCTCCCATTGCCTGTCGATAGCCTGAGCTACTGGATTTGAGAACTCCCCTCGCGGGTATCCCTTGACATAGCGTCGCTCCTGCACAGACCAAAGTGTTATCCGGTCATTGAGAACACGCAGTGCAGTTTGAAGCTGGTCGATCCTCTGGTCGGCCTCAAAGTCCTCCTTACCTTCGACATCGGTGCCTTCATAGCTATACCCTGCCAACAAGGAGCCATCCTGGCAGAGCACAAGACCTGGAGCCACCATGCCAAACCATGGCAGGACTTCTCCAAGGGAACGCGCCGCTTTTCGCGGCCTCATGATCAGATCTTCTAGTGAAACCATGTGTACTTTCGGTGCTAAAGAGGAAGGCCTTTGCCCCAGCCCTTTGGCCGTGACGCGTGATCACGCACCCTCGGGGTTGCGTCATAGACGTGGTCTTCGTTGAGATATCGCATGAGAATGCCTACGAACTGGTCATCCTTCTTCGACAACCATCGCGCGAGCAGATACAGCAGGAACACCAACGGGACACCCCAGTAGCTCTGAGCCACAACGCACATAGTTGCCGCGAGCGCCAGTGCGGCGAAGCTAGAACTCTCCACGCCCATGATCAGACGTGGCCGATGCAACGACGCATGAAAGGGGGATGATCTTGATGCCATGTTGAACCACCTTCTTACACAGAGAGGCAGCTTGGCAACGTGATGCGTCCCGAGGTCAGCAACAGGGTCACAATACCCTGGATCAGCCCGAACACCACCGCTACGGTGATGATGCGACCCCAGTCCATTTTCGTGATCAAGCCAACAATGAATGTTGCAATCAGAACGAGGATGAAAACGAGTACCGCCAGAGGCCCCTTCATCCAGTTAGCTACCTGACAGCCAACACCGTCGATAAAGGGCATTGTGATTGTCTGCGCCATCGCTTCGATAGGCAGGCTCATCATGAGCATTGCCGCCAACACCGCCAGAACTGACGATGAGGCGAAATTGCGGATCGAAACGCGCTTGGCGAAAAAGGATTTGATGGATACTTTCATGGGACTCTCCTGTGGTTAAAAAAATCAAAACGATTCGAGGACGTATTCACTTTTGGAACGGTCGTAGTCGTGCAATCGACAAACCTCCGTTACGCGACGTGCAGCTCCCTCGCGGTGGATATAGAACATCCACTGCACACTTTCCCCGATGGCAACCCGCACCGCTTCGTGCGGAATGCCCATGTCGGCCATAAGCAAAAGGTTTTCCAGTCGACCCAGTGCGCGTGCGGCACTGTTGGCGTGAATCGTTGCAGCAGAGCCCGGATGTCCGGTATTGGCCGCATCCATCCAGTCGTAGGCTTCTGGGCCACGCAACTCTCCTACGATCACCCGCTTTGGCGCATAACGCATCGCAGTGCGGACCGCCTTGCGTGGAGTAATTCCCTGTTCGTCGTCACACTCGACCATCACATGGTTGGGTGAATTGATCTGCAACTCATGGACGGTTTCGATAATGAACAGGCGCTCGTCTGATGGAACCATGCTCAGTGCCGTGTTCATGAAAGTTGTCTTCCCGCTACCTGTGCCGCCAACTATGAGAAAGTTCTGGCGATCAGCAATGGCCTGCTGAAGCACTCCTGCGTGGACTTCGGAGATAACCCCGCTATCGATGTACTCCCCGATGGAAAATACTCTCGCACCGTGCCGCCTAATACACATGGAGGGTCCATTGACAGCGACTGGGGGAAGGATTGCCTCCACTCGAAAGCCGGGAAGACGTGCGGACAGAATGTATTGCTTCGAACGCTGCCCAACTTCTTTCTCCACCAGTGAGGCGATAAGCGTTATGGCCGCTTTGATGTTGGATGCCCCTAGCTGCACGCGCAGCTTGGTTTCACGACCTCCCTTTGAGATGAACACCTCATCGGGAGCATTGATCATGATTTCGTTGATGTCTTCATCTTCGAACTGGGGTCGCAATACATCCAGGGTATCCAGCAATTGGCTAAGAACGCGCTGCGTATAGCCCTGCCGCACCACATCTCCGGAACGTGCTGGCTTGTGCGAATTCTGATCTTTGTGCATTGGACTATTCTGGTGTTCAAAATGGAGTTGAGTGCACGTTCAACGAGCCAAAACACCCTCGTTGAACGTGCCCCCCGCACTCCTAACCGTCCTGCATAAGCCTGCAGTTATCGCCCGAACAGAGGTTGCATGTTGCTGATCAGCAGTGACAGCGGCAACGACACGATCAAAGCCCAAGCTGGAGCAAGCAACGGTGAGATCGTGAACGGCAACACCAAATACATCGCAGGTAGTGCCAACAAAGGAATGACGAAGAAGCCTGCGACCGTATAGGTTGCAGGTCGTATGGCTCCAAACTCTGCACGCTTAATCCGCCGCTGCATGAATCCGTCGTAAACAGATGCAGCAAGCATTGGTGCGAGGGTGACTATCCAAACCATTGCAATTGCGAAACGCATGGCCACTACAAAGCTCTGTAGTGCCAGACCTTGCAAGTAGCTGTTGAACACCGACGCCGCAACCGCCCCAACTGGGCCCCCAATGTCTCCAGATTGCTTTTGCTCTTCTTTCGTGAGCTTTCGCCCTTGGGCTGTGGCCGCAACCATTCCCAATGGTGTCGCCTCAAAGATTCCGTTGGCAAACCCGACAACGTATTCCGCGACAGTTGGGCCAAATGCACTTCTGGTTTGCTCGATCTCCGTCTTCACGAAAGCTTCCATGCTGGTACCGCTTCGCATTAGCGGCCCAAGCAAGAAACCGAGCATTACCAAAAGCATCCAGAAGCCAATATGCTGGGAGTTTCGAACGGCCATGACTACCCCCTTGCCGCGTACATTTCGAGATTTCCAGCATCAATGTGATTGCCAGCAATCCGACCTACCAAAATGGTTCGCAAGCCAAGCAACTCGCCTGGGGTTGGCTCATTCGGTGCGAGGTAAGCCTGGAGTTCGGTGATGCCGCGCTTGTTCGCCCAATCCTTCAATGGCTCACTGAAGTACTGCCACATGACAGTTTCACCATGTTCATCTTCACCATATACAGAGATTCGAGCGACATCGGCCACACAGGATGCAAGCCCGTGCAGATACAAACCAACCTGTCGGCCCTTGAAGTTATCACCGCCCTGTACCGCGTCCTGTACTTTGAATACAGCCGTTTCCACCGCCTTGCTCAGCAAAGAACCTCCGGTCGAGCTGGGCCAACGTGGAGTGATGAACATCGCCAACCGCTCTGTAGCCAACTGCAGACTTGGGTAGTGCATCCAGATGGACTTCGCAAGCGGTTCCAGATCTGATCCGCAAATGGCTTCCTGAAGCCATTCACGACTACTCCCATGGCTGAGATCTTTGATCGACCAAACATCAGAGTTGAACTGCTTTGAGGCCGCTTCATCTCGGCGGCTTCGCACACTATCGAGCCTTACAACTTTGTTCATCGCTTCATCCTTGTATCTTCCACGATCACTGGGATACGCCCTTTGATCAATTCGCCTCGATTGAAGAAGCCCACGTAATGCAAGTCTGGCAATGAAGGCAGCAGACTTCGCGGGAAGATCTCAACGACCTTTTCGGAAATTGACTCTGACTGGTTGGCTGAGAATTCCAAGCCCACGTCCTCAGTCTTCGACCCCATCCCCAATGACTGGCTCTTCGTGGTGATCGCCGTCTCTCCCAGCTTCTTGATGACCAGATCCATCGTGTCCGGATCCTGCGTAGCGCCAACAATTAAGTTGTTCATATTCCCAATGAACTTTCTGGCCCTTGCTGTATTTCCACCGAACTTATCTACCAGGTCGGAGAAGGTTTGACCTAACGCCCAGATGAAGAACCCGGCTCCGCGACCCTTGTTCGCTTGCTGGATCAGCGGCGCACAAGCGGCATCCCCCCACTCGTCGACAACTACGTGAACGCGTCTCGGTTCGTCTCCCTTATCAGAATCGAGTCCATGGTTGTAAATGTCTGCTGCTACTGATGACATTTCTGCAAGCAACATAGTGGACATCGCATGCCCAACAGATTCATCAGCGAGGGTGTCTGTACCCACGTACAGAATGTGATTTCCTTCCACCAGACGCTTGCCATCCATGATTGGACGTGTGTCATCGACATCTTCGTAGTCCGGGGAAAGCAGCCCGCGCAAATCGTCGGTAGTGAGTTTTGTCAACAATGGTGTGATGCTGACAATCATCTTGCCGAACCACTCTTTATTGGCCTCCAGAATTGCTACCAACCCACGTACTTCCTCGGGTTTGAGGGGCAATCCCTTCTGCGTAGATTCTTCTTTGCTTTCCGGAACTTCCGACTGGAAGACCTTGATCATGGCGCTGAGTTCAGGCGAGCTTGTTTCCACAGCCGTTTTGCTGGGCGGCTTCTTCCCGGCAGCTGATGATGCATTGACTTCTTTTTCGATGGCTTCCAGAAGCTGAGGACATTCCTCTCGGAAGAACTTCCTCAGAGCCGCTTCTGTAATCTTTTCCACTGAGTTTCGCGACTCC
>Ga0075156_10001309_pt1 | contig 13539 bp, 10 predicted proteins | sample JI81AbrownDNA_FD_70966 | JGI IMG/M metagenome (GOLD analysis project Ga0075156, IMG submission 70966) | Wastewater effluent complex algal communities from Wisconsin, to seasonally profile nutrient transformation and Carbon sequestration -... | ecosystem: Engineered > WWTP > Effluent > Algae...
TTTGAAAAGATTCAACAACTACCCGAAGAATCGTGGATTCACTCCAAACACAATACGACTTTTGGTATCGTAGAAACGGTCATCTGGATTCGACTTGATCTAAAATCTAAATCTCAATGGGAAGAATGGGTCTTATATATTGAGTCTTCTTTTTTACCAAGATTGGAATTTTATGCAGAAGATCCTTTAGAGGGAAGTTTCTCGAGACAGTTAGCGGGTCGCCACGTTTCCATGGCCGAAACGGCTGTGCCAAATAAAAGTCCTGTTTTCACTTTCAAAACATCTAAAACCAAACCAGTACGTCTCTATTTGCGAGTTGAAACTGCGGGTCCCACCTTACTCCCATTAAGATTTTTTCCCCAATCAAAATTTGATATTTTTAGCCGACTTACCGATTTCGTTTCCGGATGTTATTATGGAGCAATGTTACTCTTGTTACTCTATAATTTTGTTTTGTTTCTTTCCATTCGAGATAAACTTTTTATTTTTTACTGCGTCTATATTTTTAGTTTTGTATTATTTATATTTAATTCAAACAACCAGTGGATGCCATTCATTGACTTTTCGGACAGTTTGTTCATAATCACACTGGGACCCATTGCCTCTTTAGCGTCGACGATAGCGGCCACTGGATTCGCTTGGGTTTATCTTTTTCCAGACAAAGACAAAACTTGGATCAAAAAGGCACTCAAGATTACTATCATTTTAGATGTTTTAGGTCTTCTGGCCATCCCTTTTATATCTCTTATGGACCAAGTAAAAATAGCCAATGTCGTTCCCGTTGTAGGTATCGTTGTAATTACGATAGCAGAGGTTACTCGTTTCAAACAGGGTTATCTCGGTGCGAAATATTTTTTGATCGCATGGTCATTTCTTATCGTAAGTGTCCTTTTGTATATAGTTATGAACTTGGGTTTGATTGATTATTCGAACTTCATTTCTTACAGCCCGATGTATGGAAGTTTTTTTGAAGGTGTGTTTCTAAGCTTAGGTATCGGAGATCGCATCAATAGTTTAAAAAGAGAAAGAGAAGAAGCAAGACAAGCTCTACTTGAATCACAAAAGAAAGCATTGGAAGAAGAAAAGAAAATCAATGAGTCGATTTCTCGATTTGTCCCGAATCAATTTCTACAAATTTTAAAACGAAAAACAATCTTAGATGTTTACCGTGGCGATTCCGTCGAACAGAACTTAACAATTCTATTTTCTGATATCAGAAATTTTACGAACCTCTCCGAATCGAAAACAGCCAAGGAAGTTTTTTTATTGCTCAATGAGTATATGGAACGACTCGGACCCTCGATCGGCAATCATAATGGATTTATAGATAAATACATAGGTGATGCAATCATGGCTCTTTTTCCCCTTGGCCCGACAGATGCGATATTTGCGGCACTGGCTATGCGTGGTGAGGTTCGAGGGATGCGTGAAACAACGTTTAAAGATTTTCATTTAGATGCAGGTTTTGGTATCCATTTTGGAAGTGTGATGCTTGGAACAGTGGGTGAAGCCAATCGACTCGATACAACTGTGATAGGTGATAACGTTAATTTAGCATCCAGACTCGAAGGATTAACCAAAAATTATGGTACGCCAATTATTGTCAGCGATGCAGTCTGCCGTTCGATTCCAGAAGGAAGTGGACTGGAATTCAGGGAGATTGATTCAGTAATCGTCAAAGGTAAAACGGTTCCTATCGTCATTTATGAAGTGTTAAATGCTGATTCGGATGAAGTACGTTCCCAGAAAAAAGAATCTTTTCCTCATTTTTTTAACGGTTTACACTCATATAAATCTCAAAATTTTTCTGGAGCACTAGAATGTTTTGATTTATGTTTAAAAATCTGCCCAGAGGATTCAGTCGCCAAAAATTATCATATTAGAGCTAAATCTTATTCAATCCAACCACCTCCTCCAGATTGGACTGGACTGCTAAAATTTTAAGGAGATTTTACATGAAAACAAACAAACCAATTCTTGTCACAGGTGGTGCAGGTTATATCGCATCTTGGGTAATAAAATACCTTCTCGAGGAGGGTCATTCTGTTCGCACCACAGTACGTTCTTTAAACGATGTTAATAAGTTAAAACACTTATATACCCTTTCAGAAAGTTTTCCGAGTAAATTAGAATTTTACGAAGCAGATTTGTTGAAGGAAGGCTCCTTTGACACAAGTATATCTGACAAAGGTGGTTGTGAAGTTGTTATCCATATGGCTTCGCCGTTTTTTATAGATGGTATCAAAAACCCAGAAAAAGAATTGGTCGAGCCTGCGCTTCGCGGAACACGAAACGTACTTCAGTCGGTTAATAAATTTTCTTCAGTAAAACGAGTTGTTCTTACTTCGAGTGTTGCTTCCGTGATGGGCGACTCCTGCGATGCAGAAAAAGCACCTGGAAAACGATTAGATGAATCTTATTGGAATGAAACGAGTAACCTAAAACACCAACCATATCCATTCTCAAAAACGCTTGCCGAAAAGGAAGCATGGGAAATGCAAAAAAAACAAAACATTTGGAGTCTAACTACAATTAATCCTTCATTTGTCCTCGGTCCATCATTATCGGAAAGAGCAGATGGAACGAGCGTAAATTTTATGAGATCCATGGTAAATGGAAAATTCGCTAGTGGAGTACCTGAACTTTATATGGGAGTTGTCGATGTTCGTGACGTGGCAAGAGCACACATTGCGGCCGCTTTGAATGAAAAATCGAGCGGTCGTCATATTGTCTCTGCGGACGTGCTTTCGATTCTCGATATGGCAAAAATATTAAGATCTCACTTTGGCAAAAAATATTGGATTCCTAGGACGATTTTACCTAAATTTTTAGCTTACATCATTGGACCTTTGTTTGGATTAAGTTGGAATTTTATAACTAAAAATGTTGGAATTTCTTTTTCGCTTAACAATGAATATAGCAAAAAGGACTTGAATATAAACTACTTACCTATTTCTACTACTTTGATAGAACATATTGAACAACTGGACAAGGCAAAACTCATTTAGTAAACGTTTTTCGAAACGAAATAAAAATTGGAAATCGGACTTTTTTAAAATCATTGATTCCTATAGAATGATTTTGGTCCGATGGCCGATGCTTGTTGGATAAAAAAAGTCGACATTTTTCGTTCCAACTTTTGACCGATTCAGAAAACTCGAGGAGCAAACTCGACTCGTCGACTTTTGTATTTCGATTGCAAATTTTCCATTTTGACTTTTAATGCTTTCATGCCAGATAAATATGAACTTCCAAAAACGATTGTCATTATTGGTGGGGCACTGGCAGGTCCAGTGGCAGCCGCAAGAGCGAGGGAAATTGACGGAAAAGCACGAATTATTTTACTAGAAAGAAATACAAGAGTCAGTTATGCGATGGCAGGATTGTCTTTCCATTTGAGTGGTGAAGTCAAACAATTGGAAGATCTCAACCAGGAACGAGAGGAGTATTTTAAAAAAGTTTATAATATTGAAGTATACACGAAAACGGAAGTCACAAGAATCGAGCCAAAATCTAACACTCTTTATCTGTCCTCACCCGATGATTTACCAGATCTCAAATATGATCGCTTGGTATTTGCTACAGGAGCTGCCTCAATCCAACCAACTGGTCTCCTAAAAAATACAAAAAATTTCCGATTCTTTCGAACGTTAGATGATCTCGCCGAAATCCAAAACCAAATCAACCTGCGCAAAACCAGAATCCTCATTTTAGGCGGAGGATCTATGGGTCTGGAGGCACTGGATGGTTGCGTTCGAGGAGGTGCAGAAGTGACTCTGATCGAAAAAGCAGAATGGATTTTGCCAGAGTTTTCTGAAAACATAACAAAACTTGCGGAATCTAAACTAAAAAGTTCTGCATCCATACTGACAAACATTCAAATATTAGAATTTATCTATAATAATGAAACAGTTACGGAAGTAATTGCCAATGGGAAAAAAATAGCCGTTGATTTTATCATTTCGGCAATCGGTGTTCGTCCGAGAACGGAACTGTTAAACGAGGCGGGAGTTAAGTTACATAAAGATGGAACCGTTAAGATCAATGAATACTGCCAAACCAATATTCAAAATATTTACGCGTGTAGCATTTGTGTTTCGATCCCTACAAAAATAGGTCCTGTCTGGAATGCTCAGGCAGCAGTATCTGACAAAACGGCTCAGGTGGCAGGAGCCAATGCTGCCGGTCTAAAATTAAAACTAACTGAATTTTCTGGTAGTATGATTCTCCGAACTCCCAATTTTGAAATCGGAAGAGTAGGCTTCACAGAAAAACAATCCATTAAAAAATACGGCGCAAAAACAATTGGCAAGACACTAGTTCATGCGATGGACAAAGAATCTTACTTTCCTGGTTCGAGTCCAATGACTCTGGAATTATTATATCATAAAAAAAAGCAGATTGTTCTCGGTTTGGACGTTCTGGGTAATAACATCAAATCTCGGTTAGATGCCTTCGCAATAGCTTTTACAAGTGAATTTAAAATTGGGCAACTGGCCAATATAGATTTGTCTTATTCTCCAGCCTTTGGCACTTCCCGTGATGCCCTGAATGTTGTTGCGACTGTAGCATTACAAAAAGAACTGCAGATTACAGACTCGATAGAGCCAAAAGAAATCAAAACCAATCGATCTCATTTTTTTATTTTAGATGTAGGTCCGTTTCAATCAGAAAATCAAAACGTAGACTATTGGATCCCATTGGAATCGATTCGAACAATGATGCCAGAGCTCTTACAAAAATTAAATCAGTCAGGCGCCAAACAAATTGCAGTCTTGAGTGAGACAGGCAGAAGGGGACATTTGGCTTATCTAATTTTGAAAGACCATCATATTCCTTCCATAAATATCAACGGTGGCAACCGTTTGTTTTCCCTCTTTTTTTAGCCATGAACGCGAAGTGGAGATCACCTACAAAGGAAGATCAAATTCAATTTGATCCGTCGGACATCTTTGATGCAGGCGAAAAAAACCATCACATTGCGAATACCGCTTATCCCATCGCTCATGATTTAACTTGGAAACCGTATCGCATTTCCAATGAACAGGTTCGAGATTCTATTGTAAGATCCTTTGTCGGATTAGATTCGCTGAATTTATATTCGCACATTCCCTTTTGCGAGACCCGATGTTATTTTTGTGAGTATACCGTTGTAAATAAAAAAGAATCCGAATCCACAAAGGAATATATGGATGCCTTGAATGAGGAAGTTCGGCTTTACGGTCAACTTCTGGGCAATCGAAAGATCGTTGGTTTCGATATTGGAGGTGGTACTCCTTCGTTTGTGCCAGCCGAACAAATCACCAAACACGTACATACGGTAAATAAATACTTTTCCCTCACTTCTGAATGTGAGATTAGCATCGAAACCACTCCAAAAATTGCCAGTTCAGACTTTCAAAAATTAAATTCCTATGTCCAATCGGGGATTCGTCGTATCAGCATGGGAATTCAGGTAGCGGAGCCGAATCTCTTAAAACTGTTAGGTAGATCAGAAACAAGCATCTCTCATCATTTTAAAGCAATGGAGAATATGAGAAATGCTGGTTTTAAAAAAATCAACATAGACCTGATGTATGGTTTTGCCAATCAAAGTCTCGAATCTTGGGATCATACACTTCGCCATACCCTATCCTTAAAACCAGATTACATAACATTATATCGGATGCGTTACAAATTGACGAGAATTTCAGATCAGGCTAAAGATGTTCAACTATCGATTGTTAGAGAACAGTCTAGGTTAGCCAAAAAAATTTTACTAGAAAATGGTTATTTTACCAATCCAGGGAAAAATACATTTAGCAAAATCCAGGGCGATCCAGGAACAAGTTCTTATCTCACGAGAAGAGTTATCCAAGGAAAATCATATCTAGGTTTAGGACTCGGTTCACAATCATTTACGGATACTAGTATTTCATATAACTCCGGTTCTATCGGAAAAAATTTAGCACCGTATTTACAAAAAATAGTTACGCAGACTCTCCCGATTCAGGATTTTTATGACTTACCACGAATACAGATGATGGCCAAAATGATCGCCGTCAGTTTCTATTTTGGAGAAATCAACTTACACGCATTTCGGAAAAAATTCGGTGTAGAATTGGAAACAGTTTATCCAGATGCCATTTCATTTTTGTTAAAGGAAGAAATGATGGTGTATACAAAATCTGAAAATGGCAAGTCAATACAATCAAATGGTGTATTTGATCCTGAAGATAGTTTTTCCCTCACTGAAAAAGGAGCGACTTATTTTAATGGCTGCATCGCACTTTTTTATGCGCCATCTGTTCAGAATTATTTACTCCAAAAAAATGAAAGCGAGATCTACGATTTTGAGAGGAACAAAAAACTCGCAACTATTGTATCGAATAACAAATAAAATTACCTTTTAAATCCCCTCGTCTTAAAAGAACTTTTCATTTTAAATCTGCTCGAACGAATATTAGTTCTTCCACTCATCTTGAACTTATTCGAATTAAATTGTTTCGTATTAAATTTAAATCTTCCTGGTTTGAGATCGAATTTTCCCCTCGAAACATTGAATTTTTTTTGTATTAATCTGAGAATTCCTCCAAGATCAATTTCTCCACCGATTCCAGCTCCCCCACTTCCACCTAACTCTTCTTCTTCGGATGGGTCTTCTTCCGACTCGGGATCAAAGACATCTAAATCTAGCCCTGTCGCTCCGACATCGCCTAAAATTAGAATGCGAGAATGAAAATCGATAAGTTTTTTTTGAGCTGCTTGAACATATTCATTTTTCTCTTTTATACTGCCTATTCCCAGGTACGAGTCTATATCTCTCGTTAAAATATAGATAAATTCACCAGAAACAAATGAAATCATTCCATAAGTAGTGTAAGGTGTCTTTTCCTGCGTTTTTTCGAAATTCTCGGGTATATGCAGAAGAAAAAAATAAGCACCTTCTCGAAAATCTTTGGCATACTCAGAATAAACGATTTTGATATCGTTGCGATTTTTTGTGAGCCGAGTCATAAGATTCGTCTCAATGAAGGATGTGAGAGCTCTCTCCTTCCCTATTTCCACTATGTTTTTTTGAAAATCCTGGTTGGCCTTGATAGCCTGAATCTTAAATAATCCGAAATCTTTTTGTTGAAAACTAACTTTATAATTACCGTCATCCATATCCGCATAACGCGCATCTACTGGAACAAAACAGACAAATTTTCCTTTTTTGGACTCATACATGTTTCCTTCAATATCCCCAAAATCTGGATCAAAATTTTCCGCGGGTTGGAGAGTCTGGCATCCAATGAGACTCTTTATGAAAAAGAAAAGAACGATTCTCTTTTTCATAAAGATCTCTCCATTACTTCCGTGACTGAATCCAAAAACATTTCCTCAGACTCTTCGGCGAAAGGATAATTTTTGTCAAAAGTAGAAACAGAGTCGAGAAGACCTAAGGTAGGTAAAAATAACCAGGAGTGTCCCTTTCTGTGCCCGAATACAAATGTCTTTTTGTGGATCACATTCTCAGTAACGGGACGATAAATAACATCGTAGTAGTGATTCTGAGTTTGGAATTTTGGGATGAGACCGAGGGAAATAAAAAACAACAAAGAGTTATAAGAATCCTGTTGAGGAGTGTACTTGGTTACATACAGATACGATCCGCAACCGACGATATCGTGACTGAAAGGATTTTCACTCCCGTATAACAACTCCGTATCCATATCAACAATATCGAAATAAGATTTCAAAATATCGGCAGTTAAGTTGTCAGTCTGCCCAAGGGGAACAATCGTTTCATATCGATCAAGAGTTTTTGGAGTTTTTAATAACTCAAAACTTTTTTTTTCGCGAAAACGTTCTGGAAGTCCGAATAATTGAGTTTTGATAAGAATGTTTTTATGAGATTTTAATCTTTCTTTCAGAAAAAGTAAAAATTCTGGATCTAAACCGGAATAGGCAGGAGATTGAATTCTGTAGTCGGATCTAGATAGATTTAATTCAAACGAATCCAGAGAAACCATTTTTTTTGGATGTAGAGGCGGCTGGAATCTCAGATTCGAAACCAAACATAGGTTTATCGTTTTTTTCAATCCTTGGAGTTGGATCGATTCTATAGATACGATTTTTTCGTTTTCTGAGATTCCTTTCACATACCAACTCACCTGACAGCGGGAAAGAGTCAGGATCAAAATAAAAAGGATGAATTTCATACCGGTTCCCAGGGATTCTTGAGGAATCAAAAACTGTAAGAATTCAAATTAAAGCTTAGCGAACTTTGATTCAATACGATCAATGAGTCTTTTTCGATCTTCAGGAGAAAATGATCTCACTTTTCCTAAATTGCTATTCTCAATTTCTGAATGCGCATGTAATCCAGTATTGCCAGGATGGATTTCTTTAAATTCACTAGGCTCAATGGTAATTGATTTTCCATTTCTTACAACGATCATAAAATCTCTATCATTGTCAGTTGCCTGATCGCTATTTAACAAAGCATAATGAACCTTTCCTTCACAATGACAGGTTCCGAACGTATCTTTATCGATTTGGAAAGTAAAAAATTTTGTGCCCCGAACTCCGGCAACTGCTGTTGGATTTGTTAGAGAAAAGTTCTTTTTTCCTTTCTGGTTTACACGGAACCAAACACTTCCTGTCTCTATGGATAGGTCAGCTTGTGTTTCGTTGTAGGTGCCAATGAGAAATTTGGAATTTGATTGGATTTCTGCATCGGATTCACCTGACGCGAAGGATACGATTACCACTCCACCTTGGCCTGTTTCAATGAGATTTCCGGATTTTACTTCTTCCCCAAATTTTAAGGCTGATTTTTTTCCTTGGTCGGTTAACGTAACCTCTCCTTTCAGAAACGTCACGACACCCGTTTTTAAATCTTCTTTGGACTTACAGTGGGTAAGAATACTCACTAACAAAACCATTACGGGCAGGATTATTTTGTTCATCGATATCTCCTCTTGAAAGTCAATAGATTGTGTAGGATTCAATCATTGTCTAGCAAAGTATTTTTGTGTTATTTGGAGATCTCGACCCAACGTCCAAGTGTTTTTTCTGCCAGAAAACGAATTCCTTCAAAAAATCGACATCGATAGAGAAGAGGATTGAGCCAGCCTACGGTAATGCAGTAATAAGAATTAAAGGGGGCGGTATGATGTACGGAATGATGTCGAGGAGACAAAACCAAATGGTAATTTTGTAATAGACGAACGATTCTGCCTGGATCTTCCATATGTGCCCATTTGTGAATTTGATTCGTGATAAAGACAAAAAACATTAGAAACAAGAAAAAAATATAAAATCCGAAGTTCAAAAGGCTATGCTGAATATCGATCAAATGATAAATAAAGATCATCGGTGGCAAGGAAACGATACAATTGTTTCCACTGGTTTCTACAAAATCGTGATTTGTCATTCCTTTCGGGTCCACATGATGGTCGCGAAAAGGTTTGATAAACGAGGCACCAAAAATGGGAGTATTTTCGGTTCCGAAGGTATCGCCCAAAAAATGAACCATCCCGGAAAAAAAATCCGCTCCAATGAATCCTAGTAAAAAATTGAATAGGAGTAAAAATGATACCACATAACTTTCATTTGAAAATCTTAACATCGATTCGTTTATGATTTCGATGGCAAAAAGAACGCAATAGGTCAGGAACAAAACGATTCCTAAAATCTCTGTATATCTATGATTGTACTGGATCATAATATTTGATTCCAAACGAGTTTTTCAAAAAAATCAACCGAATTAATCGCCCCATTCTGTTCTCTACTGGTTCGCTTTTTTTTTACACAAGGCCAGAGAATGCAAAACCTTGAGGAAACAAAGACTGGATGGATCCATGCAATTTCGTTTCCGATTCAAAGTCGGATTGGATTGACGAATATCAAGGGAAGAGGTTCTGATTCCTTGATTTTTTACTGGTGCGTTTTTTTCTATTTTCTGGCAGAGTGGCAGTGACGGCTGGTTTTTCAGCGTCAGGAGAATGATTCATGTCACATGCGATCGTATGGTTAGATAACAAACACGCTAAAATTTTCGAATTTACAGAAAAGTCCCAGGAAGGTCACAAAGTGGAACGCAAAGAACACCACACCCATCACCATACTGATGGCGCAGGCAAGGAAGACGAAAAAAAATATTTCCATAAACTGGCAAGTGATCTTTCTCATTTCAAAGAGATTTTACTTGTTGGTCCAGGACTCGGAAAAGATCATTTCAAAAAGTATCTAGAAGAACATAACAAAGAGGTAACGAAACACATCATTGGAGTCGAAACAGTGGATCATCCAACTGACAATGAGTTAGTTGCTTTGGCTAAAAAGGTTTTTAAAGCACATCATATTTTGATCTAAGTTCCTGCCTCTCTGGAAACCAACTTCTGTGGCGTAAAAAGAGTCTTTCTTTTTATGTCACATGCTTTCCCTTCCCATACCCGCGATTTCACTTTACAAATTTATACCATACATTTATATAGTATTCATGGCAAGTGTTCCTCTTTCCTTCCGTGAGTCAGAAATGTATGCCCCCATCATCAAATGGGACCAAAAAGGCATGGGACTACTTACGGGCGAGAAGGGTATTTACAAGCTGGCTCTGCATTGGGAATATGCGTTTGCCATTTCTGGTTTTAACGTTTTTAATTTGGATTGTGCCATTCGTTTCAATCCGTTTGTGATCACGAATGAAACCCGAAAACAAAACATTGCTCCTGAACCACTCCTCGAAAAAATTTTTGTCCAACGAGCCTTTACTCCTTACCAAATCCTCGATACGTTGAAACGTATCTCTAAAAGCGAAACAACAAATACTATCTACTTCCTACTTGCCCCCTGCAAACAGTTCTTAGATGGAGATGTAAAGGATGACGAAGGTCTATTTTTGCTTCATAAGATGCTTGTTTGTCTCGAAGAGTTTCGTACGCGCCAGATCCCATTGCTTGTCATCGAATCGGTTCGCTACAAACACAAAAACTTCCAGTCGTTTTTTCCGAAACTCCTAGATGCGTCTCGTGACCTATGGGAACTCCAAACAGAAGAAGGTCTTTCTCGGATCAAAGTCCGAAAAACGTTAGCGATCGCCTAATATGGGACGAACCATTGCTCCCTACTCTCGTCAAGTTTTACAAATTGAAGATAGTCTGGGTGAATTTAGACGTGCTCTCAGGAAATCAGACCAAGAGATTTTTGATGAACTCATCCGCACCGCCAAACTCCAAGTCCAGGCAGGAGTCATGGCCGCATCACCTTACCCTATCGATTCGATGTTGCTTACCATGATCATTCAGCTTAAAAAAGAACTAGGAACATTACAAAAAGAACTCAAACAATTTAAAGAAACACAAGGAAAGTCCTCTGTGTAGAAGGTAACTTTGTGAAAATAAAAGGATCACAAACGATTGGCTACCTTTTTGATATCTATCATTCGGAAGACAAAATTTACATTTGGACCAAGGATGAGGAAGGAAAAACAAAACTTTTTTTTGACCATTACCATCCGACCATCTACGCAAGAGGTGCCCCCGAAATCCTGAGAAAGTTAGTCAAACGATTCTATGACTTGAATGCATTGGCTGAGATTCCTACCTTTGATGAAAAAATTCTATTCTATGAAAACAAAAAAGTCCAAGTCCTAAAACTGGTTATCTCGAGACCCTCCCTGCTTCCCAAAATCACATCGAAACTCTTTGCTCTCTATGATAAATTTGACATCTATCATTCCGACATCGAAGTACCTATCAGCTACATGGTGGATCATGATATCTTTCCACTCTGTAAATTGGAGATTGAATCGGAAGAAGTAGGAACTGAACAGAAAATTCGATCTCTCTTTTCGCAGACAAAAATCACTGATTTAGAATACAGCATTCCACCACTAAAAACCATGGCCTTGTCTTTAGAAAAAAGCCAACGGATTCCCATAGAACAAAATTCTTTGTTAATCGAATTCGCCAACTCACGTTATGTGATAAGAAGTCAGACACCTATCGATATCCTCCAACAAATCAATGTTATCATAGAGAAAGAAGATCCCGACATTGTTTTAACTGCTTACGGCGACCAAGTAATTTTTCCTTATCTGTTCACCCATGCACAGAGATTACGATTTCAGACTGCCTTCGATCGTGATAAAACAGCCCCCATCCGCAGACAAATCCAAACTAAAGGTTCGAGCTTCAATACATACGGTGCGATGATTTTTCGTGCTCCATCCTATCCGTTGTTCGGTCGCTGGCATATTGATTCTCGCAATAGTTTTGTTTTTAAGGAAGCTGATTTACTAGGAATCATCGAACTCTCACGACTATCTCGATTGCCCATTCAAAAAATGGCACGTGCTTCTACAGGCAAAGCGCTCACCTACATTGAAACCGACGTCGCTCTTCGCATGCAGTATTTAGTACCTTGGCAAAAAAGTGCTGTGGAAGCTCCGAAATCCGCATTACAATTATTAAATGCAGATCGAGGCGGACTTGTCTTTCAGCCTGATATCACACTTGGTAATATTAGAGAAAATGTAGCGCAGCTTGATTTTGCGCAGATGTATCCGAGCATCATGGTAGTACATAATATCTCACCGGAATGTGTGAATTGTCTCTGTTGCACAGATGATCCAGACGTACCTAAGGTGCCAAAACTCGGCTATACCATTTGCAATAAAAGAAGAGGCATCGTATCAGAGGCACTCGCCCACGTCTTAAAACGCAGGGCCTATTACAAACAAAGAAAAAAAGAAACGACTGGCGAACTTTCCGAAACATATAACGCGAAACAGTCGAGCCTCAAGTGGATGCTAGTAACATCTTTCGGATACTTAGGTTATCGAAATGCGAAATTTGGTCGCCTAGAAAGCCATGAATCGGTAACTGCATTTGGCAGGGAAAAATTATTAACTGCCAAAGAAGTATCTGAGGATTTCGGATATCTCTTAGTCCATGCGATCACCGACAGTGTTTTCATCCAAAAAGAGGACCAATCACCGTTCACCAAAGAAGAATTAAATGTTTTATGTCTGGAAATCGAAAAAAGAACCCAGGTGAAAATAGAAGCAGATGGTGTTTATACTTGGCTCCTTTTTCCTCCTTCGACAACAGACCACCAAATGCCTGTAGCGAATCGTTATATGGGAAGATTCGAAACTGGTGTTTTGAAATCTCGAGGGATTGGCTCTCGCAGGAAGGACCTTCCGATCTTTATACGAAAAGCCCAATTGGAAATGATCAACTGGATGTGTGGTTTCGTCACAGTGAAGGAAATCAAACAAGGAGAAAATACCATCCTCGCTATTTATCATAAATATGACGAAATGCTTCAAACCGAAACCGTGGAATGGCGAGAACTCTTGATCCAACGTTCTACATCACAAGAACCAGAAGAATACGAAGTGGATGGAGCCACCTCTCTCTCTCTCAAACAACTCAAAGAGATGGGTATGCATGTACAAGCAGGAGAGAAAATAAGATATATCGTTACAAATAGAAGAGCCGGGAGCAAAGAAAATCGTTATACCGCGGAAGAAGTATTACAATCCAGACCACCTAATGCCAAAGTACG
>Ga0075156_10001310_pt1 | contig 13537 bp, 8 predicted proteins | sample JI81AbrownDNA_FD_70966 | JGI IMG/M metagenome (GOLD analysis project Ga0075156, IMG submission 70966) | Wastewater effluent complex algal communities from Wisconsin, to seasonally profile nutrient transformation and Carbon sequestration -... | ecosystem: Engineered > WWTP > Effluent > Algae...
CCACCCAATGCCACCACCTCACCGCGCATAGAAGGCGGCACCCAGCCGCCGCTACGCTATGCCATCACGCTGGAACCCCACCAGCGCCCCTGGCTGCTGGCCCTGGACATGCCCGCCATGGTGCCGGACGAAGGCCGCATGTCCGACCAGCTGCAACTGGTCGGTCGTCGCCAGGTCAGCAAGCGCTTGCGGCTGGAGCTGGCGGCCCACCTGCAGTACCGGGCCGGTGTGGACGAAGACGAGGCCATGCTGGCCCGTGCCCTGGTACTGCCCGAAGCAGGCAACCCCAAGGCGCGCCAACAGGCAGCCGCCTGGCGTAGCCTGCCAGCGCCGGCACGGGTCGATGCCGTGCTGCAGCTGTTTACCAGCCAGGGTCTGCAATACACCCTGGCTCCACCGCTCTATGGCAGCGATGCGGTTGATGACTTTGTCTACGGCGGCAAACAGGGCTTTTGCGAGCACTTTGCCGGGGCCTTTGTCTTCATGATGCGGGCCGCCGGCATACCGGCTCGGGTGGTGGGCGGGTATCAGGGCGGCGAGGAAAACGGCGACTACCTGATCGTCCGTCAGGCCGATGCCCACGCCTGGGCAGAGGTCTGGCTCGAAGGCCAGGGCTGGCAGCGGGTAGATCCCACCTTTGCCGTGGCCCCCTCGCGTATCGAAGAAGGCCTGGCATCAGCCGTGAACGAATCCGACCTGCCCTATCTGCTGCGGCTGGACAACAACCTGGTCAAGCGGGCACAGCTGGCGCTGGACAGCATGGTCAACGGCTGGAACCAGTGGGTCATAGGCTATACCCCGGAACGTCAGCGCCAGGTCCTGAAACGGCTGGGCATCACCGACCTGCTTTCAGGCAAGTTCGTGGCTGTCTTCCTGGGCAGCATCGGCCTGTGCATCGCCCTGATCGCTGGCTGGTTACTCTGGCGCATGCGCCCACCCAAGCCCGATGCCGCACGCCAGCAATGGGACAACTTCTGCCGCAGACTGGCCGCCTACGACCTGGTACCCGCAAGAGCAGAAGGCCCCCGCGACTTCGCCCAGCGTGCCATGACCCGGCTGCCACACCGCAAAGCCGAGATACAAGCCGTCCTTGATGGTTATCTGGTGGCGCGCTATGGCAGCGGTGGCGGGCTGGAGCAACTGAAACAGCGGGTGGCGGGGTTTGGCCGGTAGCAGGAAATCCACCAGCCTTCATGCGGCGATATCGGCGTCCCTAGAGGGCAAGCGATAGTCTGTCAACGAAGCCCCCAGACAGACTCAGGCTTAGGTAGCACCAATGCCTCAGCCTGGCTGCTGTTCGCCAAAAAAAACGGGACGGTTAACCCGTGCCGCTTCATCCATTGGCGTACGATCACCACACGCCCATATAAGCCAGCATACCTTCCGCTGCCTGCCGGCCTTCAAACACCGCGCGCACCACTAGGTCGGCGCCCCGTACCTGGTCACCGCCGGCAAACACCTTGGGATTACTGGTCTGGTGCTTGAAGGTCTGCTTCTCGCGGGCCAGGGTGCGGCCACGCTCGTCGGTCTGGATGCCATTACCGTCAAACCAGGGCTCGGGCTGGACCTGGAAACCGAAGGCGACGATGACATGGTCGCATTCTATGATCTCCTCCGAGCCTGCCACGATGACGGGCGCACGGCGGCCCTTGGCATCGGGTTCGCCCAGCTGGGTAGTGACCAGTTTTACGCCGAGCTTGCCATTCAAGCGCACGATCTCAACCGGCTGGCGGTTCCACAGGAACTCCACCCCCTCTTCCTTGGCGTTGGCCACTTCACGCTTGGAGCCCGGCATATTGGCTTCGTCGCGGCGATAGGCACAGATCACCTTGGCGGCGCCCTGGCGTATGCTGGTGCGGTTGCAGTCCATGGCGGTATCGCCGCCACCCAGCACCACCACCCGCTTGCCCTCCATGCTCAGGTGGCTCTCACCCTCCGGCAGGGTTGCCATGCGATGGCGGATATTGTTGACCAGGAAAGGCAGCGCCTCGATCACGCCCGGCAGGTTCTCGCCGGGGAAGCCACCCTTCATATACTGGTAGGCACCCATGCCCATGAAGACGGCGTCGTAGTCGGCCAGCAGGCTCTCGAATGCGACGTCGGTACCAATCTCGGTATTGAGACGGAACTCCACCCCCATGTCCTCCAGTATGGTGCGGCGCCGCCGGACGATATCCTTCTCCAGTTTGAACTCCGGAATACCGAAGGTCAGCAGGCCACCGATTTCCTCGTAGCGGTCGTACACCACTGGCGCCACGCCATTGCGCACCAGCATATCGGCCGCCGCCAGGCCCGCCGGGCCAGCGCCGATGATGGCAACGCGCTTGTCAGTCTTGATCACCTGCGACATATCCGGCCGCCAGCCCTGCTTGTAGGCCTCGTCGGTGATGTATTTTTCGACCGAGCCTATGGTGACGGCGCCGAAGCCACCCTGGTTCAGGGTGCAGGCACCCTCACACAAGCGGTCCTGCGGGCAGACGCGGCCGCAGATCTCGGGCAGGGAGTTGGTCTTGTGGCTCAGCTCGGCAGCCTCAAACAAGCGGCCTTCCTCTACCAGCTTAAGCCAGTTGGGGATGTAGTTGTGCACCGGGCATTCCCACTCGCAATAGGGATTGCCACAGCTCAGGCAGCGGCCCGCCTGTTCGGCGGCGTCGCTTTTCTGCAGCGGCGCGTAGATCTCGATGAACTTGCTGCGGCGGAACGCCGCCTCGAACTTCTGGCCAGGATCGCGCGGCAGGTTCAAGAACTTGAATACGTCACCCATGTGATGCCTCGTGAGGTGGGATGGGCAAGGCTGGCGGGTTCGGCCCGCAGTCGCTTGCGCATCGTTTGATCTTCACAGAGCGGGGTAGGCATGCGGGATACCTCCCGCCATGCCGGCCCCGCCCCTCACACTTAGTCTTTCAGCAGGCTATCGAGCCTGGCCGCCTTGGGCTTGACCAGCCAGAAGTAATCGACGTAGTCGTCGAAATCCTCCAGGATCTGCGCACCGATTACCGAGCCAGTCAGGGCAACGTGCTGTTCGATCTTCTCCTTGAGGAAGGCACGGTACTGACCCATGGCTTCGCCGTTGATCAGATGGATATCGATCAGCTCATTGTTGTAGCGATAGGCAAACTTCTCGTCGCGGTCGTAGACGAAGGCAAAGCCCCCCGTCATACCGGCACCGAAGTTCAGTCCGGTCTGGCCCAGGGCAATCACACAGCCGCCCGTCATGTATTCGCAGCCATGGTCGCCCAGGCCTTCCACCACCGCCAGCGCGCCGGAATTGCGCACGGCAAAGCGCTCGCCAGCCAGGCCAGAGGCAAACAGCTCGCCACCGGTTGCGCCATACAGGCAGGTATTGCCGATGATGGTGCCCTCATGCGGCTGATACATCACGCCTGCCGGTGGGTAGATCACCAGTCGGCCGCCATTCATGCCCTTGCCCACATAGTCGTTGGCATCACCTTCCAGCGTCAGGTGCAGGCCCTTGGCATTCCATACACCAAAACTCTGGCCGGCCGAGCCCTTGAGCTGGATATCCAGGCAGCCTGCCGGCAAGCCGTCGGCGCCGTGCTGGCGGGCAATCTCGCCGCTGAGGCGGGCACCGATGGAGCGGTTGATATTGCGTACGGCGTACTCCAGCTGTACCGGGGTCTTGCTGCTGATGGCCGGCAGGGCATCCTTGACCATCTTCTCGGCCAGCTCGCCCTTGTCGAAACTGGGATTGCCCTCGCTGATGCAATAGCGCGGCTCATCCTCGGGTATGCCACCCTGGCTCAACAGTACATCCAGCCGCAACTGGCCCTGGCGGGTGCTTTCACCCTCCAGCAATGCCAGCAGCTCGGTACGGCCTATCAGTTCGGCCATGGACCGCACGCCCAGCTTGGCCATCCACTCGCGGGTCTCGCGGGCGATAAAGGTGAAGTAGTTCACCACCATGTCGGGCAGGCCAATGAAATACTTGGAGCGCAGCTTGATCTCCTGCGTGGCCACACCGGTCGCACAGTTGTTGAGATGGCAGATACGCAGGAACTTGCAACCCAGCGCCACCATAGGGCCGGTACCAAAACCGAAACTCTCGGCCCCCATGATGGCGGCCTTGATCACATCCAGGCCGGTCTTGAGGCCGCCGTCGGTCTGCACCCGCACCCGGCCACGCAGGCCGTTGGCGCGCAGCACCTGCTGGGCTTCGGTCAGGCCCAGCTCCCAGGGCGAACCGGCATACTTCACCGAGCTCAGCGGCGAGGCACCGGTACCACCGTCGTAGCCGGAGATGGTGATCAGGTCGGCATAGGCCTTGGCCACACCGGCCGCCACGGTACCGACACCAGGCTCCGCCACCAGCTTCACCGACACCAGCGCACTGGGGTTGACCTGCTTGAGGTCAAAAATCAGCTGTGCCAGATCCTCGATGGAATAGATATCGTGGTGCGGCGGCGGCGAGATCAGGCTGATGCCTTCCTTGGCATGGCGCAGGCGGGCAATCAGGCCGCTGACCTTGTCGCCCGGCAGCTGGCCACCCTCGCCAGGCTTGGCGCCCTGTGCCACCTTGATCTGCAGCACTTCGGCATTCACCAGGTAATGCGGGGTGACGCCAAAGCGGCCAGAGGCCACCTGCTTGATCTTGGACATCTTGGCCGTGCCATAGCGCGCCGGGTCTTCGCCGCCCTCACCGCTATTGGAACGCCCGCCCAGGCGGTTCATGCCCTCGGCCAGGGCCTCGTGTGCCTCGGGCGACAAAGCACCCAGCGACATGCCGGCTGAATCGAAGCGCTTGAGTATGGCCTCCAGCGGCTCGACCTCGTCCACGGGAATGGGCGTGGCGCCATCCAGCTTCAGCTGCATCAGGTCGCGCAGCATGGCTACCGGCCGGGTGTTCACCAGCTCGGCATAGCGCAGGTACTCGGCGTAGTCGCCATTCTGCACGGCCTTTTGCAGCTGCATCACCACATCGGGGTTGTAGGCGTGATATTCCTCGCCAAACACATACTTGAGCAGCCCCCCTTGCGAAATGGGCCGCATGGGGTTGAACGCCAGCTTGTGCAAGGCCTTCATATCGGCCTCGAAATCGGCAAATCCCGCGCCGCCGACACGGCTGACCGTAAAGGGCATGCAGCGCTCAACGATCTCGTCGGCGATGCCCACGGCTTCGAACAGCTGCGCACCGCGGTAGGACGCCACGGTGGAGATGCCCATCTTGGACAGCACCTTGAGCAGGCCCTTGTTGATGCCTTTGCGGTACTTGCTCATGGCCTCCGACTGCTTGTCGGTCACCTGGCCACCAGCGATCAGGTCGGCGATCACCTCGTAGGCCAGGTAGGGATGTACTGCGGTCGCACCGTAACCGATCAGGCAGGCAAAATGATGCGGGTCACGCGCCGTGGCAGTATCCACCAGCAGATTGGTCTTGCAGCGCAGTCCGGCATTGACCAGGGCGGTATGCACCGCGCCGGTGGCAAACAGGGCATGAATGGCAAGACGGTCACGACTGAGGTTGCGGTCGCTCAACACGGCAATGGCTATACCGTTGCGCGAGGCCGCCACCACCGCCTCGGCCAAGGCAGCCAGGGCATCCGCCAGATTGGTGCTGGCAGGGTCGTAGCTCAGGTCAAAGCTCTGCGAACGGAACTGCTCGTCGGTCTGGCCGGTCAGCAGCTTAAACTTCTCGAAGCTGAGCACCGGACTGCTGACTTCGATCCGCTTGGCGTGGTCGGCCGTCTCTTCAAAGATATTCTTCTCAGAGCCGAACACCGTGTTCAGCGACATCACCACCGCTTCACGTATGGGGTCGATGGGCGGGTTGGTCACCTGGGCAAACTGCTGGCGCAGGAAATCATAGGGCGAACGCACCCGTTGCGACAGCACGGCCATGGGGGTGTCGTCACCCATGGAACCGACGGCTTCCTGGCCATCCTCGGCCAGCACCCGTATCACCGCGTCGCGCTCCTCGAACGACACCTGGAACTGCTTCTGGAACACATTGAGCTGCTCGCGCGACAGCTCAGGCCGGCCGCTGTCCTCGTCCATGCTCAGCTCCAGCCGGTTGGCGTACTGCTTGATCCAGCGCCGGTAGGGGTGGGCAGACTTCAGCTTCTGGTCGATCTCATGCGGCAACAGCAACTGGCCCGACTGCAAGTCCACGGCAATGATCTGGCCGGGCCGCACACGGCCCTTCTTCACCACATCCTCGGGCTTGTAGTTCCACACCCCGATCTCGGACGAGATGGTGAAATGCCGGTCACGGGTCAGCACATAACGGGCTGGGCGCAAGCCATTGCGGTCCAGCATGCAGCCGGCGTAGCGCCCATTGGTCAGCACGATGCCAGCGGGGCCGTCCCAAGGCTCCATATGCATGGAGTTGTACTCGTAGAAAGCCCGCAGCTCCTTGTCGGTGCTGTCCACGTTCTGCCAGGCCGGCGGCACCAGCAGACGCAGGGCACGGAAGAAGTCTATGCCCCCCATCAGCAGGCCTTCCAGCATATTGTCCAGGCTCATGGAGTCCGAACCATCGGTCTGCACGATAGGGCGGATGGCATCCATATCCGGTATCAACGGCGAAGCCATGATGGCCTCGCGAGCGCGGGCCCAGGAGCGGTTGCCCGATATGGTATTGATCTCGCCGTTATGTGCCACATAGCGGAAAGGCTGGGCCAGTTTCCACTGCGGCCAAGTATTGGTGCTGAAGCGCTGGTGGAATACCGCCAGCGAGGCCGTGAAGCGTTCGTCCTGCAAGTCAGGGAAGAACACCGGCAGGTTCTCGGGCGTCACCAGGCCCTTGTACGAAATGGTGTGCGCTGACAGCGTCGGCACATAGAAGCTGCTGTCGCCGCCATTGGCCTTCTCGGCCAGGCGGCGGCCGATATAGAGGCGGCGCTCGAAGCTGGCGGCATCCATATGCGGTGGGCAGTTGACGAAGACCTGGGCAATGGCCGGCAAGGTCTTGAGCGCATAGGCCCCACAGGCACGGGTATCGGTCGGCACGGTACGGAAGCCGGCCACTTCCAGACCTTGCTCTTCCAACTGCGCCTTCAGCGTAGCCAGCGACTGCTTGCCCAGTTCCAGATCGGCACTATGGAATACCAGGCCGGCTGCGTAATGGCTACGCAGTTCCAGGCCCTTCTCCTTGGCCACGGTGCGCAGGAAGCTGTCGGGTTTGCGGAACAGCAGGCCACAGCCATCACCCGATTTGCCATCCGCCGCGACTGCGCCACGATGAGTGAGGTTGGCCAGCGAGGAGATCGCGGTCGAAACCAGCCAGTGCGATGGTTTGTCGTCCATGTTGGCGATCAAGCCAAAGCCGCAGGAATCCTGCTCGAAGCTGGGTCGGTAAAGCGTGCCGTCAAGGCGGCGCTGTCTGTCATCCATGTCGTATTACCCGTACGCGAGCGGGGCGGCATTCGTTCATGCGAGCCGCTTGTGGCGGCAACATGCTGACGCGGCCCCTTTTTTTGGGGAGTGGCGCTTGGTTCCGGCCGGCGTGGAAACACGCTGGTGTGGCGTTGCGGCCGGCCCGGCGAGGGTCACTCTGCCGGGCGGCGGGTGCCGCGCGGGTGTCGCGGCATGGGGAGGCAACTGCGGAGAGGATGGCGGAAACAGCCGTCCAAGCGCTTCGAAAACAAAGCCTGCCGAACCAAGTGTGGTTCTGACAGGCTTGAACGATTCTAGCGGAGCGAGGGCGGCCGGCGCAATGGTTTTGTGCGCCGCACGAATTGTTTTTAATCAATCACTTACGTCGTTATAACTGTCAAATATTTTCAACACATCGACAGATTATTACGAAAGCGCGACATCACCCCTCATGTAGTGCCCAAGCCGCGACAACAAGGGCACAATCCGGGAATACGGCAATGTATGGACAAGTTGCCCACGCCATTAGGCCAGCGCAAGCGCCAGGCCCAGGGGGACGAACAGCAGGCTGGCCACATTGCCCAACAGCACGATGGAGGCAACCTTGTCCGGCTCCTGCTGGTAGCGTTCGGCAATCATGAAGTTCATGACGGCCGGTGGCAGTGCCGCGTACACGTAGAGCTGGCTTACCGCCATACCCTGCAAAGGCAGCACCTGCGCCGCCAGCCAGGCCACGGCCAAGCCGGCCAGCGGCCCCAGCGCCGCCCCGACTATGCCAACCCGCCAACCTGCCAGGCTGATATCAAGCATGCGTGCCCCCAGGGCAAACAGCATCAGCGGAATGGCCGCCTCACCCAGTAGCTTGATAGGCAGCGACAACCACTCCGGCAGGTGCAGGCCCGCCAGGTTGCAGGCTATGCCCGCCAGCGAGGCCAGTATCATGGGGCTGCGCAACATGCCCCCCAGCGAGGCAGCCGGGTTGACCATGCGGGTGCCTACCGTGAAGTGCAGCATATTGGTCATGACAAACAAGGCCACCGCCGGTGGCAAGGCCGCCGGGCCAAATGCCAGCACAGCCAGCGGCAGGCCCATATTGGCGGTATTGCCAAACATCATGGGCGGCACAAAGGTGCGCGCATCCCAACGCCGCCAGCGTGCTACCAGCCAGGCCAGCGCCCCCGAGCCAAACACCACCAGCGCGCCCCCCAGCAGCAACCAGCGGTTGGCCAGCAGGTCAAAATCGCGCGAGGTCAGCCCAGAGAACACCAGCAAGGGCGCCAGCAACTCGATGGTGAGGGTATTCATGGCCGCCAGATCCGGCTTGTGACGGCGGGCGTAGAGGTAACCCACCAGTACGATCAGCAGTACCGGGGTGATAATGGCAAGGATGCGAAGCAGCATGCTCCTAGTCCGGCAAAGCAGTGTGTAGCCAGTCACGCCCGACCAGGAAGTCGCTCAACAGCGCCGCCTCCGCGCTGCCAGCCTCAGGATGATAGTCATAGCGCCAGTTCACCACCGGCGGCAGTGACATCAGGATGGACTCGGTACGCCCCCCCGATTGCAGGCCAAACAGCGTACCCCTGTCCCAGACCAGATTGAATTCGACATAGCGGCCTCGCCGGTAGGCCTGCCAGTCACGCTCGCGCGGGCCGTAGGCCATCTGCCGACGGCGTTCGACTATGGGCAGGTAGGCCGCCAGGAAAGCATCGCCCACGGCGCGCGTCATGGCAAAGCTGCCCGCCTCGCCCAACTCGGCAAAGTCGTCATAGAACACCCCGCCTATGCCCCGTGGCTCGTTGCGGTGCTTGAGAAAGAAATACTCATCGCACCACTGCTTGAAGCGCGGGTATTTGTCGTCGCCTGAAGCCTGCAGCGCGTCACGGCAGGTGGCATGGAAATGCACGGCGTCTTCCTCGAAGCCGTAATAGGGCGTGAGGTCCATGCCGCCGCCAAACCAGAACACATCGGGCTCACCGGCCTGGTAGGCGCGGAACATCCGCACATTCATGTGCACGGTGGGGATATAGGGATTGCGCGGATGGAACACCAGCGACACGCCCATGGCCTCCCAGGCGCGCCCCGCCAGCTCAGGCCGGTGTGCGCTGGCAGACGACGGCAGCTTGTCGCCCATCACATGGCTGAATCCCACGCCACCGCGCTCCAGCAACTCGCCCCCTTCCAGCAAGCGACTGATACCACCGCCACCGGCAGGCCGGGTCCATTCATCGCGCAGGAAGGTCTGGCCATCGGCAGCCTCCATGGCACTCACGATGCGTTGTTGCAGGTCGAGAAAATAGTCTTTGATGGGGCTGGTGTTCATGGTGTCTGCTCAGTATCCGGCCGTACGGGGCCGCATCATTCTAAATAAGCGCCGCTGGCCAAACCTGCCTGCGCTGAAGCACGGGCTTGCCGGGTTCATCTGCTGCCGCGCATCTGGACTGAGCCACTAGGCGGGATAGGTTAAGGATGCCAAGGTGCTCGACGCCTGTGCGGCGGACGACACTATACCGCGCCGCCCGGGTGCCGCAGCAGCACATCGGGAACACCTTCCTCGTTGCCCGCGCCATCGGTAGCATCAATCTGCACGAAGCCCCGGCCCTGGTAAAACCGCCGCGCCCGCAAGTTGTCTGTAAAGCACCAGAGCTGGCGCGGTTGGCCATCAGCCAATGCCTGGGCCAGCAGTTGCCTACCCAAGCCCCGCCCCTGCACCGCAGGGGCCAGGTAAAGGTGGTGCACCCATTGCGCATCGAAGCTGACAAAGCCTACCAGGCAGCCCGCCGTATCGTGCGCCAGCCAGACATGCTGCTCCGCCGGCAACCCCGCCAGATAGGCTTGGGTTTCTGCCTCGCCATGCAGCTCCGGCAACCAGGGCATGGCCTGACGGCGGCTGGCCAGGAACACGGCGGCCAACGCCGCCGCACAAGCGCTATCGGCGGCAGCCAGGCGACTTAAGGCGAAGACAGACTCAGCCAAGGGTCACTTCGAGGTTGTCTATCAGCCTGGGCTTGCCCAGGCGTGCGGCGCCCAGCACCACCATCTCACGGTCACCGGGGCGGGCGTGCTCCAGTCTTTGCTGATCGCGTATTTCCACATAATCCACGCGCCAGCCGTGGTTCTCCAGGTCTGCCCGTGCCGCTTCGGTCAGCTTCACGAAATCCGTGGCGCCCGCTTCCAGCGCCGTCTTGATGGCCATCAGGTTGCGGTAGAGCCTGGGCGCCTCAGCCCGCTCCTCGGCGGTGAGATAGCCATTGCGCGAGGACAGCGCCAGACCATCGTCGGCGCGGCCGGTATCCACCGGTACGATCTCGATAGGCATGTCGAGGTCGGCCACCATGCCCTCTATCACCTTGAGCTGTTGGTAGTCCTTCTTGCCAAACATGGCGGCATCGGGCTGGACGATATTGAACAGCTTGGTCACCACGGTGGCGACACCACGAAAATGACCAGGGCGGAACTGGCCGCACAGCTCGTTCTGAATGGCTGGTGGTTCCACCTTGTACTGCTGCTCGGTACGCGGGTAGAGCTGATCCACCGTGGGATGGAACAGTGCATCCACACCGGCGGCGACCAGCTTGTCGCAATCTGCCTCGAAGGTACGCGGATAGGTATTGAAGTCTTCGCCCTGGCCAAACTGCAGCGGGTTGACGAAGATGGATACCACCACCTTGCCCCCCCGCGCCTTGGCGGCCTGGCAAAGGGAGATATGCCCCTCGTGCAGGTTGCCCATGGTGGGCACGAAAGCAACCTGGCCAGCGGTTTTGCGCCAGGCCCTGAATTCAGCAACGGTAGTGAATATCTGCATGATATCGATGGACTGTAGAAAGTGCGTTGAGGGCGGGCCGGTCACCCGCAGGACAGGCCAGCTGACTGGCAGAGTGCCCGAACGGCTGGCAGCCTGGGCCGCCAGCCCTGGAACCATCAGAACGTATGTTCAGGCGCAGGGAAAGTCTTGCCCTTGACCTCGCGCACATAGGCTTCGATGGCGCCATGGATGCTGGTGACGCCCTGCATGAAGTTCCTCACGAACCGGGCCTTCTTGCCGGGATAGACGCCCAGCATGTCATAGACCACCAGCACCTGGCCATCGACATCGACACCAGCGCCTATGCCTATGGTGGGCACATGCAGGCTCTCGGTGATTTCGCGGGCCAACGTCGCCGGCACCATCTCCATCAGCACCATGGCGGCGCCGGCCGCTTCCAGCGCCTTGGCATCGCGTTTCAGCTGCTCGGCGCCCGCATCGGTCTTGCCTTGCACCTTGAAGCCGCCAAACATATGCACCGATTGGGGAGTGAGACCGATATGGGCGCATACCGGAATACCCCGCTGTACCAGAAATTGCACCGTCTCCGCCATGTACTCGCCGCCTTCCAGCTTGACCATCTCAGCGCCGGCCGCCATCAGCTGGGCCGATGCCTCGAAGGCCTGCTGCGGGCTGGCCTGGTAGGCGCCAAACGGCAGATCAGCCAGCACCAGCGACTGCTTGGCATTCTTGGCCACACAACGGGTGTGGTAGGCCATCTGCTCCAGGCTGACCGGCAAGGTCGAGCTTTCGCCCTGTATCACCATGCCCAGCGAATCGCCGACCAGCAGCACTTCCACTGCGGCATCGGCCATCATGCTGGCGAAGCTGGCGTCGTAGCAGGTCAGCATGGTGATCTTCTGCCCTTCCTGCTTGAGCTTCTGTAGCGTGGATACGGTGATCTTCATGTGCTTAGGTCCTTGGGCTGCTCGCCCCACCTGGATAAGGCAGGGCGCAAGATATTAGGTTTGCAGCGGCGCAACATACGGGCCCGCTCCGTCAAGCCCGCCGCCTCGCACATGGCAATGGCTACCATGCTGGAAACAGCGGCTTGGGGCAATGCCCTGCAACCCTTTTCGGGCTGCTGCCATGCACCACCAAGTTGCAATCAAGCGCTTGCTTGCCTAGTGTCGACTGTCAATGCCATCTTGTCCAGCCTGCCGATTCAAGCATTTAAGTCGCTTGAGGACAGGCCACCGGGCGCACACGCTTTCGATGCGGCGCAACAATAGCCCAAACTGCTGGCAAGACTCAACCTTGGCCCAGCGCGGTTGCCGGCCCGCCGCTATTTGTGGCTACTTTCCAGCCACCACCTGGGTGAAAAGCAGACAGCCAGCTAGGCCTTGTTGAAGTATTCGCGTGCGCTGCGCATGCCAGCAATACGATCCAGCAGGAGCTGGAAATCGTCGTTGTTGCCGGCCAGGTTGAGGTTCTCGGTATTGACGCTCAACACCGGCGCCTCGGTATAGTCATAGAAGAAACGACTATAGCGCTCGGTCAACCGGCGCAGATAGCCATCGGGTATCTTGGCCTCATAGTCACGCGAGCGGCTTTGTACCCGGCTGATCAGGGTATCGACGTCGGCCTGCAGGTAGATCACCAGGTCGGGGGTCGCCGCCCTCACCCGCAGATGGCGGTAGATGTCGGCATACAGCCGGAATTCATCGTCGCTCAGTATCAGCTCGGCGAACAGCGGATCCTTGTCGAACAGGAAATCCGCCACGGTCTGGCCGCCGAACAGGTCTATCTGGGTCAGGCTCTCCACCTGCTCCACCCGCTGGAACAGGAACGACAGCTGGGTGGGCAGCGCATAGCGCTGCATGTCCTGGTAGAACTTGGGCAGGAAGGGGATGGCATCCGGGTCCTCTAGCAGGAGATTGGATTCAAGGCGCTCGGCCAGCTTGCGGGCCAAGGTCGTTTTGCCTACGCCTATGGGGCCTTCCACGACGATATAACGGTAACGCTCCAAACCCATGCCCAGCTCTCCTGGTATCACCTGGCTGCAAGTACCCGCTCACCGCCTACTGTAGGCGCCAATCTGCGGGCATACCCCGTTTCCTCATGGTGTCGATAGAAAGGCCACCAGCACAGCGCCCCTATCGTCGCCAGCAACATATCCTTGTGAGCATCCCACATATCACCCTGCTGCCCGTTGTAGGACTCGGCATCCTGCGGTGACAGGGTAATGGCAATCAGCCATTCAAACCATTCATAGGCCACACTGCTGACCACCACCAGCAACACCGCCAGTTGCGCGGCTGGCCGCCAGGCGATGGCGTAGCGCCGGGCCAGCCACTCCACCAGGGCTGGCGTCAGGCACACGCCATACAGCAGGTGGATCAGACGATCGGTATGGTTGCGTGTCACGCCCCACGCCTGGCCTGGCGACCAGCCAAACATGGC
>Ga0075156_10001311_pt1 | contig 13521 bp, 9 predicted proteins | sample JI81AbrownDNA_FD_70966 | JGI IMG/M metagenome (GOLD analysis project Ga0075156, IMG submission 70966) | Wastewater effluent complex algal communities from Wisconsin, to seasonally profile nutrient transformation and Carbon sequestration -... | ecosystem: Engineered > WWTP > Effluent > Algae...
GCCGATTCATTATTGTGGTGCACCAAATTTGATTCCCCCGGTTCTAATTTTTTTAAAATAATTGAAAAAGGTGCTCAGGGAAATTATCTGGTTTGTGGTATGGTACGCGCAACCGGATTGGAAACGCATTCAGTACTCATTGAAATAGATAGAAATTCAGGTACATGGAATTTTCTCAATGTAAGTTCACATAATCCTTATAACGATACTTATTATGCTATTGATGCCTCTGCAACAAATATTTATGCAACCTCCCGCCAGCAATTTTATGGTGGATCGGGTGATAAAATGAGAGGTGGCGTTACCAAATTCGATATGTCGGGAAATCCGATATATAATTATACTTATTTGCGCGACACTTCCGGTTATGCAAGATTATATGGTGCCGATATATTAGCTCAAACAAAAAAAATAATTTCTCTATACTGCGGAAGCGGCGCCTCCACTTATCCCTCGCGCGATTTATATGCCGTAACATCCAAACTAAACGGCGATGTAAAATGGGCAAAACGTTTTGATATTACAACCACTGTTGACGATGGCACATGGTTATCAATTAAGCCGGTTGGTCCAAATTATTTAATTGCAGGAAGTATGTATAATCCTAACGATCCAAATGGTTACGGACACGGTGGAAAAATATTCGTAATCTATTGCACCTCATTGGGTAATATTATTTGGGCGAATAGTTATGAAATTTATAGTGATTATTATTATTACCTCGGCCATACCGACGTATTAATGGTTGAGGGTGATTATTTTGTTTTGGCTGGCGCTATCAAAAATGACGTTACCAATAAATATCATGGTGCTATACTTCAGGCAAAAATTGAAGATGGTGTTTTAGAAAGTGGTTGCAGCACTCCGCTATCGGTAACTGTAACAGATGAAATACCTCTCAAACAAGCTTCCAATTTATATGATGCAGGTGATACCTATATCACTTCTAATCCGGCCACTCCAGTTACTACATCACCTTTATATGAATACAGTTCTTACTGCACAAGCGATTCAATAGTAGTTATCGGTGATGTTAAACTTGCACAACAATACAATACTGTTTACCTCGAACCACTGCAAACATCTTTTGTTTTTTCAAATGTAACAGACGTAACCGAAGGTTATTTGCGTATTTTTAATATGGAAGGGAAATTAATGCTTGAAGAAAACATGTCTTTCCCAACAAACCAATCAGTTCATGTAAATAATTTACCGGCAGGTGTTTATATTCTGCATGTATTTGATTGTGGAGGACAAACATTGTTGAGTAAGAAATTTATAAAAAATTAAAAACAAAAAAGCGGGAATTGAAATCAATGTCCCGCTTTTTTTTACATATTTAATCTTTCGATAATATCATCATCAACCATTTCAGGAATGGTCACTTTTAACTCCGGCGTCCGCTCCATTTCGCGTTTTATGGCAAATAATGCTTCGTCATTACGCGCCCAAGCTCTGCGACTGATCCCATTATTTACATCCCAAAACAACATTTGAGTAAGATTATTTTCTGCTTCTGGTGTACCATCCAGCACCATTCCAAATCCACCGTTTATTACTTCTCCCCAACCAACTCCACCACCATTGTGTATACTCACCCAGGTTGCACCACGGAAGCTATCACCAATAACATTGTGAATGGCCATATCGGCAGTAAATTTACTTCCATCATAAATATTACTTGTTTCGCGATACGGTGAATCTGTTCCGCTAACATCGTGATGGTCGCGACCTAATACCACCGGTCCGCTCAACTCACCATTTTTTATTGCATCATTAAATGCTTTAGCAATTTTAATTCTACCCTCTGCATCTGCATATAAAATTCGCGCCTGACTGCCCACCACCATTTTATTATCCATTGCCGATTCTATCCAGTTAATATTATCCGACAATTGTAATTTAATTTCATCAGGTGCCGTTGAAAATATTTCTTTTAACACCTTAGCAGCTATTGCATCTGTTTTGCGCAAATCATTTTCATCGTTACTCGAACACACCCATCTGAATGGACCAAATCCAAAATCAAAACACATTGGTCCTAATATATCCTGCACATAACTTTTGTAAATAAATTCTTTTTTATCATCTAAAATATTTGCCCCTGCTCTTGACGATTCCAATAAAAATGCATTGCCATAATCAAAAAAGTACATGCCGTTTGCTGTTAATTTATTAATTGCCGCAACATGTCTGCGTAAACTTTCGTACACTTTTTCTTTAAATAATTCCGGCTGCTCTGCCATCATTTTTTTGCTTTCCTCAAAACTTAATCCCGCTGGGTAATAACCTCCGGCAAATGGATTATGCAAAGAAGTTTGATCGCTGCCAATTTCAATAGCTATGTTTTCTGCTGCCAGTTTTTCCCATAAATCAACCACATTTCCCTGATACGCAATTGAAACAGCTTCTTTATTATTTCTTGCAACTTCCATTCTTTTAATGAGCGTATCTAAATCATCATACACTTCATCTACCCAACCTTGTGCGTGTCGTTTATTAGTTGCTTCAGGGTTCACTTCTGCAACAACACAAACACCTTTTGCAATTACCGCGGCTTTAGGTTGCGCTCCGCTCATGCCACCCAATCCTGCAGTCACAAATATTTTTCCCGAGCAATCTATTGCGTGTTTATCAATTTTACGTGCAGCATTTAATACCGTAATATTGGTTCCATGCACAATACCTTGCGGTCCGATATACATAAATGAACCTGCGGTCATTTGTCCATATTGTGTTACGCCTAACGCATTAAATTTTTCCCAATCATCAGGCTTCGAATAATTCGGAATCATCATACCATTTGTAACAACAACACGAGGTGCCTTTTTATGCGATGGAAATAATCCCATTGGATGACCACTATATAATACCAATGTTTGTTCATCGGTCATATTGGCCAAATATTGCATAGTAATTAAATATTGCGCCCAATTTTGAAACACCGCACCGTTTCCGCCATATGTAATTAATTCATGAGGATGTTGTGCTACAGCATAGTCAAGATTATTCTGCAACATGAGCATAATACATGCCGCCTGTTTACTTTTATGCGGATACTTCTCCCAACTGCGTGCTTTAATCGTATAGTCAGGGCGGAATCGATACATGTATATCCTGCCATATTTTTGCAGCTCTTCAGCAAACTCGGGAGCCAAAATTGAATGAAATTTTGTAGGGAAATATCGAAGTGCATTCCTTATGGCTAATCGTTTCTCGTCGCCATTCAATATATCCTTCCGCTTAGGGGCGTGGCTGATTGAGGAGTCATAAGGCTTTGGCTCCGGTAGTTCGGCCGGAATACCTTGCAATATGCTATTTTGAAAACTTATCAGGTCTTGACCATCAGCTTGAGCTATCATACACTATTTTTGCACAAAGTTACCAATTGGTGCCGCTACTTACAATGTACTGGCACGATGTTGGATTAACAAGATAAAAACATGCTTATGAAAAAGTTTATACTTGGTCTATGCCTCACTCCATTTTTATTTACTGCCTGCGAAAAAGACGTTGTACCAGATTACGATATACGTGACGAATACGTTGGCGACTATCAGGTAAACGACGCATGTGATGCTTCAATGAATGATTATAATATCGCTGTGTTTAAAGCAAACGATTATGATGAAATTGTGTTTGGCTGGCCGGGCTTATACGAAGCAGGTATGGAAGTACATGGTATTGTTACCGGAATGAAAGTTATTATACCAATTCAGCAGTTTTTAGTTTCTTCATTCCCTGAAATTTATTACGAATTTAGCGGAAGTGCAGCATTAGAGGGTGACACCCTAATTGTAGATTATACCGTTTTAGTTATTCAAGATGGTTTAATTTTTGACGAGAATAACTGCATAGCTACTATGGTTCAAAATTAATGTATAATTGAAAGTGGTATGGTGGCAGCACCTTCATCATTAGTAAATTGAATAATATAATTACCGCTTATAAAATCCGATACCTGAATAAAATTGGTATTGGATTTTATTTTTTGCGTCAACACCAACACACCACTTAACGTATAAATTCGAATTTCTCCATCATTAAAATTACCTGAAAAAATACAGTTGTCAGTAGCAGGATTTGGATACACTTGCATTTCTATTGTTGTTGTTTGTTGTATGCCATTTAATAAATCGCGGTTTAATACCACCAAACCACCAGTGTCTGTTCCAAGCCACACCAATTGGTCGTTGTCAGCCACAACGGTATTGACGAAATCATCCGGTAATTCAGAATTTTCGGTTGTTAAAATTGTCCAATCGGTATTGTCGAAAATGTTTAATCCTGTTGAAGCCATGGCTAATAATCCAATATTATTATCGTCAATTGCGACAGCATCAACCGACCAATCCGAAATATCAGAGGTTAGTGGTGTAAATTTTAAAAATGTTGCATCCGGAGTAAATACGCTTAACCCGCCAAACGAAGTCGCCAGCCATTTGTTATGCAATTCATCTTCTGCAATTGACATTACGGTATTATCACTGATAAGTGAATTATCCGTTCTATAATAATCTATAAATCCGTCAATATAGGTGCTCAGTCCGCCATTTAATGTGCCGATAAACACATCATCATTTTCATCGATATACACGTCAATAATATTCGGTGAATGTAATAATGAATTAACGGTATTATACACAAACCAATAATCTGCACCATCCCATTTTATTAATCCGCTCGGCGTCCCTATCCATATTGTATCAGCACTGGTCATATTTATAGCTTTAATATGATAATCAGCTAGTGGTGAATTATCAGGTGTATAATTCGTCCATACACCTGCATTATAATAACCTAATCCATTGAGGTAAGTACCAACAAAATAATGCTCCTCATCTATCACATAAATGCTACGAATTTCATTTGCAGGAATATCTGAATTAGCAGTATCTATTAACGTCCAAACACCACTTGCATCAATTTTTATTAACCCATTTTCAGTGCCTACCCATTTATTATTCAAAGCATCTACAACTATTTTATTTACCTGATTTACCGGTAAATCAGAATTATCTTCATTATAAATAGTAAAAGGAGATTGTGCGTGTAATGTCACTATGCCAAACACAAAAGTTAAAAACAAAAATCTTTTCATTTGGCAAATTTACAATTCCTTAGCAGCTCTGTTGAGCCAAGTTTGGTGATATTTGTCAATGTAAACTCAATAATAGGAGGTACAATAACGTTATATTTGATTAAACCCTAATATTTATGCGCCCTTTCAACCTGTTTCCCCCTGCCGTTTTATGTGTTTTTATACTGTCATCTTCTTGTAAAGATAACACAGCAGGATGCCCGGCCGATTCGGATATCCTTACATCCTTCGTATCCGAGACCGGCGATATTGCTTTAGTTACAAATTCGGGTGAGGCATATTTACAGTCCGATGATGGTTGCACTTTTTTAGAACAATATTTTACCCCGGGGTTTGAAGATATTTATGTATTTACCGATGACGAAATTTTTGTAACAACCGATGACGGCTCTCTTTTTCCGGTAACAAATACGTTTTATGATGAAGTAAATGAATATACTGTTTTACAAGATGCCATTATTCTTTCTACCGATGACAGCACTTTGCACTGGAATAGTTTTGTGTTACAAAGTCCGCTTGCCCCAAGTGTAGAAGACTATGTAGCGTTAAGAGCTTGTTTGTTAAATAATACCTGCGATTTTTTAGATAATAGAATTGATATCGTTTCCGACCCTGAAAATATCACGAATAAAGTATTTCAATTTACTGCAGTTCCTCCAAGTGCAAATATGGTAACATCAAAAAGCAGTATTGAACGTACATTTAATTATTTCGTAAAAGGTATGAACTTATGGTATGAAGCAAAATATTATATCGCCGATGGGATGCCATATAGTATTGCTGACTTTGAAAATAGTTATTTCAATGAAAGCCCCGGACCCAGAATTGTATTTAATGGTAATGCCTTGGCGATAGAAAATAAATTTGGCGACAAAATAAAATATTACCAGGACACTCCGGTTGCATTCCAAACGGGCGAATGGGTTACGGTTAAGGTGCATTTTTTGTTTAGCGAAACCAATAACGGTTATATTGAACTTTGGCAAAATGGTATTAGAATAATGGAAGTTACAGGCATTAATCTACCCCTTTTCAATTCCATCCAAAACAGCCTAGAGGTGGGGATTTCAGCTACTCAAACCGGCTGCGTATTACTGGTTGACGATGTTCGACTATCGCCTGTTCCCTTTTAAAGGCAGGGTTTTTGTATCTGATTAAACCAACTGTTTAATTATTAGTCTAATCAAAAACCTTTATGTATGAAAAAAATAGTATTAGCAACTGTATTTACCATCGGTGCCTTTTATGTACAGGCACAAAATCATGATTTGCCGCCTGCCGATCAAAGAGCAAAAAAGCAAACTGAATTAATGGACCAGAAATTAAATCTTGACGACGCACAGGAAAGTGCAGTTGCAGATATTAATTTAAAATTTGCCAAACGTGTAGACGAAGTTTTTGCTGCTGATGAATCAAAAAAAGAAAAGGCAAAAAAAATGAAAAAAATAAATGATGAAAAAGAAGCAGCATTGCAACCAGTGTTAACACCGGAACAATTTGCAAAATATGTGGAATTAAAAGATGAGTTTGTAGAAAAAATAAAAGAACGTCATCAATAATTAGTTCATTCTGATAACATAAAAAAAGCGCCTGTAATTCAGGCGCTTTTTTTGTAGTTGTATTATTATTCTTTATCCATCATTCCAGGAATTGTAGCTCCGTGGTTGTGCACTTCGCGTTTTATTCCAAGTAATTTGAATACCCATGTTTTAAACTTATCGTTGTATAAATACATAACCGGAACAACTAATAAGGTAATAAATGTTGCATATCCTAAACCAAAAACAATTGTCCATGCTAATGGTCCCCAGAACACAACGTTTTCACCACCTAACCATATATCAGGTTTACCTTGTGTAAATAACCCAATAAAATCGATATTAAACCCGATTGCCAGTGGAATCATACCTAAGATGGTGGCAGTTGCCGTTAATACTACCGGTGTCATACGAATACGAGCTGCTTCAACAACAGCTTCTCTAATTGGCATTCCACCTGCAATGAGCAAGTCGGTAAATTCAACCAACAAAATACCATTTCGAACAACAATACCCAGCAAGGCTACAACACCCACACCCGTCATTACCGCTGAAAAGTCCATACCGAAAATACCATAACCGAGTAATACCCCGATGATACTAAATATAACTTCAGCAAAAATGATGATTGGTTTAGAAATAGAGTTAAACTGTGCCACCAAAATAATTACAATCAGGAATAAAGAAATAATCCAGGCAACGCCCATAAAGCTGATTGTTTCTTCCATGTCCTGACTAGCACCTGTATATCCTATCGATACACCTTCAGGTGTGTCATAATCTTCTAACGCGGCTTTAATTTCATTCATAATTGCCGGCTGTGCACTTTCATAACCGGATAATAAGTTGGATGCTAAAGTAACTACACGTTTCTGGTCTATACGTTTAACACCTGAATAGGTAGTTGAATATTTAATTTCAGCAAAAGCACTTAAAGGAATCTGACGAATTTGACCAGTCATCATATCGCGATAAGTAATTTTTAAATCTTTAAGCTGGTCGATATTTTTCCTTTGTGTTTCGTCGTAACGAATTACAATAGGGAAATCATCATTACCTTCTTTAAATTTAGAAACCTCCCAACCGTATACCGCATTCCTGATTTCACCACCAACGGTTAAGGTAGAAATACCTTCACGATTCATTCTCTCTCTGTCGAGGTCAATGGTAATTTCAGGTTTATTTGCCTGTAAATCGGTTTTTAATTCTTCAATACCTGCAATATTTAAACCTTCCAAATAACGTTTAATGTCGTTGCTGGTTTGAATTAATTCATCAAAATCATCACCTGAAATTTCGATATTAATCGGCTTACCTGCAGGAGGTCCGTTTTGTTCGGCTCCGACAGTTATTTCCGCACCAGGAATATCTTTTACCGCTTCACGGAATTTATCCATATATGGTTCAGAAGTTTGGTGACGGCGATCGGCAGGGTCGATAAATGCCACACCAACTTTACCCTTGTTGGTATAAGAACTCTGATCAAATGGGTCTTCATTGGCTCCGATAGTTACGTTACTAATTACAGACTTAACCAAAGGATTATTTTCTCCCAAAACATTATAAATTCTTTTTTCCACCAATTTGGTAACTGAGTCGGTAGTTTGTTGATCAGTTCCGTCAGGCATAACTACATAAGTATAAATAAAGTTAGGATCTCCGGTTGGGAATTGTTCAACACCCGGTTTAGTAATACCTAACATTACGATAGCTAATATTAAAGTTCCAATAATTGAAGAGAATAAAATGATTGGATGTTTTAATGTCCATCTGAGTACCGATGCATATCTCGCCTGAATATTTGGCCATCCGCGTTTTTGGAATCCTTTAACTGCTTTTATTAATACTAAGTTATAGAACCAGAAAATAGCGACAAATGTAATCATCACATTTCCTAATAATGGATTACCACCTAATGAAATTAATAAACCAAGACCAGCAACTATTGCAGACCAAATTCCCTGTTTTCTTCTATTTGGTTTATCAGTATCATGATGCGGTTTCATAAATGTTGCCGCAAATACCGGATTAATTAAATACGCTACCAACAACGATGCGGTGAGGGTAATAATTAATGTAATAGGTAAACCTTTCATAAATGAACCAATCATTCCCGGCCAGAATAATAAAGGGAAAAACGGTGCTAAAGTTGTCATTGTTCCTGCAAGTACCGGAAGAAACACTTCACCTGCCGCATTTTTAGCAGCTGTTTTAATTGGTACTTTTCCGTTTGCAAAAATCCTGTGGGTATTTTCAATTACCACAATCGCATCATCTACCACAATTCCCAATCCGAGTAAGAAGGCAAACAACACAATCAAGTTCATACTTATACCTAACAAACTTAAAACGATAAATGCAATAAACATTGAAAGCGGTACCGACAAACCAACAAACATCGCATCGGTTGCACCCATAAAAAACATCAATACAATGGTTACCAGAATAAATCCGATAATAATGGTATTAATTAAGTCGGCAACCTGCGTTCTGGTTAAAGTAGAAGTATCACCGGTAACGGTAACATCAACATCACTTGGGATTTCTTTTTTCTCGAGTTCAACTAAAAGCGCATTAATATTATCAGATGCTTCAATTAAGTTTTCACCGCTTTTTTTGATGACATTTAATGTGATTACATTTTTGCCATCTAAACGCGCAAAACTTTCCTGTTCTTTAAAATCATCTTTTATCTCCGCAATATCTTTTAAATAGATTGGGAAATTATTGGCATTGTTAACCGTTAAGTTTTGAATTTGAGCAACATTGTCAAACTCACCACTTACTGTAATGGAACGACGCATGTCTTCCACTTTAATAGTACCACCTGATACAATGCGGTTTTCATTGCTTACTGCAGCATAGATATCATACATTGTAAGCATTGCTGCCTGCATTTTGTACATATCCACATTAATTTGAATTTCCCTTTCCGGTGCACCAATTATATCTACTTTAGATACTTCCGGTAATTCTTCAATTTCATCCTGAATTTTTTCAGCATATTTTTTAATGGTAGCTAAATCATAGTCACCACTAACGTTTACCTGAAGAATAGGAAAATCAGAAAACTCAACTTTTTGCACATTAGGTCCAAATGTTGGATCTAAGTCGCTCGGTAAATTAGGTTTTGCCTTATCAACCGCATCTTTTACTTTCTGGTTAGCATCGTCAATATCGGTACCGGAAACAAATTCCACCTGAATGCTGGAAAAATCCTGTACAGAATTACTGATGATTTTATTTATACCGCTAATTGCCCCAATCTCTTTTTCCAATTCTTTGGTAATGAGATTTTCCATATCGGCAGGCGATGAACCCGGATAAATTGTAGCCACATAAACAGTAGGCATAGTAATATCCGGATATAATTCTTTCGGCAGCGCATTATAGGTAGAAATACCCATAATGGTGAGCATGATGGTGATAATAAAAATGGTTGTTTTATTATCAATTGCCCAGCTCGAAGGTTTAAATTCCTTGAATACGTCTTTCATTGTTTAATATTTTTTATTGCCGCGGGTAAAATACTTTACTTTAAGCAACCCTGATTTATCAATATTTAATTTCCTGACCAGCAATTAAATTCTGGTATCCGCTGGTAATTACTTTGTCTCCTTTTTCAAGTCCGGAAGTAATTTCTGCCATACCATTATAAATTTTACCTACGGTAACCACACGGCGTTGTGCAATTGTTTTACCATTTTCTACTGCAGCAACATAAACAAATGATGCGTCAGCTGATTTTTGAATCATATTTAAATCCACAACCATTGCGTTAGCCACTTCATAATCGGCAATTTTAATAACTGCAATCATGTTCGGTTTTAAATTACTTTCAGATGGTAATTTAGCTTCCACAGAAAAAGTTCTGCTTTGCGGATTAATTACACTTGAAGCAAATGAAATTTTCGCATCAATTTCTTTATTTAAATCAGTCAAAATAATTTTAGTATTATCGCCTGCTGATACAAATTCTGCATGAGATTCAGAAACTTCACCTTTTGCTTTTAAGGTGCGCATATTTACAACACGAATTCCCTGAAATCCCGGTGAACCAATTTGTCCAACTTTTACATCAACTGCATCTACAACACCTGAAATTGGTGAAATTAATTTGGTTGCACTAATTTGTTCGTTAGCAGCAGCAATACTTTTTTCCAATGTTTCTACATTATTTTTTGCAGATAAGTATTGAATTTCGCTACCGATTTTCTGGTCCCATAATGCTTTTTGTTTATTGAATACATCTTTTGCAAATGCTAATTGAGACTGCAATGTTTCAATGTTTTTAACCATTGCATCATTATCTGTTTCGGCAAGTACCTGGCCTTTTGATACACTTTGTCCAACTACAACATAAACAGCATCAATTACACCCGGAATTTGTGGTGTAACCATAACATTTTCATCTGCATCTATTTTACCTTGCAGTTCAATATAATGTGTAAATGGAATAGGTAAAATTTCAGTAACCACTACTAATTCACCTTTATCTGATTTAGTAGTGTCATTTAATGCCAATTCTTTTTCAATGGCTTTAATTTTATCATCGAGTGCTGAGCGCTCTTTTTTAAGTGTTTCCAATTCTGCTTGTTTGTCGCCAGATTCTTTAGCGCCACATGAAGCGAGGAAAACGATTACGGTTAAATATAATAAGGTCTTTCTCATAGTATGTAAGTTTTAATAATATCCTAATGATTTGTTTAAAGCAGTTTTTGCATTGAGCATATTAAACATAGCGCTCACATAACCTCCCTGCGCCTGGTATAATGTACTTTCTGCACTATTTAATTCAAGACTTGATCCAACACCTTCGCGATACTTAATTAAAGCGGTATCGTAAATGCGTTGTGCAAGTGCAATATTTTGTGTTTGCACGTTCAGGTCGTTTTCAGCATTGATATAATCTGTTTTGGCTTTTTCAATTTCCAATAAAATACCTTGTGTAGCCAATTGCTGTTGAATACGTGCCTGGTCTAAATCGATTTGAGCAGCTTGAAGACCGGTTTTTCTCTCCATTCCAGAAAACACAGGAATAGAAAGTGTTAAACCGAATAATCCTGTTTCGAACCATTCCTGATCACCGTCTAAAAAGTCGAAACTATTGCGTTGCGCATTTTGTGAGTAAGAACCATAAGCAACTAAGGTTGGTAAAAACATTGCCTTGTTCATTTTTACATTCAATTCATTTAATGTAATTGTACTTTGTAAAATGCTGAATTCCGGTCTCGACAAATAATTTGTTCCAACCATATTCACTTCTGTCATTGTGCCAAGCGAATCGGTTAATTCAATATTGGTTGCCATGTCCAATCCCATCGAAAATTTCAAATAGTTGGTTGCCAATTGTGTTTGTCGCTGCGCATTTTCCAACTGACCATTCAAGGTAAGTTTACTAATGGTAAGACGGTCAACATCAATACCCTCAACAAAACCTTGTTTTTGCATTTCGGTAACTTCAAATAAAACAGCATCCAGATTTTCAATGTTTTTTTGCAATACCTTTTCAAATTCTTTTGCAATTAACACTGAATAATAAGCTGTTTCTACATTTTTTTTCACCTCTGTTTCTGCAAGTCTGGTTTGCTTCTGAACCAATGCAGCATATTCTTTTGCTGCACTAATACCAACTAACCAGGCACCGTTGAATAATAATTGCGAAGCAGAAATCTGGGCCGTCATGTTTTGTTCCGTTCCAAATTGAACAGGAATAAACTGACCCGGTTCGCCTCCAAAAAATTCAGCGGGAATTAATGATGTGGGTAATTTGAAAAAGTTTTGGTAATCGAGCGATGCATCAATTTGTGGTAATCCGCTAGCGATGCGATTGTTCACCGTAATTTGCGCATCCTGCTCATCCAGCGCCGCGGATAAAATTTGAGCGTTGTTTTTAATGCCGTAGTCCATTGCTTCCTGCAACGAATATTGTTGCGTTTGAGCAAACAAAGCAAATGGAACCACCAGGGCAATTAAAAACGCTTTGAGTTTATATGCCATTGTTTTCTGATTTTATTTTTTCTAAGTATTTAATTCCTTTGGTTGATGCTAATCCACGAATATGATAATCCATGAACACGTTAAATGTTTTTTCAGGAGGAAATTTATCATACGGGAATATTTCTGCATCTAAAAACATTTCCATTCTTGCTATGTAAATTCTGGCTAACACTTCGGTATCTAATTCTTCGCGATATAGTCCTTCTTTTATACCTCTTTCCAAATTGTGTTTTATACAATTGTAAACTTCCGTATTCCGATGGTCATTAAAAACCTGCCAGCTTTGTGGATGATACTTTTTTAAATCAAATACCAAACTTGGGCTTAAATTTTTGCTCATGGTATTCATCCAGTTTGAAATGCCTATCATTTCATCAATTGCTGTCTTAGAATGATGAATAATATGTTCAATCACTTTGTTTTGACAAGTGAAATGGTTTTGGGTAACCTTGTGTATCAGCTCTTCCTTATTCTCAAAAAACTGATATAAAGTTTTTTTGCTCATGCCCAATTCGCGCGAAACATCATCCATGGTCACGCTTTTAATGCCATATCGCATGAACAGACGCTCACATTTTTCTAATATTTTAGCTTCTTCACTCATAATTTGGCCGCAAAGGTAAATACACGAAACTCAGGAAACCAAATTTTGTTCAAAAGTTTCCAAAGTTTTTTAGATTATTTAACATTTGGGAAACTTTCAGCGTTTCCAAAGGCAAAGTTGGGAGCCAAAACCCGCATTACGACAAAGTTTTAGATGAACGGGAGGTTTTTAAGGATGAAAGGTGGAAATTTGGGTTGTATCGGAAACTGGATCTTGTGTCTGTATTCGTGCTCAAGCCTGTTTGCTTGGGTTAAACCAATCGGCTAATCACAGTATCG
>Ga0075156_10001312_pt1 | contig 13521 bp, 15 predicted proteins | sample JI81AbrownDNA_FD_70966 | JGI IMG/M metagenome (GOLD analysis project Ga0075156, IMG submission 70966) | Wastewater effluent complex algal communities from Wisconsin, to seasonally profile nutrient transformation and Carbon sequestration -... | ecosystem: Engineered > WWTP > Effluent > Algae...
TAAATCACCAAGTTATTATTCGTAGATTATCATCATTGTCACGATTCAAGACGGCTACTGTAGTATATTATACTTGTTAGCTATACATGTTAGCTAACTTGATTGCTGAAATGTGTCTGTGCGTCGTCGACAAACGCAACGGGCAATTTCTAGTGCTTTCGAGCAAGAAAATATCGTTCGTTGTTTGAATCGCGATTAAAATTACCAGACCTTTTTCTTCGAGAATAGGATTGTCGTTTTTTTGTATCTGATCGGTTCCTCTTCCAAAAACTAAAGAAAATGGCAAACAACGGTGGTCGTCAAGGAAACGCTGGTGGCGGCGGCGGCCAAGCAATGAATGAACATGTCGAGTTTACGGTAAAGGTGAGTGATACAGGTCTTCAAGATCGTAATTTTGATCTTGCGCGCGCTTGATTTTGTATGCCTATTGCTTGTGTGCTATCCGACCGCTCACATTTTGTATCTCATTTGACAAACTATACGACGATGAATCTATCTATCGACAATCCTTGAAAAATCATCGCAACAATGCACACAGGCTGAGGAAGATTTGTATTTGGAGGGAACGGAAAATACTATCAGACGTGTAACGGCTGAGACAAACTACTCATGTCTCATGCTCAAAACGCAGCGATTTTCATCCTTGTTCCGTCACTATGCCAAATATCACGGTTTACGGAAGGATGACTTGGAGTATTATTTTGTCAATCCATTGGAAAATGAGGATACGCCGGAAAGTGTGCAGTTACAGCGTGGAGATACAATAATGGTGCGGCGAAAGAGAAAGCCTGAGCCGCCTGAGCAAGCTGCAGATGATACAGAATACTTTGCTGACATGAGAGAACTATTGGAGGATACAGAGCACATGGATGCCATATTTGTGTGCTACAAAAACGGGGGTGGTGATTTGACCAGCAAAAGCAGATCAACACCAGAAAAGCCCCTAGCCAGAGACAGCGGCAAAGCACCGACGGAAACACCCGAAGAAGGCATGTCTGTAGAAGATATGAGATGTATCAGCAATGACAATGGAGGCGGAACTACACCCACATCACACGCGGCCGAATACGAAACAGTGGAAATTCGAGCTCATAAGTGCATTCTAACCGCCAGAGCAGAGTACTTCAAGGCCCTCTTTAGAAAGTCCGGATTCCGTGAGTCTGATGGAGGAAAGATTTACGTTGACAAGTGTTTTCCACCTGACACTGTTCGAAAACTGCTGGAGTTTGTCTATAGCAACCGTATTGTCAACATTAAGGATTGCACCGCACAGGAGCTCTTGGATTTGCTGCACATTAGCAACCGTTGGCTCTTGCGTGATCTCAAGCGCTTGTGTGAGTACGAATTGATGCGCTTAATGGATATTGACAATGTAGCGAGGATGTACTGTGCGACTGAAGAATATAAAGCGGGAAGATTGGCTCGGGCATGCATCGAGTTCATTATGGATAATTTGAGACAAGTGACATCAAATCGCTCTTTTACGGAAGAAATGAAGCATTATCCTCATCTTTTAATGCCTATTCTTAAGGCCGCAGCCGATGTAATTGGTGAACCAGCCACCAAAAAACTCAGAACTACTGAGAATGCGGCATCTCCTGTGGCGTGTGATTCATGAGGGGTTTCGTGAATCACAAACTAAAATTGGCACTTACCGCTTGCCTTAGGATTCTTAAGTGCAAGTGAACCAACACGGTTGCCCTGTGGATTTCACTTGCGCAACATAATATTACATAACTTTCGCATCATTACGTTAAACAATCTAAGTTTTCTTCGTGTAGAGTTTAGACCCATTTTACCTGGCAGGTGGAGATCAAGCGACAATCTGCCCATTTTGGACGAAAAATGTCTCCATCATCATTCGTGAAATCCCGGTTTCCAATACTCTCAAGAATTTTATTTTTGCAGACTGATGCATGAAACGTATTCCATTGTTGAACGGAGGTGATGTCAACAGATATCTTCACCTGGGCAAGTTAGTCATGTCAGAAGAAGCAACACTCCTGTATGATACTACTAGGCATGAGCAAGAGGCCTGGAAACATAGTGCCATATGATCAAGGACAAAAACTTCTTTCAAGGAATATTGGGTCACTTTATACTGTTGTACTCTCACAATGTGAATTGGATGTAGAACAAGAATAATAAACATGCCAATCAAAACATACTTGCCCGCATCATCAAACAGCACATGTTTACAGATCATGAGAAAGATTGCTCATTGTTAACACTAAGGTAATGGTCTGTCTTAACTACAAGAATAGTTCCCAAGCCACCAAAGACATTCATGCCAAGTATTTATCCATGTGACAAGTGTGTGAACAAATGGTCCTGCAAAAGGACAATCTACAGAAGCACTAGATTGGTATTCAGGTATCAGAACATAGTTAACCTAACCACACTAGTTAAAGCAAAATTAGAGATGACTAATATAAAGGAAATGAAATACCCAAAGACTCTTATTGAAGAAAAGGAGCTATCATCAAGCCACACCTATGATCCAGGATGTATCAAGAAACCCAATTCAGCAAAGTCATCAGTCTGCGACAATCTGAAATCACATGCAGAACAACAAGTAATCCAAGGAATATGATGCAATAATTGAGATTCCTAGAGCATCTTTTGTGCAGATGGAAAACAGTTGCTATGCCTGTGGACGGCCAGGCCACACGAGCACCATATGTGCTCACAAGTTCAAGATCCCAAAGTATCAATTGACTAACATTTTAGCAGGCAAAAGAGCTAAATCAAAGATAATGACAGGTCACCAATCTCAACAACATGCCAATGTGGTAGTACCAGGTTCAGATGGCACTACAGTGACAACCGTCATAACACAAGCAGTTCAGTGCTGCCGCCCAAACTATTAAAATACATCTAAACAATGTAACAGGTGGATGAATGAACACACAGGTTGGGGTAGTCATTTTCTCAAACCAACGCTCATATATGAGATTTATTTCACCAATCCACCGCTAGTGAATGATGTCCATGACAGCAAAAAAATTTCTGATGTTGTCATCCAAAGCTTCTCAAAGCTGACCAAGCAAAAATCCAATGTGTACAAATGGGGCAAAGTGTGGTTTAACAAGAATGGAATTTCTAAGACTTTTGTTTAGCATCAATGATCAAGAATCACAGAATAATGTTTGACTCTTTTACAGGGAAGAAGCATTAGACCAAAAGGAATCATTAAGTGTATCTTAAGTCCTGAGGGCCTTGACTATCATTCCCCAAACTACTGCAGCGCAACTCTGTTAATTCAAACTGTGGTATAAATGAATCTTTTTACTGGCATCAATAGATAGAGCAATCCATGTAAGCTCATTACAATGGCATGTCAAACTATTGAAGAACTGAAGAGGATAATCAAGATGAATTCAGTACAAGATTGTCCTGATACTTTTGATGACATTAAGCTTGCAGAATGTATGGGCCTGATGTGCCTAGCCCTAAACAGAAAGAAATTCATAGGTGTACTTATCCAGCAGTCAAAGACATTGTGAAGATTCCAGCCAAATGTTTCTTCTCACAACACTTGGCGGACCTATGAATTGACGCTATTACTCTTAGCATACATCAGTAAGCATATTCTGTACAGAACCTGAACCAGAATGGTTGACAGGACAATGAAAATCACATGAGTTTGATAGAGGAAATATATAAGTATTTCAGACTTGCCATTGCACAAATCCATATAGATCAAGAACTCAAGCCAGTCATTCTACAGTTACGAGAATATGACAAAATGGTTGTTTTTAACAAGTCAAAGGCTCAGAAATGCAACCAAATACAGCCTACTATAGCCTATGAGGAATTGTGACTGGTCAAACATTAAATTATAAAGCAGAATGTCTGATACCATTCTTGAGCTATGTCTGTGCACATGATGAGCCCAATCAGTTGCCTATATGTGCATCCTGCAGCTCAGTTGGCACAGGGCAGGCATGAATGTTTCATCATTGCCACTGGCAAGAGCATTCATAACCATTGCCACTGGCAAGAGCATTCATAACCATTGCCACTATCCTCCAGCTCCAATTACTGCAGCTATCATTGTGACAGTAGAAGCAACTTCTCATGCAAGCACGATGGACATGCTCCACTTTAAATCCAAACTTTGTATCAAACTTAATAACTCCTCTCAAATTGCATGGATTACAATGAAGAGGCACTTTAAAACTAAGATGATACTTATCAAGATTATCAAGACAAAGACTATGAATATGTGAGTGAAAGCAACAAAGAGCATAAATGAGATAAAATATGAAGAGGGATCTGAGTCTGAATCTGATGACAATACAAATGTGTCAGCATTTCCAGACGACCTAACTAAAACTCAAGAACCACAGGTTCTCACTCATTAACAAGAACTAAAATCATAAGTACTGACTAGAGAAAAAACAGCTTCAATTTGAGTAAAACACAGAAGATTGAATAAAGATAAATCAAACCTAAGATGATCAAGTCAGGCAAAAAAACAACTCACAAGATGAGGGAATACAGAGCAGGTCTGAATTATACCCAACTCATCCCAGAAGCAAAAGCATCAAGAGTAGAGTAATCAATTGAAGAGGAATTTGCATATGCATGCACAAAAATCCAACTCAAAGAACAAGCGGTTATACATATCAAGTATGATACACAGCACTTTGCTACTACAGTCTGCAAAGAGACATCTAGAAGTTTGGAAACAATGCCCGTGAAGCTGCATTGAGTGAAATGAAGCAACTACACAACCAAGAGTGCTTCAAGCCAATCAACATCAAGGACCTGACAGAATCAGGGCAATCAAATCCCTTTCTTCCTAGTAGAGATGAGAGATGGGAGAACTAATGCAAGACATTGTGCTAATGGCAAGCTACAAGACAGATGGACAGGAAGGACAGATCATTTCCTACTGTCAGCATGGAATCAACATTAATCAAATTAGTGATTGATACCAAAGAGGTTGGCATATGTGATATACCAATAACATTTTTGCAAACCAAATGTACAGGCATGGGGATTGCATCATCATGAATATCAGAGGTGTCCTAGTTTACCTACCCTGTGAATTGTACTATTTCTACAATGATTTTATTGTATGGGAAAACAGAGGACAAGATAAAGTCCTATAAATGCATTTAACAACGGCACTATATGGACTCAAGAATCTACATCACTATGGTTTTTAACTCAATCCATATGATCCTTGCTTATAAAATAAGTTGGTCAAAGGGAAGAATACGACTTTCATCTGGCCGATCAATGACATAAAAGTAAGTGATGTTTATCATATAGAGATTGGTCACTTCCTGAACTAGATATAAAAGACCTATCGATCACTTTCAGAGGTTAAATCTACTCACAGAAAGATCCATGACCATCTGGGCATGAGGCTAGACTTCTGAATTTATGGTCAAGTCAAAATTGACATGAAAGAATATGTTACCTCCATGATAGAGGGCTTTTCAAAGGATTTACTGAAGAAGGGCAACATTGTCTCTCCATTTACTGACAGCTTATTCAAGGTTGATGATACAAGCAAGATACTAGACAAATCACATGTTCAATATCAAAGCTGCACAGGCTCTGTTCTTATTTAATGATGGAGACTGGACAAAAGTCCCATGTTTGTGTTCTTAACTACAAGAGTAAAGTTATCAAATGAAGAACCTTAACCACTTTGCTCCAAGACAACCGAAGTGCAGTCAAATTGGAAGAAATGGCTGTGCAAGTGCAGGTAAGCAGTTTTGTCATCAGAAAATTAGATATTTCTTCATGAATGATTTGAAGGAAAAGGGGTATAACACTACTGAATTGTCCTACAGACAAAATCCTTTAAGACTATATGTCTTATTCACTTCATAGAAAGAAATTCAATGAATATCAGGATTCCATTCTATATTAGGTCCCTCAAACGGCTGCTCAATTAATGACTTCATGATTATGTGGAAGACATTATCAAAGCAAGGTTATTGCAATTTTGTCAACAAGAGGCTACATTGAAGCACTAGCCAAGCAAGTTTATTCAAGAGGAAAATCCTAACCAGAATGACCAGATTCAGCTCATCATCATTACATCAATCATTTTTTACAACTGGGAGATCATTGCATAATCAGTTCACAAAAATATCATACCATGAGATACATGGGGAAATAACTATCAGATATTATGGATAGCTATTTCAATTAGCAGGCGTGTTTAACAAACAAGATTGGTATCACCAGAAGGTGGATGATCAGTTTTCAACACTCAACAATCAGCAATCAACAATAAGACTGCAACACAGCAGCTTTTTCTGAACTAATGATTGCACGTCAAGATGACGTATCCTTTAGTGTGGTAGAGCATTTCATTACAATACATATACATATGTAATGCAAGGCTTGGATGGATGAGATTGATAGTTATGTATGCGCCTCAAACAAACACTAGTTGGAGTGAAAAGAGAGTCAATAAATAATAAACAAACAGATGTAAAGACTTGCTGAGACTCTTGTATAGCAGATCTGACGAGAACAAGAGCAATAAAGAAATCATTGATGCCGATTCGACTATCCATTATTGAACTAGACTACAGTTAGACTTCGCTTAAGTCGGCAAATTGAACTCAAGGACTATTTGCGGACTTAACTGTGTTGCCGACTTACAGATTCGCAATTTTGCACAGTCATCACCTTTGGAGACGGCAGTTCCATAGGCGAGCCCGTTGGATCTTGCATGTTCCAAGGCAAGGCATGTCAACATGACAGGGACCACAGTGCCGACGCTGTACAAATCACCATTTAAAACAAGATGGTTGATGAAAAGAACAAGTTCAGATAAAGGCTGTCCGCTGGAGCTACACTAGTTTTGATACCAATGGAAACAGTAATGTATGGAACTGTGGTCTCTTGATGTAGAACAGTACACGCCTACATACAAATCCATCAAGAATTTTGCAACTACTGAAATTACAGAGACATTCATTCCAGCTGACATGGTAGGAGATATTCACATGAAGCTTTAAGCTGTTTAGGTGACATCCTTACGAAGACAAATCAAAAACTTTATGGCATTTTCTATGAGATATCTGTAAGGAACTCAAGAACTTACTCTTAAATTTGAGTAAGGAAATAAAATGAAATCAAGGTGATGGATTGATGTCTCCTTTGGCAATCAATATAACAATCAGAGTTATACCGGATTCGTCATTATATTACAAAAGGAATAAGCAAAGCAGAGCTCAACTGAAATAGATCTTTTTGGTCTAAATGATGTGCCATCATATGTTCTAGGGACTGGATCTTCCTGGAAGTGAAATGATTTTACCCACTGAGCACAAAAATATGAGCACCATAATCCTAGCTAAAATTACAATTTGTAAGCATATACGACACATTAAGATTTTTCAATGGATCGCGAGTAAATAAGATGAGCATATAATCAATCATTTCTTGGTGGGATTTTTAAAATATCAGAGATGAAATCTTGAATGTCATTAATGTTGCAAAACTGTCACAAGTTCTGACTATTTTGTGCAAGAGTTTGTTAAGAACAAAAAGTACAGTGCTTATCAAAACAGTAATAAGATTTCTTCTTGTTAGCTGACAATCAACTAAGTGGGCGCTTCATTTAGATGTGACAAGAGGATGAGCTGTAGCTCTAAAAAGCACATTTCGGAGTAAGCTTAACGATTTGTTAATTTACTATCTTGATCTGTGAGCTCGAAACACGAATGTACCAATAACACGATATTTTCAACCCTACACTTGGCAAACGCGTATCTACAATTCCTGTAGGAACAGATAATGATAGCTGTCACACTCCTCTTATAGTTACCTGTTGCCTGTAATTGTCAAGGCTGATTATTTCTATGCTCCCCATTCCTTCCATCCAGCTATTTACCATTGTTCACATCATTTGAAAATAACGATGCTTGTACAGATGCGCATTTTTCACAATCGGTCCTATGCATGCTTAAGTTGCCTGCTGGGTTCTTGTTGTCTGGTATGTGTGTGAATAGTATAATCCCAGCTGCAAAAGCTTCTCTTACCCAGTGATATTACAGGGCATTGTTTCTTTGCTTAGTTCGAAGTGGGGCAATGTTGCGCTGATAACCACAGACTGGTTATTACCAATCATATAAGCTACAAAGTTCCTCAAAGGTCAACAATCTGATCAACCGATATATCAGCTAAATTGAGTTCAGAACCATCTATAGCGTTTCTACTGTATTTTGTTTCTTTGAGAACCGATCAATTGGAGTTTGGTTACACATAGGTAGGAATACAATAAGAAATCTTCCAGTGATGAGACAAGGCATCAAATTTGCATCTACCCGGTGAGTTGTAGTAACCTTCTTCCCTAATGCAGATGGAATATCATAATTCATCCAGTCAAAGTGGTGTGTGGGAAGCTCTGAATAATCAGGAACATCCACTTTTATCTTTATACTAGCCGACTTAAACTTACCCAAGTAAAGAAAGAATATTTAGACCCTCTCCGGTGGTACCTTTCTCAGAGGAGCCCTAAATGTAGACATTTTTCGCACTGCCACCGAAATAACAAACTGTCACAATGCTAGTATCCATTGCAATCCACCAATAAAGGATTGATAAACAACAATCTCTACCATAGCTAGAAAATCAGAGGTGTCTATCTCTTGGTGCTCACCGAGCTCTAGAGGAGATCGGTATTTACAGCATTGTTTTTCTCCAAATACTGATTCAAAAATATTGAGGAATATCGCAATATATTTCTTTGGGGAAATGCTAAGATTGTCATCAACATTGCAATGTTAAAAAAACCCAAGATGATATTTTAGTGGTCCAGTCCCTTTTTATTTGAATTTGTTATCATCAATCAAAATGTTGATGATTGATTCTGGGTCCTTTGATGCAATCATCAAGTCATCAACATATGTGGAAAGGTATTCATAGTGGTTACCACTGCATCACATACAGAAATTTGGTTCATATCTTCATAGTAACAATCTTTACTGCTTTAGTACATAATGGAATCGGTAATACATACCATAGAGAGCTCTACTGCACAGAATAGTATGTCCATTTCTGTCTCCGAATTCAGAACCAGCTACTTTATAGACCTTTAATATTGTGTGACTCTCTAGGTAGGCATTTCCGAAATCAGTAACCTAAAGCTGTAGCTCATTTAATTCTGCTAAGAGAGTAACAAGAGTTACTCACAGAGGGGAGGGAGTCAACACTTGAATGTACACTATAAGCAGGACACTTCTGTAAGATGACCGTCTGCAGCATGACGTGCCTTGTGATGTCCATCATAAATCACATCACATATCACATGTACCCATATCTACTTGTAGCCATGTGGCTGTAAAAGCTTTCCAATATCTAAAAAGGTTTCATACTTATCAATTCGGTCGAGCTCAAGATTGTTGGACAATTGCCACTTCTTATCACTGTTAAATTCATCTAGTCTGATGGCCTTGATAGTTCCGTGGGATATGCTTGTCATTTTTGAACTTTGGGGCTGCATTGAAAGCCTTAAGTTGAGTTTGATGAATCATTCTCAAGGTCTTCTTTAAATTAGTGGCAATATTCTTGACTCTCTTCCATAAACCATTGCCTTAGATATTGCAAGATACAGGGTCATCTTCTATCATATGTCCAAGGGCTCTGAAGAAATGGAGCCATCAGTCCACTATATCTATAGATATAATATAGATCCTATGTATTCCTTGGATTTTGGTTTCAATGGATGTGACAATATTTCTTCAAATTTCCATACCTTGTCTAGAACTTCACCTTCTGCTTGTTCATCTTCCAGAAGGTGCAGTTTTTACTGTATGTTGTTAGATCTTCAAAAGTATTCCCCCAATGCTCATATTAGCAACGCAATTTCCATAAGGAAGGGTGGACAAAACGTGGTGGATCATCTAAAGCTTCTTCAATAGCCACAACACAGGCTCTTAAGGGATCACAATTATCAAGTGGCAACTGTAGTTTTGTGTGGCAAATTTATGAAGCAGGATAAATGGTTGGCATGGGTGAATTCACGTGGTGAAGAAACAAATGCAAATGAATCCAATCGGTGAAAATCTTTATTAACATATGGGGAAGTGACAAACCGTTAAGACTCAGTCCACTTAGTTACAGAGCTTGTGCAGCACGTCCATCAGCCCATCAATTGTTACCACTGAAGCTGTGTCATAGGCATGAACGATGAAGGACCTTCATTGATTCCTTATTCAAAACCTTTTGAAGGTCATGCTATGACCCACATTTTCAGAAAGCCAACATACCATGCGACACCGAGGCTTTATAGTCAGTAAAGTAAGCATCCTTACCAGAAATAAAACTGTTGCAGGATAATACAAATATAAGGAGTCTACTTGGTAAATCTTTTGATGGGAGTATGCCATTTCGTGACTCTACTGTAGAATGATTCATCACAAAAACAACATATTCCAAACACAACAGCCAACCATTAGCTGGGTCATTGAGGCAGCACATGACATGTTGAGTGTTGTGCTTGAAATTTCGGTAACGGCTTTCACAATAATTCTGATGTTGGAATGAGAGTTCACTGGCCCAGTCCTTTATAAAAGGCAACATTGTACATCTTTTACTAAATTTCAACTGAAGCAGAATCACTAATGAGTGCTCCATGGATCTCGTTCTGATATAATCTCATAGCGTATTGACAAAAGTACTTGACGCCAAATATATTAGTAACAAGTGAGTTGTGACCTAGAAAAACTTGTGCTCTTTTATACCCATAGTTCTCTGCTGGTGTATCTCAATATATAAGATCAGCAGCTACTTGTTAGCACATTATCAGAAAGGAATGGAGATTTCATTGTCATAGGAATACGTGCACCAGGCTGTCTCATTTGTTTAGTAAACTGTTCATAGCTTCAGAAGTATTCATGATAGTTTGAGCTAGGGCAAACAAAAATATGTTCCACAAAAGTCTTTATGACAGTTTGAGCTTGGGCAAACAAAAATTTGTTAATGGAATCAAAATCTGGCTTGTGGGCATTTGTCAGCAGTGTACAACATGGACCATCTCTGACTAACCATACTTATCAAGTACATCAATAAGATACTTTAAACTCTTAGAACTAAGGGCTTGCATAGTCTCTATGCTCTTGTTTCTTTGGTAATGATTAGGCATATGTGAAGCCAATTCAGAATAATCCTCATCAGATCTAGTGCTATCATATTCCATGATGGGTTCCCCAATAATTGAAAAAGGTTGCTCTTCTGGTGAAATATTATGCTTTGCATTAAAGCATGCTTCGTCTGATGTCAGGTTATTGTCAAGTCCTCATGGGTCCCATTCTTTGTATCTTGTTAGATCATGTAAGGCAGATTGTCCCATTCTTGGTCTCAAAAAGGGCGTTTTGGTATGTATGCTTAGCCATTTTTTTGTCAAGTGGAATAACATATCCATTTGGGGTTGTTATGTATGAGATCCACCAACCTTGATGGATTTTTCATCAACGCACAGGTCAAAGTCTAGCGTCGGTGCACTTGAGTGAATGGTTCTACCAGTAGGGAAGCCATCATATTCATGAAGAATTGCCACAACATTGCCTTTAATGATTTTGCTAACTCCACCAGCAGAACACAAAGGCTGTATCAGCAGTTTGTGATGTTCTATGCCAACAACCTCAAGCGTTGGATCAGTCTTTTCAAGCACTCTTACATTCTTTCCAAGAATCCCCTTGCTCCACGGTCAACCAAATAACCTCTGAAGTGCATGCCTTTGTGCTAAGAAACCGCAAAATTATACGCATGTATGTTGAAAGTACATTTCTCAATGTTTTTGTTTTTGCCACTTAACAAGGCTGACAAGATGTCACCGGGATGGTTTGGATGGTTGCCATATTAACTGATTGTGAGATGTATTTTTCCATTTCATTGTCTTCATCTTGTGAAAATTCTTCCTCCTTTATTGCCATGTGGTGAACTGATTGTATAATAGAGCTGTTAGCAAGAGATTTTGGGGATGCAGTACTACCACGAGCCATGCGAACAATCTGTACCTTTGCATCAAGTGATAGCATATCCCAAGCTTCTTGATCAGTATTTAATAGTGCTGTCCATGTATTGGTGGTCAAAGATCCTAGTCTATGGCTTCATACAGTGAATTTTTTCTTTCTAGGTGAATGATGAGATGTATTGATATTAATTTCATCAAGATGAGAATCAATGCAAAATTCAAAATCTGTTTGATTATCAAATCCATTTTCATCTTCAAAATCAAATAGCTCCGTTGTCTGGACAATGCGGCGTTCGAAAAGATTGGGATTTAAAAGTTCTGCACCCTTCTTTGACTTTTCATATAACATAGAATGGAATTGTAGTAGGAAAGTATATTGGGTGTACGAAAATCCTGGATTGCCCAATCTATTCATACTGGTTACTAGCTTCCACCGCTGCAAGATCAGGACAGGGTGCTACTGCATTCTTAACAATGAGTAGGGCCATCTCATCACTCAATTGTGTAGGTGCAACATCATTATAGAGGCAAATGGTTGCCATTAACTTGTCAACCAATGTCAGTGCTGTTCCTTGCCAAGTATTTGTATTATATCTAACGTTTTTTTGACCAAGTCATGTAGATTCTGAGTTCATTCCATGCTGATGCACCACTCTTCATATTGACGAATTTTCATACACTGAACGTTTCACGGTCAAATGTCAACTTTTTCTGGAACATTGAATAAATCCACTCAACTTGCTTGTCATCAGGGGATAACAAATTGGGATAAACGTTAATATCTTGCAGACATCCACACTTGCTTGTGTACGAGCCTCTCTGTTGAAATCATCACAGAGGGATTCATCATTCATGGTGGGATAATTTGATATCTCTCTTGATGGATTTTGCAAATTGTTAGGCTGGGCAGAGCAGTGGGGTTCTAGGTGTGGCAAATGTGGTTGTTCCAGGAACACCTGGTGAAGAAAGGGGCTGTAGTTGGTGTCATGAAAGCAGGAGAATGTGGGCCAATGACAGTACCTCCATTGATCCACCAAAACAAGTTAGTGTTTTGGATGATTGTCAGGTCTGAGTTGTAGGACTGACTATCAAAGCGGAAGTACAAATGTGCTTGCTTAGAGATGGTCTCATTTTCTCTAGTTGCTCTTCCAGTGTTGTGATGAATGTCCAAAAAAAACTTCGAGGACAACAAGCAGTGAATGTCTCACTTATAGAGAGATTGCTTAACACTTGCTGCAGTTACGGATAGAAAAGAACCAGGATTGTTGGTCTCAGGTTTGTAGACTTTTGCTTTAGGAGAAGGCAAGAGCGTGGCTACAACTGGTTACTTTCTGTTGGGCGAAGAAATAATGAATTGGAGGCCACTTGTTCTTGTCAATGGTACTCTCCAACTCAAGAAGTATATCTAACATTTAAGTAAGATTGACCATGGTGGTTTTTCTTCTGCTGTCATCTGACTTGCTGATTCTGCAAGGATATTTCACACTAATTTCAGAAAGGCAGAGTTGGGAGTAGCAGGAGGGATAACAATACACCCAGGAGGTAGTACAAATGTCGAAGACATA
>Ga0075156_10001313_pt1 | contig 13518 bp, 4 predicted proteins | sample JI81AbrownDNA_FD_70966 | JGI IMG/M metagenome (GOLD analysis project Ga0075156, IMG submission 70966) | Wastewater effluent complex algal communities from Wisconsin, to seasonally profile nutrient transformation and Carbon sequestration -... | ecosystem: Engineered > WWTP > Effluent > Algae...
AAAGAATTTCGAAAGATTGGGACAACGCTCAAACAAAGAAGCAAAATCTTGTGATGGGAATGGGTGAAAACGATGGTGGGGTTTGGTTTTCTCCTTACCCGAACAAAGTCATGTCAAGTGTAGAACCCTTACTTCAATGGGAACTGATCAGAGGTAGGCTATCTAAAAACCACCATTTTTATTTGGTTCTGTTATTTATAATCTTTCAGATTTGTTACAGATACAATCGCCTTGGTCCGGGCTCGTCGACATGGAGTAGGTTTTGGATTGTATACCAGTGGAATTTTACCACATGAGCTTTCCGAAATTGCTGCAGATCTTAAAACGAATTTAGGGATCAAACATTGCGTTGTTAGCCTAGGATGTTCAAACCCTACTGCATATGAGAAACACTTGTATCATCCATCCTGTGGATTTGACTCTCCCCAGAAGGCTTTCCAAAGTGCGTGTTCGTTCATAGCAACCGCGGCCGAGTCCGGATTTCCGGTAGAAGCAGCAGTTATTGAGGGCTCAGATTCTGTTGCAGCCTCACAACTTGCTAGAGCGCTAGGTGCTGTAAACGTGCGCATCTATCCTTTGCCCAAGAGCAGTTGATTATATACAACATACTTTAGTAACATGTATTACTTTCAAATCACTTCAATATTTACAAAACAAAACACTTCAAGATTTACAAAACATCAAATCAATTCAATATTTACAAAACAAAACACTTCAAGTTTTGTGTTGTAATTAAAACAACAGAAACTTCTATTGCAGTGCAATATCTTGAATTAATTTCCTCACATGGTCCCCCGAGGCAATTCAGTTTGGGTGTAAAAAATATTTCAGTTATTATGTCAAGTGCGTAAGCGCACAATACCCATACCCACAATTGCTTTATTCTAGTTCAAATATCGAATTAACTCTTCCTGTATTTTTGAAGGAATTGTATGAGGGGAAACCACCTGCAGAGTCAGCGTTTAGGGTGCCAACTCCGCCGGGAATAGTGTTAGGATATTTGCCACCATTGAACCCAGGGATGCTATTACCAACTATGTCCTGTGTACGTCCATATACGGAAGGCGCAGCCAACCTTTCGCCACACTTGTTCTCCATCATAGGAGTGACAGCTGCACTTGGTCCATTAGGACAAAACATCATTTTTGCCTCATTGTTCATAGGAGCAATCTCTGCCAATTGTTTCCTGAGGGAAGAGGCGCTTGAAATTTTTATTTCGCCTTTTTCCTGCCTCTCTTGCCAATCTTTTTCACGTGCGGCATACGCAGAGTATGTTGCTTCTGCTGATAGTGGAGAACTGGTTATTACCACACCTAAAGTGGCAACTGCAAATCTGAAAATACCGCGTCTACCGCTTGAAAACGAGATACCCTGCGACCTTTGACGATTATCTGGAACTTGCGCCATCAATTGTGTGCTGAAATCCTTAACATTTTGCTGCATAAGTGAAATCAGTGCATTCGAGCATTTGGTAGAAGATGATGCTATAATAATCAACATAGCAACCATCATCAGGCGTTTGCTTGTTATTCTGGTACCAGTGCTATTCATTTTTTAAAATCAATTCGACCAATTGTCACTATCTTAATTCTCGACTGGTTGATTATCGAAATTATACATCGCTGCATTATTTTGTTTTAGAAAAACGAGAAACCGAGCGACGTGGACCAAAAATTATAATCACATGTAAAAACCCAACTTGCGTGGCGACTGAGATCGTTCAACTTGTTCAAAAATAAGAATTCGTATTAGTTCTTTTATAAATCGTTAGTGAAACACACTTGGATCATTTGCAGTACAGCCAGTGGTAAAACACGATTCGATCATCTACTCGTGCTTTTCCTCAGGCAAAAGGCAAACCCGTAGACCTACGGTAGTTAAATATAGATGTCCACAGTTGACAAATATTGAAAATCCTTGAAGCCAGCATTACAACAGCTGAGTCAAAACCACTATTTCAGTAGTAACCTTGGTCTCATGATAGTTTTTTAATATGATGCTTGAAGCATCCGTGTAAACTTTTTTTTTGCCTCACTTACTTTTGTGCTTTTAAGACAATGCGCATCCTCATCTTGCTAGATAGTATCTTGTTGTATTATATAGCCTTAGTATTAGATTTCTCAAACTTACACAATCTAGCGTTGCCGTTCCGACTTAGAATGTTGAGCCAATCTTCTTGGCGACGGTCTAATTTATCATTGTGACTTTTAACTTCAACAAACAGGCATTGAACATTAATTTCACGACCTTCCTGATGGAAACAAAGTGGTGGAGGTAAACTACAAATTTTTTCCTTGGCTTGTCCCAATGCTCGGATGTTGCTAGGCGATGTGTGTTTTGAAAGTCCAGCCGAGTCACTTTTTGAGCAGCCCAGAAACTCGTCATCACGGCCCATAAGCAAACTTTTTGATTCTCGGGCTTCCTGGCCAGCATATTTTTTGAATCCCTCTCCCACCCAGTTACCTAATTCAACAAGCTCAATTGCTGAATCACTGATTTTTTTCGCATCATCCAAAAAATAAGCTCTTATCAAAGTCAGGTCTGGAAAACCTCCTGAATAGTGACGATAGTCAAAGAACATACAACGAAAAATGTCTGCGAGCACCTTTCCTCCCATTCCAACTGCTATAAGGGTCAAGGTCCGTATCTCTTGGATATCTCTCTTGAAAAAGTTATCTTGAGTTCCAGTATCTGACATGGCTCCCTTAGAAATGGATTCATAAACAAATGTAGCTAGTTCGTCTCGATTCATACATTCCAACTTCTTTAAAAACAGTTCTATGGATTCCAACCTATTTGAGTAGAAACTTCCAAGACCATAATGTTCTTTGCCCACATCATTTAAAGAAGTTTGGTACCCTATGTGAAGGTCTAATGGAGCAGCTTGGTATGGGGTCAGAAAAAGCATTTCTTTCATCCCTGAACCTTCAGGAGTTACCTGTAAAATTGTATCCGACACAAGAATTCGGAAAAGTGCTCTTATGTGTCCGCCTTCGTCGTGCCATCCGACCCAGCCTCCACCGCAAAGATGCTGTTCTGAATGGTCACATGGAAGACGCCCACTTTTGTACTCTTGCATGGCCAGCTCCTCCACATTTAGAGATCGGTGCCTGGTGTGGCTACATCCATCGTCTTCCCAACCAACATATGAACATCGAGATCCAACATCGCTACTGTTGATAGCATTTGCAATAGACCTGTCTGTTTTTGGCGTGAATTCATTGTACTTAGTTCCAGAATTTCGTCTTTTTCTGGTTTCTACATGTTTGTTTGTTTTTACCAAATCATTACTCTCCAACAAAATGTTTAGCAACTTCGCTTCATCATTCTCGAGCCAATCCATGGTCTCATTTAGTGGCTGTCCCAGTCTCCTGGCAATCCCTCTCAAAAAACTAAAAGGCAGTGCACTATTTCTTGCAAAATTTTCAAGTATACTGCGGCAAAGCAGTGTTGTGCTATGGGTCTTGGAACTGCATTCATGACTCTCATAGGTAATATGAAAAACTCTAGGCAAAGATGCGGATGATCCCAAGCTTTTTCTGATGCGGCAGAGATGAGTGTAATCGATGACCATCCTCTCAAGTGCTTTTCCTCTAGTTCGACGTGAGAGATGATATTGGGCCATTTGAATACCATTTAAATTATCTGAAGAGATCAAACCACCAACTAACGGAAAACCAAGAATCAAACCTAACATCTCAAGTGCAACATCATACAGTCTAAGCCTTTCTACTAAATCGATAACATCCCAAATGCAGTATGCCAGTATAGGTTCTATCCTTAGGTGCCTGAACCAAGGATATGACTTTGCATGACTTGCTGAAGCTGGATCCGCGCACTGAAGTCTGGCACTCAAAACTTGCACCAGCACACAGCATGTATAAATCAAAGTCTCTTGAGCCACAGTCTCAAACTCCGTCTTATCATTTTCTGTTACATTTTTTTTCTTCAAATTCGGTTGGAATCGTTCAAGCATAACTTCAACAGATAAGACATCGGCACTTAACTGACAGTCCATCAGGAGTAGTTTACACAAGCGTTTTCTCCCTTCGAATGTATGGATTTCAAAATGATCAATCAATTTGCTTTGCTTGTTGATATTTTCATAACTGTTGCCTCTTTTTTGCTCCATCTTCAAAAATTCATGCATTTGAATCAGACGGTCAACTTGAAATCGGACCTCGCATGCAGCCTCCCAAGACAAAAATTGTTCCCGTCCTCTGCAAAAAATGGCAAATTTGTTGTTAGTTACGAGATTTTTAATATTTTTTTCTTTTAATGATACATAAGAAAACCGAAAAGAGAAATTTTTGAGTTTAAGTCCATGTAGCAAGCCGGGATACTCGACTCGACCCCAGCAGGGAAGTGCGAGAAAACTTGTGATTCTGGAAGTTACATCATTATCAGTGTCGGGATCAACGGCTTTCTCAAAGACTGAAAGCCAATATTCTCCTCTCATGCTTCCAGGGCCTCCAGTTGCAATCAAAAAAAGACGTACAGCCCTACGAAGCGACACAAGAGGTTCTTCTCTTAAACGAATACACAGTGGATGAGTATGCGTGTGTCTTAAAGTTTGAAAGGTATCGTTATTGCATCCAATAATTTCTTTGTACTTCGCCGCCATGGCAGATCGTATAATTTTATCGAGGTGTAAATGCACGGGAAGCAATCTACCTTCATTTCCCAATGCGTTTTTAGATGCTAATTTTTCTTGGTTGCCTCTCCGTTTATTAGATTTTGGCGTGAGTGAAAAAGGCCGTTGACTCTTCATTAGTTCAATGACGGCATTGTGATTAGAAGCTTTAATCTCCAAGAATGGTGTTTTATCAACCAGGCCAGTTAATCTACGGGATGATTGAGGACGCGCGCTTGAGACAGTTGCTGCGCTGATGTTGGATGACGGAGTACGATGGCGTGTCGTGAACTTAAGACCAAGCTTCTTGCGATTTCCACAACCCATTAAACGCATCAACAACGTCCTCTCTTCTAGATTCAAAATACCGCCTGACATTTTTTGATTCCCAGCAATGACACCGCACTCGTGTTCATCCTTGAAAGTTCTCACAAGCCCTTTGGATAGCAGCAATTGTACATCCTTAAAGAGGCACTTAAATGGATCGCTTAAAAACTTTCGTTGGATGTTCCCTGGACCTGCTTCTTTATTATGCTCATCTTTGTGTAGATTATTTTCATGTGCCGAAGCGGATTTGGGGTCCACGTAGTATTTTAGCAAATCATCCAACCGAAACCAAGGACCCTTACGCACAAAAAGTCGACAGTACAGGAGTAAAGCGCTGGCTTCCAGCTCGCAGTATCCATCGTTTACCTCATCTTGTTTACTACTCACTTCATAGCTGTCCTGAGACGGGGACAAATTAGGCTCCAAAGAAAAGTTGACGTTTCCTCTAGTACCTTTAATGTCATTTTCACTTTTCTTGATGTTGTCAAATTTTGCTAGAGTCATCACCGCACTCAGATCATCTCCATGGTCCCACGAGAATAAACCTGACCATCTCAGATCATAAATGATGGTGGAACATATTTCAACCAGGTGTGCCATGTACGCAGACTGGTATGGTGTGTAGTTTACTCTGTTGGATATGTTTCTGCACTCACTAGTTTTTGCGATTGATGAAAGTGTTGGTGTTGTGGGTGATCCCGATGCTTCTGCGTTACCATGACGCATCTTATTTGATGACTTAAGACCTCTTGAGGTATCATCCACTTTGAGTGCTAAAATATTGCGTAGCTGAATTGCAGCCTCTGATTGTGGAGGGCGAGCGAAAGCGGATTGCATATGCATAAAACAACTATCTTGATTTGCACTAAGACATGAATCAAGTGCAATAGTTGTTGTACCAGCAGGATCATCTGGATACACAGAAGAGCCAATTCTTTCTGCGAGATTAGATAAGATGATTCTGTCATCAGTACTAGCTATTAAAACCCGATCAGGAGAATCAGACAAATCTATAGGAGTGAAAGATACATGTGGTGGGGTTCTTGGGTTAAGAATTGTTGATTCGCTCGCTTTGGTCGATATAGCTTGCATCCTGTCTTGAACTCCACAAACAGTGCCAGATGTGGCTAAAAATGACGATGAATATTCTCCGGATTCTTTTCTGAAACTCCTATGATCAAACTGATTCCTGCGCCTTCTTGGGAACGGGCTTGAAAGATTTTTAGGCAAGTCCTTATTATTGTCATTTTCATGATTGCTACAGATATTTGAGAACTTATTCCTTCTGGGACGTCCTGGTTGCTCGACCATCAACTCACTCGCTGGTGATTCAAATATTTCATCTATTGGATATGGATAAGAATCATCGGCCTGTCCTTGATGTGCCCTTTTTCGGTTGCTTTTCAAGAAAGCATTCTGCAAAAAAGAATCGCATGAAGTTGAACCTTTAGAGCCGTTTGCTCTTGAGCGTCGACTGGCTTCAAGATCAATAAGGGTTTCTTTGGTGTCATCCTCTCCATCCTGCTGTACCGAGCGTATAGATGACGAGTGAGGTTTTGTGCTTGTTTTTTGAGTTTGACTAATTTTCACCCTTCGTGGTGGCAAAGATGTCAGGATCCATTCTTTAGGTACCAACTCGATTCTATTCGAAGTAGCCCATATTATATAAGCCATAAAATCATCTTCGCCGAGGTTGCTCGACGAATTAAAAGGCTTTGGAACTAAAAAGGCTGGATGGTATTCGCCGTGAATGGATTGTTTGGCCCAAATTAATGGAGCTCCTCTGCCCTTGATGGGAGTTGTCATTGGAGTGTTTCGGGTGTCCAACACTTCAACGCTGCATTGAAGATACAATTTCCAGTTAATGAGGGAAAGTATTTACAATTTTCCTATCGGTGTGCTGCACGGCTAAGGATGTTATAAAAGAGAATAAATTGTTTATTATTTCAATAATCCCCAATGAAACCTGTTAAGACTCAGGAGTAGACAATCCCTTGTGTAATATGATTCACGTCGTTTTTAAGATTTTTTTACCATGATGGAATTTCTTGTTAATTTGCAAGAAATATTGGGAAGATACGAAATGGCGACTTAAGGCGTCCAAACATATAATTTTACAGTTATTTAACACACCTAAATCCATATTCAAAAGAGATATTATTTTCATGCAACTAACGTGCATCCGAGCCCGTTCCCAAGTTGTAACAACTATTTTCGTCAAGAATCTCATCATGCGACAGATGATATTGCGTGAGTATTCATTTATCCCAAATAAGGCACGATCTAAAGCATTTCAATTTCGCGTGGCTCATGCATATCCTTTAAATAAATGAACATTGATGTATCCTAGATGTCAAGGAGTTCCCTTAATGCTATTGTTTTGTCTAAGAGATTGAGATGTTCTTTTAGCGCAAGTTTCAACAATCAATCTGAACATTGTTGCATGGCAATTGAGATTTACATAACCCTTAATAAACCCAAGCACTGTTGAATAAGTCTCAAACTAGGTACAAATGTTTTGATTTCAAAATTTAGAATTAAAGTAGCAGATAAAATTCTGTACTTACAACAAATGCAGATTTTCTCAATAACGTCAATAATCCCAGCTCAATATTTGAATACAATTGATTAATTGTTTAAGCAATCAAATCAACAAGGATTCTAATTGCCCACTAGAATGAAAAATTTCCTGTGCGCATCACTCGATCTCAACTTATTATGCTGTTTCTAACACAATAGCGAAATGGCTAATAAGAAAACATTTAATTTATGAATTAATTAAAGATAACTTCAACAATTAAGTAACGTGATTTCCAGTTTGCAGGGACATTGGTTGAAATAATTTTTCGATCATGGTTTGGCCATATTGTTACCGGATATCACCAAATTTGTATCAACACATAACAAATTTGTGGTTTTAGACATGTAGCGGCAAAGGATGTAAACAGGGGCTCTAGTGCAGTAAAACTATCTTGCAAGAACCAGACCTTGAAAGTAAAGAAATACTTGTTCTCAAATTTCCAGGAAGTTATGTCGTGAAGTTGCACCTCAGCTTAGGCTAGTAGTTTGGTATCCTCATTCGGTGTACTTTTGTAAGTTGGCGCATACTTCTCTTGAGTGTTACCGGATTTGTTAGACATTAGGTTCCCCTTCGTTGTATGAATACAGCGGACGATTTTGCGCACAAATAAGTAAATGGCAGTAATTTATAAACATGTTCAAACATCATAAAAAACTTCTTCGTCCTCTTCATCATCTTCTTCATCATCATAGGCCTCTTTTGTAGGTGGCTTAGACTTCTTGGGTGTAGATCTCTGCTTGCGACTTGACTTGGGCTTAGTAACGGGTTCCGAATCCTCGTCAGCGTTGTTGTTGTCTGCCTCACGTACTTCGGTGGAGGCATCGACGATTGTCTTCATTATTTGTGGAGCACCTTCTCTTAAAGCCTGCCTGGTCTTAGACATGGCTTTCTTGTTGTCCAGTTCGTACCACAACTTTGTTGACGGTTCTTGGGCCAAGAAATGGCCAGGCGGACTCAGTGAGTGCAAAGTATCAATAATCTTCCTTGCGAATATCGGTTTTGAGTGCTTTGGAGCCGCCACATACATTACCTTATGAAGAGCTACGATCTCTCTAAAATGCTTGTTCCCCTCATGATTGTTCACAAAGTTTCCTCTTCCACAAAGGACGTCATGACAGTTTGGCTGTTTCGTGACGTATTTGCCCCTCAATACAGGCGGCAAGACATTGGTATTTGTGCTTACTTTAGACTTAGATGGGCCACTCACATATCCTGGTCCTTTACTTTTTCCATTCTTGGCGGTTTCCTCTGTTAAAAGAGCGGCTATGTTCTGGTTAGGAATGTCCATGGCAGAAGGGTTGGGGATGATTGTTGAAGTGCGAGATCCTGAAGATAAAGCTGCATTGACAGAAGTCTCACGCGGAGCATCGCTAGCGTTTGTGAAAGCTGCAGTTAAAGCTGCGGTATCGTTGTTATCAGTGCCGTTCAAGGCAGAAGTAGTACTTAATAAGCTCCTTCCGGATAAATTAAATGTGCTGTTGGAACCACCGATCATGGCCAAAAGATTCGGCCCCATGGTAGGCATCCCTGAGGTGAAGGCGGCATCAAGACCCTGTCCTGGTCCTCGATTTGTGAAGGAGCCTTGAGCTTGACTAGCACCAAATTGAGACAGCCCCTGGTTAATCAAACTTTGCCCATTCGAGAAGTTTAAATGAGTAGCCGAGGAATGCTGATCGTTGTGGTTTTGATCCTGAGTGCTTCCGGTGCCTAGAAGAGAACGTTGGGAATGAAATTGCTGCTGCTGTTTTGCAAACATCAAAGCCTGGTGGGGATTCATATTCAAGTTGTTGATGCTGCTTAGTTGATTTGAGCCCGCATGCCCAGCAGATCCAGCGTTGCCAAACAAATGAGGCTGACATGCTTGTAGATATTGAATCAACTGTGGATTTGCAGCCGCAGCCATGGCGGCAAGTTGATAGTTTTTGTTCTGGTGATTTAGACCCCCGGCTAGGGTCCCATTGAGCCCACCATTCAATCCGCTGGCTAAGCTTCCAGCCAAGCTCCCGGTTAGACCAGCAGACAGGCCCCCGGCCAATCCTCCGGCGAGCCCCCCAGCGAGGCTGCTGGTCAAACCACCTGAATCTCCGAGTCCTCCGTCATGTTTGCTGCCTAGACCGAATTGTTGTGCATGAGCAGCGGCAGCAGCAGCTCCGACATTGGCAGATGACTGTTGTGCAGCCGCTCCAACAAAGCCTTGTCCGAATGAGGGCATGAGCGAATGGACTCCGGCAGCTTGCTGAAGTTCGACCATGCTGTTTTGTTTCTGCAGCGAGTTTATCAGACTGGAAGGATAGCCCCCTAGAGCCTGCATGTTTACACCTGCAAATGCAAATTGTTGGCTCGCATTAGAATCCGGGAAGTTCCCTTGCGAGCCGTTGCCCGGTTGAGGAAATTGCCACATTCTACCACAGTAACCAGGCGAGACATTAAGTTAGCTGCCAAAATTGCAATCGCTTTCAAGTGAGTTACAGGTCACGATCAACCTACTAACCTAAGATAACCAAGATCAGATGATGGAACGCTGAATGAGAGCAATACCAGCGGAAGTATTCGTTGTTTATTCGTATTATATTCGAGGTGTTGGTGCTGCTTGTTTTTACGACCACCGAGCATAAACGACGATGAGAATTGATTTGGCTGTCGCTTGAACAAACGACCGGTGCCTATTCGTACATTCACTGCCAAAAATGAAACTGTGGGATATTATCAAGTACAGTATATACACTACACTGGCTACTGACTACTGTAGAATAGAATTTCCAAACTACCGTAAATTTACGTGCTCCGAGGTTGGGTAGTTTCTAAACTCATGAATACACACATACTTACTAACAAGGCCATGCCGAGTGCTCTGTGGGAGGAGGTCACAGACACCTTTACGGTCATTACGCAGCTTTCAAAAATGTCTTTAAATAAATACAATATAAAGCATACTTCAACTTGAGTTTACCCCTAATAAAAAATAGCGGTCAACTCATCAACTAGGAAATTTTTCTTAATCACCAAGCGAATAAATTGACGAGAAAATTATGCTGGAGTATGGAGGCTCTCTTGTTTGATGATTTCGTTGCCTTTTCGCTGACTACGGTAGCAATATTATCCTACCGGTAGTTGATGGCTTGACATGTTTCGTGTGAACGGATCGTGAATTAATTTCTCGCAGTTCAGACAGTCTCAAGAAGCAATCCGTGTCAAATGGGGCAATATCTGAGAATCACGAAGTTATTAGAGCAGTAGAGTATATTTATTATGGTTTTTTCATTCGAGCAGTAGAGTACATTTATTAGTATGGGTTTTCGCACATCTTTGAGCCTTCGAGCAGTAGAGTACATTTATTATGGTCTTTGTCTTTTGACTTCTTCAAGCACTCCAAAGATATCACACTAAATATACATGGAAATACATGTAATGGATAGTCACGTATTTTACTCGTAGAACAATCCTCCCGATCTGAACACCGTTGTTATTTGTGTCAGGGTTCAAACCGGACTAAAAGAGCCATCTAAATTTCATGGGACTTGAATTATAATTTTGCTTAGTATTGCGTTTCTAATTAGGTTCTCAATCTCGAGATAACAAAAAAAGGGTCAAATTCAAAATTCAGTTGAGAAAGGAGGCACAGTGTTGTTATTTGTGTCAGGGTTCAAACCGGACTAAAAGAGCAATCTAAATTTCATGGGACTTGAATTATAATTTTGCTTAGTATTGCGTTTCTAATTAGGTTTTCAATCTCGAGATAATAAAAAAAGGGTCAAATTCAAAATTCAGTTGAGAAAGAAGGCACAGTGTTGTTATTTGTGTCAGGGTTCAAAACCAGGGTGCAAAACGCTAAAGAGAATCAATCGACATTAGTGACTCCACTATTATCTCCTCCGGACTCTTCATCAGCTTCCTCATCTGTGACACTGTCGTCTTCATGCTGACTGACACTGAAAGGTCGAGTGCCTTGGCGGCGAGGATTGTGTGACATCAAAAGCCATTGAGGCACACTCCACATTTGTCGAACCACGCCCAAAGGCGATGACGGTGAATCGTGGCTCTGTATTGCTGTGTTCATCGACTGCCAACCTTCCTCGACTGTGGCGTTTTGGCGACGATCATGGAACGATAATTGTAATGCTTCAACCAGGTCTGTCCTACAAACAGGACACGTTCTTGCCAATTCCATCCACTCAAGACAACATTGTCGATGAAACAAATGACGACAAGGGGTGATGATAATTACATCTTGGATTCCACGAGCTGTACCCGTGCTACTGTGTGATAATTTTGATTCTTCAACTTGCCCCACGAAACTTTTATTTGACTCAAGATGAAATTCATTCATACAAATACAGCAGTCCTTTGGGTAAACCCCTGTCACAAATCCAGGGTCGTCCAAATTCACCAATGGGAGATAAGGAACGTAATGAGCAAAGCTTTGTGGCACCGTAGGTGCCGGGGCAACAACGGAACCAGAGGACGCCAATTGATCCAAGAAACCCCGGGCACCTCCACCGCCCACTACAAAAGTCCAGTAACATATAGGAACTAAATACCCCAAAACTATAGCGGTCCAAGCCATGAGTGTCAGAATACAAAAAGCTCTTCCGCTGGCAAACAATTCTGGTGCAGTGGCAAGGCAGGTGGGACCATCAGAAATCCTGGCATCGTAAAACACAGACGTACACCCCAAATTAATGACCCATATTGCATATGTGAAGTATACCATGTTGTAAACAGATATCCGTAGTGGTATACTTCTTGTAGCTTCAGGGGATAAACTTGACATCGGAGGAGCTGACGGGGGAGTCTGCGAAGTAAAGCGTGCGCTATTGTTCGGAGTTATTTCGGAAATCACCACGTTCTGAGGAGCAGACGGACCAATTTCACGATGTAGATTAATGATGGCGTCCTGCCTAGATGTATTTCTGCTGTTGTTGTCATTATAAGAGCGTGCTTCACTTCCATTGTCGTTGCCCGGTGTCGCAGTGTTGTGACAACAGCAGAATCTCATTATGTCAGCCCTAAATACATCCAACAGTAGCTGGAGCGTACTCCACCAGTAATAATTTTTAAGAGGCACATCACATACTTTGTCAACTGACAGGATGTATGCTGAAGTAAACACAACCCAGCAGATCAAAATGGCAAATAGCAGCAAACTAAACACTAGAGCCACACTTGTAACAGCAAATTGAAATCGGTGCCTTGTTTGCAAAATCATTTGTCGGTGCTGCCCTTCGAGCGTTGCTATTGATGGAGAAATTGTCGAGCTTGATCGATTATCATTTTGGTTTGAAATGCTTACATTTGTCGAGTTATCCGCTGTGTCATAATTACTTTCAACTGTACTTCCTTCACCTATTACTGTTATCCGATGATTGCTAAAACCAAGTCGATCTCTCCAGACGTTCATACTACTGCTGCGATGACTCGAAGCAACACTACGCGAAGAGGCATTAGAAGGATTTACTTGTAAATGTAATGGAAAATTGCTACCAGAAAAAGTGGATTGTTGTATATCCCCAGAACGACTGATACCGGCGAAATGTGAGTTTTGAGAAACATGAGGTGAAAATCGATTCTGATTAATACTTCCCGGATCTTCACTCCGTCGCCCATTGATTCCTCTTGTCAAGATGATAGTTGCTCTCATGGCATACCAACGCCAGCTATGTGAGCGATGGTACAGTACTGCTATCTTGGAAAAGTAATTCCATATCTCAATCATACAATGTATTTAACTGCATGTAACTGCATGTACCTGCACAAACCTGTTTGTACCTGCATTAACATGTATGAACGTTCGGACGTATCATCATATCATCACACTGAACTTGAAATATGTGCTCCACAGTAGTCAAGTGGCCGCTTCAGTTGACATACACACTACAGGTAGTAAGTATATCTTCAGCACCTGATTTTGAGAATAGAAATCATTAACGCCGCCATACAAATTTTATTTGCATGCCGAATTTTGTTGCAATAACACTTT
>Ga0075156_10001314_pt1 | contig 13518 bp, 12 predicted proteins | sample JI81AbrownDNA_FD_70966 | JGI IMG/M metagenome (GOLD analysis project Ga0075156, IMG submission 70966) | Wastewater effluent complex algal communities from Wisconsin, to seasonally profile nutrient transformation and Carbon sequestration -... | ecosystem: Engineered > WWTP > Effluent > Algae...
CTGTGCGACACCGTGACCGTCATGCGCGACGGCACCTACATCTCCACGGCTGCCATCGCTGACACCACCGTCGCCGAGATCGTCCGACTCATGGTGGGCCGCGACGTCACCGAGCTCTTCCCCAAGCAGGACGCGACGATCGGGCGCCCCCTGCTCGAGGTCTCACACCTGAACCAGCCGGGGGTGTTCCGCGACATCAGCTTCACCGTGCGTTCGGGCGAGATCGTGGCCCTCGCCGGTCTGGTCGGTGCCGGGCGCAGCGAGGTCGCCCGTGCCGTCTTCGGCGTCGATCCCTACCAGAGCGGCACCGTCGCACTCGACGGCCAGACACTCCCCAGGCGCAACCCTGCCGCGATGATGAAGGCCGGCCTCGCCCTCGTCCCCGAGGACCGCCGCAAGCAGGGCCTCGTCATCGACGCCACCGTGTCGAGCAACGTCACCGACGCCATCCGTCCGACCCTGACGAAGTTCGGCCTGGTCACCGTCAACCGCGAGAACCGCGAGGCGCAGACCTGGGCACGGATGCTGGAGGTCAAGACGGCCGCCCTCGACGCGGTGGTCGGCACGCTCTCGGGTGGCAACCAGCAGAAGGTCGTGCTGGCCAAGTGGCTGGCGGCCAACCCCAAGGTGCTCATCATCGACGAACCCACCCGCGGTATCGACGTCGGCACCAAGGCCGAAGTCCACCGCATGATGTCTGAGCTCGCCGGCATGGGGTTGGCGATCCTGATGATCTCCTCCGAACTGCCCGAGGTGCTCGGCATGGCCGACCGCGTGCTGGTGATGCACGAGGGCCGGATCACGGCCGACATCGCGCGAGCGGACGCGACCCCCGAGTCGGTCATGTTCGCCGCCACCCACAATCCGGAGGACGTCGCATGACCACCGTGGCCACCCCGACGTTCGCCTCCGAGGTCGCCAGCCGTTTCGGTTCCCTGGCCCGATCCCGCGAGACCGGCATCTTCCTCGCCTTCGCCCTCGTGGTCATCGCCACCACCGTGAAGAACCCCGCCTTCCTCTTCAGCGGCGACGGCTGGCGCGACCTGCTCCTCACCCCGGCCATCGTCGCGGTGGTCGCGATCGGCCAGGCGATGGTGATCATCACCCGCAGCGTCGACCTGTCGGTCGGTTCGATCGTCGGACTGTCCGCCTACCTCGTCGGCACCCTCTTCGTGGCCATGCCGGGCTTTCCGGTGGCAGTGATGTTCCTCGTCGGGATCGCGTTCGGCGCTCTGTTGGGCCTTGTCAACGGTGCACTGGTCGCCTTCGGCAAGGTGCCCGCGATGGTCATCACGCTGGGCACCCTGTATGCGTTCCGGGGGATCAACGTCGCCTGGACGGGCAGCAATCGCATCAACGCCTCCGACATGCCGGCCTCCTTCCTGGCCCTCGGCACCAAGCAATTCCTCACGATCCCGGTGCTGACCCTGATCGCCCTCGCGATCCTCGTCGCGGTGGCCTGGTACATGGCCAACACCCGAGGCGGACGCGAGTTCTACGCGATCGGTTCCGATCCCGCGGCGGCCGAGTTGTACGGCCTCGCCAAGACCAGGCGGGTGCTCGTCGCCTTCGTGGCGAGCGGCGCTGCGTCCGGTCTGGGTGGCGTGCTCTTCGCGGCCCGCTACGGGACGATCAACTCCCAGGTCGGCGACGGTCTCGAGCTCCAGGCCATCGGGGCGGCCGTGATCGGCGGCGTGGCCATCGTCGGTGGCAGCGGCACGGTCGTCGGGGCCGTGCTCGGCGCCTACCTCCTGCTCACGATCAACCGGGCACTTCCGGTGCTGGGCATTCCCGACTTCTGGCAGCGGGCGGTGGTGGGCGCGCTCATCATCGGCGCCATCATCCTCGACCGAGTGCTCGCCAACCGCCAGACGAAGCGTCTGAGGGCCGAAAGGGACGCAGCATGACCACCCTGCTCACGGCTGAGCCTGCCGCCCTCGGACGCACCTACGCCAACTTCGGACGCCCCGCCTGGCGTCGCCTGCTGTTCACCAGGGAGATGGCGATCATCGCCCTTCTCTCTGTCGTGGTGATCACGGCCTCGGTGATGGTGCCGAAGTTCGCCACGCCCGTCACCATGGGCTACCTGCTCTTCGACATCACGCCCATCCTGTTCATCGCGCTGGCGATGGCGCCGGTCATGATCACGGGCGACATCGATCTGTCCGTGGGCTCCATGGTCGGCCTCAGCGGCGTGACTCTCGGGCTGTGTTCCCAGGCCGGTCTGTCGATCCCGGTGGCCGCGCTGGCCGCCCTCGCGGTGGGGGCGCTCGGAGGCCTGGTCAACGGCCTGCTGGTCACGCGCATCGGGCTGCCCGCCCTCGCCGTGACGATCGGCACCCTGGCCCTCTACCGCGGCATCGCTGTCGGCCTCCTGGGCACCACCGCGATCACCCAGTTCGACAAGTCGTGGACGACGCTCGTGAAGTCCAGGATCGGCACGACGGGCATCCCCATGGTGATGATCGTCTTCGTCGTGCTGTTGGTCGCCTTCTCGATCGTGCTGCACTACACGCCCTTCGGACGCGGGGTCTTCGCCATCGGGCTGAGCAAGGACGCTGCGGTCTTCTCGGGTGTGAAGGCCGATCGGACCCGACTGGTCCTCTTCGTCGTCTCAGGGCTGATGGCGGCGCTGGCGGGGATCTACTACGTCCTCTACTACACCTCGGCTCGCGGTGACAACGCGACCGGCATGGAACTCCAGGTCATCGCCGCCGTGGTGCTGGGTGGGGTCTCGGTGTTCGGTGGCCGAGGCGCCCTGCACGGCGTGGTGGCCGGCGTGTTGCTGATCGGCGTCCTGTCCAAGGCCCTCCAGCTGGTGAACATCACCTCCGACGTCGTGAGCATCATCACCGGCGTCCTGCTCGTCGGTTCGGTGATCGCCGGGAGCGTCATGAATTGGGTGCAGTCCCGACGGGTCAAACCGGCCCTGGGACCCGCACCCAGCACGACCGCATGAAATCTGTTCCGGGGCTCGCCCCAACAATCGTCGGGTCCAGTGCCGGACCTGACCAAACGAAAGGAATTACCCATGCTTGGTAAGTCTCGTGCGGGCATCCGTGCGCTGGCCGGTGTCGCCGTGATGAGCATGCTGTTGATCGCCGGATGTTCATCCGACGACACGGCCACCCCGGACGCGTCCGGCTCGGCCACGGCCAACCTCAAGATGACCTTCCTGCCGAAGAACCTCGGCAACCCCTACTTCGACACCTCGTTCAAGGGCGTCGAGGCAGCCGTGGCTGACTTCGGTGGCACCGTCACCCAGGTCGGCCCGGCCAAGGGCGACGATCCCGCCGGCCAGGTGTCCTACATCAACACCGCCACCCAGCAGCAGGTCGGCGGGCTCATTGTGTCGGCCAACGACAAGTCGGCCATCTGCGATGCACTGAAGGAGGCCATGACCGCCGGCGTCAAGGTGGTCACCTTCGACTCCGACACCACCCCCGACTGCCGCAACCTCTTCGTGAACCAGGCCACCGCCGAGGGCATCGCGAAGGTCCAGGTCGACATCATCGCGTCCGAGATCGGTGACGCCGGAGAGATCGCGATCCTGTCTGCGTCCGCCAATGCGACGAACCAGAACGCCTGGATCGAGATGATGAAGACCGAACTCGCGGCGAATCATCCGAACATCAAGCTCGTCGACACCGTCTACGGCAACGATGACGACCAGACCTCATTCGACAAGACCGCAGGTCTGATCTCGGCCCACCCGAACCTCAAGGGCATCATCTCGCCCACCACGGTCGGCATTGCGGCCGCCGCTCGCTACCTGTCGACCTCTGACAGCAAGGGCAAGGTCATGCTGACCGGCCTCGGCACCCCGAACCAGATGCGGGCCTTCGTCGAGGACGGCACCGTCACCGAATTCGCACTGTGGAACCCCGAGGAACTCGGTTCGCTGGCCGCCTACGCGGCTGCCGCGCTGGCCAAGGGCGAGATCACGGGCAAGGAGGGCGACAAGTTCAAGGCAGGCGACAAGGAGTACACCGTCGGCGCCGACGCGACCGTCCTCCTGGGCGAGCCGTACCGCTTCAACAAGGACAACATCGCCGACTTCCAGTTCTGATCGTCGACGTGACCTGATCGTGGTGCCCGGTCCCCGGGCCGGGCACCACGATCACCACCGCAGCACACCGAGGTTCCCCAGACACCAGCCAGAAGAAGAGAACAACCCGACATGACCACTTTCGAATCCATCACTGACCAACTGGCCGTTCAGGCGATCGAGTTGCCCTCGTGGGCGTTCGGGAACTCGGGAACCCGCTTCAAGGTCTTCGGCACACCGGGCACCCCACGCACGGTCCAGGAGAAGCTCGCGGACGCCGCCCAGGTGCACGCCTTCACCGGGCTGGCCCCGACCGTGGCGCTGCACATCCCGTGGGACAAGGTCGACGACTACGCCGGCCTCGGCGCCTTTGCCGCCGACCTCGGCGTCTCGCTCGGCACCATCAATTCCAACACCTTCCAGGCCGACATCTACAAGTTCGGCAGCCTCACCCACGCTGACCCTGCGATCCGTCAGACCGCGATCGACCACCATCTCGACTGCATCGACATCATGGACGCGACCGGTTCGCGTGACCTGAAGATCTGGCTTGCCGACGGGTCGAACTACCCGGGGCAGGCAGACCTGCGCGCGCGCCAGGACCGCCTGGCCGAGTCGCTCTCGGTGATCTACGACCGACTGGGACCCGACCAGCGCATGGTGCTGGAGTACAAGTTTTTCGAGCCGGCTTTCTACCACATGGACGTGCCCGACTGGGGCACGAGCTACGCGCAAGTGGCGGCGCTCGGACCGAAGGCGATGGTCTGCCTCGACACCGGCCATCACGCCCCCGGCACCAACATCGAGTTCATCGTCATGCAACTCCTCCGCCTCGGCAAGCTGGGCAGCTTCGACTTCAACTCCCGCTTCTACGCCGATGACGACCTCATCGTCGGTGCCGCCGATCCCTTCCAGCTGTTCCGGATCCTCTATGAGGTCATCCGCGGTGGTGGCTACGGCCCGGCGTCCACGGTTGCCTTCATGCTCGACCAGTGCCACAACGTCGAGGACAAGGTCCCCGGCCAGATCCGTTCGGTGCTGAACGTCCAGGAGATGACCGCCAAGGCCCTGCTCGTCGATGCGGTGGCACTGGACGCTGCGCAGGCGGCGGGCGACGTCCTCGGCGCCCACGGCGTCTTCATGGACGCCTTCTACACCGACGTCCGCGCCGACCTGGCCGACTGGCGCGAGTCACGTGGACTGCCGGCCGACCCGATGGCCGCGTTCGCAGCGTCCGGTTATCTGGGGAAGATCGCCGCCGACCGTGTCGGAGGCACCCAGTCGGGCTGGGGCGCCTGAGCGATGGCGAGGTACTGCCTGCTGGGCCAGGTCGACCCCGCGAAGCTCGATGAGTACCGGGTGCGGCACGCTGCCGTGTGGCCCGAGTTGCTGGTTGCGCTGCGCGATGCCGGCTGGCGCAACTACTCACTGTTCCTGAGGCCGGACGGCATGCTGATCGGCTATTGCGAGGCCGATGACCTCGACGAGGCGCAGGTCCGGGTCGCAGCCACCGAGGTGAACGCCCGCTGGCAGGCCGAGATGGCACGGCTCTTCGCGAGCGAAGGCGCGCCCGACGAGGCGTGGGAGCGGGTGGAGGAGGTGTTCAACCTCGAGGATCAGCTGTCCCTCGCAGGAGAACCCCCCCGATCACCCGTTCAGCAGGCCGATCACGTGGGCGGCGGCATCCTGACCTGACTGCATCGCCCCCTGAATTGAGGCGTCCCCCTGATCTCCCGCGACGACCAGACCGTCGCGGGAGATTGCTGTGCGGAGCCACCCCCCGGGCTCGATGGCGGGCAGGGCGTGCGGGACGTGGTGGACCGCGACCACGGGCCAGTCCTGCGCCGACCGGTCGTACAGGCGTCCGAGGTGGGTGCGGACGTCAGCCTGGGACGGGGCCCGGCCCGCGAACCCCTCACCGGCCAACCCTTCACCCAACAAGGTGGACGCCTGCACGAGGTGGCGTCCGGCCGGTGCGTAGGCCGGTTGCACATTGCTCACGACGGCCGAGTTGACGACGGGTCCGCCCCGCTCGCCATCGACGTGCAGGTAGGTGGACGCCGTCGGCGCCTCGTCCGGGGCGAACCACCAGGTGGCAAGTCCACGCATCCGGGGAGCTGCGCCACCGGCCAGCCCGGCCGAGGCGACCGGCCCGGCGGCCAGCACCACCGCGCGGGCCGAGAGTGATCCTCCACTCGTCCGGGCGACCCACGCGCCACCGTCGCGGTCGAGTGCGTCCACGGTGGTGGCCAGGCGCACGTCGGCCTTCAGGGCGGCGCGCAACGCCGCTGGAAGGGCGGCCATGCCCTGCGCGGGCAGGGACGGCGTCCCGAGGGCGAACCAGTGGGCGAGCCAGCGGGCGAAGGACGCCGAGGTGCCGCCCTGGTCGTCGGCCAGGACGCCCGCGAGGAAGGGCTCAAGCACGCCCGTGCGCAACGGCCCGTGCACTCCTGCGGCGTCCAGGGATTCGGACAGGGTCAGGTCGGATGCCGCGGACAAGGCCTTCTTCCCTCGCATGGCGGGCAGGAGCCATCGCGCCAGGCCCCACGCACCCGACGCGTCCGAGAGGCCGGCGCGCGCCAGTTCACCGGCCCGCAGTGGGCTCCTGAAGGGGTCGGCCAGCACCTGCAGTCCGGCGCCCGTCCGGACGGCCACCCCGCGTCCGAAGGGACGCAGCGCGAGGGTCGCGGGATCGACGGCCCTCCTGAGGGCCGGGTAGGCGGGGTTGAGCAGTTGGAAACCGCGGTCGACCCGGAACCCGTCGACGGCGTCGGTCCTCACCCGGCCGCCGATGGCGTCCGAGGACTCGAGGACGAGGGGCGTCAAGCCCGCTCGCTCGATCCCGCGGGCGGCGTTCAAACCAGCCAGCCCGGCTCCGATCACCAGGACGTCGGCGTCCATGCGCTTCTCCTCACATTGTCACGGCCCTCGGGTTGTCACGGCCCTCGGGGCAAACTCTGTCACCAGTTGTGGCACGAGGCTGCATCCAACGGGCCTCGTCGATGCGAAGAACAGGAGGGAATTGCGCGCTGGGCGCAACGAGGCAAGGAGCGATCATGACTCTTCACAGCATTCCGGCCCACGTCCTATCCTGAGCGCGTGCAGGGTTCAGACGATGACGACGTGGGAAACGAGCTGGTGGCCACCAGGCTTCGGGATGGTGATCCCGACGCCCTCGCGGACGCGTACAGGCTGCATTCGCGACTCGTCCACACCCTCGCCCTTCGCAGTCTCGGCAATCACCAGGACGCCGAGGACGTCACCCAGCAGGTCTTCGTGGCGGCATGGCGCGGGCGACAGGGCCTTGATCCCCAGCGGGGTCCGCTGCCCGCCTGGCTTGTCGGGATCACCCGTCACGCCATCGCGGACGCCCTCCGGGTGCGCGCGCGTGGCGGTCAGCAGCTGTACGAGATCAACGACACCCACGTGGAGCCGGCGGCCCCCAGGCTCGACGACACCGTCACTGATCGCGTCTTCGTGCAGGACGCACTGGAGAACCTCGGGGAGCCCCGACGGACGATCGTCCGTCTCGCCTTCGTCGAGGACCAGACGCACGAACAGATCTCCCAGTCGCTCGGACTGCCACTGGGAACCGTCAAGAGTCACGCCCGACGTGGGCTGCTCCAGCTGCGCGCAGCACTGGAGGGGGTGAGACCTGATGCATCCTGACGACGAACGACTGGCCGCCCTCGCGCTCGGTGAGCCGATCGACCCGGCGGACGTGGAACACGTCGAGCACTGTGAACACTGCGAAGCGGTCGTGGACGAGCTCCAGGACACGCTCGGGCTCGTCCAGGCGTCCGAGGCACTCACCTCGCCGCCTGACTCCGTGTGGACGGCCATCACGGACGAGCTTCGCGTCCCTGACCAGTTGGCCCTGCGCAGGGAGCGCCGGAGGCCTCAGCTGGGGTGGATGGCGGCCGCCGCAGCGGCCGGCGTCATCGTCGGTCTCGCCGGCACGCAGGTGTACGGCTCACTCACGGCGCCCAGTGAGACGATCGTGGCCCAGGCCCGGATGGACACGCTGGACACGCTGCAGACCGGGGGATCGGCCGACCTGGTCACCACCGACGGCGAGGTCCGCCTCAGACTGCAGGTCGACCCCCTGGACGCCGGCACGGGCTTCCTGGAGGTCTGGCTCATCAACAACGACCTGAAGCGGATGGTGTCGGTTGGCATGTTGCCCAACGGGGTCACCCAGGAGGACTTCCGGGTGACGCAGGGGTGGATCGACCAGGGCTTCGTCATCGTCGACATCTCGCGGGAGGAATTCGACGACCAGCCGCAACACTCCGGCGACAGTCTCCTGCGAGGGACGCTGACCTGAGCTGGCCACCCTCACGTGGGCGGGCGTCGGTGGGCGTCAGCTTCCGTAGGAGCGGAACTTCCATGTGACACCCAGGCTGCCGCGATCGGTCAGTTCGCCGGTGCTCACACCGTTGATGATGTTGGTGTCGTACAGCACGCGGGCGTAACCGTTGTTGTTGTCGTGCAGGACCATGACCCCGCCGCGGCCGGCGCAGGCGCCGACAGCCATGGTCTCGTAGGTGCTGTACCCCGACGACTTCAACGTGTAGGCGAGGTCAGACCCGGTGCCGGCGTAGCGCAGCTGGTACGACTTGATCGCCCCGCTCGTGGTGATGGCGGTCAGCAGGTCGCGCTTCACCGTCACGGTGCCAGCGACGGTGGTCGTGACGGAGCCTGCGTAGTTGAGGCCCTTCAAACCGGTCCAGCCCGACTTGCGGAGGGTCTTCGAACCGATCGTCCCGTCAGCGCGGACGTAGTAGCTGTAGACGTTGCCGGTGCTCGTCAGCGTGTACATGCGTTGGTGGGACGTCGCAGCCAGGTCGGTCACGCTGGTCCACCCCGACGCGATCTGCTTCGTCGTCAGGGTGGCAGTGGTCGTGTCGGCCTTCGGAATCACGAACACATGCTGGCGCAGGACACCGGCCGTCGAGAGTGCGTAGTAGCGGTACCGGAACTCGGTCGTCGTCTCCCAGGAGTTCACCAGGGTGAGTGACTTCGGGACGTACCCGAGCTTCATGGGCGTCTGGATGCCGTTCTGGACCCCGTCGTCATCGTGCAGGGCCTGCGGGCTGGTGGTGCCGTCGATGCCGATGAAGGTGATCGCACCAGTGGAGTCGACCGCCGACATCTCCGCGTAGCAGGACGCTGACACGGGCAGATAGGCTGCCTGTGCGGTCGGTGCGCCGACTGGCACCATCACGAGGGCCGCCGCCACGGCTGCGATCTTGGTGAGAGTCTTCATGGCCAACCTTCCGGAGATTTTTCACACACCAGCTCGGTCGCGTCGCTTGACAACGGGCGCAACCAAGCCCCCTACACCGACAAGTGTGCCTTTCGATGCACAGATTCCGCGAATTGTTGCCAACCGCCGACTCGCCAGTCGGTCACTCGCCTGCTCGTGACTGGGCGTGCGGTCGTCGGTGGCTCCCCACGAGATGGGTGTTCACCACTCCGGTGGCCTCCATGAGGGCGAACATGGTCGTCGGGCCGACGAAGGTGAAGCCGGCCCGCTTGAGCGCCTTCGAGAGCGCGACCGATCCGGACGAGCGGGTGGGGATGTCGGCGAGCGTCCGGGGTTCGGGGTCGGCCTCGGGTCGGTGCGACCAGACGAGGTCGGGTAGACCGCCCAGCGGACGCAGCGCGACCGTCGCGCGGGCGTTGACCACGGTGGCCTCGATCTTGCGGCGGTTGCGGACGATCCCGGCGTCGTCCATCAGGCGCGCCACGTCGGTGTCATCGAAGGACGCGACCGCGTCCGGGTCGAAGTCGGCGAAGGCCGACCGGAAGTTCTCACGCTTGCGCAGGATCGTCACCCAGCTCAGCCCGGACTGGAACGCCTCAAGGCTGAGCCGCTCGAACAGGCCCCGCTCGTCGCGGACGGGTCGGCCCCACTCGTGGTCGTAGTAGTCACGGAGCAGGGGGTCGTCGGACGCCCAGCGGGGACGGGCGAGGCCGTCCGTCCCCACCACGAGGTCGGACGCGGGCTCAGCGTCCACCGCGGTCGCGGTACTTCGGGTACTCGTCGGGCTCGGGCTCCTCGACGTACATGCCGGGGGTGTCGAGGATGATGTTGGCGCCGCCGGCGGCGTCCGAGAGGTACTTCGGGGCGATGGCCCGGGCCACGTGGTAGAGCACGACGGTCACGATGGTGCCGAAGGCGATGCCGCCGAGCGTGAACGAGTCGCTGAAGGTGAGCGGCACGTTGCCGATGCCGATGATGATGCCGGCTGCGACGGGGACGAGGTTGATCGGGTTGCCGAAGTCGACCTTGTTCTCCTTCCAGATCTTCGCGCCCAGCAGGCCGATCATGCCGTAGAGCACGACCGTGATACCGCCCAGGACCCCACCCGGGGTGGCCGAGATGATCGCGCCGAACTTGGGGGAGAAGCCGAAGGCGATCGCCACGATGGCGGCGACCACGTAGGCAGCAGTGGAGTACACGCGGGTCGCAGCCATCACGCCGATGTTCTCGGCGTACGTCGTCGTCGGGCCGGCGCCGACGCCCGTGGTGAGCATCGAGGTGAGGCCGTCGGCGGCGATCGCGCGTCCCATGACGGGGTCGAGGTTGTGGCCGGTCATCTCGGCGACAGCCTTGACGTGGCCGGTGTTCTCGGCGATCAGGGCGATCACGACCGGGAGGGCGAGCAGGATGAACGAGATCGAGAACACCGGCCAGTGCCAGCCCACGACGTTCGTCGCGGCACCGAGCTTCCAGGTGCTGAAGTCGGTGACCGGGGGCAGTCCGATCCAGTCGGCCGTGCGCACATTGGCCCAGTTCACGCGATAGGTGCTGGTGGTGACACCGTCTGCGACCTTGGTGATCGGGCCGGCCACGCGGTCGAGCACGGCGCTCAACGCGTAGCCGATGATGAGGGACAGGAAGATGGCGATACGTCCGAGGAAGCCGCGCAGGCCCACCGAGAGGCCGATGACGACGAGCATCACGATGAAGGCCGTCCACTGGTCCTGCGGCCAGTAGATGTTGGCGACGACGGGCGCCAGGTTGAAGCCGATCAGCATCACGACGGCGCCGGTGACCACAGGGGGCAGCAGCTTGTGGATGACGCCCGACCCCAGGAAGTGGATCACCAGGCCCGTGAGTGCGAGCACCAGGCCAACGACGAACATCGAGCCCGTCACATGCGCGGGAGTGCCGCCGGCGGCGTAGATCGCAGCCGCAACCCCCACGAAGGACGCGGACGACCCGAGGTAGCTGGGCACCTTGTTCTTGGTCAGGACCAGGAAGATGAGGGTCGCGACACCCGACATCATGACCGCGAGTTGCGGGTTCAGGCCCATCAACAGCGGGAAGACGAAGGTGGCACCGAACATGGCCACCACGTGCTGGGCACCGAGGCCCACCGTCTTGCCCCAACTCAGCCGCTCGTCGGGGGCGACGACCGCGCCCGGTTCCAGATGACCATTCCCGTGCAGTTTCCAGAGCATGTGCTCTCCCTTCCGCGGCACATCCTAGGGGCGGGTCGCGGGCGAGGTTGACGCGGTCCAGCTCAGATCCAGGACGCGAACCACATGCGCAGGAGCCACTGCTTGCGTGTCAGAAGGGTGTCTGTGAGCACCGGATGGATGAACGCGAAGTTCGCGACCACCGCCAACACCACTGCACCCGTGAGCACGGAACCCCAGAAGCGACGGCGTCCATGTCTCTCAGGGCCCATGATGCGTCCGAGGGCCATGGCGAGAAGAGTCACCGTGAAGGGGATGATCGTGATCGCGTAGAAGAAGAAGAGCGGACGGTCGTCATACCGGAACCAGGGAAGATAGGTGGACATCGCCGCGATGACGGGCACCGAGAAACGCCAGTCCGCGTCCGAGATCCACCAGATGATGCCGGCGACGAGCGCGCCGAGTGCCAGCCACCACAGGATCGGCGTCCCCATGCCCGAGATGACGCGCAGGCACGTGTCGTTGACGGCCTGGCACCCCTCGACGCCCGTCTTGATGTCGTTCACGGCATCGATACCGATCGGACGCTTCATGATCAGCCAACCGGCCGGGTTGGCCTCGTAGACGTGCGTGGCGTCCTTCATGTACTGGCCGGTGTGGAACTCGTACATCTGCCGGTGGTAGTCGAGCAGGGCCGCGAAGGGCTCGCCGAGCCATCGCGTGACGGTGGGGCCGGGCGTGATGCCCCACGTCCGGTGCTGGTTGCGGTAGGTGGCCATCCACGGGATCCACGTGGCGATGTAGACCGCGACGGCGACCGGCACCAGGTGCACGAAGGCCGGAACGCCGTCGGTGAGGATCGACCAGCGCGCGCGTGCCCGGGCGCCTGCGACACGCCGGGCCGTGAGGTCCCAGACCACGCTGACGATCCCGAACGCGGCGAGGACGAACAGCGAGTTCCACTTGACGGCGATCGCGCCACCGAACATGAGGCCGGCCATCAGTCGCCACGGACGGAACCACACCGCCGGGCCGTAGGTCCCCGCCAGATCGGGGACGCCGGTCGCGCGCAGGTGGTCAGCCAGCTTGTGCCGGAACCAGTCACGGTCGGCGACGACGCAGGCCACCGCCGCGACGATGAAGGTGGCCTGGAAGATGTCGAGCAGCCCGGTGCGGCTCATCACGAACGCCAGGCCGTCGAAGGTGAGCAGGATGCCCGCCAGCGCGCCGATCATCGTGCTGCGTGACAGTCGTCGGGCCAGGCGGATGGTCGCTACGACGAGGAGCGTCCCGAACACGAGGGACGCGAACCGCCACCCGAACGAGTTCATGCCGAAGAGCCACTCTCCGCCGGCGATCAACCATTTGCCGAATGGAGGGTGGACGACGTAGGCGGCCGAATCCTTGAAGATCGAGTTGTCGAACGTGCCGGACGCGATGAGGTCGTTGGCCTTGTCGATGAAGTCGCGCTCGTAGCCGAAGTGGAGCAGGCTCCAGGCGTCCTTGGGGTAGTAGGTCTCGTCGAAGACAAGATTCGCCGGACGCCTGAGGTCGACCAGCCGCAGCACGAAGGCGAGGGCGGCGATCACGGCGGTGACGAGCCAACTGATCACGCCGTCAGACATGCGTCCGTCGTCGAGGAGGTCGAGCGCGGTGGGCAGGGGCGGGACGACCGCATCGTCGTGCGTGGGGGGAGCCTCGTGCTGTTCCAGCACGGCCACGTCGCCGACCGGGCGCATCCAGGGCGACGCGGCATCGCTTTCGGGCAGGTCGTCGACATCGAGGCCACTCGGCGGGTCCCGGTCGATGAGGGGCACCCCCGGGGGCCAGTCGCTCGTCACGGCCCCCATCCTAGGTTGTGGCTCCGCGCGCACCGCTGCAGGCAACTGTGGACGCGAGGACAGGCGAGAATGGGCGGGTGACCACCCCAGAACCACCCCGCGGACGCCTCGTCCTCGCCGGGACGCCCATCGGGGACTCCAGTGACGCCTCCCCGGCCCTGGTGACGGCGCTCCAACGGGCGTCCGTCGTGGCCGCCG
>Ga0075156_10001321_pt1 | contig 13497 bp, 15 predicted proteins | sample JI81AbrownDNA_FD_70966 | JGI IMG/M metagenome (GOLD analysis project Ga0075156, IMG submission 70966) | Wastewater effluent complex algal communities from Wisconsin, to seasonally profile nutrient transformation and Carbon sequestration -... | ecosystem: Engineered > WWTP > Effluent > Algae...
CTCACTCTCGCTTTCCTCGAACATGCCTTTTCGCATGGCATCAACGAAGTTGGCTGGCACTGTTTCAAAAGAAACGAATCCTCGGCAAAGACCGCGCTCAAGGCTGGCTTCGATAAAGTCCGCGATTACAAATACTATATTTGTCCGGTGAAACCGTAATTCTCTTTTCCCAATTTCAGTTCCCCCGTTTCTGACAGGATTAAACGCAAAGGATGAAAGACCTTTGCCACGAATTTCACGAATTTTCGCTAATTTATAAAAAAAATCGTGTTGTCTCTGTTTTTCTCTGCGATCTCTGTGGCAAAAGATTTTTGCAAGAGATCAAATTATAGATAAAAAGGAGGCTGTCACAAAAAACGTGACAGCCTCCTCGCTTCTTTCTTAACTGATAATTGATTCTACTTAAGCAGCCTTTGCCTGCTCTGCGGCCAACAGCGCGATCACTTCCTCTGATTTCATCACTTGCCCGTACGATTTCAACGCTGCCAAAAACGCCTTGTGGACATGCTCTGCGGGGATGACTGTCTCGCCGTATTTCAGGTCACGGGTGGCGCAGGCATCTTCCGCAACCCAAACTTGAAAGCCAAAGTCAGCGGCAGCGCGGGCGGTGGCATCCACGCACATGTGGGTCATCATGCCAGTGATGACAACTCGTTCAACTCCCCACTCTTTCAACATCTCCAGCAAATTCGTCTCACGGAAGGAGTTGGGATAATGCTTGTACACGATCGGTTCCCCTTCAAAATGGGCAGTCACATCGTGAATATCAGAACCCGTTGTGCCTTTCACAAAAAAAGGAGCATCGGGCTTCAATGCAATATGTTGAATGTGAACATGACGCCCGCCATGCTCACGGAAGCATTGAAGAAGTTGATATGCTTTTTTCCCAGCCTCCAGCGGATTGACCAACTCCATTTTGCCGCCGGGGAAATAATCTTTTTGAATGTCAATTACCAGTAATGCTGTTTTCATGGGGTCTCCTTTTACTTAGGTGACAGTCACTTTGGAAGTGACTGTCACCTTGCTTATTAATTCTTCAGCCTGTCGTTTCAAGTGCAGTTTATCAGTCACGGTGGGTACTTTTTCAAAATCTGTTCTCGCCTTCCCTACTTCATCGAGTTTCAAAAACGATTTGCCGCGTCCCAGATATAGGCGCGGCTCGCGTGGATCGAATTCAATGGCGCGGGTGTAAAAGCCAATAGCTAGTTCATGCTCATTGTTCATGCGGCAGGCGTCCGCGCGGCCATGAAGCGCAAGCGCATCCCGTGGATTCTTTGCCAGGACGCGAGAATAAAAATCCTCAGCCCAATCCAGATTGCCTTCATACAACATGAGATTGATATCAGCCATCACGAGCGTATCTTCAGGTGAAAGGCCAACCGCCATATCCTGATCCTTGTGCGCGGATTCCAGATCACCAAGCCTGAAATGCGCCAGCGAGCGGACGAGATAAAAAAGCGGCATCCGTCCCTGATAGGAAACGGCTTTGTTTAATTCATCAAGAGCGGATTGAAATTCTTTGCGATCCAACATGATCGAAGCGCGGTCAAAATATGGAACCGCCCAATGCGGGCTGGTGGCCTGCACTCGGGAGAATAACTCCAACGCGGCATCGTAATTTTTTTCCAACGCATATACCTCGCCGCGCAACTCCAATGCATACGCGTGGTTCGGCTCGATCTTTAATGCGCGTTCAACATCTGGCAGCGCGCGTTCTTTTTGTCCCATCAGCAAATAGCAGCTTGCACGGGCAAGGTAATGATTGATGATGTGCGCAGGCTCATTTTCAATTTCGCGGGTGAAATACTGTACCGCGCGTTCATAATCGCCAAGCAAATAATAATACCCAGATCGTTTAAAGAGATAATTCACGCCAAGGTTGATCTTGCGAAGCAGCCCGCGATTCAAAGAACTAACTGCAAACGCAATAATGACACAAAAAATAAGCAGAACATAATCGCGGGTGGCGATTCCAAAAATAATCAATAGAAGCAGAAAAGGAACACTGACAACCAGCGTGATTAAATCGGCATTGGATTTTCCGAAAAACATTTCCATCAACGCGTGCAGGATGTTGCCGCCATCCAACGGGTAGACGGGCAGCAGGTTGAACACGATCAGGATAACATTCAAAAAAGCGAGTGAGAAAAACAAATTAACAAATGTCTGCACCCAAAGAAAGAGTTCGACATTGTTGGAATAAGGCAGGAAAATAATATAAAACAGGATGTATGCGGCAACGCAGAGAAACGCCAGCAGCATGTTTACCAATGGTCCCGCCGCAGCGATGAAGAGATTGTGAACCGGTTTTTCAGGCTTGTAGGCAAGGTTGGTCAACCCGCCCAAAATCCAGACGAAGACACTCTTCACTTCCACGCCTACAAGCTGCGCGGCAAAGGTATGCCCGAGTTCGTGCAGGAAAATAAAAAGCAGCAGCCCGCCCACCCACAACAAAGCCTCCACTGTGCTGCGAACATCCACAGGCTTGAATAGATAGTATGCGATCGGAACGCTGAACAACATGGAAAAATGAAAGCGAATATCAACGCCCCGCAAACGTCCCAGCGACCATGACCAGCCTAAAATTTTCAGCATCTACTTTTTACTTGCGTCCAAAATCCGCTGGATTCTCGCCCCATAGATCGGTGTCCCATTTGATGAGTTTATCTTCGGGTAGTTCGTTCTCCGCCAGCCAGTTTTCAGCGCTATGAATAATGGCGAACAAAACAGCGTTCTTCGGCGTGTGCTTGAGTTTTGTCTTGCAGACACCATTTGTCACCCATAGGATTGCATTCTCTGAATCAGAATAAATTGGAAGATGTATATTATGTTTTGCCTGCCACGTCAGCCCGTGAACAATGGCTAAAAACTCACCGACATTATTTGTCCCTTCGGCATACGGGCCAGCGTGGAAAATTTCTTCGCCTGTTTCGGTATTTACGCCGCGATATTCCAGTTTGCCAGGCGCGCCGCTGCAAGCCGCATCCACGCAAACGGATGGAAGCAGGGGTGGCTTGCTGGCCGTCCTCCATTTGCCGCTTGTGGATGGTTTGCCTTTGTAATCGTCATAATTTGCAAGATAGGCGGCTTCGGCATCCATTTCGTTATCAAACGCTTTGAATTGCGCGCCAACAAAGCCTTTCACCTGTTTCTCACATTCCGCCCATGTTGTGAAAATGCCAGTCTTGCGTCCCTTCCAAACCACGTAATATTTTTGCTTTGCCATGCGTCAATTTTACATCAATTCATAACCCGTTCATCTTATCGATCTGGAAAAGCACAATAATCAGTAGTTCACGAAAGGGTATCTTCTTAGAGAGTGTTTCTTAGAGACTGTTTCTTAAGTACACGGATTTGACGGATAACAAGGAAAAGCACAGATTTTTAAAAGATTTTTCCGTGAAATCAGTGTAATCCGTGTACAAAAAAGCACTTAAGAAACGCTCTCTTAAAGGCTTTTTTACCACTGAGCTCACAAAGATCACTGAGAAAAAGCTATTAAAAATCTCTGTGGACTCCGTGTTCTCCGTGGTTAATGCTCTTTTCTTATACAAATTTGGACTTAAGAAACGCTCTCTTAGCCGAACGACTGAAGTCGTTACTACGTTTTCTTGATCTGCTGATAATTTTTGTCTTGACAGAAAAGCCATTGGTGGCTATTTTCAATACATCAAAAACAATGAAGTCCATAGCCAAACCTCACTTTAATAAAAGGAAACCTTAGCCATGCCATACGCACACCCCGAATATCTTGTTGACACCGAATGGGTCGCCAAACATTTGGATGATCCGAACGTCCGCATTATTGAATCAGATGAAGACCCATTGCTGTATTCCATTGGTCACATTCCTAGCGCAGCGCAGGTGGATTGGTTCAGCACCTTACAACATCCATTGCGCCGCGATTTTCTCACGAAGGAACAGTTTGAAGAAGTTGCGTCCAAGCTTGGCATCACCAACGACACCACCGTTGTTTTTTATGGTGATAAGTCCAATTGGTTTGCCGCGTATGCACTATGGCTCTTCCAATATTACGGCCATAACAACGTCAAGATCATGAATGGCGGGCGCATCAAATGGGAGCAGGAGAAGCGGCCGCTCGTGAAGGATGTTCCCTCGTTTTCCCGAACAGCGTACAGCGCGAAAGAAGCGGATAAGTCCATCCGCGCATTCCGCAACGACATCTTCAAACAGATCGAAGCAAAGAAGCCGATGGTCGATGTCCGCTCGCCGAAGGAATATTCTGGCGAGTTGACTCACATGCCAAATTATCCGCAGGAAGGTGCGACTCGCGGCGGGCATATCCCCGGCGCTGTGAGCATTCCCTGGTCGCAGGCAGTCAATGAAGCGGACGCAACGTTCAAGACGACCGAGGAACTGGTTGCTCTCTACGAAGGAAAAAATATCAAAGCTGATGGAGAGATCATTGCGTACTGCCGCATCGGTGAACGCTCTTCGCTGACATGGTTCGTGCTGAAGTATCTGCTGGGGTATTCCACGGTCAAGAACTATGACGGTTCGTGGACTGAATGGGGCAACCTTGTGGATGCGCCGATAGAAAAATAAATTATGTCACTGCCTCAAAAACTTCAAGAGATCGTTGATGACATCGCGAGCATGAGCCGCGAAGAAAAACTCGAAACGCTGATCGGGTACGCTGAGTCTTTCCCTGAACTGCCCGAAAGATACAAAGCAGAACGCGACCAGATGGAAGCTGTGCCAGAGTGTATGACACCCGTTTTTCTGATCGCGGAAAAGCAAGAGGATGGCAGCCTGATTTTTCACTTTGACATTCCTCCGCAATCCCCCACCGTGCGCGGACTCGCTTCCATCCTTGCTTCCGGTTTGAACGGCTGCAAGCCTGAAGAAGTTCTGACTGTGCCTGCGGATTTTTACATGCCGATGAAATTGGAAGAAGCGGTTTCTGGTCAGCGCATCAATGGGTTTCGGGGAGTGCTGGCACACATGAAGCAAGTTGCTGTAAAGGCGATGAGTTCGTGACAAGTCTTTTGACTTTATTTCTGCAACTGCATACGTTCCAAGATAGCATTTCTTGAGTCTAAATCAGGTGCAATTTACCACAGAGACCACGGAGAGCACAGAGATTTTTATACTTTCCTCTGTGAATTCTGTGCCTCCGTGGTAAAAAAGAAATTAAGAAACAGTCCTAAAATAAAAACTCCAACGGTTTCACCGTTGGAGTTTTTATTTTCAGTTTTACTTTTCTTCCTCTTCCCAGCCCTGTTCTTCCACCGACATAAAAATATCCGTCGCAGAGATCAAGCCGATCAGCGCACCGCCTTCATCCGCAATCGGCAGGTGATGGATCTTTTTCTGCTGCATGATCTTTGAACACTCCATCAATGTCCAATCTGCGCTGCCTGTAATGATCGGACCAGACATAATTTCGCGAACCGTTGTTTCGGCAGGGTTGCGTCCTTCGCCAACGATTTTATCGCGGACGTCGGTCGTGGTGATGATGCCATACGAAGGATTCTTCTCGCTAACATCCACAACCACGCTGTGAATATTTCGGCGGCGCATCAAAGTCATGGCGTACGAGACGCTTGAATCTGGGTCAACAACAACGACAGGGCTGGACATCCAATCACGAACTAAGTGCGGCATGGGGTTCTCTCCTTTTGATATTCATAAGAATGAGCGGCAATCTTTATTTTACCGATAATTTTACAGTATCCAACTATTGTTGGATGAGCGGGAACCAGGTCAACCCACCGTCAGTGGTTTTATAAAGCGTGCGTTGATTAGTCGGGCTGGTGGTAATTACCCATCCGGTGGATGCGTTGACAAAGTTCATATCCGTAAGGAATTCACCAAACGCAACGTTCGGGGTAATGGTCTCAAATGTGTTCGCCGCATCTTTCGTAACGTAAAACTGGCTGTTGTAATAAAAGATCATTTCTGTGGCTGACGGAATTTCCAACTTGCCCGAATTTGGAAGAGAGGCAGGCGCTGGATTCCATGTCTGTCCGCCATCCTGCGTTATATAAAAGATGGTTTCCAAAGAGTTTGATGTCAACCGAATCGCCAGAAATCCCTGTGTGGGTGAAAAAAATTTCACCTGCTCAATCGTCAATTCGCTGGATTGCGCCTTGCCCGGCAGCATCATTGTGACTTGAGACCAGGTCTTGCCGCCATCATCGGTGCGGAACAAATATGTGGACCCTGAAGAATAAACTACACCACCCACCCAGGCCGTGTTCATGTCCAACGGAACCATCATCACCTTGATGCCACCCAATGGAAGTGAATCTCCTGCACCCTCGATGCTTGGGTCATTCGTATATGTCCGATTCCATGATGCGCCGCCGTCAGTGGTCTGGAAAATGGCAATTGCCATCGAACCAGCGCCAACTCCTAAGTCAGCCATCATCCAGCCATTATCCGCATCTAAAAATTCCATGTCACCGGCACTAAACGGAGTTTGAAATGCTTCCCATGTGAGGCCGCCATCGGTTGTGCGGTAAATGGAACCGCCGTTCGGATAGTTATTCGGGTCAACCGTCTGTACCCACGCATGAGATTTATCCAGAAAATCTGTGAAAACAGAATACCCAACGTCTATTAATCCGGGCGGGGTGACGTTGTACCACGTCACGCCGCCATCGTTGGTGCTGACAACTTCTGTTTCGGTGATGCCCCAGCCGTACACCTCATCCATCATGTCAATAAAGATGATGGATGGAGATTCAATGATAGGAGCTTCAACAACCGCAGGCAACGGTGTATTCTCTGGAGCAAGTGCGGATTGAGCAGCAGCTTGTATCTCTGTGGCAGTGGTTTCTACCACAGCAGCTTCTGTTGCTGTTGGTTCTGGTAAAAGCACTATTTCAGTTGCGGGAGCTGCGCAGGCAGTAATAAAAATAAGAAGAAAGAGGAAAGAAAAGTATTTTTTCATGGGTCTCCTAAACAAGGCTTTCAATGATCGTCGCTTCGCCCTGTCCCACGCCCACGCAGAGAGTTGCAACGCCATATTTCACATTGCTGCGATTTTTCATTTCATGCACCAGAGTCGTGACAAGGCGCGCGCCTGAACAGCCAAGCGGATGCCCAATGGCGATGGCGCCGCCGTTGACATTGACAATCTCAGGGTCAAGTTCGAGGTCTTCCATCACAGCAAGAGATTGAACGGCAAAGGCTTCGTTAATTTCAACAAGGCCAATATCCTTTGTTTTCAGACCCGCACGTTCCAACGCTTTCCTTGTGGCGGGGATGGGACCGTAGCCCATCACTCGCGGGGGCACGCCAGCCGAAGCCGAGATAACGATGCGTGCCAGTGGTGTGAGGTTCAAGGCTTTGGCTTTTTCTTCGCTCATTATCAAAAGCGCAGATGCTCCATCATTTAATCCAGACGCGTTCCCAGCGGTAACTGTTCCCCCATCCTTTTTGAAGGCAGGTTTGAGTTTGGCGAGGCTTTCCATTGTTGTATCGCGGCGCGGACGTTCGTCCGTGTCCACGAGTTTGGGGTCGCCTTTTTTCTGCGGGATGGAAACAGGGACGATCTCCTGCTTGAAGCGGTCGGAGTCAATGGCGGCAATGGCCCGCTGATGCGAGCGGACAGAAAATTCATCCTGCATTTCGCGGGTGATGTGCGGACGTTCCGCGGCGATGTTCTCGGCAGTCTCGCCCATTGAGTCGGTGCCGTACATTTCCTTCATTTTCGGATTAGGATACCGCCAGCCGAGAGCCGTGTCATACGCGGTTAAGTTGCCGAATGAAAACCCCGCCTCTGCCTTTGGAAGTGAGTAGGGTGCCCTGCTCATAGATTCGACTCCGCCGGCAATGTAGATGTCGCCTTCGCCCGCTTTGATGGCTCGTGCCGCCATGTTGATGGCGTTCAAGCCAGAGGCGCAGAGTCGATTCACGGTGATGCCCCCTACCTGTAGCGGCAGACCAGCTAACAGCGCGGCCATGCGCGCCACGTCACGGTTATCTTCGCCCGCTTGATTCGCACATCCCAAAAAGACTTCTTCGATAAGTGTCGGATCAAATTGATTGCGTTCAAGAATTGCTTTGATAACATGCGCCGCCATATCGTCGGGGCGGACGGAGGAAAGAATTCCACCCAAAGCCCCAATCGGTGTGCGAACAGCATCTACGATAACTGCATTTATGGTTTTAGACATTTATGAACCTCTGTTATGGTGCAACAAAAAAGTGATCGTACAACGGAGTGCTGACGTAAGCAATGCCAAAGTCATCCTGATACAACATAGTGTAGCTCGTCACCGTGCCGTTGAGAACATCATTATAGAATTGAACGGTCAGCGCAAAATCTGGATCAGATGCAGTTTCAATTTGACCCTCCTGGGTGTAATCGTACAAGTGCTGTTTGTTCAGGATCAAAACATCGGGGTTATCTTTGAGTGCGACATCATAATTGGACACACCCCATTTGAAATGGTCGTCGTAGCTCGGCAGGTTAGGGACATACATCATCACATCACGAAAGATCACCAATTGACGATTCAAAACGATCTTGGATAAATATCCCTGCTCAAGTTTTTTATAGAACTGGATACTGGGGCTGTTCTCTTCACGGTGAAGATTTTCGGTGTACATGGAAATATCTCGCCCGAGGCTGAAAAGAATTTGCGAACCAACGATCACTACACCTGCCAATGTGAGTGCAAGACGAAGTCCATTTTTCTTAAGATACTCCCCTGCTGAACCTGAGAATTTTTCGGGAGCAAATAAAGTGAAATAAACAGGCAGCGCCGAAAAGACCGGCAGCAAGATTGGAATGGGAAAATGTTTGGCGCGGATCACAAGGGCGAAGGCAATATAGATCATGAACGGGAATGCCCAAAACGAGATCAACTGATTGTGGCGTTTGTTTTCTCCCTTGAATGCGGCGATGAGCAAAGTCACAATGGCGAATAGGACAAAGATAAGCTGACCGTACCATTTTTGAATGACTTGCAGCCACTGCAATGGGCTGTTGTTATACGCGACGATAAACCCGCTGTCCATTGCTTCGTGCAAGTCAGATTGGGTCTTCCACGCAAATTCTCTTTCTGATGCCCAATACAAAAAGGGATTTGCCAGAACGAAAGTGGCAAACATAATGGTGACGAAAGAAGCCGCCACGATCAGCGCCTTGCGGGTGTCGATACGTCCCTGCCGCCAGCCGAGGAAAAGGTAGTAGGGAATTGCCAGGAAGAAGAATAAGCCAATTAACTTGGTGGCAACTGCCAGTCCACAGAAAAGAGCCGCGAGATAATAATTTCTCCCAAACTGCAAGTCATCTTTATCCAGAAAGAAGAAGGTTAGGGCAATGAACAGAAAGACCATGCTGTCAGGGTGAATCCACATGTTGTTAAAAACCACAGCAGGTACAGAAAGCAAAAACAGGAACAGAAAAGCTGATTTGAAATAAGACTTGAACCTCGTCTGCAAATAGACGAGGATGGTCACCCCTGCGATCATGGGCAGCACGCTGACAAACTGCCGCAAGAGCAGCATGTTAAGCGCCACATCCTCCAGCCCTTTTATCAATTTGACCGGCAGCAACACAAGCGCGGAATAGCCATAATATGGAAAGCCGAAGTAATAGTGCTGGTAGGCAAATATCTTGTACAGGGTCTGTGGAATTGTGTCCCGAATCTCCAGCCGGCGAATCACATGCGGATATTGCGCGGGCTCATCCTGCTCGAAGATAAAGGTCATATTGAAATCGCGTGCGCCTGTGGAATTTGGCGCCCAGAACAAAAGAAAATATCCCACTCCCAACAAGAGCAAAAGCAGGAATACTGAGGTACTTTTTTTCATCAAACGATGAACTCCTATGTTTTTCATTTACAAAACTAAATTTGATTCTACCATCTACAAACCTGCAATACTGAGAGGAAGAATTAGAAGGCTTTAAGAGATTATACCCATGAAAAAACGGATGATTTTCAGCACTCCCCTATATGACGCTTGGCACTACTCGCTTTCTTCCGAAAACGACATAATGAGGAAGGCAAAGGAATTTGCCTAATTTTGTCTAACTTCTCGAATAAAGAAAAATAGGAGAATGAATGGCAGCAAAAGGTTGGATCGAAGTAAGCGACACCTACTGCAAAGGATGTGAGTTGTGTATCAGCGCATGTCCGCAGGAAGTGATAGAACTACATATGTCACACCTCACCCCCAAGGGATACCACCCCGCGCACACGTTCAAAGACGGTTGCACGGGGTGTGCTATTTGTGCTGTAGTCTGCCCTGATGCAGCGATCACGGTTTATCGTGAAGTGACGAAAGTAAATACGCCCGTTACGGTAACTGCATGACAAAAGAAGAAAGAAGAAAGAAATTGTTTGTTCTTTCCTCTTTCTTCTTTCCCAGTATTACCAGTTAATACAATTGGAGAAAAATTAGAATGCCAAAAGAATTATGGAAAGGCAACGAAGCCATCGCAGAAGCCGCTGTACGTGCGGGGTTGGAAGCTTACTTCGGCTACCCCATCACCCCGCAGACAGAAGTGCTTGAATACCTCTCACGCCGCATGCCCGAATTGGGACGTGCTTTTGTACAAGCAGAATCAGAACTTGGCGCGATCAACATGGTGTACGGCGCAGCCTGCACAGGCGTGCGTGTCATGTCATCTTCTTCTTCACCAGGCGTGAGCTTGATGATGGAAGGATTGTCCTACATTGCTGGGACAGAAATACCCGCCGTTTTAGTGAACGTGATGCGCGGCGGCCCTGGCCTCGGCAACATTGCCCCTGCTCAAAGTGATTACAACCAGGCTGTGCGCGGCGGCGGACATGGGGATTACCCACGCATTGTGCTGGCGCCTGCTTCGGTGCAAGAGGCCATTGACCTCACAGCACTTTCGTTCGACCTGGCTGAAAAATACCGCATGATCGCTATGCTTATTCTCGACGGTTCCACAGGCCAAATGATGGAGCCTGCGGAAATGCCTGCCATGCAGGAGATCCACCGCAAAAATTTTGAATGGGCCACCAACGGCGCGATGAACCGCGAACGTCGGCTCCTCTCTTCCATTTATCTAAATCCTCTTGACGAAGAGAAGACCAATCTACGTTTGCTCTCCCGTTGGAAGGAAGTGCAAAATAACGAAGTTCGTTACAAGGAATATTTCCTTGATGATGCCGAGATCGTGGTCATCGGTTTTGGTACGGCTGGCCGTGTTGCGCTTTCGGCAGTCCGCGAGGCACGTGCGCAAGGTATCAAGGTCGGGCTTTTTAGGCCGATCACCGTCAGCCCGTTCCCGACTGAAGTGCTGAATCAGCTCACAGGTCAGGCACGAGCGATTTTAGTCACAGAGATGAACATGGGCCAAATGCTGGATGATGTCCAAATGGTGGTGCGTGGAAGAGTCCCCGTTGACTTTTATGGCAGGCCTGGTGGAGTGGTCCCCTTCCCTGATGAGATCCTGAGCGAGATTCAGCGCATCAACACCGCGCCGGTAGCTGAGTACTCCGACCCGAGAGATGCCTGGCTGACACGTATGAACGCGCGAGCTTAAGAGGTAATGATGACAACAGTATCAGCAAATAATCTTGTGTATGAAAGACCGCATGCCTTCACCGAATCGCCTACGCATTATTGTCCGGGTTGCACGCATGGCGTCGCGCATCGTCTGGTTGCGGAAGTTCTCGAAGAAATGAAGATCGCTGACAGGACCATTGGCGTTGCGCCTGTGGGATGTGCTGTCTTTGCGTACAATTATTTTGACATTGACTTTGTAGAAGCCCCGCACGGACGCGCCCCCGCGATGGCAACCGGTGTAAAACGTGCGCTGCCTGATCGCGTGGTATTCACGTATCAAGGCGATGGCGATCTTGCTTCGATCGGCATGGGTGAAATTGTGCATGCTGCAGCCCGCGGCGAAAACCTGACCGTCATCTTCGTCAACAATGCCAACTTTGGCATGACGGGTGGACAAATGGCTCCGACCACACTTCCTGGCATGAAGACTTCCTCGTCAGTGAATGGCCGCGATGTGGAAACACAGGGCTACCCGATCAAGGTTTCTGAAATGCTCTCCACGTTGGACGGCGTTGGCTATTGCGTGCGCCGCTCTCTGCACGACCCGAAAAATATCCGTCTCGCAAAGAAAGCCATTCGCACCGCGTTTGAGACTCAGGTGCGCGGGCTCGGCTTCGCAATGGTCGAACTGCTCTCCACCTGCCCCACCAACTGGGGCATGACTCCTGTGAATTCATTGAAGTTCATTGAAGAGCATATGATCCCCGCCTACCCGCTGGGTGATTACAAGATCAGCGACGCGATCAAGCAGATAAAAATATAAGGATGAATTATGAAGGATAAAGGATGAATTATGAAGGATAAAGGATGAAGTAGGAAAAAAATCCCTCCTCTAATTCATCCCACATCCTTCAGCCTTCATCCTTTTCAGGAGTGAACACATGCAAAAAGAAATCATCATCGCAGGCTTTGGCGGACAAGGCGTTCTGTTTGGCGGGCAAGTCCTCGCCTATGCGGCAATGGACTCTGGCAAAGATGTAACCTGGATCCCTTCCTACGGACCTGAAATGCGCGGCGGCACAGCCAACTGTACCGTGGTCATCGCAGACCATGAGATCGGTTCTCCGCTGGTGAAGAACCCGCCGCTTGCAGTTGCCTTGAATTTGCCTTCTTTTGATAAATACGAAGCCTCACTGGCAACAGGCGGCACGCTGATCGTGAACCAATCCATGGTGGATCATGCCCAGAGGCGCAACGATATTCACGTCATCTTCGTCCCTTGCAACGAAATCGCTGAAGAAATCGGCGACAAAAAATTAATGAACATGGTCGCCATCGGCGCACTGCTCAGCGCCTTGCCAGAAGTGAAAGTGGAAGATGTAGAAAAGGCTCTGGAAGGTCACCTGCCAGCAAGGCACAAGCACTTGCTACCCAAAAATTACGAAGCCCTAAAACGCGGCTACGAACACGCGCAAAAAGAGTGGGATAAAGTTCCAGCGTGAGGCAGTGATTGGTAACAAAAAAGTCCATCTCAATATCGGGATGGACTTTTTTGTGGAAAAAATATTCCTTTTTACTTCTTCTTAAGCCACACGCCAAAGATGGCATAGCCGAGCAAAGTACCCACACCCATCTGGCTCATCGTGCCGAGCAGGTCGGTGGTCTGCCATTCCTGCATCACCTTATCTCCTTGAATCTTGCGCATGAAGATTCCACCGATCTCCAAATTTTTACCTGTGGCAGCCGCACCCATGAAATTGCCCGTGTGCTTGCTGGTGGTGACGAAACGAATACTGACCATATCGCCCTCGCTGAGAACGTGTGTAAATTCCATATTCATGTTGCTGAAAGCGGCCTTCATGCCTTTCATGAATTCAATATATTGAGCCTTGTTGAAATGCATGCCATCCCCAGTGTAGGTGAAGCCATCGTCTAAAATTACATTCAACTTATCCCATTCTCCATTGAGGATGGCCTTCGAGACACTTAAGGCTACTTCTTTTTGTTCCATTTTATTTTCTCCTGAACTTGAATTGG
>Ga0075156_10001325_pt1 | contig 13477 bp, 12 predicted proteins | sample JI81AbrownDNA_FD_70966 | JGI IMG/M metagenome (GOLD analysis project Ga0075156, IMG submission 70966) | Wastewater effluent complex algal communities from Wisconsin, to seasonally profile nutrient transformation and Carbon sequestration -... | ecosystem: Engineered > WWTP > Effluent > Algae...
GTCTCACGCGGACCCGTCGCGACAGTCGAGAAGACCGAGGTCTCCCGGGACGTCGCGGACAAGCCGGGCACCAGTTCAGGTCTGTCTGCCGACGCGCCCAGTCGGGCCACCGCACGCGCCGTGTCGAGCAAGGAACCCGTCCGCACGATCCTGCGCGGCGCGCCGATGCGCACCGCCCGGAACATGGAGACGTCACTCACGGTGCCGACGGCGACCTCGGTCAGGTCGGTGCCGATGAAGCTGGTCGTCGACCAGCGCACGGTGATCAACAACTTCCTGCGCCGCTCGACGGGTGGCAAGGTCAGCTTCACCCACATCCTCGGGTTCGCGATGGTCCAGGCCCTCAAGGCCGTCCCCGGAATGAACAACGCCTACGACGAAACCGACGGCAAGCCCACGCTGATCGTGAACTCGTCGATCAACCTCGGCCTCGCCATCGACCTCGCCAAGCCCGACGGCACCCGCCAACTCCTCGTCCCGAACATCAAGGGTTGCGAGGACGTCGACTTCGTGCAGTTCTGGGGATCCTACGAAGCCCTCGTGAAGAAGGCGCGCCGGGGCGACCTCACGGTCGACGACTTCGCCGGGACGAGCGCCTCCCTGACCAACCCGGGCGGCATCGGGACGAACCACTCGGTACCCCGCCTGATGAACGGGCAGGGTGTGATTCTGGGAGTGGGCTCCATCGACTACCCGCCCGAGTTCCAGGGCACGAGCGAGTCGCGCATCAACGAGTTGGGCGTGTCGAAGGTGACCACCCTGACCTCGACCTACGACCACCGTGTGATCCAGGGGGCCCAGAGCGGCGAGTTCCTCAAGTACATCCACGAGCTCCTCATCGGGCAGCACGACTTCTACGACCTGATCTTCGAGAGCCTTCGCATCCCGTACCCGCCCCTGCGGTGGGACGTCGACGTCTCGGCTCACCGCGCCAACCAGGTCGGCAAGCAGGCACGTGTCCTCGAGCTGATCGCTGCCTACCGCACCATCGGTCACCTCATGGCCGACACCGATCCGCTGGAATACCGGCAGCGCACCCACCCCGACCTAGAGCTCGAGAGCCACGGGCTCACAATCTGGGACCTCGACCGCGAGTTCGCCATCGGTCGCTTCGGCGGCGAGCGTCGCCAATACCTGACCCTTCGCGAGATCCTCGACACCCTGCGCGACTCGTACTGCCACACGATGGGCATCGAGTACATGCACATCGCGGAGCGCGAGCAGCGGGACTGGTTCCAGGAACGCTTCGAGAAGCCGCACACGCCACTGCCGCGCGCCGAGCACTTCCGGATCCTCGACAAGCTGAACGAGTCGGAAATCTTCGAGACCTTCCTCCAGACGAAGTTCGTCGGACAGAAGCGCTTCAGTCTCGAAGGCGGTGAGTCGGCCATCGTGCTGCTCGACGAGGTCTGCGAGCAGGCGGCCGACCGAGGCTATGACGAGGTGTGCATCGGCATGCCGCACCGCGGACGCCTGAACGTGCTCGCCAACATCATCGGCAAGAGTTACGGCCAGATCTTCCGCGAGTTCGAGGGCCAGATGGACCCCGGGGGGACGCAGGGCTCAGGCGACGTGAAGTACCACCTGGGCGCCGAGGGCGAGTTCCACGCGGCATCCGGGGCGACCATCAAGGCGTCCGTCGCCGCCAACCCCAGCCACCTGGAAGCAGTGGATCCGGTGCTCGAGGGCATCGCCCGTGCGAAGCTCGACAAGCTCGGCGGCGGCCAGGGAACGGACGTCGGCTACCCGGTCCTTCCGATCCTGATGCACGGGGACGCCTCGTTCGCGGGTCAGGGCGTGGTTTTCGAGACCATGCAGATGAGTCAGTTGCGCGGTTACCGGACCGGTGGCACCGTGCACCTGGTCGTCAACAACCAGGTGGGATTCACGACATCGCCTGTCGAGTCGCGGACGTCCACCTACTGCACCGACGTCGCGAAGGCGATCTCGGCGCCCGTGATCCACGTGAACGGTGACGACCCGGACGCCTGCGTCCGCGCCGCCCGGATCGCCTTCGAGTACCGGCACCACTTCAACCGTGATGTCGTCATCGATCTCGTGTGCTATCGCCGCCGTGGACACAACGAGGGCGACGACCCGAGCTTCACCCAGCCGCACATGTACGACCTCATCGAGCAGAAGCGCTCCACGCGTCGGCTCTACACCGAGAACCTCATCGGACGCGGCGACATCACCACCGAAGAGGCCGACCAGGTCCTCAACAGCTTCCGCCAGCGGCTGGAAGCGGTGTTCAAGGAAGCACGCGAGGCGGCCCCGGACGACGAGTACCGCAAGGTGCCGTACTACCCCACGAAGCCCGGTGGCGACCGCACGGCCATCACGCGCGAGATGATGCAGACCATCGCGGACGTCCACACGAACTTCCCCGAGGGCTTTACCGTCCACCCGAAGGTGATGCCACAGCTGGAGCGTCGCGCTGCAGCCATCATGAACGGTCCGATCGACTGGGCGACCGGCGAGATGCTCGCCTTCGGTTCGCTCCTCATGGAGGGGCGTCACGTCCGGGTGACCGGACAGGACTCGAGGCGCGGCACGTTCGTGCAGCGATTCGCCGCCATCGTCGATCGCCTGACGAACGAGGCGTGGGTGCCGCTCAAGCACCTGACGAACGACCAGGCTCCCTTCGACATCTACGACTCGCTCCTGAGCGAGTATGCGGTGATGGGTTTCGAGTACGGCTACTCGGTCGCCGCCCCGGACGCCCTCGTCTGCTGGGAAGCCCAGTTCGGCGACTTCGCCAACGGGGCCCAGACGATCGCGGACGAGTTCGTCAGTTCGGCCAACGCCAAGTGGACGCAGAAGTCGGGCGTCGTGCTGCTGCTCCCCCACGGCTACGAAGGACAGGGGCCCGACCACAGCTCCGCCCGCATCGAACGCTGGCTGCAGCTCTGCAGCGAGAACGCACTGGCGGTGTGCCAGCCGTCGACCCCGGCGAGCCACTTCCACCTGCTCAGGACCCACGCCTACGTGAACTGGCACCGTCCGGTGGTCATCGCCACCCCGAAGTCGATGCTCCGGAGCAAGCTCGCGGTGAGCCAGCCCGATGACTTCATCAGCGACAAGTGGCGTCCCGCCCAGGGCGATCCGACGATCACCGATCCATCGGCGGTCGAGCGGATCATCCTGTGCTCGGGCAAGATCCGGTGGGAGCTCGTCTCGGCGCGCACCCGCCTGGGTCTGGACGGCAAGGTTGCCATCCTGTCGCTGGAACGGCTCTACCCACTCCCCGCGGACGAACTGGCCGCGGAGTTGGCGAAGTACCCGCACGTGACCGACATCCGTTTCGCGCAGGACGAACCCGAGAACCAGGGCGCGTGGCAGTTCATGCAACTGCACCTGCCGCAGGCCATGGCCGAACGGCTCCCGGGCCGCGGGTTCGAGATGCGCCCATTCACCCGTCCAGCTGCATCAGCTCCGTCGGTCGGGTCGCACAAGTTGCACCAGCAGCAGGAAGAAGCCCTGCTGACCGCCGCACTCACCCAGGAGTAGCCGATGTACTTCACCGATCGTGGGCTCGAGGAGCTCGAAGACCGGCGCGGCGAGGAGTCGGTGACATTCGGCTGGCTCGCCGAGCAGCTGCGTGTCTTCGTCGATCTCCATCCGGAGTTCGAGGTGCCGGTTGAGCGCCTGTCCACATGGCTGGCGCGACTTGATGATGAGGTGGACGAATGACCGCTGTCGAGAGCGTCCGGGAGGCTTATGCCGCGCTGGTGGGCGCCCCACCCGAGGGCATCTGGTGGGCGCCCGGTCGGGTCAACCTGATCGGCGAGCACACCGACTACAACGACGGCTTCGTGATGCCGTTCGCCCTGCACCTGGGCGCCACCTTCGCCGCAGGTCGACGCGACGATGACGACGTGCTGGTCAGCTCACTCGACCTCGCCGAGACCGTGACCGTGACGAGCCATGAGCTGCGTCCGGGGTCAGGGGGGTGGCAGGCCTACCTCGCGGGGGTCGTGTGGGCCTTCCGGGACGCCGGCCACAACGTCGGTGGCGTGAACCTGGTCGTCACCTCGGACGTCCCGATCGGTGCAGGCCTGTCGAGTTCCGCGGCGCTGGAGTGCGCGGTGGCCACTGCCCTCGTCGACCTCTACAACCTCGACATCCCGCCGCTGGAGCGCGCCAAGCTGGCGCGCGTGGCCGAAAACGCCTACGTGGGCGCGCCCACCGGGCTGCTCGACCAGGCTGCGTCCACCCTGTGCGTCGCTGACGCGACGCTCTTCCTCGACTGCCGGACCCTGGACCACCGGCACGTCGCGTTCCCGGCGTCCGATCAGGGCCTCGAGGTGCTTGTGCTCGACACCCACACCCCGCACGCACATGTCGACGGTGAGTATGTCGCTCGTCGCCGAAGCTGTGAGGATGCGGCCCGCCTGCTCGGCGTCCCCGCCCTGCGTGACGTCACCGACCTTGACGACGCGCTCCCCCGCCTGACCGACCCCGTCATGCGGCGTCGCGTCCGGCACGTGGTCACCGAGGACGCACGCGTCCTCGAGGCCACGCACATTGCGGACGCCGGCGACCTCCGTGCCCTCGCCCCCCTGCTCGACGCCTCCCACACATCGATGCGTGACGACTTCGAGATCACGTGCGCGACCGTCGACCTGGCGGTCGAGACCGCTCGGGCGTCGGGCGCCCTCGGTGCCCGGATGACGGGCGGAGGCTTCGGTGGGTGCATCATCGCGCTCTGTGAAGCGGGCGACGGGGACGCCATCGGAGCGAAGGTTGCCGAGGCCTTCGCGGCCGCCGGCCACGATGCTCCTTCGTGGTTCACGGCAACGCCCTCCGACGGGGCGGGACGCCTGCTCTGAGGCTAGTGGCCTGGGGCCGCTACTCCGAGAGCGCGCTCCGGGTCGAGGGCGCCAGCGCCCCGACCAGGACCGCGAGCGGCACCAGGGCGGCCAAACCGACGGGCCATGACGCGCTGCCCCACGCCGTTGACAGGGCCACCGCCAGATGCAGCAGTGCGCTTGCGACCATCGCTCCGAGCGTCCAGAGGTGTCGCCTCCAGGCCGCCCAGCCGATCCCGCCGACGACCACGCCGTAGATGACAAGCATCGCCCCGACGCCCGCAGAGAAGAGCCCGTGACCCACCAGCATCGAGGCGATCCCGACACCGGCGAACGTCGCGCCCGTGGCCGCGGTGCCACCGCTCGCGAGGATCAGTGAGGGCGGACGCGACGCGGGGGCTGGTGCGGGAGCATTCACGCCTGTACTGTAGGCGCTTGTGCTTGTTGCGCCGCACCTTGCCCGAACGGCGGCGCGGAGCAGCACCGACAGCGTGGAATGATCCGTCAAGACCGGCCACATCGTGGTCTCTTGTCGATATCCCCCGCTGGCGGACGCACACTCTGTAGGCTCACGCAAGGAATAGATGTCGTGCGGCTGGACTGTGCCCAATCCGGGCGGGCCCCACGTGAAAAGGAGTGGAAGCATGGATTGGCGCCACAACGCCGCATGCCTCACCGAGGACCCCGAGTTGTTCTTCCCTATCGGGAACACGGGTCCTGCGCTGCTCCAGATCGAAGAGGCCAAGAAAGTGTGCCGTCGCTGCGAGGTGCGCGAACAATGCCTCGCGTGGGCCCTCGAAGCAGGCCAGGACCACGGAGTCTGGGGTGGCCTGAGCGAAGACGAACGTCGGGCGATGAAGCGTCGCCAGGCACGTTCACGGCTGCGCCAGGGCTGACAACCCCCGTCACTCGCCCAGCGGGATCCTCACCCTTGCCCGCGTCCCGGGTCCGTCCGGGTTGTTGCCGAGATCGAACTCGCCGGCCAGGTCCTCCACCAGTGTGGTGACGATCGACAGGCCCAGGCTCCCGCGTCCCAGGTTGTCGCGGTCGTGTGGCAGCCCGCGTCCATCGTCAACGACGTCGACCACCAACTCCGCCCCGTCGCGGTGCGGGAGCACCCTCACCGTCCCCGAACTGGACGCCAGCCCGTGTTCCACGGCGTTCTGGCACAACTCGGTCATGACGAGGGAGAGGGAGGTGGCTGCGTCGGCGGGTACGAGGCCGAAGCTTCCCTCCCGCACGACCACGACCTGACCCTGGGCCGCCGAAACGTCGCCCACCATCTTCAGGATGCGATCGGCGACGTCGTCGAAGCGGACCGCTTCATCGAAGGTCTGGCTGAGGAGTTCGTGCACGACGGCGATGGCTGCCACCCTGGCCATCGCGTTCTTCAGGGCCGCTCGTGCCTCCTCGGAAGCCATGCGCCGCGACTGCAGCCTGAGGAGCGCCGCGACGGTCTGGAGATTGTTCTTGACCCGATGGTGGATCTCACGGATGGTCGCGTCCTTGGTGACGAGTTGGCGCTCCCGGTTGCGGATGTCGGTGGTGTCCCGGCACAGGATGAGCGTCCCGCACGGACCGTGGGCGTCGGTCAGGGGAACGACACGCAGGCGGACGGAACCCTCGCGGTTGTCCAGGTCGAGTTCGCGCACCTGGCGTCCATCGACGTCGGCGGCGATCGACTGTCCGATGGACTGCAGTCCCAACCCCACACCAGCCGTGATCGCCTGGATTTCCTCACCCTCCATGTCGCCCGCGTGGCCGAGGCGACGGTAGGCCGACACCGCGTTGGGGCTCGCGTACTGGATCACCCCCAGCACACTGACCTGGATCAGGCCGTCCCCCACCTTCGGTGACAGGGACGGATCGCTGGGCGGGCTGACGGGGAAGACGCCCCGGTGCAGCATGTCGGTCAGGATCGATGCGATCTCGAGGTACGCGTCCTCCAGCGCTCCCGGGGCGCGCAGGCCCATGCGGTTCGTGTGGCGCTCCACGATGGCGATGCAGCGTCCATGACGGATCACGGGAACGGCAGCGACATCGACGGGGATCCCCGCGTTGAGCGCGTTGTCGGACGTCTCACAGGTCTCGTGTGACAGGAAGGCCGACGTGACGAGATGTTCGGCGTCGTAGGAGATGTCGTCACCCACCACGTCGTCCTCGAGCGCGGTCGGCCCGGTCGTCGGACGCACCTGCGCCCCTGCCCAGAACGTGTTCTCGTCACGTCCGGGCACCCAGAGGATGAGGTCGGAGAAGGAGGCGTCCGCAAGCAGGTGCCATTCGTTGACGAGCGCCTTCAGCCACTCACGGTCACCCGCCTCGAGATCGGTCTGGGCGCTCATCACCTGGGACAGGCTCAACATGGGTCCCACCGTAGTGGACGCGCACGAGTGCCCATCAACCCGCTTTGGCGCTGTGGCGCTGCTCTGGCAGAATGGACGGGTTGCCCCGCTCGGGGCCACGGACCTGCGTCCCCACGGGGGACGGCATCGCTCGATCAGGAGGCCGACATGGGCAAGGGTGGTCGCAAGAGCCGCGCTCGTCGCAAGAACAAGGCCAACCACGGCAAGCGTCCCAACGCCTGACCTGGTTGACACATGGAACAACCCCCCGAGAATCTCGGGGGGTTTTCTGCTTCTGGCCTGCCGGAGTCCCGGTGGGTCCCGGGACGCCTGTCTCAGGCCCCCGGCGACTTGTGGATGGTCAGGCCCATGATCTGCATCCGCAGGCCCTGGGGCGCCCGCTGCGGGGGCTGGCAGCGCCTGACCAACGCCGTGATCGCACCCTCGATGTCGAAGGACGAGAGACACGCCTCGCAGGCGTCCAGGTGGGCGCGGACGAGGTCGGCGTCCACCTCGTCGAGTTCGTTGTGCAGGAAGGCCTGCATGACGGCGAAGGCCTTCAGGCACGGGTCGTCGGAATGGGTGGCGTCGCTCATGCGTCCGCACCGATCCCGTACTGGCGCGCGTGGTCTGACAGGAGGTTCCTGAGCTGGCCACGGCCACGATTGAGACGTGACATCACCGTGCCGATCGGCGTTCCCATGATCTCGGCGATCTCCTTGTACGAGAAGCCTTCCACGTCGGCGAGCAGGACGGCCTCGCGAAAGTCGGGAGAGAGCTGGCTCAGTGCATCGACCACGACCTGGTCGGGCATACGGTCGAGTGCCTCGATCTCGGCGGACCGAAGGCCTGCGGACGTGTGATTGCCCGCACGCGCCAGTTGCCAGTCCTCGACGTCCTCATCACCGCTGGTAAGGGGCTGTCGCTGCGCCTTGCGGTAGGTGTTGATGTAGGTGTTGGTGAGAATCCGGTAGAGCCACGCCTTCAGGTTGGTGCCGGGCGTGAACTGCTCGAAGGCGCTGAACGCACGCATGTACGTCTCTTGCACGACATCCTCGGCATCCGCCGGGTTGCGCGTCATGCGCAGTGCCGCCCCGTAGAGCTGGTCGATGTACTCCATGGCGTCACGCTCGAATCGCGCGGAACGTTCCTCGGACGACTCGGCGATCACCGCCACCGACGCATCGAGGGAGGCGGGCGCGTCAACGGATCCGGCCTCGTGGCCGGTCTCTGGGCTCTCGGGCAGTGGCATCACGAACGACAGTATCGAAGACGAGGGTGCCGCTGCATCCGGCCTGCGTCCGAGGAGTGTCGTTGCCACGTCACTTGAACGGCCATGGGGACGCCGTTATTCCGTCGCGATCCAGGGCGTCGTGACTCCGACGACACCCAGCGGTCGACGTCTCAGGCGACGTTGGTCAGCAGGAAGGCGGCGACATCGCCGGCGAGACCCCGCCAGACCGCTTCTGTCGAGGGATCGGCCCGTTTCGCCAGCGAGAGGTCGTGACCGGCGCCGGTGACGGTCGTCACCCAGATTCCGGCGCTCAACGCAATCGCCTCGAACACCTCGGACGCCGAGCCGAACGGATCGCGGTCACCCTGCACGACCATCGTCGGCACCCCCGCGGACGTGAGCTCAGAGACCCGTGACTTCTCAGGGCGTCCCGGGGCATGGAGCGGGAAGGCCAGGGCCAGCACGGCTCGCGCGCCCAGGTCGGCAGCCGTGCGACAGGCGACCCGCGCGCCGGCGGAGCGTCCCCCCAGCGCGAGGGGCACACCGTCCAACCGCGGGACCAGGGCCGCGACACCCTCGCGCCACGCGAGGTCGAGGGAGGCGGGCGCTGGTGCGACCTTCTTGCCAGCCACCCGCCAGGGCTGCTCGAATCGAGCGACGGTGATGCCCTGGCCGGGGAGCGCGCCGGCGAGCGCCGTCAGGTCAACCGTCCCGATCCCACCGCCGGCTCCATGGCCGAGCAGGAGCGCCAGCCGGGGGGACGTGGCTGCGTCAACAGTCCAGCGCGCGGGGCCCTGGGCTGTGACGATGTCGATGATGCGGATCATGATTCCTCCTGCAGGGGGACGATCAGGGAGGGGCCGTCGTTGCCCACCTTGTTGACCAGGGTGCTGACCGCGTGGGCGATCATCTCGTCGGGTCCGGGCACGTGCATCAGGGCGCGGGCGGCATCGGCGCTGGTCAATGATGGATCGAGCCACGCGTCCCAGTCGTCACGCCTCACCTGGACCGGCATGCGGTCGTGGATGTGGCCCAGCGCATCCGTCGCGGTGGTCGTGAGGATCGAGCAGGAGACGACCCACGCGTCGTCCGCGTCCGCAGGGCGCCCGGGGTCGCGCCAGAACTCGTAGATGCCGGCCATCACCATGAGCGACGGCTCCCCGGGTCGCGCGACGGGATGGATGTAGAAGGGCTGCTTGAGTGGACGTCCACGCGCGCCTGTCTGGTCGGCCAGCGTGTACCACTCGTAGTAGCCGTCTGCGGGGAGCAGGCACCGGCGGGACGCGAACGCCTTCCGGAAGGCCGGCTTCTCGCCCACGGTCTCGGCGCGCGCGTTGATCATGCGGGCGGCCCCGTCCAAGGACTTCGACCAGCTCGGGACCAGTCCCCACCGCAGCGGGGTCAGCCGGCGGACGACGTTCCCTGATTCCTTGTCGACGCGCTCCAGCACGGCTGGAACCGCGTCAGTGGGCGCCACGTTGAAGCGTGGTGCCATCCAGTCGAGCTGCGCCACGGGGGCGACGGTGTCGACCTCGAACGTTTCCACCAGGAGATCCGCGCTTGCGGACGCCGCGTACCTGCCGCACATGATCGCAACGGTAGTCGTCCGACGGCGTCAGGCGACTCACGGCCGGGGCGTGGGCGGTCGAACGTGGGGACGTGCGTCCATGCACCTGGGACCAAACGTGCGCATTGGCTTGGATCGCGGCCGGTGACTTGCGAAGATGGGGACATGAGTCTTCTTCGAGCAGTCGGGCGCACCATGCTCGCCAGTTTCTTCATCGTCAACGGGGCCAAGGCCGCCGCCAAGCCTGCGTCGCTCGTGGCGGACGCAGAGCCCGTCGCACGCAAGATCGTCCCGCTGGCGCAGAGGCTCGCCCCTGCGTCGGTGGCCAGCTATGTCCCGGAGGACACCGAGACCCTGGTCCGCCTCTCGGGTGTGGCCCAGGTCCTGGGCGGTCTCGGCCTCGCGACCGGCATCGGCCGCAGGCCGTCGTCCGCGATCCTGGCCGCGTCGATGATCCCCCACCTGATGGCCTCGCGCGCGGGTGCCGGAGCCACCCCCGCCGACAAGGAACATGCGCGGTCGATCCTGTTGCGCAATGTCGCGCTGCTCGGTGGAGTGATCATCGCCGCGCGTGACACTGAGGGACGTCCCGGCCTCGGATGGCAGGCCTCTCACCAGGCCGAACGCCTGTCGAGCAGCGCCGCCCGCCAGAAGAAGAGCCTTGAGAAGGACGTGGCCCACGCCCGCAAGGCCGTGGCCCGCCAGTCGGACTCGCTGACCACACTCGCCAAGCAGGGATTCGCGCAGGCGCAGAAGTCCATCGAGTCCGCGCTCTGATCGCGTGAGTCGACCCTGGTCCGCCCCCACCGCACAGGGACCCGTCCGGGCTGTCTGCGAGGTACCCGGTTCCAAGTCCGAGACCGCGCGCGCCTTCCTGCTCGCCGGAATGGCGGACGCCCCGTCGACCGTCAGCGGCGCCCTCGACGCCCGTGACACCGACCTCATGCGGGCGGGCCTCGGACGTCTGGGCGTCGGGTTCACTGCGGATGGCCCGGGGCGCTGGGTGGTCGAGCCACCGGACGCCTTCACCCCTGCCCCGGACGGCATCGACTGTGGCCTGGCAGGCACGGTCATGCGCTTCCTCCCGGCCGTCGCCGCCTCAGCTGCCGGGACGACCCGATTCCACGGTGACCCGGCAGCGTCCCAGCGTCCACTTCGTCCGCTGCTCGACGGACTGCGGCAACTCGGGGTCGCCGTCGAGGGCGACGCCCTCCCCATCGCACTCCACTCCCCCGGTCGTCTCGATCGGCTCGCCTCGATCGACTCGTCGGCGTCCAGTCAGTTCGTCTCGGCGTTGCTGCTTGCCGCACCCCGTTTCAGTCGGGGACTGGAGTTGCACCACATCGGCGCGGGGGCCGTGCCTTCGCGTCCGCACATCGACATGACCATCGCGATGCTCGCCGCGCACGGGGTCGAGGTGCAGACCCCGGATGAGAACACCTGGCTCGTCGACCCCGGCCCACTGATCGCCGTCGACCAACGCGTGGAGCCCGACCTGACCAATGCGGCCGTCTTCCTGGCTGCGGGCGTGGTGACGGGTGGCCGGGTCGCGATCGTCGGGTGGCCGGAAGAGACCACCCAACCCGGCGTCCACGCCCTTGAGGTGCTCCAGGCGATGGGCGCCAGTGTGGGACGCGAGGGTGACGCGGTCTGGGCGTCCGCGGATGGACTGACCGCGATCGACATCGACCTCCACGAGGCGAGCGAACTCACCCCGGTCGTGGCCGCGTTGATGGCGCTCGCGGAAGGCCGGTCGGTGATCCGCGGCGTGGCCCACATCCGCGGGCACGAGACCGATCGTCTCGCGGCCCTCGCCGCGGGGCTCGGGGGTCTGGGCGTGGCCGTGGAGGAGACCGCGGACGGGCTCGCCATCACCGGTGCCGGCGGGGCGGGGATCCACGCAGGGGTGTTCCCCACCCGCGACGACCATCGTCTCGCGCACGCCGCAGCCCTCATCGGGCTGCGCGTCGCCGGCGTCGAACTCGACGACGTCGCCTGCACATCGAAGACCATGCCCGACTTCCCGGAGCGGTGGGCGGCGATGCTTGGGGCGTCCCGGTGAGCCCCCGAGCCACCCGGGGAGTGGTGGGCCGCAACGTGCACACCGACGACCACGACGGATACGACCGCCCCGGAAAGCGAAGCCGCCCCCGGACGAAGGACCGTCCGGACTATTCGGGCGTCCCGATCGGACGCGTGATCACCGTCGATCGCGGTCGCTACCGCTGCGAGGCGGAGGGCGTGGCAGTGTCGGCCACCAAGAGCCGCCAACTCGGACGCAAGGGCGTCATCGTCGGAGATCTCGTGCGCCTGGACGGGGACACGTCGGGTGACGAGGGGACGCTGGCCCGCATCGTCGAGGTCGAGGAGCGACGGACCGTCCTGAGGCGGACGGCCGACGACAATGACCCGTTCGAGCGTCCGGTGGTGGCGAACGCCGACCAGTTGATGATCGTGACCGCCCTGGCCGACCCGCCCCCGCGCGTGGGGATGATCGACCGCATCATGGTCGCCGGGTTCGAGGCCGGGATCGTGCCGCTGCTGTGCCTCACCAAGGCCGACCTCGCCAGCCCGGACGAACTGATCGCCGCCTACGAGCCACTTGGCGTCCCCATCGTCGTGACCGAGCCCGGCCAGGAACTGGAGGCTGTTCACGACCTGCTGCGCGACCACGTGACCGTCCTCGTCGGACACTCGGGGGTCGGTAAGTCGACGCTGGTGAACGCGCTGATCCCCGGTGTCAACCGGACGACCGGTGTCGTCAATGACGTGACCGGACGCGGACGCCACACGTCGACCTCGGCGATCGCGCTCGAACTGCCCGGGGGCGGGTGGGTGGTCGACACGCCCGGCATCCGCAGCTTCGGACTTTCGCATGTCACGCCCGAGAAGGTGCTCACCGCCTTCGGCGACCTCGAGGAGTTCACCGGGGAGTGCCCACGTGGCTGCGTGCACGACTCTGCGTCCCCCGAGTGCGGCCTCGATCTCGCCGCGGCCCGCGGCGACCTCACGCCGGCGCGACTCACCAGTTTCAGGCGCATCATCGAGGCCCTGAACCTGCCGGCCTTGTAGCGTGGGGCGCATGTCTCCGACCAGCTACACCGACGACCTGCGGCTCGCCCACCTGCTCGCCGACAACGCCGATTCGATCACCATGAACCGGTTCAAGGCACTCGACCTTCGCGTCTCGATGAAGCCCGACATGACCCACGTCACGGAAGCCGACACTGCCGTCGAGGAGGGCGTCCGCAAGACGCTCGCAAAGGCGCGGCCGCGTGACGCGGTGCACGGCGAGGAGATGGCCGACACGGGGTGGGGCCCACGGCGCTGGGTGATCGATCCCATCGACGGCACCGCCAACTTCGTCCGGGGGGTGCCCGTCTGGGCGACCCTGATCGGACTCATGGTCGAGGACCGCGTGGTCGCGGGCTGTGTCAGTGCGCCCGCACTCGGACGCCGCTGGTGGGCCGCAGAGGGGTCGGGCGCCTTCACCGGCCGGTCGATCCTCAACCCCACCCAGATC
>Ga0075156_10001326_pt1 | contig 13474 bp, 12 predicted proteins | sample JI81AbrownDNA_FD_70966 | JGI IMG/M metagenome (GOLD analysis project Ga0075156, IMG submission 70966) | Wastewater effluent complex algal communities from Wisconsin, to seasonally profile nutrient transformation and Carbon sequestration -... | ecosystem: Engineered > WWTP > Effluent > Algae...
GGCTTCGCGCATGCGGTCGGGGCATTCGTACGAGTCGGTGGGGACCTGGTTGTTGCAGTCCAGGACGGTTCGGACGTTGATCCGGGTGTGACCCAGGATGGGACGCAGCCAGTCGAGCAGGAGTGGTCCGAGGCTGTGGCTGCGGGCGACGCCGTGCCCGTCGCGGAGGGTGTCGTCAGTGACATGCACCACCAGGTCGACAACCGGCAGCAGTTGGTCGGGGTCAACCGTGATGGTGCCGCAGGTGTGGCCCCGCTGACCCCGCGAGGGGCAGTCGACGTCGAGGTCGTCGGGGAGTTCATCCAACAAGCTGGCTTGCAGTAGTTGCAGGGCTCGGGCGGGGGACGCGAGGATCCCGAGCGCCGTGGCCCGTCGGATCGGCAGTTCTTCGGTTGAGCCGCCGGTGGCCAGGATCCCGGCCAGTTGGGTGAGTCGTGCGTCGAGGAAGCGGGCGTCCACCGCGTCGAGGATGGCGTACAGATCGGTGACGCCCAAATGGGATTCGTGGAGTTCGACGGTGCGCCGGGAGAGTCGAAGAGTGCGTTCGTCGCGGGCGAGGGTGGGGTCGATCTGGAGTTTCAAGCCTTCGACGTAGCCCTGGATCCGTTTCCATGACATCGATCCATAACTGGACGCGAGGTGGTCGTCGACCCAGCGGGCGTCGACCAGACACAGCTGGGCGGTCGACGCGGCGAGGTCGCGGGCCTGCCACACGTCGATCGCCAGTGTGTTCAGGGCGTCCCACGCTCGGGGGAGGCGGTGACGGACCGACAGCGCGTCCCCGACCAGGATCCGGGCGGCGTCCGCGGTGAGGTGCAGCCGTGCCGCCAACTCGAGCAGGCAGAACTCGGCGATCTCGGGCGTCCCGTCACCACCGACCTGCACCAGCCGTTCCGCACCTTTCGGCGTCCACTCCGCTGGACGCAGCACCCCGTGCAGATCGGCGTAGGTGGCCGCCAACCTGAATTCGGTCACCCTGGCCCGCTTCACGGCCCGACGGGCGTCCAGCATGGCGTCCATCACACCCCGCGCATCCACCAGATCAGGGACATCGAGCGAATCCAGGGCAGCCATCGCGTCAGGGGACAGCACCCCCGACCTCACCCCAGATAGCGGTTCTGCGTCCCGCGTCATCAAATCGAACATGTGTTCATCATATCCCACGCCTACGACAAATACCAGACCAGAATCCAACTTTCCCCAGAGGTTTGAGGCGACGTCGCACCACCCCGTTGCCGAAGCTGGGCGTCCAGCGAATCGGCCGGGATACGCGACCCTCTCGCGCATGTGTCAGCGCGATTCGGAATACTGGCGAACACCGGCGAATCGGCCAAGGAGGATCGTGACGAGCAACTTCGATTTCGTGCGCATCGCCCTGCCGATGCTGGCGGACGATTGTGTCCGGGCCGAGGCGAATGGCCGGTCCGACCCCCGGACGTCCGTCTTCTATGCACGCCGTGCCCTCGAACAACTCGTCCAGCACATCTACGACGTGAACGCGCTGACCCAGCCCTATCGGGCTGATCTGGCCGCCCGCATCGACGACTCCGCTTTCCAGCAGGTCGTCGGACGCGAAGTGGCCATGAAGGCCACGCTCATTCGCCGCGCCGGCAACGACGCGGTGCACGAGCGCCGCCCGATCGGCGTCGAGACCGCCCTGCGCCTGCTCGAAGAACTCTTCGACATCGTGGTCTGGACGTCGTTCCGCTACTCCACCGCCCCCGACGCGGTGCCGCTGTCGTCCACTCTCGACCGTTCCCTGGTCCCCGCTCCCGCAGGCGCCCAACCACCGCTCACGGCAGCGGAACTCACCGCGCTCCTCGCGAGGTTCGAGGCCCGGGACGCCGAGATCGCCGCGATGCGCGCCACCCGCGCCGACCTCGAGGCCGAACTTCAGGCCGCTCGTGCCGAGATCGCCGCGATCCAGGCGTCCAAGGCGGTGAAGGACGACACCCACGACTACTCCGAGGCGCGCACGCGCGTGCGCTTCATCGACGCCGACCTGCGAGAGGCGGGTTGGGATCCTGACGCCCCGGGCGTCCGCGAGTTCGCCGTGCAGGGCATGCCGAGCCCCGACGGGCAGGGGTTCGCCGACTACGTCCTGTGGGGTGCGGACGGGCTGCCTCTGGCCGTGATCGAAGCCAAACGCACCTCGCGGAACGCCGGCGCGGGCCAGTACCAGGCCAAGCTGTACGCCGACTGCCTCGCGGTCATGACCGGTCGCCGTCCGGTCATCTATTACTCCAACGGGTTCGAGACCTGGCTGTGGGACGACGCAGCCGACTACCCGCCCCGCCGTGTGCAGGGCTACCACACCCGCGACGAACTCGAACTCATGGTGAGGCGGCGCTCGACCCGCCTGGCGCTGGCCGGGCGTCCGATCGACCGGACCATCGTCGAACGCCACTACCAGCAGCGGGCGATCCGCCGCGTAGGCGAGGAGTTCACGCTCAAGCGCCGCCGGGCCCTGCTGGTGATGGCGACGGGGTCGGGCAAGACGCGCACGGTGATCGCCCTGGTCAAGCAGCTCATGGACGCCGGCTGGGTGAAGCGCGTGCTCTTCCTCGCCGACCGCGTCGCGCTCGTGCGACAGGCCGCCGGTGCGTTCAAGGCGCACCTGCCGTCGGCCACGACCGTCAACCTGGTCACCGACAAGATCACCGACGGACGCATCTACGTCTCGACCTATCCCACCATCGTGGGGCTCATCGACACCCGGGACGACGACGGCCACCTCGTCTTCGGCCCCGGCTACTTCGACCTCGTGATCATCGACGAGGCGCACCGCTCGGTCTACGCCAAGTACCGCGGCATCTTCGACTGGTTCGACGCCCTGCTCGTGGGGCTGACCGCCACGCCCAAGGACGAGGTCGACCACAACACGTACTCCCTGTTCGGGCTCGAGGACGGCGTCCCCACCGATGCCTACTCCCTCGATGAGGCCGTCGCCGAGGGTTATCTCGTGCCCCCACGCGCGGTGGCGGTGCCGATGAAATTCCTGACCCGCGGCGTGGCCTACGCCGACCTGACGGAGGCCGAGAAGGACGCCTGGGACGCCGCCGAGTGGAACGACGACGGCGTCGTCCCCGACGAGGTCACGGCGAACCAGATCAACTCCGTACTGTTCAACGTCGACACGGTCGACACAGTGCTCGAAGTGCTGATGACGCGCGGACACAGGGTCGCGGGTGGCGACCGGCTCGGGAAGACGATCATCTTCGCCCGCAGTCAGCTGCACGCCGAGTTCATCAAGACGCGCTTCGACGCCAACCACCCCTGGCTCGCGGGGAAGTGCGCCCAGGTGATCACCCACGAGGCCAGCTACGCCCTGTCGCTGATCGACGACTTCAGCACCCCGGCCAAGCAACCCGACATCGCGATCTCGGTCGACATGCTCGACACCGGGGTCGACATTCCCGAGGTCTGCAATCTGGTGTTCTTCAAGCCTGTCTATTCGGCCACGAAGTTCTGGCAGATGATCGGACGCGGGACGCGCCTGCGTCCCGACCTGTTCGGCCCGGGTGACGACAAGGCCGACTTCCTCGTCTTCGACTTCTGCGGCAACCTCGAGTACTTCTCCCAACCCGACGCCGGCGTCCCCGGATCGGTGCAGAAGTCGTTGTCGCAGCGGTTGTTCGAGTCGCGGCTGGCGCTGGTAGTGGGCATCGACGCGCTCGGACTCCCCGCGTCCTCCGGTGATGGGACGACCTCGATCCCCGGACTGCGCACCGACCTGGTCGGGCACCTGCACCGCATCGTGCTGGGCATGAACCCCGACAACTTCCTCGTCCGGGCGAAGCGCGAGTGGGTCGACCGGTGGTCGGCCCCCGGCCCGTGGGCACACCTCACACCGGACGCTGCCTCCGAGGCCGCCCAGCACCTCGCCGCCCTGCCGTCGGCGATGACCGACGACGACGAGGACGCCAAGCGGTTCGACCTCGCCATCCTGACGATCCAGTTGGGTGTGCTCGAGGGGGACGCGAAGACGGTCGACCGGCTGCGCGGAGGCATCCAGACCCTGGCCACGAACCTGCTGGGCAAGACCACGATCCCGGCCATCGCGGCGCAGGCTGCGCTGCTCGCCGATGTCGAGTCGGACGCGTGGTGGGCCGACGTCACGCTCCCGATGCTCGAGGGCGTGAGACGGCGGATCCGGTCACTGGTGGTGCTCGCCGACAAGTGGAGCCGGCGTCCGGTGTACGCGGACTTCGCCGACGAGATGGGGGACGCCGTCGAGGTCATCCTGCCGGGCGTGACCCCGGGAACCAATCCCGAGCGGTTCCGCGCCAAGGCGCGGGCCTGGCTGCTCGATCATGACGACCACGTCGCCCTGCAGAAGCTGCGACGCAACCGGCAGTTGACCGGGACCGACCTCGCGTCCCTGGAGGAGATGCTGCTCAGCGCGGGAGTCGGTACCGCCGACGACCTCGAGCGCGCCAGCACCGAGGCCCACGGGCTGGGGCTGTTCGTGCGCTCACTGGTGGGCCTGGATCGGGCTGCGGCCGCCGAGGCGTTCGCCGACTACCTGCAGAACACCACCTACTCGGCCAGGCAGCTCGACTTCCTCAACCTCATCACCGAACACCTCACCGCCACGGGCGTGATGGAGGCGGCGAGGCTCTACGAATCGCCGTTCACCGACCACGCGCCCATCGGGCCGGACTTCCTGTTCAGCCAACCCGAGATCGAGGGGATCGTCGTCATCCTCGACGACATCCGTCGGCGCGCGATGGTGCAGGGGGACGCCTTCGGCGCGGACGCCTGGCCGGTCGCGCGATAGTCGGTAACGCGATAGCCCGGTCGCGCGTTCCTGCAGCCCACAACAAACACACCGCGCCGCCCCCGAAGGGACGGCGCGGTGCGAGAACTGAGTTGGGTCTGGAGACCGATTGTCAGTGGAGGACGACGATGTTCGCGGCCTGGGGACCCTTGGGGCCCTGCTGGGTCTCGAACTCGACGCGATCGTTCTCGTTCAGCGCACGGAAGCCCGAAGCGTTGATGGCCGAGAAGTGGGCGAACACGTCGGGCCCACCATCATCGGGGGTGATGAAGCCGAAGCCCTTGTCGGCGTTGAACCATTTGACGACACCTGTGGTCATGGAAACCATTCCTTCTGAGATTAGTTGCCTCGCGTTTCGAGACAACCGGTGTGCTGTGATGCTGTAACGCCTTCCCAGAAGCTCGGCCCGCGTCAGACGGACAGGGTCACTACGAAAAACGAGAAACACAGACGTTGCAAGTGTAGCCCACTGCAGCCGCGCCCGCCAATGTCGCGCGTCCCAGTAGGATCGACACCCCCACAGCACACGAGGAGATCCATGGCCACCATCACGGAACGCCTGTCCAACTGGACCCTGTGGGTGCCTCCCGTGGCCCTCGTCACGCTGGCCGTGGGGCTTCTCACGCATCCCTCGAGCGTGGTGGTGATGCTCGTGCTCGCGGTCGTGCTCGTGGCCTCCGTGCTTGCGGCCGTCGAGCACGCCGAAACCGTGGCCCACAAGGTGGGGGAGCCGTTCGGCTCGCTCATCCTTGCGGTGGCGGTGACCATCATCGAGGTCGGATTGATCGTCACCCTGATGCTGTCGGGCGGCAAGGGTGTCGAGACGCTGGCACGCGACACGGTGTTCGCGGCGATCATGATCACCCTCAACGGCATCGTCGGCATCTCGTTGCTGGTCAACGCCGGACAGACCGACCGGGCGCACTTCCGCGCGTCCAGTTCGGGGGAGGCCCTGTCGACGATCATCACGCTGGCGCTCCTCACGATGGTCGTGCCGAAGTACACGACCGCGCCCGGCGACACCTTCAGCGCCGCCCAGCTCGTGTTCGTCGCGATCGCGTCCCTCACCCTCTACGCCACCTACGTGTCGGCGCTGACGCACACCCACCGCGACTACTTCCTGCCCATGGATTCCCGCGGACGCATCATCGACACCGACGAGGACGGTCACGCCGACCCACCCACGACCCGGCGTGCCTACATTTCGCTGGGACTGCTGCTGGTGGCGCTGGTGTCGGTCGTGGGCCTGACGAAGGTCATGTCGAAGTCGATCGAGCGTGGCGTCGGGGCGCTCGGTCTGCCGCACGCGTTCGTCGGCGTCCTGATCGCCCTGCTGGTGCTGCTGCCCGAGACCATCGCGGCGTCCCGGGCGTCGCGTCGTGACCGGGTGCAGACGTCGATGAACCTCGCCTACGGGTCGGCGATGGCGTCCATCGGCCTGACCATCCCGGTGATGGCGGCGTTGTCGCTCTTCACCGACATCCAGCTGAGCCTGGGCCTGAGTCAACTGCAGTTGACGCTGCTCGCCGGGACGGCGGTGACGAGCATCCTGACCGTGGCCATGGGCCACGCCACCCGGATCGCCGGGACGGTGCACGTGGTGCTCCTCGCGGCGTTCGTCTTCCTGGCAGCGTCGCCGTAACCCTGCCCGGGTCGAGGTATCGCAGGAGTTGGTTGAGGTTTCACAGAAAACCTGTCTGGCCGGTTGCGCACTATAACGATAAAGTATATCGTTATATCAACGCACACCACACAGAAGGAAACCACCCAATGCTGTACCTCATGCCCTACACCGCCACCGCCGAGATCCGTAACCACTCCGCCCTTCCCTACGCGCCCGTGGTCGACGACCACGAGTCGCACGGCTGGCTGCTGGACGCGATCGTCGCCGCGAACCGGACGCTTCCCCGCCTGGTCACCAGGCACGTCGGCTGACCTATCGTTGGCCTCATGAAGGTGCTCGCGTGGCCCGAGTGAGGCTCAAGGACATCGCTGACGTGGTCGGCGTCTCGACCATGACGGTGTCCAACGCCTACAACGCCCCCCACCGCCTCTCTGCTGAACTGCGCGAGAGGATCCTCGCCACCGCCGCGTCCATGGGTTACCACGGGCCCGGCGGGGCGGGCCGGACGCTTCGTTCCGGCAAGTCGAACGCCTACGCCGTGCTCTTCGGCGAACCCCTGTCGTACGCCTTCCTCGACCCGTACACCGTCCTCCTGCTGGCAGGCTTCAGCCAGGCCATGGAGGAGCGCAACGCGTCCATCGTCCTGCTCTCGGTGCCGCCCGATGACGTGGAGGCCCTCAACGCCGTCCGCAACGCGACCGTCGACGGCCTGGCAGGCCTGTGCGCGAGCCACCCCGCCATGCAGATCGCGCGCGAGCGCGGACTGCGCGCGGTCGCCACCGATCCCGTTCCGGACGGCGACTACGTCACCATCGACGACCGTGCCGCCGGGCACGCGATGGGTGCCCACATCCGGCGGCTCGGCCATCGCGACGTGACGGTGGTCGCCGAAGTGCTCTTCGCCGACCAACCCGCCCCCACCGAATACTCGATGGAGGACTTCAGCGCCGTCCTCGACCGCTACACGACCAGCGGCTACTTCGACTGGTGGCTCCGTCTGCGGGGCCTCTTCGACGGCCTGGGGGACGCGCACGTCCGCGTCCTCGTCGCCGGCCGCAACACCCGGGACAGTGGACGCATCGCCGGCGAGTTCGCGCTCGACCGGGCCGATCGTCCGACCGCCATCATCGCGGTGAGCGACGTGATGGCCCTCGGCGTCCTGGACGCCATGGCCGACCGCGGACTCGTGGCCGGCCACGATGTGTCGGTCGCCGGCTTCGACGACATCCCGGACGCCGTGCGCGCCGGGCTCACCACCGTGCACCAACCCATCCTTGACAAGGGACGACTGGCCGCCGAACTGCTCCTGGACGCCGACCGCACCCCGAGGCAGGTCTCGCTGCCGCACCAACTCATCGTCCGTACGTCGACGGGTCCGGCGCCGGCCTGACCCTGCCCGGGACGTTCAGACGGTGGCGACCGTCGGGTCCCAGTCCTCCGGCAACGTGGGGGAGCTGACGTAGTCGGTCGTCAATGACACCGGTGAGCCCGACTCCGCCGACTCACTGATCGCGGTCATGAGGTCGAGCACGTGCAGGGCTCGCATCCCCTCGACGACCAGGGCCTCGTGACCGCGCAGGTGACGGGCGAGGTTGACGACGCCCAGGCCGAAGCCCACGCGTCCGGTCAGTTCGGGCAGGGCGATCCATTCGGACGACCCACCCGGCAGCAGTGCCGAATCGGACGCGCCGCCGTTCGGGTCGGGCACCTGGAGCGTCCCCTCGGTGCCGAAGACCTCCATGCGTCCACCACGATGGGACGCGGAGTCGAAGGTGAGCAACAGGTGGGCCGTGAGGCCGGACGCGAACTCGACGATCGCGTTGACCAGCGTCGGGACCTCGACCGGGAAGACCTCGCCCGCGGACGGGCCGCTGCCGACCACGCGGGTCTCGGACTTCTTCGTGCCCCGGGCGTCCACGCGCGTGATGGGCCCGAGGGCGGCGACGAGGGCGGTGAGGAAGTAGGGGCCGATGTCGAACAGCGGCCCGGCGCCGGCGGCGTAGAGGAACTGCGGACGCGGGTGCCACGCCTCGGGACCGGCCAGGATGGCCTCGCACCGCGCGAAGACCGGACGTCCGATGGTGCCGTCGGCCAAGTGCCGGAGCGCGTGCTGGAACGACGAGTTCAAGGTGATGTCGGGGGCGCACGCCACGACGAGGCCGGCTGCGCGGGCGTGGTCGAGGAGGGCGCGTCCGTCCGCGGAACTCGTGGCGAGGGGCTTCTCGGAGTAGAGGCGCTTGCCGGCGTCCAGGATCTTGTGGCCCACCTCGGCGTGGAAGGCGGGCGGCGTGAGGTTGAGGACGACCTCGACGTCACTGGCGAGGACGTCGTCCGGGGAGCCACTGGCGGGGACGCCGAACGCCGCTGCGCGCTCCTGGGCGAGGGCCAGGTTGGGGTCGCCGATGATGGTGACCTCGACGTCGGGGAATTGGGCCAGTGAGGGCAGGTACAGGTCGGTGACCTTGCCTGCGCCGATGATGCCGACCTTCACGGGTCCGTTCATTTGATGCCTCTTTCGTTGAGCCAGGCGCGGCTGGTGGTCACTGCGGTCCAGAGCTGTTCGGGCTCGCCCGTCATCCGGTCGAGCGACACGACGAGCGGTGTGTCGGTGGGCACGGCGGCGATGGCGGCCTCGAGGGCGATGATCCCCTCGCCGAGGGCGCACTGCTGGGGCGAACCGTCGGCGATGCGTCCGTCCTTGAGGTGCAGCGCGCCCACCCGGTCGCCCCAGCGGGTGATCTCGGCCGCCACGTCGAGGCCCGCGAGGGTCGACCAGTAGACGTCGTACTCGACGACCACGTCCGGGGGGAGCAGGTCGACGACCACGTCGAAGGCCGGACGTCCGCCGATGCGCATCAGGAGTTCGACGTCGTGGTGGTGGACGCCCACCCGGATGCCCAGGTCGCGAGCGCGCTCGGAGGCGGCGACGAGGACGGCGGCCGTCCGCCTGGCGGCGTCCAGGTCCTCCCAGTGCTTGGGGGCAAAGTCGGGTTGGTAAACGGTCCCGACGCCCAACGCCGCCGCGGACGCCAGGGTCGCGTCCACGAGGTCAGCGTCCAGGAAGCCGTGGGCGGTGGGGGCGGTGAGACCCAGTTCGTCCTGCAGCCGCGCCACCTCGTCGCCGGTGGCGTGCAGCGCGAAGGGTTCCACTGCGGTGAAACCGACCTTGGCGAGCCTGCGGAGAGTGGACTCCCAGCCGTCCGCCTGGATCGCGGGGAAGAGGCTGAAGAGCTGGAGTGACGCGGTCACGTGGGTGCTCCTGTCGATCGTCGGCCTGGGGTGGTGGGCCGTGACTCCCACACTACGGAGGCGTAAAGTGCGCCTTCAACGCAATACTTCTGCCGGTCTACGACATAAATCATGCGCAGAACATCACCCAGGAGGCGTCATGACCTTCCACGTCGCGCTCACCAGCCCGCCGCTGACCACACGACTGGGACGCGAGGCCCTCGCGAGCCTCCTCGCGAAACTCATCGCGAGCGGTGACGCGACGTCCAAGGCCGAACTCGGACGCGCAACCGGCCTCGCACGCACCACGGTGGACGCGGGCGTCGAGACGTTACTGGGGGTAGGTGCGGTGCGTTACGCGGGGGTGCAGGCGTCCGCGGGGAGGGGGCGTCCGGCCGAGACGCTGGCCCTGGAGCCGAGCTTCGGGACCGTGCTGGTCGCCGACTGCGGTTCGACGCTGACCCGCGTGGGTGTCTTCGACCTCGGCCAGCGCGTCATCGGACGCCGAGACCTCGACCTGCGCATCGACAGCGGCCCCGAGATGGTGCTTCCGACGCTGGTGGGCGTCTTCACCGAGATCCTCCGGGACGCAGGCATGGCGTCGGTGCCGCGCACGGCGGTCATCGGGCTGCCCGGACCCGTCGACCACTGGGGTGGGGCTTTGGTGCGGCCGCCGATCATGCCGGGGTGGGACGGCTACCCGGTGGTGGCCGAGTTGGCGCGCGAGCTCGATGCGTCCGTGATCCTCGAGAACGACGTCAACCTGCGGGCGCTGGGCGAGGCCCGCTCGAACCCGGACTGGAAAGGGCCGATCCTGTATCTCAAGGTCGGTACGGGTATCGGGGTCGGCATCGTTGGCGCCGATGGTGCACTGTTCCGCGGCGCCGACGGTGCGGCCGGCGACGTCGGGCACCTTCGCGTGGCGGGATCAACCGCGGAGTGCGCCTGCGGCGCGGTCGGGTGCCTCGAGGCCATGTCGTCGGTGCGCGCGATCGGCATCGACCTGGGGCTGGTCGAGACGCCCGAGGCGTCCGTGTTGGCCCAGATCATCGACCGGATCAGGCATCGCGACCGCGAAACGGTGGCGATGGTGCGCGAGCGCGCCGAATATCTGGGCGAGGTCGTGGTCGCCCTGATCCACTGCTTCAATCCCAGCCGACTTGTCGTCGGGGGACGCCTGGCCCTCGCCAGCGACGACCTGCTCGCCGGCATCCGCACGATCGTCTACCGACGCGCGCTGCCGCTGGCCACCCGCAACCTGACCATCACGTCCCCCTCGCTGGGGGTCGATTCGGGCATGGCCGGCGGGCTGGCCATCGGCATCGAGGCCGCCCTCGAACCTGAGGCGATCGCGCGAAGTCTCCGCGTCAGAGGACGGTCGCGGCCTCGGTGAAGTCGAGGCGGGGGTTGCGCGGGAAGGTGCCGTCGTCCGCCGCCCGGCCGATGTTGACGACCATGATCGTCTTCAGCGCCGAGTCAGGGAAGAACTCGGCGTCGATGCCGGCGGCGTTGATGCCGCCCATGGGGCCGGCGTCCAGGCCTTCGGCGCGGACAGCGAGGATGAACCCGCCGGCCTGCAGCCAGGCGTTGTTGTTGGCCATGACGGCGCGGTTCGGATCGTTGGCGCCCAGACGCTCCCTCGCACCCTCAGTCTGCGGAGCGATGCGGGGGAGGTGCTCGTGGAAGTCGGTGTCGGCCGCGAGGATCGCGACGACCGGGGCGGACGCAGCCTTGGCCTGATTCGTCGGGCTGATCAGCGGGAGCAGCCGGGCCTTGGCCTCGTCGCTGCGCACGAACGCGATGCGCAGCGGCTGGCTGTTCAGGGCGGTGGGCGTGAAGCGTGCGAGTTCGTAGATGGCTTCGAGCTGCTCGTCGGTCACCTGGTCGTCGGTGAACTTGTAGGCGGTGTGCGAGTCGGTGAAGATCGACTGCGCGGTGAGCGGGCGGGCCCGGGTGTCAAGAGACATGGCGTGATCCTGTTCGAGGGGAACTCAGGTTGATGATTCAACTATATCACCAGCCTGGACGCGTCCCGAACGTGGACGATCACTCGACGAGGCCCGGGCTCGACGTCAAACCAACCCGATTGTCACTGCTTCTTCTCGGCGAGGACCTGCTTGAACAGCACCATGGGCAACAGGATCGCGGCCAGCAGGACGCACAGCCACACGATCAGGGGTGCGAGCACCCAGGTGGTGAACCCATCGAGCTGCAGCCCGTTCGTGAACGTCGTGGTCAGCAGGAGGCCGATGAAGGTGGTGACGAGGGCGATGCCGCCGCGCAGTGCCGGCATGTAGCTGATGGCCATCTTGAGCACGAAGGGGCCGAGGAGGATTTCGACGGCCGTGAAGAAGAGCACGCTGAAGATGAAGCCGACGGCCTGCAGGTGGAAGCCGGGCAGCAGGAGGGCGGCCAGCAACAGGCCGGCCGCGTTGGCCAGCAGGTGCAGGGCAGTGGATGCCAGGAATCGGAGCATGAGCCCTCCAGGGGTCGGGTGGGGCCGACGGCCGGCCACAATCGGAGTCTAGAGTGCCGGGCCCGGTCGCCACTCTCACCCACTCAGGGTGGTGTGCCCGGCCGCTGGACTCACCACACTTGATTGGCGGGACGCACGAGGCGTTCCCGGGAGGAGTTAATGACCATGGCACTCATCGATGCACGTCGGCGCACCGCCTGGGATGTGATCGTCGGCATTCTCCTGGTGATCGCCGGATTCATCCTGCTGGGCGATGTGGTGTTCGCCACCGCAGTTTCTGTCCTGCTGCTGGGCTGGACCGTGTTGTTCTCGGGCGTGGCGCTCTTGGTCGGGGCGCTCTTCAGGATCAAGTCGGGCAACTTCGTTTCCGCGGCACTCGGTGGCGCCGTGTTGACGGTGCTCGGGCTCTTCCTGCTGCGCAACCCGCTGATCGGTGCCGTGACCCTCACCCTGATGTCAGGCTCGATGTTCCTCGCCAGCGGCCTGACGCGTGTCTTCGTGGCGACGAAGATGCCCGAGAACCGACTGATCCTGATCATCAGTGGCCTGATCTCGATCGGACTGGGGCTCTGGGTCTTCTTCAACATCGTTGCCGCCAGCCTGACGCTGCTGGGCGTCCTGCTGGGTATTCAGGTGTTGATGGAGGGCTTGACCCTCATCGCTGTCGGACGCGTCCGCCCGGCGAAGGTGACCTCCGCGGCCTGACAGGGCTGTTTCTCTGCGCGCGCAAGGAAGATTGCGCTTTTCGGGCCGAAACCGGTCTGTTTCGTTGCGCCTGCAATGGAAGCAGACCGGTTTTCGCGGTCGGCGCGTCAGGCCGCCGGGGCCGGGAAGAAGCCGTTGTACTCGGGGGTGACGATGACGAGCGCGTCGACGGCGTCGATCGCGTCCTTCCAGGCGAGCGTGTGGGGCTTGGTGTAGACGCCGGACCCGGCGGGGAGTTCTTCGTCGACGAACGGCAGGTTGATCTCTGCGAGATCGAGCACGGTGATGTCCCACTGGGAGGCGAGGGTCTCGCTGACCCAGGTGCCGGGGGACCCTCCGATGCGCTGCGGGCGGGTGGACGCGATGATGACGCCGAGGTTGTTCACGCTTCAACTATGACGCACATTAGATTGATCCGTCAACTAAAGTCGCCCTCACCCCAGGAGCAGAATGACCGCGCCCATCACGACCGTCGCTGCCGGGACCAGCAGGCGGAGGGGGATCCAGCTGGTCGCTCGTGCTCTCGTGGCGGTCGCCTCGAGAAGCGGCGAGGCCACCGGGTCGGCCGGCTCCCCGCGGTCGGTGGCCCAGCTGAGCGCGACGCCCCCGAGCAACAGGAGGGCGCCGACGACCACGACCGGCCAGAGCGGGACCTGCCCGA
>Ga0075156_10001327_pt1 | contig 13474 bp, 14 predicted proteins | sample JI81AbrownDNA_FD_70966 | JGI IMG/M metagenome (GOLD analysis project Ga0075156, IMG submission 70966) | Wastewater effluent complex algal communities from Wisconsin, to seasonally profile nutrient transformation and Carbon sequestration -... | ecosystem: Engineered > WWTP > Effluent > Algae...
AGTTAGAGGCACCAGGGGTGGTGCTTGACCGAGGCAACAGAGCGATCCTGCCACGCTCTTTTCTTGGCATCGCGGCGTCATGGTCGGCGATGCTTTTTTGCGCCCGAAGATTGCGTTGTTTCACATTAAGGAGAACGCTCGCCAAAATAACGGAAGCGAAGTATTGACTGTCGTGAAATTCGACAGGCCTCAATCGAACGGTGACGGGCCGGATCTCTCTTCTTTCCTGGCAACTACATTCGTGTCATCCTGACTCTGCCCAAAAGTCAGGATATGATCACAAATCGTTCGCGGTGAACGTGCTACTCGTAACGCATTGAGCGGTAATGACTATTTCTGTTCGAGTTGGCTGTGACGTTTGCGGAAAGAGCGAGATGTCACGAGACTCTAGCCGCTTTTCCGCCGCTTAAATCACGATCCGCTCGACCTCATCAAGGCTGACCTGGTCGTTTCGCCGGTCGTAAAGACCGGTGGTCCTCGCGCTTTCATGGTTGGCCATCTGCTGCGCCACCTCCAGCTTGCCGCCATTGCGCAGATACTCGGTGATGCCTGTCGCGCGGAAGCTGTGACAGCCGATTTCCGTTCGTAGGGCAATCGCCTCGGCGTGCCGCCGGATCATCCGGTACACGTCTGCTTGGCTCATCGCACGCTCGGTGAGCTGGCCCGTGCGGCCGGCGGCGGTGCGGAACAGAACCCCCCTGCCCTCACTGCCAATCTGCGCGCCCTCGATGTAGGCGTGCAGGTACTCGTCGAGGTTGTGATGGCAGGGCATTTCGTGCTGCTTGCCGCCCTTCTCGTGCAGGCGCACCCAGGTCCGCCGTCCTTGCACGTAGACGTCCTGAACCTTCATGCCCACAGCCGCGCCAACGCGCGCGAAGGTGTACACCATGAGAGCGATCAGCGCGCGATCGCGCAGTCCGACCGCCTTGCTGGTGTCGATTCCATCAAGAAGCGCGCGGGCTTCGTCGGCGCCGAGCACGGGCGCCTTGCCTTTCTTGACCGAGTGTTTCGGGCCGCGTACCGAGCTAGCCGGGTTCGCCGCGATGACCTGGCCGATCACCAGCCAGTCGAAGAGCATTCGCAGTCCCGCCAGGTGCAGCTTGACCGAGGGTGCCGAGAGGCGCGTTTGCAGTATCTCGATGTAGGTAGCGACATGAACCGGCTCGATGGCGCGCAGCTCGCGCAAGCCGACCTCTTCGCACCAGGTCGAGAATTCCGCGGCAGCGCGCGCGTAGGCCCGGCGGGTGTTCGGGTTGCGAATATTGGCGGTGAAGAACTCGAGGGTGCGCTTGCCCGCCTCCGGTGTCGGCGAAAACAGCGCCGGCAGGCCAAACGTTCCGGACGATGCTTGTATTAGCGATGCGGCCATTACCGATCCTCCCGTGCGTGCCAAAGCCGCAAGATGTAAATGGCAGTGTCGGTCACCTCGTAACGTAGCTCGTAGTCGCCGACGATCACGCGCCGCACATCGCGTGGTGAGAATTCTTCGAGCTGGACGCCCAGTTGCGGGTAGGTCACAAGTCGCCCGGCGCCGTCGACCAGCTGTTGAACAACCCTCGTGGCAGCGCGCGGATTCACCGGCGCCAGAAAATCATGCAAGCGCGCCAGATCGCGCTGCGCACTGCTGGTCCACTTCAGGGCCATCGCTATACCGATCGGTCAAGGCTGTTCGCCCAGCCCTCGATCTCGCTGTGCTCGACCAGCCGCCCGGCATCCACATCCGCCAGGCCTTCGAGCGTCAGCTGGTAGCGCTTCGCTTCGAGATCGACCCAGGCCGTCAAGGCCTGTTTGACGACCCAGCCCCTGGGTCGCTCCAGACGTGCGGCGAGCTGATCGACCTTCTCGGCCAGCTCGATCGGAATGTGGGCAGTCACGACTCGGGTTTCCATTTTTCAATCCTGTTACATCACATGTAATCTAAGTTAAGCACAATGACCACGTTTGTCCACGGCGATCCGCTGCCCGCCGCCATTAGTGAATGATAACGTCCTTTATCAGTCACTACCGCGTCTGTGGTTTTTCTCTTGATTACCACCGCTCCCGAGCGGAAGTGCCGCGTAAAATTCGCCCATGATCCGCTCCGAACTCATCACCCGACTCGCTGCCCTCTTCCCGCAGTTCACCACCAAAGACACTGAACTTGCGGTCACGGCCATTCTTGAAGCGCTGAGCAACACGCTGGTGAAGGGGGACCGTATTGAAATACGCGGTTTCGGAAGCTTCAGGCTCAACTACCGGCCGCCGCGTACTGGGCGCAACCCAAAGACCGGTGAGGCCGTGCTGGTTCCAGCGAAGGCTGCGCCCCACTTTCAGGCGGGGAAAGATTTGCGTACTAAGGTTAACTCGGGCAAATCAGAACTTCGTTATTGAGTTTTCCTTGTGCAACAATGTATGCAGTGATGATCTGGTTTAGAACAAAGCTGACGGTCTCAGATCGGCCAAGGCCGGTCATCCAACGGCTCGGAAAATAGCGATGTTGAACGGCAGGTAACGGATCAGAAACAAGCCACTCAACTCTGCTGGTCGCAGGACGGCCCATCGGCCAAAGCGGCCATCGTTACGCTGCAATTTAAGTCAGCTTTGTTCTACGAAACGGTATTGGTCAGCCAACGAAGCTTAGGATGTGTCAATTGTTCCGTCATTGACGGTGTATCCCAGACAATTTGGGGTAGCATTTGCCTTTCAGCTGGCTTCAACCTAAATAAAAGGTGGCAAAGATGGCAAGAAGCAAACCAGTGATTCTTGACACCATAAGATTCGACAATCAAACGCAAGCCCATATATTTTTCCAGCAAGTGCTTCAACGCTATGTGCCGGGTGAGCAGGTTTCGCCCGAGGACACAATTCATCTCGCTGAACTGTTCAAGAGGCACCCGAGTTATGCGGCAAAAGTTGGTCCTGGCGTCCATTATTTCGAGGTCATGCCAAGGGAATTTGGTTCTCAATGTTTTTGTGCGGTTCTAAAGGATGGAACCAAGGAAGGCTTCTCGTACAAGAAGTGCGTGACGCAAAGATTGGACTGAACAATTGACCGGATGGAATCGATGAATTTCGAAATCCTTGTTGATGACCACTACCTTAATCTGTTCAAGGACACGAAGCTTGTTCCTATCGACAACAAAACCATCCTAAGTCTGGCTAACGATTTCGAAGATGAGAAATGGCGACGTGAAAACTTCGAGGCTTTCATCTGGGACAACATAGCCTTGACCGCATTGTCAGCAAAAGAGCGGGACAAGCTGGCAGGCAAGAGCGGGTCGACCCTACGTTTGGCGGCAAAAAACCTGCGGCTAACCGACAAAGAGGGTGATATAGGGCAGGGTAGCGAGCTTGCAGAAATCGTGCTCTATGGAATCATGCATCACCACTATGGGGCGTTGCCCGTCGTTCCCAAGATTTTCTACAAGCAAAACCCGAAAGACAATGCCAAAGGAGCCGACAGCGTTCATATCGTCTTGGAGGGTGATGACGACTTTTCACTTTGGTTCGGGGAAGCGAAGTTCTACAACAGCATTGAAAACGCAAGACTGTCATCTGTCGTCGAATCGGTCTGGAATTCCCTGAAAACAGAAAAGCTAAAAAAAGAAAACAGCATTATCACCAACACGACAGACATTGACCAACTAGTCGAGAACAAGGATCTGGCTGCCAAGATAAAGCTTGCTTTGTCCCCCGACAACTCAATGGATAGAATCAAGCCGAGGCTTCATATCCCCATTCTGCTCCTGCATGAGTGCTCCATCACAGCGGGAACCAAAGAGATGGATGACGGTTACAGAAAAAAACTCCGCGACTACCACCTGGACCGTGCTACTGCCTATTTCAAGAAGCAAATCGAAGCTCTATCCGACAAGGTGGCTAAATATTCATCAATCAAGTTTCACATCATTCTGCTTCCTGTCCCGGATAGGAAGGAATTGGTTGAACGCTTCTTGAACGCGGTGGCGTTTCACAAGGGATAATGAGTGATGTATATCTTCGAGGAATGCGGGTTAATCAATGACTTGCTTCAAGCCAATGATGAAACTGAGGCAAGGAACCGCCTAATCCGTTTACTCGACAATCTCCGCAGGGAAAACCAAGCCTACGATCCATTACTAAATCATCTGATCAGAGAGTCAGGGCTGTATCCATATCTCGAACCCGAAACAGCGAGCTGGCAAGACCGATTTGTTTTCGAATCGTTCAAAGTGGACATCGGTCAGAAAGAGCCCGTAACGCTTCATAGCGAGCAGTCGTTAGTCCTGAAGCACCTTCTGGACGGCACCAACCTCGCCGTCAGCGCTCCTACGAGCTTTGGCAAGAGCTTGATCATTGATGCGTACATCGCCATCAGGAAACCTACGAACATCCTAATTCTGGTTCCTACCATCGCGTTGACAGATGAAACCAGACGTCGATTGAGCAAGAAATTTTCAGCCGAATACAAAATAGTGACGACGTCGGAAGTCGAACTCGCCGAGAAGAACATTCTGATTTTTCCGCAGGAAAGAGCGATTCACTACTGCGATAAGCTTGAACAACTGGATTTGCTTGTCGTTGACGAGTTTTACAAGGCAAGCAGAGCGTTCGACAAGGAAAGGTCGCCTGCCCTCCTGAAAGCCATGCTCAAGCTGGGCGAGAAGGCTTCGCAGAAATATTATTTGGCGCCAAATATCTCTGACTTGAATGATAATCCGTTCACGAAGGACATGCTGTTCCTGCGTATGGATTTCAACACGGTATTCCTTGAAAAGCATGAGCTATACAATGACATCAACAAGGACGCGCAAAAGAAAAACGATGCGCTGTTGCTGATACTTGGGAAGCAAGAAACCAAGTCACTGATTTATGCCGGCACCTATTCCAACGTCGATAGCGTAGCAACCCTTCTGATCGAAAACACTGAAAGAGAACACAGCGAGTTGCTCGCAGCTTTTTCGGCTTGGCTTGCAACGAACTACCATCCGAACTGGAAACTTACCGCACTGGTGAAGCGAGGTGTCGGGATCCACACCGGTCAGCTTCATCGCTCCCTGAGTCAGATACAGGTGCGCCTCTTCGAAGAGGCGAAAGGCGGACTGCAAACGCTGGTTTCGACCTCTTCCATCATTGAAGGAGTAAATACATCGGCGGAAAACGTCATCGTCTGGAGCAACAGGAAGGGACAACTGAAACTTGACGACTTCACCTATCGCAACATCATCGGGCGGGGTGGTCGGATGTTCAGACATTTCGTCGGCAACATTTACATTCTCGAAAAGCCTCCATCACCTGCCGATACTCAATTGGAATTAAGCTTTCCCGACGAGTTGCTCGCGGATGTGGATGAAGAGAAATATAGGCAGGAACTGTCCAAGGAACAGTTGGCAATGCTCTTTCATTACAAGGAGGAGATGGCCCAGCTATTGGGGCAAGAGGCATTTGAGCGCCTGAGGAGCGATGGGGCGTTAATTTCCAGCGACACGGAATTGATTGCCGCGCTAGCTCTTGCGATTAACAGCGACAAAAGGACGTGGAGGGGGCTGGCCATACTTAATTCTGCGACGAATGAATATTGGGCATGGATACTCTGTAAAGTCCTCAAGCTGGTACCCGGCGGCTGGGACGTCACTTACACGAAATTTGCAGAATTCGTGCGAGCCTTGTCGAGAAATTGGAGTTATTCAATCCCAGAACTTCTGGATCAGCTATCCGAGCAAGACATTACAATCGAAGAGTTTTTCAAGATGGAGCGCAATGCAACGTTCAAATTAACAGCGTTGCTGAACGACGTCAACGTCATCCAGAAAGAAATCGTACCCGAGCATAAGATAGACATCTCACCTTTCATTGCAAGACTGTCCAAGGCATTCCTGCCATCATGCGTGATGGAATTGGAAGAGTATGGATTGCCTCGAATGCTGGCGAAACGCATCCACGCATCCGGTCTTGTCAATTTTGAAGAGGAACATCTTGACCTTCATTCGGCAATCGACCGGTTGCGCGAATTGAAACCAGAAATTCTTGCAAAAATTGAAGGAATTGATGATTTTGACCGCTATGTCCTTGACTACTTTTTTGAGGGCATAGCGACGCAGTAGGCGAAGACAAAATAGGTGAGAGCCTACATCTGAGATTGTTTGTATTTGGGAATTCTTGAAATTCTGTTTTCCTTTTCAACCATCTGGAGACTCAACCAAGTTTAGTAACAGCCGGCACGCTGTAGAGCGTCGGTTGTTCCGCAAGCATTTCCGGCACAGGAATATTGATTCCTTGCCAAGTCGCGACATGTTGCAATATGTCCCGCTTCTTTATCTTGGGTATCTTTCATTTCGCCAGCAATCTTAACTGACTTGTTAATTGTTTCCTGCAGAAGCAAGTTCTTATCGACTAAGCTAAGGATCTCCTGTCTTAACCGTGACAATCGCTCACCAAGCTCTTTGTTCTCAGAAAAAAGATCCTTGTTCCTCTCATTTAGAGCGTCTACTTTCTTCTTCAACGTTTCTTGTGAGTTATCGTTTGCTTCTCTTAGTGCGTCTATTGTATTCTTTAACTTGTGTTGCGACGTGGCGTTCTCTTCTCTCGCAACAGATAGTAGATGTTCCTGTGTTTTAGACTGTTCTGTTGTTTGAGCGAATTGTTTAGTCGATTGCGTTTTGAGATCCTTGGCGCGCAGAACGGCTTCGGATAGCATTTTGGAAGCATCCTCTGCCTCGGTGATTTTATCGCGCAGAACTAAAAGAGATACGATCAATACAATACACGCAAAAATCACTGTTACGTAACCAGCCTTGGTTAGTTTTCGATGACCAATTTGTCGGGCATCCCATGCGCCACCTTTGATAGCGAAAAGCGTCGTAAAAAACGCTGTGAAAGGTATAAAGTATTCCATAATTGCCTATTTGTAGCTTTTTTTTGGGAGCAGAATTGGCCCATAACGTCGAAGCCTGCTACATAAATCGAAGTCACGCAAAAAACTGAAAGCATTGCCGTAGTAGGGTTTGGACCCTGCGCTTTCTGGCTTTGTACAGTACAAAAAAACAATCGTGTAGAGGTAAAACAAGCAGTTGTGTCACCAGCCGCCACCTTGGAGTGTGTTCTGACTTCTGCCTGCAATTTCCATCAACAAGCTAGTCTCGTCTTCGCGAATGTAGCGGGCTGCGGAATCAAGAACTATCGTGTCCTCCGATCGCCCCGGGCCGCGCAGCGCGCATTCCCAGATGACCAGCACGCGCCAGTTTGCTGCCTGGAGGGCAGTTATGGCGTTTCGATCGCGGGCTGCGTTGCCTTCCAGCTTCTTCAGCCAGAAGTCCTGCCGCGTTGCCGGTAGCTTCGACAGAGCGCAGCCATGCGCATGCCAGAAGCAGCCATGTACAAATACGGCCGTGTGGTAGCGTGGAAAGACGAGGTCCGGACGGCCGGGCAGTTTACGGTCGTGCAGCCGGTATCGCAGGCCTCTCGAATGCAGGCCGCGCCGGATCAGCATTTCCGGCTTGGTGTCGCACCCGCGGATTCGGCTCATGTTGAGTTGACGCTGAGCCACAGTGAGTACGTCGGTCATGACAACCCCGCAGCGTCAGCGACTATGATCTTGAGGCATTCCCGCAGAACAGCCGTGCTCATGCCCGGCCGCAGCGTCACTGCGCCGAAGCGAAATTTCTCTCGATACTGCGGGTGGAACAGACGGCCGGGTACCGGCGTGTGTTTGAAATCGTCGCTCAGACTGGGCACATGCGGGGTCAGCAGATAGGCCGCCGTGACGACCCCTTCCGTCCGACCAGTTTCGGCTTCCGAGACCAGAGCATCACGGTAGGTGTGGATGGTATTCAACGCGTCGTTGAGACCCTCGTCGATTCGATACTTGGCATCCAGGATGATCACCCGGCGACCTGGTCCGCCGAGACCGGTGCCCGCCAAGACGACATCGGGGATCATCCTCCGGCTGAAGCTCCCCTCCCCCTCAGGCTCAATCCAGTACTCTCGGTACCGTCGCTGAAAACAGAGGACGTTACCGGTACCGATCGGCACGATCACGGAGCCGGCCGCTATCGTCACTTCACCCGTGGCATTGGTGAGGAACAGGTTGCTCATGTCAACCCCGGCCGGACCGTATTCTTCCGCGGCTGCACGCAACAGGCGCAGGAAACACCAGAGTTCGTACAGATCATAGGTCCGCGCCAGCGGCATTTGCAGGTAGTCACCGAATAGCGCGGCTAACCCGATATTCATGTCCTGCCATAGCCGATAAAAGCGCTGATAGACCGGGTCATTGCGGAACAGCGCGGACATGCGCAGCAGCGCAGGCCCCTCGCCGACTTCGGCCATGAAGCCTGCCCCGGCGGCGTCATTGAGTCGCCGGGCGATATGGCGGGCGCGGATAGCCCAGCTGCCCGCGGTCGTGACGATTTCAGGATCGTCGGCCGCGCCGGTCCTCGCCAGCACGTCGGCCACGCCGGACAGCCAGGCCGACCAGGAACGCAGGCAGGCTTTGATCTGCCGGTGTTCGGGGATATCAACGCTGTTGTGGCGCCGCCGCAGCGTGATCTGCGCCGGCAGCCGTCCACCGAGCGCTGCCGGCAGTCGTGAAGGCCGTACCGTTTCAGTGCGGATCGCGCCCGAGCGGAACGATTTGATGATCTCTGGCCCCGTGGCACGCGCGGCGCGGTGGGACGGGACCGTCACTTCATCTGCCCGCAGGAAGTGGCGGGGCGCCTGTGCAATCGCGGCGACCGCCACGGTGATCTCTTCGGCGCGTGACCGCAGGAACTCAAGCCGTGCCAGCGGCGGCGGCCGGTTGCCCGGCTGGCGCGCTATCCCCTTGCGGAAAGCGCTGAGCGCAAACAGCGCGAAGGTGTCTTCCAGCAGTTCACGAACCATAGCGTCGAAGTCGCCGCGCGTGAGCTTACGCAGGTCCGGGTCCGTCGTGATCTCGAAGCGGCGCGTCCCCGTGCCGGGAACGCGCAACACTGCCTCGACCATGCCGGCATGAAAACCGGGCGCCCAGCGCCACCGCGCAACGCGCGGCTGGCGGGAGCGCAGCGCTTCAGCCGGCACGTCGTCAATCAGCAGATCGGCGGCCAGCGCATCGTCGCTGTCCCGCAGTTCAAACAGGTATGACGCGCCTTCTCTGACCGCGCCCGCCGGAATCGCATCCGGCCGGGGCCAGACCTGCCACGCCGGGCCGCCACTTTCGGCCTGGATGAAAAGCACCGTCACGGGTCACCGCATCGCCTGGAATGAGCCAAAGTCGTCAAGGTCGCGCAGCAGCTTTTGCACAAAAGCCTTCGCTCTTGGCAGGCCTTCACAGGCCCTGTCGATTCCGGTGAGCAGCGGACGCTGCTTTTCGGCGCCGCGCAGCTTGACCAGAACCTTCTGAACCAGCAGCTGGTCGGTCACGTCGTTCGCTGCACTCCTGAGGTGCGCCGCATCGAAGGCGTGATAGCGCACCATTTCTTCGATGACGCGGTAGCCGAAGCCCAGGCCATGCTGTTGCAGCAGGCCATGGATTTCCGTCAGTTTCGGCTCTGCCACAGCACGCGCTTCCCGGAGGTCCGGGTAGCGCGACTCCAACGATGTGAGGAAGCCAGGAACATCAACCGTAGACATGTCGATTACCGATGCCCGGTCGAGCACCTTGTCGCTTACCGGGTTCGTTGTCTCATCGACGTTGATGGTCCCGATGATGAACAGGTTCGAGGGCAGCGGCAGTTCGGCGCGGATGCTCGTCCCGGTCGTACCTTCGAGAGGCACGCCGTTGGAGTGCAGCTGCAGCGCGCTTTGAGTTTCGATGCAGGACAGCACGTCGGACAGGTAGTACTCCACCCGGGCAAGGTTCATCTCATCGAGCACCACAAACACCGGCGACTCGCGGTGTGCGGTGGCCACCAGCACGGCTTCGAGGAACGTCGGCACAACGTAGCGGTTCGTCAGCACGTCGTAGTAGCCGGTCAGGCCGGTCGGATCGGTCCACTCCGGGCGCACCGGGCACTCGAAGAGCAGTGGATCGGCTGCGGTGTTCGCCGTCAGGCCGTGAACGGCCCGGGCGTATTTAAGTGCCAACTGCGTCTTTCCTGTGCCGGACAGACCCGACAGGATGACGAAGTGCTTGTGGTCGAGGAAGTTCAGCGCCGCATGAAAGCGGCGCACCTCGCCGTTTGGATAGTGCCCGCCCAGTCCGGCAATCGCGGCCTCGATGTCGGTGACCGGAATGGTTGAAGGCATTCGCCGCATGGCAGGCAGGAGCATTGCCGCGTCCGTCCAGACCGGCACCTCGTGAATCTTCTCCTGGCCGACAAGGCTGCCGAGCCAGCCGATGAATTCGCGGGCCAACAGGCTGCGTCGTGCGGAGGCGGTGGGTGGGTACAGCGCAACCGCAATTTGATCCGGTTGTGTCGCTGGACCGAATGGCGTCAGGTCGAAGGTAAGGCTGTTCCAGAAACCGGCATTCCGCAGCCAGAGCTTTCCGTCGCGTGCAAGATAGATTGGTACGAGGTTGTTGCGGGAGCTGTATCTGATTGTCGCGCCCGGTTCTTCTCCCATTTCCTCGTCGGTCGCTTCTGCCGCTGCCGGGGATTCTTCGCCGCCGCTTCTGGCCGCGTTGCCGATTCTCTTCATGTCCGCGAGCCGGGTCATGAAGTTCGCTTTGTCCCTGCGGACCAGGACGGCGAAATAGACCTCGTCTTCCGGCGGAAAGCGCATCACACACGCGAAGATGAAGGCCTCGGCGTCGTCGCGCGCGGCGTTCAGGTTGACGACACCCAGCTGAATGCCGCCCTCGACGACCTTAGCGCTGTTGGAGACACCGAAGAGCTTGTTGGGGCGGACAGCCCTCGACGTACCGAGGTGCGTCTGGACGGCGTCAAGAAACTGCCGCTGCCGTTCGTCGAGGTTCATCCACCGTCTCCCTTTCTGTTTGTTTGAGCACCCTCATCATGTGCTCGGCAATGGCTTTCGCCAGCAGCGGCGGCACGGCATTGCCGATCTGCCGGAAGGCTGGATTCATCGTCCCGCAGAAAGAGAAGCCGTCTGGGAAAGACTGCAGGCGCGCGGCCTCACGGACGGAGATCGTGCGGGCTTGGCGACTATCGTAGTGAATGTGGCTGTAGCCGTCTTTGCCCAGGTGCGCCATCAGCGTGCGAGCTGGCTGATCACTCCACATTTTGCGCCACTTGTTCGGAAACTTACCTATGTCGTAGGGTGGCACGATCGAGGCTTTGATCTCTTCGAATTGCGCGGAGGCTGGTTTGACCTTCACGCCCTGCTTCGCGAGCGCGGCCAGGTGCTGGTCGAGCATCTTCAGCGCGTGATCATAGGCCTGCGGGTACTGGTCGCCCGCGTTCATCCGCGCGAATAGCGGATAGTCGCGCGGCAGATAGCGGATGACGTGATCAAACAGAGCCTCAGGTGCAGCGAAGCCCGGCCAGCTGCGCATCCGCTGCGCAAAGGCCGTGTGGGGCGGCTTGTCGTAGGGCATCGGATCGTCGAAGCGCCGCGCGCCGCGGCGCAGCTCGCCTGACTTCAACAGTTTGCGCGCATCGATCACAGGCAGGTCGCCAAGCGCGTCTTCGGCCGTCACCGCTGACGGCAGGCTGCGCGATGCTTTCGGTGCGGACACGTACGAGTGCGCGTCAACGGCCATTTTGCCGGCAAGGAACTTGAGCGCGACGGACCGCGTGCCCTCGTAGCCTGGCGGCAGCTCGATCCAGTGCGTCGGCTTCGGGAAGGTCACGGTATCGGCGATTTCCCGGCGATAGGCCATCAGGATCATTCGTTCGCGCATCTGCGGCACACCGTAGAAAGCAGCGTTGAGAAGTGTGTAGCGGCAGACATAGCCCTTGCTTTCCAGCACCTCGGCGATCTCTTCGGCGATATTCTGGCCGCCGTGGTTCAGCGCATCGGGCACGTTCTCGACCAGCACTGCCAGCGGCGCGAAGGCCTCAACGTAGCGCAGATAGTCGATATAGAGCTGGGCGCGCGGGTCATGTTTGAAGGCTTCGGCATGGTCATCGACCTCGCGCAGTTTTGGACGGCCAACGCGCGCGAACGCCTGGCAGGGCGGGCCACCGACGAGCACATCGAAGGCGGTGGCGGCCGGTCCGAGCCCCAGCTCGCGCACCAGATCTTCGGGGCTCGTTGTGGTGATGTCGCGGGCAGCAGAATGCGCCGGGTCACTGCTATGGAAGTTGCGGCCATGCGACGCTGCTGCTTCGGGGTCGAATTCGACCGCGGCCGCGATCGAGAAGCTGGCTGCCGAGAACCCCAGCGACAGACCTCCGCAGCCAGCGAACAGATCGAGGACCCGGGGCTGCCCGCCCGCCTGGACGCGGGCAATCTTTTGTTGAATCGCCTGAAGTCTAATACTCACAGGTTCACGCCTTCCGCTGCTTGAGTTGCTTGACGCGGCTATTTGATAGGCGAGCAGCGCATGCCTGGTGCGCTCTCACTGGCGGGAGAAAAGCGGGTACTGCTCGGCGACATACTTCTCAGCGGCATCCCGCACCACCCAGGCAACCGAAACCTTCTTCTCTTCTGCGATCCGTTCCAGTTCAGCATAAAGGCCGGCCGGAAAGGTCACCGACGTCCTGGCCGTGCCTTCCTTTGTTGTTTGGTCATGTTTCGCTGTGAATGCCATCGCGGTGCCCGTTTTGAATGTTGCACCACATTACACCACAATGGTGCGGATGAGAAAGCACAAGTTCTCCTGTGCTAGCTGTAGTGGTCGTCGTCGGCCGCACTCGGGTTGCTTGCACCACCGCCGGCGCCACTGGCGGCGAGGCCGTAGCACCCTTCTTCGTCACGTCCGCCGCAACAAAACGCGCTTCCAGGCAGTCCGCCCACTTGGCGGCCTTCACACGCAGATCCTTCCGGTACACCGCGTTGTATCGCGACGTCCGGGAGTGGTAGTTGGCTGCGCGAGTCCAGAGGTCGCCCTTGTCCCTCTTGAGGTGTCCACGGATCCTCCGGCGTTGTGATACTGTATATTCGTACAGTTTTTCTGCCTACCTCAAGGATCCTTCCTCTTCCATGCTTTTCAAGGTTTACCTCATGCGCCGAGGCGGTCGACGTTTGTCTTGGCGCGACGTGCTCAACGGTCGCGCCTACGTCGGCGATCTGCGCACGACTGTGGAGAAAAAGGGCGAAGCCATCTACATGCAAGCGCAGTTGATCGGCCAGGGCGCCTTGGCCGATTCCCAGCTACCGCTTCTTTATCAGCCGGTGTTGATCGGCGTCGCACCGATGGCGATGCAGTTGCGAGGCTTTGAGCGCGTGAAGGAATCTGGAGGGTTCTACGCCGTCGTGCAGGAATGGCATTGCGTAGCGGCTTAGGACTTGCGGCGCTCCGTCTCGGGAGTCGCGTACCGCAAACGAATCCAATCTGGTCCATGCAGGGGGTGCCCCCTGTGTCAGACTATTTGTCGCCTTGATAGGATCTGAACCCTGGGGGCAATAGCGAGGACAGGAAGTGGCACGTTACGGACAAGCAATGAAGGATCGAGTGTTGGCGCGGCTGTTG
>Ga0075156_10001329_pt1 | contig 13470 bp, 5 predicted proteins | sample JI81AbrownDNA_FD_70966 | JGI IMG/M metagenome (GOLD analysis project Ga0075156, IMG submission 70966) | Wastewater effluent complex algal communities from Wisconsin, to seasonally profile nutrient transformation and Carbon sequestration -... | ecosystem: Engineered > WWTP > Effluent > Algae...
GGTATCATTTTCTCGTCTACAGTTTGTTGTCATTTCTATATTCTCATCGTACCAGGTTTCCGGTAGAAAACTCACTTCAGAATCAGCACCGGCAATTCTGTTGAGAACTTCAGTAATAAGTCTCATACATCCTAGATGAAAATCGATTTTAGTTTTATGCTTTCTTTAAAGGAGTACTTTATAGTTGATAGTTTACCTATTGGTTTATGCTGTTTCTATCAACCTTAATGATAATTTGTAGTTGTTTTTTAATGCTACATACAAAAAATATCACTGTGCTCTCTTTCAAAGTAAAATGGTGTTTTTCATTTTGTTCAGATTGGATTTTCATAACATCAAATTTAGGCTAATAATCTTACAGTTTTTTATCTATTCAATTCGTTTGAGTTTTCGCTGATCTGTGCTATGAATATGTACTCTGATCCCAAAGTGCAGAAAATTGTCATCTAATTGCCAATCGAATGCATCGTCAAAGGGAACGGTACTCTCAAAATAAACTGTTTTGAAAAAAGATATTTGAAATGGGATTCTTAGAAAAAATGTTATAAGCGAAACATTTACAGTGATTGGACAGAACTCCTCTCAGAACTAATTGTTCAAGAGATTTCGGAAGTCATGAATAAAATCTGGCTTTTTACCAAGCTATGCTAGCTTGACCAAGCTATCCACGAAATATTGTACTTGTCAGAGATGAGACAGAAATAAACTAAAGGTGTACCACAATAAATTATTTTCTGTCAACAAATGCTTCAATGATTTTGATCAAGATTTATAAAATTATGCGCACATATACTGCTTCATTATATTCGTGATTTGAAATGATCAAAACGAAGCCAAAATATTTTTCTAGATTCCTAAATAAATTGTTGCTGATGTTGGTATTATTTTGTTAGCTTAGTTAATCAAGATTTTGACTATTAAGTCTATCTTGAAAACATGGAATTTCTGCTTATTTCTTCCTGAGGATATATGTTCATCTCTGCTTAACCTATGTTAGACGGTCTGTTTCTACTTCAACCCAAGGTTCATACACCCAAAATACCAGCGTTGGCAGTCACGATCACAACTGTTCATTGCCTCAGAGAACTTAAGAACAATATTTGACTTTCTTAAACACTAAACGGTTCGGCTGTCAATCACCCAGATCGTTGTGAAGTCCTGATTTTTAATTATGCAAGAGATTTCCTTTTGGAGTTATTTGTCAGATTTTCTCAAGATGTTGTTATTTCATTGCATGTTTGAATCAAAGGGAGGGCAATTTACTCTCCGTTCTTTAGCACGGATTACACGTGGGCGTTTATCACAGATATTAATAATACGTGGCTTAATTACATGAGAAGTTATGACCTATTGAGACATTGGCAATAATGGCTTTAAAAACAATGTTTAGTTACATTTTTTTAGTTTGTATTGTAGGCACAAGTCGTGCAATGTTTACGACTACAGGAGTTATATAAGTCTTCGGATCTCCGCGCAATTGATTCAAAATCATGGTCATTGAGGATCTTCACCATTAGACTGGTAGTATAGTTGTCTTCGCGATGAACGGACCAACTCTTCCGACAACAATTCGACGAGAGCAACAACCTCATAACCATGCTCCAGCCTGTGAATGTGTTAAGCGGAGGGATTCAAATATTAGTGATCTGGAATCTGCTCCGGCACCTAAGATTTCGCTTTCACAAAATACTCCTTCGAATAACGTCTCCAGGGTAACGAATCGAGTAACTCGAGGGGTGAGAAATAGCTTTCTTGGGCTTGACAATCCAATTTGTATGACAAACGGGACTGCAATAAACCTGCAGAAAAAGAAGTTGAAAACATCTGGAAGTGTTTTGAACGAACCACACACACGAGTCGAGAGGTTCCAAGATGACAACCAGCTATTTCAAAGAGAAGATGTGGCGGTTAACAGAACGAAATTTTTCGTTTTGTCATCTCTAATTCTAACAGCATTAGTCGTCACAATATTAACTTTCTTCTTTTTCACCAAGGAACAGAAAGATGACTTCCAAATACAATACGGTCAACTGGCTGTTAAAGTAGTAGACTCCTTTTTGCACAATATGGAAATGAAAGTATGGGCTGGAATCAGCATCAGTACAATTATCACCTCTAAATTAGAATCACAATCATATATTAATGTCAACACTGCAGCATCCGAAGAAGAATGGTTTGGGCAATTACCACCTGAAAGTGCTCATTTATCATGGCCTAATGTGACAATAAATGATTTTGACGAGATTGCTAGTGCAATCCGTGCTCTGTCAAATGCAGAAGAGGCTATTTTTAGTCCATTTGTGCCTAGACTTGAAAGGGCGGCTTGGGAGGAATACGCAACAAAAAATCAATTGTTTGCTGGAAGATCGGAAGCAGATGACTTAGTGTGCAAACAAAAAGGCAACAGCAATCCATATAGCTCTTGTCGTGCAGTGAGTGATGGAATTTACAAATTCAGTTACAATGAAAGCAAAGGTCCTTTTTGTTACCCTGTTACCGATGATGGAATAGTAAGTGGGCCATACATGCCAGGTGAGTCTTTGAAATTGCACTTCTGATAGTTGGGATTAAATATTCTCATCACTTGGGTGCTCTGAACCCTTGACAGTGTGGCAAGTATCTCCATTGAAGGCGCACCATAGAGAAGTGATGTTCAACCAACGTTCCGATTCAAAACTCGCACGCGCTATTGACGATTTGATAAACTTCAACACGAGTACTTTGACTGAAGTGCTCAATTCCGAGATTCGCAGCAGAGATTTTTGCCTCTTTAATAATAACTGGTCTCCAAAGTCTTTACTCTATGTTCCAGTTTTCAACAAATTTTCCGGTGACCGTAAGATAATTGGTACAATTGCTATCACAATTAAATGGAGCGCGATCTTCGAGGACATCTTCCCCGAATACATGTATGGCATTGATGTTGTGCTAACTGGATCAACTGGTGAGCGAAACACTTATCGCATCGCAGGTCAAAACGTTACATATCTAGGCCATGGCGATCTACACCTATCTAGCTATGATATGTATGCTCATAATTGCATGTTTGACTTAAAGAATGTTTATGCTGTGTTATCCTCTAAGAACAACCTACACCGTGGCTCAAGATCTATGCGCCAGACATCCACTTCAAAGCGTTCCAGTGATCGAAAGCGGCTTAAGGAAGATCCAACAACTCGACCAAGAATTTCACCTCATGATACTTTTGCGCTTAATAACTCTAGGTATTTAGCAGTATCAAGCCTTTTGGCCTACAACATCACTGTTTTTCCTTCACAAGATTTGATGGACGTGTACTACACGAGAAAACCTGTCATTTACACCCTTGGTGTGGCTTTGATATTTTTTTTTACTACGGCTGTTTTTGTTATATACGACTGCAGAGTTGAAAAGAGACAGGCAGTAATAGAAGAATCAGCTCATCAGACCAGGGAAATCGTTAATTCACTCTTTCCAGCAGTTGTTCGTGACCGTATGCTAGCTAAGAAGGACAATTCAGCGAGATCCACATTGCCATCACGACGAAGGCGAGGACAACTTGGTTTGATTACTGAGCGTGGTCCTAAGACAGATACCTGGATTGAATCTCCTCTTGTACGCCTTGGAAGATTCATGAAATCCCAAACCCCAATTAAAACTGCGAATAATGAATCAGACTACCAAGATGATAATGGTGGAGTAGGATCTGATGCGATCGCCGACTTATTTCCTGACACGACCATCATGTGTGCTGACATAGCTGGTTTTACGGCTTGGTGCTCAGAACGCGAACCCCGTCAGGTTTTCCATTTACTCGAAACGGTTTACGGGAGTTTCGATAAAGCAGCACAAGATTACGGGGTATTCAAAGTCGAAACTGTAGGTGACTGCTATGTAGCGGTGACAGGTCTACCTGAACCTAACAAAGACCATGCTGTCGTAATGGCACGCTTCGCGGTCAAAGTGCTATCAACGATGAACGAATTAACAAAAGAGTTAGAAACTCTACTAGGCCCTGGTACTGCTGACCTTACCATGAGGATAGGATTGCATAGTGGACCCGTCACTGCAGGTGTCCTTCGCGGGGAAAAGTCACGGTTTCAACTGTTTGGCGATACTATTAACACTGCGTCACGCATGGAGTCAACCGGGATTAAAGGCATGATCCAGGTGTCCAATGACACTGCAGAATTATTATCGCAGTCTGGGAAGTCGCACTGGCTTGTGCGACGTGAAGGTCTAGTTACTGCTAAGGGAAAGGGTCAGCTTCAGACTTTTTGGGTCCGTATACAAAGTAAGCGTCAACAATCCTTGCAGGAAGTCAATGAAGTTACCTGTCAGCGTTGCGAGAAGTCAATTGCTTGGGAGGCGAATGATTCAAGGCAGATAAAAATTGTCACTCCATGCATCGATATAGGTCTACAGGAAAAATCTGATACTATAGAGCGGCTCATTAAATGGAACGTTGCTGTTCTTGAAAACTTCCTCATTAAAATGGTTCTTTTGCGAAAACATATTAACATGAAACAACGGAGGAGCCCAAGTTCCAAGACCGGCGGGGGGAAACTCTCCGGCTTAGGACGGACTACGCATGGCGACTTAGGACGTTTGGTCCACTGTCCTACAAATGATCGAATGAAATTCCAAGTTCGTTGTCTTGATGGTGATTTAGTTCTCAAGTGCTCAGAAAACGAATGCAATATTAAATCTGAAGGGAACTTCATGTATTTGGCACAATCTTTACATGGTATCAACTCTGATAAAAAACAAAATACACGAAATAATAAACAATACATGAAAGAAAAATATGGTTGTATGGGAGAGTCTTTACATGGGTTGCGAGGTTCGCTACATGGATTAAGGGGATCACTCCATGGAATTGGCAGTAAGTTAAACTTAGGCCTCTCTTCCCATGGTGGTAAAAATGAAAGTACCTCTGTAGATAAATTTTTCGATGAGGTTGATAGAGAAGCAACGGAAAGCTTCTCTTTTCCAACTACCTGCTTAAAAGAAGTGTCAGATGAGATAGAGTTTCCGGAATTCGATTCAGCCTGCGTAAAAGCTTTAGGGACAATTCATAAAAAATCAACCCCTAGCGACGTGTTGGGTTCGGTCATAAGTGATGAACTTCAAATGTTTGTAACAGAAATTTCTCAAATGTATCAAGATGTGCCGTTCCACAACTTCGAGCACGCAAGTCATGTTACTATGTCTGCGAACAAACTTGTGAACAGGCTTTTGTCGCAGATTGGTTTAGATTATAGTTCCGAGCACAATTCCGCTGTATCTAGGGAAGAGTACTTGTACTATTCAACATTCGGAATCTGGTCTGATCCTCTGGCTCAATTCGCTGTTGTGTTCACCGCTCTTGTTCACGATGCTGGACACACAGGGTTGCCGAATCTACAGTTAGTGGCCGAGGAACATGAATTGGCACTAAGATATAATAATAAAAGTGTTGCAGAACAACACTCAGTTCACATTGCATGGGAGCTATTCACACAACCAAGATTTAAGAACTTGCGAAACTGCATCTGTCCAACAGAGAAGCATCTGCTCCGCTTTAGACAACTTGTTATAAATTTGCTGATTGCGACTGATATCGCTGACCAAGACAGAATGCGCGGGAGAAGTAACCGCTGGGCCGAAGCGTTTGCTGGACTCAAAGATTGGAAAAATGTGTTGCATGACCTCGTTGCTGTCCCCAAGGAAGAGAAAAATATCAAGGCTACATTAGTCTTAGAGCAGATAATGTTGGCATCTGATGTTGCTCACACCATGCAACATTTTTCTACGTTTGTAAAATGGAATGAAAGGTTGTTTCAAGAGATGTGGGCAGCGTACGTGAATGGTCATTCTCATGCAGATCCAAGACAAGGCTGGTACGAAAGCCAAATAGGTTTTTATGACTTTTACATAATACCACTCGCTAAGAAGTTAAAGGAATGTGGAGTTTTCAGTACAGCAGGGGATGAGTATCTGGGAAACGCCCTTGAAAATAGGAGACGATGGACTGATGAGGGAGAAATGGTAACACAAAAACTAATTTCCAGATGCTCTTGTGCTCGGAGGAAAGAGACTGTTCACGACATGAGAAGAAACTCATTTGAGTCTTGAAGTAACTTAGTATTTTACATATTTTATATCACGCTACTTCTTCATCTTCGTCATCATCCTCAGGTTCCAAAGAATCATATGTCTTCCAAACAAGCAATGAAGTTATGAATACAAGAAATCCAGTTGGCACAAAGGAACCATTCAAGAGGTCTTCGATGCCTCGAGACCTTGCTACATAAGTCAAAAAGATTGAGGCAAATGTTCGACCGAATGTACCACTTTCTGTTGCAAGTAGGCCAGAGTTGAGTATCCCATGTTTCGCCCACTGTTTTGGTATGACCTTCGAAAGTAATGACATATTAACACCCTCCAGAGAGTTGGCACTGCAAAAGATAATAATACTTCCAGATATATACTGAAGAACGCTGTACTCGAAGCTGCGAGTTTGACAAACTATAACAAAAATTCCGAATAGGGCAAACAGCAAGAAGAATAGGATCAAATGCCGGTCTTCGTACCAAACAGAGTACCTTGCGACCAGAAGATTGGTAGGAAACATGAGCAAACCCATCACAGCCAAGTAGAAACCAACAACAGAATGGTCCCAATTAAAATACAACTTCGTCAGTATTGACGTGGAGCTCAAAAGACACTCTGTGACCATTTTCAATACAAAATACACAACCAGTGTCACCAAAACTGGAACATTAGTCCACATAGATGTTAGCATGTTGTCATTTGTATCGTTCATGTGAGTGGAGTCTTTTGCTTTTCTTCTTTGGAGCAACGATTCTGCTTCTCTTTCTTCTTCAAGGGCGGCAGCTTTAGCATTGTTATTAAAGAATGATTGTGATTGATTTTGTGGTGTGCCCGTGCTCATTTGTCTTTTCATAACCACTGAGGGCTCCTCAAAGCAAACCACTGTGATGACAACAAAAAGAGACCATAACAGACACATGATCCATCCTGGCGCTGTGTAACTTGTGAGGTAAATTCCATCGTCCCCTTTGATAAAGAAGCTCATAATTGAGCTTAGAAGTGGCCCAGCAGCCATTCCCAATGCTCCTCCTGTAACAAAAGCTGCACTAGCTCTAGTGCGTTCTTCTCTACGGAAGGCATCAGCAAGGTATCTCCTATTTATTGCTCTGGCCCCTCCGAAGCCGTTTAAGAGGCGTCCCGCTAAAACCATTTTGAGACTTTTGCGACTTAGAGCTAAAGAATAGATCAAATTACCGGAAACAGAACAAACGGCCGCAAATATCAGGGGGCTTTTATAACTCCTGTTTGCCCACCAACTGTACAAAACAGCACCAAACTGTGCCGCTAGAGGTGTCATCCCAATTATCAAGGCGGTATCAGCTTGGCTTCCACCCAGAATTGCCGCATAATTACCTGAAGTAGGTGCGACAATATAGTAATTTGTCATGTACAAAAAAGCGCTTGCCAAATTCAAGAAGCGAGAAATATGATTCGGGGCTATGTCAATGGTTATTTTGCCGCTGGCGCTGCCGGTTTCACTTTCCCTCTCAGTAGACAACTCATGCGGATCTTGAAAAAATAGCAAGGAGACAACAGCCAAATTGCGTGTATATTGCCCAGCCTCATTCAACCTGGCTCGAGCTCTTTCGACCTTATCTAATATAGGCTCGTATTCCAAGGCAGCATCGTGAAACGGAAAAATGTGAGTGGTCCTAGCGTCATTTACTTCAGAACCTCGTTTGTCTATTCTGCTAAAAAGACTATCTTCACATGTCATCTCCCAAATAAGGCGCTCTGCTTCAAGAGCATCCTTTAGGCCATTGCGTAGTGTGCTCGATAAAGCTGCTAGGCCTCCAAAGTGACAGAATTGTTGGAATGGTGTTGCATTCGGAGCGTCCGATGCACCCGTTGCATTGCTTAGATACTCCATAGATAGTGCCGTAGAACGATGATTAAAATATTTGTCGTGCTTTTTCAATATTTTTCTTATGGCTGTAATATTTAGTTCCGCAAAACGAACTAATAGGACAATCTCTTCGCCGACTTCGCGGTACTGTCTAGCAACATTTTTTATGCTCTCTCCAGAAAGCATGGAGTCTAAGTCTGCCGAATCGGAAATAGAATTTGTGGAATTTGCCCATGCAGCTTGCTTGGTCCTTAGCTGAAATAAACGCGATGCTAACAACCCTTGCTCTTTCAAGAAGAACAACACGCATTTCTCAATTTCTTCGTCTAGACAGATACGGAACACGTCATCATTTGATTCAAAAAGACCGATCTTGGTTCGTTGGTTGGCACTGCTATGACCAAACGAAAATATATCACCAAAACTACCAAAACTACCAAAACTCTCATCTCGCGATTTGATGGTAAGTCTTCCCCCTGTACTTCCAACTGAATTTGAACCCTCAGTGTTGATTTTCATCTTCTTGGTGTAAAGGGCATGTTTCAGCCGACGGTAGTCAATATAAAAACTTTTCCATGGTTGGTATAGGGACGTCGAAATGGTCTTGGAGAAATTCGTCATTTTGATGTTCTTTCTTGAGTATACCCGTACTTACCTAACACGTCCAGGAGAACTAAAAGACAAACCCGTGTGCTAGCCAGATCTTTGTTTCGCTTAGTATTTTATGATGCTTTATAAATGTGTAGGTTGTATGTTGCCTAGTGTACGTACATTTTGCATCTTAACGCTACAAAAGAATACCAGCATGTATAAATTTTCAGCACAGTCATATCAATACCAGGGTCCTGTGAAGGATTTTTCATTCTATTTCCGAATCTATAGTGCAGTGCTAACAAAGGAGAAAGTAAATACCATTTAATTACAGAATTTCAGATGTGTCTGACTAAAAATGACTAGAGAAGAGCCATTAACAACAATTGATTCAGCAATACGCTAACTTGAGACCAAAGGCCTTTTTATTTATTATTGCATATGGTGTTGTGAAATAAAGCAAGTAAGAATTGCTCGATAAAAGAGCTCTAGCACTCTATTTGTTTTTAGTAATCTATGTGATCGAAATATTTTGAACATTACATTAGCATTGCAGAATCCGCAGAGGTCAAATAATTGTATTTAGATTTGTATTCAGAGTTATAAATCAGAGATCAATAATCGCTTCAGCATTCTCGATGATCAAGTCGTTCGTTCCAACTTCATAGATCGGTAAGTTCTTTTTAGTCAGGTTATTCTTTTAGTCCGGTTATTCTTTTTAGTCCGGTTAACGTAGGTTTGCTTTCTTCAATGCTATGGTTAAGGAAAATAATATCTCATGCAATGCTTACTATCTGCTTGACTTGCTCACAAAAAATATTCATGATGTTGCTCTTATGCATCAGGTTCTTAGTTCTTTCTTACAAAACTAACCTAATTTGAATTATCTGCTGCATCACTCGTGAAAGGCATAAAAATGTATGATTTTACTTTAACAAGACTTGATCACTCTTGTTTACGATTTCCCCCTTTTTTCCTTGTTCCCGTGGTCGTTGCAAATGTTTAAAGTTTTGAACCAGGGAGCTTTCGTTATTTAGTTAATCAGAATTTCGCCATGCCCACATCCCCATTTCATCCAAGTGAAACTAATATGATGTTTCCAAGGACACTTCTACTCTGCCTTCTGTTCCAAGTCACATCAAAATGCAGAGCTCTATCTAGCGCTCAAGATTCGAATCCTGAAGAGGTCGAGTTTTCCATGTCAGTCCTTAACACTACTTCTGGTGGCGCGTCCAACACAACATCTCAGCCGATTGTGTTGACCGAAATTATGGACCTCTTCGACACTCAATTAGACAACGAAACGCGCTCTTACGAGCCTACCGTTGCGCCACTGGTACAATCAATGAAACCAAATGCGTTGAACACTACAGCACCGGTTTTCGGCCCGGTTTATAGTCCACCAACCCAAACGGAGATGTCAACGGGTGCTCCTAGGACCATAACAATGTCACCTTCGCATAGTCCAACACAGTTTCCATCAATCAACCCAACTCTTTTCATAACAAACAGTCCCACCTCCGAACCTTCAAACACCCTCATCTTCTCAAGTATAAAAAATTTATCAAGTATTTGGAATGGTTTAACAGATCCACTTGGCGAGGCTGCCATCTCGTCATGGGAACGAGTTACATCAAATATGATCACAAGTTATTGGACACTGGCAGGTGAAAACGTTGTGCAGAATCTCCAAGTGGCAACGAAAATTGAAAGTTACAAAGCAAATTACGCTAGGGTGAGAAGCCTGCGATGCTTGCAAGCGTCCACACAACAAACAATCGTGTATTCACATGAAGTGAGCTACTCTCTTCTGACCGAAGACTTCTCAGTGAGTCAGATTGTCCTAATACCATTCAGTACCCCCGAGAAGCGTTTGTCATATGTGAAGGAAATGAAAGCAACTGGACTAGAAGAGTTTTCCGCGTTGCAAGATGTAACTGCAATCGAATTCGTTGAAAATTCGATGCCTCTTCAAAGTCTTGATGGCGAAGGTCCTAATGCCGACCAAGAGACAGCGGAGGTGTCTGGAATTTCGAGGCTTGTTGAAAGCACCACTTTTTATATTATAGTAATCTCTGCGTCTGTTGGGGTCGTTTTGATAACTCTAATTGGAACATGGTGTTACTGTCGTAGAAGGAAGAATTTGAACCTCAAGTCTAAAGAAGAAAATCGGGATGCTTACATGATTGGTGCCTACGGCCCAAGTGCTAGCACTGCGAATATGTCAACGTGAGAATTTTCAAGACCCATGTTGCATTGCACAAGTTTTTGGACCAACTTAATTTCTCACATATCCGAATCCTTTCTCTACACAGAATACATCATGACGACTCTACATTAGCAGATCCCTCTCCTCGTGTGGGCGTCCTTGGCTGTGGAGAGTCAATCGCTGGTTACGGAGATCAGTCAGTCGCAACGATTGATTACGACTATTCCAAAGCATATGGAGGGTTTGGTGATAGATCTGTCGTTTCCATGGCAAGTGCCACTATTGGAGACGGCACCAACCCTGGCACTACAGGAGCGAACACAATCCATGGTACGATAAATAACACTGTTGGGGACACCAACACCATCTTCTCAGATGATATTTCGTTCAATCCTGGGGCAAGCAGTGGGAATCAGTTGAGGGAAGAACTAATTGACGTTGCATGCCCACCTGGAAAATTGGGCGTTGTTATTGACACACCAGATGATGGAGCCCCTGTTGTTCATGCCATTAAAGACTCATCATGCGTAGCCGATAAGTTGCGGGTTGGGGACAAGTTAGTGGCAGTTGATGACGAAGACGTTCGAGCGATGACAGCAATCAAAGTATCCAAAATGATATCCAGAAAAAGTGCTAACCCTGTTAGGAAGCTGACTGTAATCCGGAGTAGCACAGTGGATTAATTCTTGATGATGTAAATGATGAAAGTATCTAAATTATGAGCAAGCTCTCAATATTTGTATGATATTTTCACATCATTCTCTGCTTAGTTCCATGCGTGGTTATTTCGCGTTTTACCAACTCCATTATTTATTTCACTAGTTGTGTGGACTGTAATATGTTACGATAAATGCTTGATTAGACTCAATTCACATAACCTAAAACCGCTTATTTCACTTGAATGTTAAACAGATAGTTCTTCATAAAGGTGTACAGTATGTGAATTTTCTAAATGATTTCATTTTTGTTTAAAAAGTTGTATGAATCATGTTTAAATAAAACTCAACTCAACAACAACCATACCAAGTACTGTTGAAGTAAATCGATCATTAATTGATATCATTTGCAATTGCAAGACTTCAGTCAATAGACCAGAATTATTGTATTAAACACTGAAACACCTTATTTTTGCATCTCTTCAGTCGTGTTTACCTCACACTAAGTCACTACTATATTTGACGCACAGTTCTTGTTATGGGAGGAATGGTTCCTTTCCATAACACTTATATTCCGGAATGACTGTTTGACCAAAGCTCTAGCATTAGAACAAGAATGAATATTTAGGACACGAAACTCAGTGAACCTTCCACCCTGTAGTTTGCTGTTAAAAAGTTGTGTACACTCTTATTACTCAAACTTTCACATGTTTTCAAGAAGCATCGCTCATTTCCGAAACCTTGTGACTGTAGTAAAAAACTAATCCAGAATATTTATGCTGGTATCTCTGCCGAGCTCCTGATTCTGATTTTAAGAAAGTCCTCACTAAACCAGAGTAGCAGATGATCAATCAAAGTAACTAAAATCAACATCAGTGTTAGAATTAGATGACGAAGCATTTGGCTGAGTCATAGTTACACCTGCTGTTTACCCACGCTTGGTTGAATTCCTTCACTTTGAAATTCAGAGTCCCACTGCATATTTGGTGGCTGAATACATGGAACAATTGGTTCTTCCGTGAGGCTGGCTATGCTAAATCATACATATCTATCAAAGGTTACACCCAGTGAAGAAGATTGTGATGAGGATGATGAGTCTATCAGAGACGATTTGTTTACACCTTCAGCTCATGCCAAAAATTCTACGAGAATAATACAGGTTGTCAAATTTGGATGAAAAACTATCTAACATAAAACTTTTTGCTTTGCGAAATTAGGCTAATTTCGCAGCTAAAATCTGATTGGTCAAAACACAAAAAATCTATAATAACAGTAACTTCTAGGATATACATTTTTGGTTATCTTCGAAGATAATTTTTTTCACACAAGCCGCATGCCGCAAATGGAGCCTAGCTGTAAAGCTGAGCTACTACGTCAGTGACTGCATCTGCTAAAGGAAGGTGTATCACAGGAAGACATTGATAATTTCTTACCTATAGTAAATGATTAGCTTACTAGTTTCAGTTTATTCATATTTAGTTTATTAGTCAATTCATTAAATAGAGGTTAGTAGTTAAATGATCTTTACCTGCTCAGATTGTAGGCTTTCTTGAAGGCTGGCCTTTCTTGAAGTCTCAAATCATCACTGCAGAGGTCCATTTTTCCTAACGCTCCTCTAACATGATTGCAAAGACTTGGTTGCACATTTTGTCTCCACCACTCTGCTCCACAGACTGATTCAGCTCATCATCTTGATCCAACTCCTCTATGGTTTCATTCAACCAGTCTGGTGGAACAGGATGGTCAATAAGAAGATTATGAAGGATACAAGCACACTTGGCCTGTCTGAGGATGGAATCTAAGTCCTTTTTGTCTTGAATCACCCTCCGAAAACCTCGCAGACACTGAAACCATGCCTTGAGTAACCCAATACAATGTTCAGATTTGATCTGGATCATTGCCAGCTTGTTGTTGAAATACCTCTGATCCTCGTTCAGATTTCTGTTATGGCCTTTCTTGAAGGCTGGAATCATCACTGCTGAAGTCAAGAACGCCGAATCCCCAAGCAAATACTCCTTCTGCTCAGAATACTTATCTTTGCTCAAATAGATCTCACTATTCACCCAGACGCGGTTGTTGTGAACACTGCCTGG
>Ga0075156_10001333_pt1 | contig 13459 bp, 11 predicted proteins | sample JI81AbrownDNA_FD_70966 | JGI IMG/M metagenome (GOLD analysis project Ga0075156, IMG submission 70966) | Wastewater effluent complex algal communities from Wisconsin, to seasonally profile nutrient transformation and Carbon sequestration -... | ecosystem: Engineered > WWTP > Effluent > Algae...
GAACCTTCGAACCGAACTTGATCGTGATGCCCTCGTCTGGTTGCACCCGAATGACGAGCGCATTTGACCCGAGTTCCTCAGTGTCCGTGGTCGAGAACGGGAGGTGCGGAGCGCGCTTGAAGACTACGGCGATCTCCGTGACGCGGCGACCGAGGCGTTTCCCGGTGCGCAGATAGAACGGCACACCGGCCCACCGGCGCGAATCAATGTCGAGCCGAATTGCCGCGAAGGTGTCCGTCTTGGAAGTCTTGGGGATCCCATCTTCTTCGAGGAATCCTCGAACGGGCTCGCCGCCCTGCCAACCCGCCGTGTACTGGCCCCGGACCGTGTGGCGTCCGAGATCCTTGGGCAACACGATCGCTGAGAAGACCTTCTCTTTTTCCATTCGAATCTGTTCGGCCGAGAACGACACAGGTTCTTCCATGGCAGTGAGTGCGAGCAATTGCAGCAGGTGGTTCTGGATCACGTCGCGCGCGGCGCCAATGCCGTCGTAGTACCCAGCACGGCTGCCGATTCCGATGTCTTCTGCCATCGTGATCTGCACATGGTCCACGTACTTGTTGTTCCAAATCGGTTCGAACATCGTGTTTGCGAATCGAACGGCCAACAGGTTCTGAACAGTCTCTTTTCCGAGGTAATGGTCGATACGGAACACGGAACCGGTCGGGAACACATCGTCGACGATCCGGTTGAGTTCCTGGGCACTCTTGAGATCGTGGCCGAACGGCTTCTCAACGATCACTCGCCGCCAGGAACCAGCTTCGTTTGCGGACAGGCCAGACGTTCGCAGCTTTTCGATCACAGTGGGGAAGAAGCCCGGGGGGATCGACAGATAGAACGCATGGTTGCCGTTGGTGCCACGGACTCGGTCGAGGTCACCGAGGACTTTCGCGAGTTCCGCGTAGGCTTCATCGGAATCAAAATCGCCGGCCACGAAACGCATGCCGCCGGAAAGTTGTTCCCAGACGTCCTCGCGGAATGGTGTGCGGGCGTGTTCCCGGACGGCGTCTTCAGCGATCTGGGCGAAGTCCTGATCAGCCCAGTCCCGGCGGGCGAAGCCGACGAGGGCAAACGTCGGGGGTAGGAGGCCCCGGTTCGCGAGGTCGTAGATCGCCGGAAGCAGCTTCTTGCGCGACAGGTCGCCGGTAACGCCGAAGAGAACCAGAGCACACGGTCCGGCGACTCGTGGCAGGCGTCGGTCGTTGGGGTCGCGCAGTGGATTCGCTGATTGTGGAGCTCTCATTGCCACCTCTGTCTGAACCGAATCAGCCCCAGTGCCAGTGCCTAGGAATGCCTAACCACCTGTGCACCGGGGCTGATACCGGAATCTTCGGGTACTAACCGACAAGCATTCGACTAGCCGAGTGCCTTCTTGACGTTTTCGATGAGGTCGTCCCAAGCCTCGACGAACTTCTCGACACCTTCGGTCTCGAGACCAACGAACACGGCGTCGAGGTCAACTCCGACGGCGGCCAGATCGTCGAACACGCGCTGAGCGTCGGGGCCCGTTCCGGACACCGTGTCGCCGTGGATGTTTCCGTGATCCTTGACTGCCTCGAGTGTTGCCTCAGGCATCGTGTTCACGCAGCCTGGGGCTGCAAGCTCAACCACGTAACGGTCATCTGAGTACTTCGGATCCTTGACGCCGGTTGACGCCCACAGCGGACGCTGTTCGCGTGCCCCTGCCTTCTTGAGTGCCTTCCAGCGATCTGACGCGACCATCTCTTCGTAGGCAACCCATGCGAGGCGTGCGTTGGCGATGCCAGCCTCACCCTTGAGGGCCTCTGCCTGGTCGGTACCGATCTTGGAAAGTTCGGCATCGATGGCCGAATCGACACGGCTGACGAAGAAGGAGGCGACGGAGTGGATCTTTGAGAGATCCTTTCCGGCGGCCTGTGCAGCCTCAAGTCCAGTCAGCCACGCGTCCATGACGGCCTTGTAGCGCTCGACCGAGAAGATCAAGGTGACGTTGACTGAGATGCCCTCGCCGATCACTGCGGTGATAGCGGGAAGGCCCTCGACGGTGGCCGGAATCTTGATGAGGACGTTCTCGCGGTCAACGGTCCAGTGCAGTGCCTTGGCTTCGGCAATTGTTGGAATCGTCTCGCGCGCCATCCGCGGGTCAACCTCGATGGAGACGCGTCCGTCGTAGCCCTGGCTCTTCTCGTAGACCCGCTTGAGCAGGTCACACGCCCAGCGCACGTCGTAAGTGGTCATGGTGCGAATTGCCTCGTCAACGGCTAGGCCACGTGCCTTCGCGTCGGCGATCTGAGCGGCATAGTCGGCCCCGCCGCTAGAAATGGCCTTGTCGAAGATTGACGGGTTGGTCGTCACGCCAACAACACTGTCCGTCTCGAGCATCTGCTCAAGGTTGCCGGACACCAGGCGCTCACGACTGAGGTCGTCCAGCCAAATGGAGACTCCGACGTCTGATAGTTCTTTAAGCCGATCTGACATTTCAAAACCTTCCGTGGTTTCTAGTTGTTGGTAATAGTCAAGGTGGTTATTCAGTAGCTTGAAGTGACTTCTTTGCAGCTGCCACGACGTTCTCAACGGTGAATCCGAACTTCTTCATCAACAGCGCGCCATCGGCGGATTCGCCGTAGTGCTCAAGGCTCACTGCTACACCGTTGTCGCCGATCAGGCGGTACCAAGGCGTCGCAAGTCCGGCTTCAACCGAGACGCGAGCCTTAACTGCCGAGGGGATGACCGATTCGCGGTACGCGTCGTCTTGTTCGGCAAACCACTCGAAGCACGGCAGCGAAACGACGCGAGCCGGAATTCCTTCGGACTCCAGTTGCTCTGCTGCCCCAACTGCCAGTTGAACCTCGGAACCGGTTGCCAGCAGCAACACCTTCGGTTCACCGTTCGACGCGTCGACACGGATGTACCCGCCCTTGGCGACGTCAGGGTTGGCGTCGTAGGTGGGCAGATTCTGACGGCTGAGAACCAGGCCGGTTGGCTTGCGGTTCTCGATGATCGTCTTCCAGGCGATGGCCGTTTCGTTGGCATCGGCTGGTCGAACGATGTGCAGGTTCGGAATTGCGCGGTAGGCCGTCAGGTGCTCGACTGGCTGGTGTGTGGGTCCGTCTTCACCGAGACCAATTGAATCGTGGGTCCAGACGTAGGTCACCGGGATATCCATCAGCGAACCAACACGTACTGCTCCGCGCATGTAGTCGGCGAACGTGAAGAACGTTCCGCCGTATACCTTGGAGATTCCACCGATCGCGATGCCGTTAAGAATCGCGCCCATCCCGTGCTCGCGGACACCGAAGTGAATGATGCGTCCGTACGGTGATGAGTTCGGAACGGGGCTTCCTTCGGGCTCGAAGGACATGCCGTCGTCGATGCTGGTGTTGTTCGATCCAGCGAGGTCAGCCGAACCACCCCAGAACTCGGGGAGTACCGGCGCGATTGCGTTGATGACCTTGCCGGATGCCACGCGGGTAGCAACGCTGGTGCCGGTTTCGAAGACCGGGATTGCGGCGTCGAAGTCATCGGGCAGCTTCTCGGCCAGAATGCGATCGAGGAGGGCTGCCTTCTCGGCGTGGCTGTCGCGCCAGGCGTTGTACTGCAGCGTCCACTTTTCGTGGGCTTCCTTGCCGCGCCCGACAACCTCACGGGTATGCGCGAGCACCTGGTCATCGACCTGGAAGCTCTTGTTCGGGTCGAATCCGAGGATCTCCTTGATCGCGCCCACTTCTTCAGCACCGAGATCGGCTCCGTGGGCCTTGCCCGTGTTCTGCAGTTTGGGTGCTGGCCAACCGATGATCGAACGCATCCGGATGATGGTCGGTCGGTTGATATCTGCCTGGCCCTCGAGGATCGCGGCATTCACGGCGTCGATATCGATGGAACCGTTGGGCAGCAGATCGGTGTGCAGGGTTTGCCAGCCGTACGCCTCGTAGCGCTTCAGGACGTCCTCGGTGAAGGCGACGTCAGTGTTGCCCTCAATCGAGATGTGGTTGTCATCGTAAAGAACGATGAGGTTGCCGAGCTTCTGAGTTCCGGCGAGGGAGCAGGCCTCGGATGAGATTCCCTCTTCAAGGCAACCGTCGCCAGCGATGACGTAGACGTGGTGGTCGAACGGGCTTTGACCGGGTGCCGCGCCAGCGTCCAACAGTCCGCGGACGTAGCGGGTGTCCATCGCCATGCCCACGGCGTTCGAGATGCCTTGACCAAGTGGGCCGGTGGTTACCTCGACGCCTTTGGTGTGGCCGTATTCCGGGTGCCCAGGGGTCAGGCTGTTCTCCGTACGGAAGCTTTCGAGGTCATTGAGCTCGAGGCCGTACCCCGACAGGAAGAGCTGGATGTACAGCGTCAGGCTGGAGTGTCCGGCGGACAGGACGAACCGGTCACGGCCAATCCAACTGGGGTCGGTCGGATCGTGACGCATAATCCGTTGAAACAGGAGGGTGGAAGCTGGCGCCAGGCTCATTGCAGTGCCCGGGTGCCCGTTTCCGGTCTTGTGGACCGCGTCAGCGGCCAAGACTCGCGCGGTTGCTACGGCGCGTTCGTCTAGTTCTGTCCATTCCAGCGGCTGGGTCACAGCGGGTCCTTCCGAGTCTGTTGAAGTGGCGTCGCGAGCGTATCCATTCATGGCGTGTGACGCTAAGTTGAACGTAACCGTGTGGAGCAGGGGACGTAGTTGATGCCGCCGGGATACAGTGACCCCTGCGCCACGACGGTGCGCAGGTCGATATCGCAATGGGGAAGGTGACGTGTCCACCCTCGAATCAGGCTCTCCAGCCCACGATGTGGGTTCCTCGGGCTCCCCAACTTCAGCCCCCAAGGTCACTGAATCTGAGACCAAGGCTCCCAAGAAGGCCCAACCCCGCGGCAAGTTCGCCGCCTACCTCGGCCTCACGAAGCCCCGAATCATCGAACTGCTGCTCGCAACCACGATCCCGACGATGTTCTTGGCTGCTGGGGGATTCCCCGGTCTGTGGGTCACGGTTGCCACATTGATCGGTGGATCGCTCGCTGCCGGTGGCGCGAACACCCTGAATTCCTACATAGACCGCGATATTGACGCCCTAATGAAGCGCACCGGGCATCGCCCGTTGGTGCAGGGCGAAGTTTCTCCACGTGCGGCATTGATCTTTGGCCTGGGGCTTTCGGTCGCTTCGTGTTTGTGGCTTGCTGCGACCGTTAATCTCCTGTCCGCAGTACTGGCGTCTGGTGCGATCGCCTTCTATGTGGTCATCTACACGCTTGGTCTCAAGCGCCGCACCCCTCAGAACATCGTCTGGGGTGGGGCGGCTGGCTGCTTCCCAGTGCTGATCGGTTGGTCGGCGGTGACGAACAGCCTCAGCTGGACCCCCGTGATCCTCTTCCTCATCGTGTTCCTCTGGACGCCTCCGCACTACTGGCCGCTGTCGCTTAAGTTCAAGGATGACTACGCCGCTGCTGGCGTTCCCATGCTGCCGGTCGTGACACATACCCGCGCAGTTGGTCGCCAGATCGTGTTCTACAGCTGGCTCATGGTGGGCGCGTCCCTATTGCTTGTGCCGATCGCGCCGATGGGCTGGTTCTACACAATCGCCGCGACGGTGCTCGGCGGAGTTTTCCTCTACGAGGCCCACGCGATGCTGGCCCGCGCCACCCGCGGCGAAGATGCGGCGCCGATGCGTCTGTTCCACTGGTCGATCACGTATCTGTCGCTGTTGTTCCTGGCGATCGCGATCGACCCGTTCCTGTTTAGCTGACGGAAGTTTCGCCGCGCTTTCGCATGCTCAGGTGTAGGCAGATCAGCGCTATCCATACCGCACACGCACCAGCCAGGTGAGCGAGCACAAGCAGCCACGGCACCCCGGTGAAGTACTGCAGGTAGCCGACAAATCCTTGAGCGAGGCTCACTCCGACGAGAATCCAGGCCCGGCGGACTGACGTGCGAGGCGAGCTCGTCACCGTGAGCGCTACGAGCATCCCAACCATGAGCCCGATGAACAGCAGGACTGCGTCAGCATGCAGCCAGCTCACGGTGCGGACGTCGAAGGGCAAGCGATGGTCGACAGCGGCATCACCGCTGTGCGGTCCTGAGCCGGTCACGAAAGTGCCGAGAACCAGCACGATGAGGCCGATCACAACCATGACGCGTGACAGCGTTCGGATAGCAGGGTGAACAAGCACCGTCAGGGGTTCATCGCCGGTTTCGTTGGCGCGCACCACCAAGAGCAGCGTGAGCGCGATCAGAATGGCGGACAGCAGGAAGTGGGTGGACACACTGATCGGGTTCAGCCCGGTCAGGACGGTAATGCCGCCGAGAACGGCCTGAGCGAGCGTGCCAAGAAGTGGCACTGCCGCGAGCCACACGATAGGTCGGCGGCTCACGCCAGTGCGTTGGCGGTTTCGGTAGTTCCAGCCGATGGCGCCCACGATGGCTGCAATGGCCAGTACACCCAACAGGAAGGTGAGCGTCCGGTTCCCGAACTCGACGTACTTGTGCCACGCCTGCTCTTGTTCCGCAGTCGGCACATAGGAACCTGCCGCGCACTGAGGCCACGTTGGGCAACCGAGCCCCGAGCCAGTCAGTCGAACGAGACCACCGGTCAACACGATCCCCGTTTGCGCAACCAGGTTCGCCATGAAGATCGCCCGCAACCAAGTGGGCGCTCGACCCGGGACACCAGATGTCGAAACCACAGACACGCTCGATGCTGAATCCACTGACATAGCGGCTACTCCCATTTGAAGGTTCGAGCTGCAATGAATGCACCGAGGGCAAACCAGCCGAGCAAGATCAACGCAGAACTGATCGGAATTCCGCCTCCGCCTGCCATGACCTCGCGCAGCCCATTTCCAAGAGCACCTGACGGCAAGGCTTGGCCCGCCGCGCCCAGCCAACCCGGCATCTGATCGCGGGGGATGACAGTCCCACCTGCCAGCAGCAGGATCAGGTAGATGGCGTTCGCGGCAGCCAGCGTTGCCTCCGCCCGCAGGACTCCGGCGAGAGCGAACGACAGGGCGCTGAATGCTGCGGTGCCAAGGATGACTAAGCCCAACGCGCCTGCTGGGTTGCCGACAGGGCGCCAGCCGAGGATCGCGGCCACCGCGAGGATCAGCACGATTTGGATTGCCTCGATCACCAGGATCGCGACAGTCTTCGCCAGCAATAGCCGAATTCGAGAAAGCGGCGTGACACCCAACAACTTCAAGACGCCGTAACGGCGATCGAATCCGACCGAGATCGCCTGAGCGGTGAAAGCCGTCGACATGATCGCCAGCGCGATAACGCCCGGGACCACCAACGTCACTCGAGGCTGATCACCACTCTTTATGAACGGCACATAAGTAAGGCCGACGAGCAGGAACAGCGGAATGATCAGGGTCAGAAGCAACTGTTCACCGTTGCGCATGAGCAGCTTGAATTCGAAGGCGGCTTGAGCTTGAACCTGGCGTGAACTCGAAACAGCCGCTGGTTCGGGCGCGAATGAGATGTTGGTTGCTGTCATGACCGATCCGATCCGTCGCCAGTCAATTCGAGGAAGACATCTTCGAGTTTGCGGCGGCCGGTGCTGATGTCGTGGACCTCGACAGCGCGCGAGGAACTCCAGTTCGAGACGAGGTTGAGCGCGGCAGAATCCGTAACGCCAATGAGTTGATAGTGCCCGGCGGGTGCCTCGGTGATGGTTGAGTTCGGCGGAAGTTCTTGGCGCAGGTCAGTGAGGTCGATTCCTGGTATTGCCTGGAAGTGCAAGACCGGCTGGGCAGATGCCGTCAACTCACTTGGCGACCCGCAGGCCACGACTTTGCCGTTGTTCACGACGGCCACCTTGTTCGCGAGCTGTTCGACGTCATCCATCAAATGTGTGGTGAGCACGACGCTCACGCCGTTTTCGCGCAGTTGGTTGACCACATCCCACACGATCCGTTTGGCGTGGGCGTCCAGACCAGCCGTGGGTTCATCAAGGAAAACAAGCTCGGGGCGGCCCACGAGGGCGATTGCGAACTTCAGGCGTTGTTGCTCGCCACCGGACATCCGTCGGTACGGGGCGCTGACTGAATCCAGGCCAAGGAGGTCCAGCAGTTGTTGTGGGTCCTGCGGGTGCGCGTAGAACTTCGCGAAGTGAGCGATGGTCTCAGCCGCCTTGGCTCCTGACGGAACACCACCGGACTGAAGCATGACGCCAATGCGGGGATGCAGCTGTTCTGCTTGGCTGACCGGGTCGAGGCCCAGCACGCGAACGCTGCCCGAATATGGGCGGCGATATCCCTCGCAGGTTTCGACGGTGGTGGTCTTGCCGGCGCCGTTCGGGCCAACGATCGCGGTGACGGCTCCTGCTTCGCACTCGAGCGTTAGCCCGCTGACTGCTTCATTGGTCCCGTAGCGCACGACGAGGTTGTTGATCTCAAGCGCTGCGGACACGGTAGAAGTCTAAGTCGGGCAGGTTCAGGGCGTGGTGGCGCGTCTTGCTCTTGTTGGGTGGCGTTAGTCTGGCTAGGCACAACACGGGAGCTCGGTATCCGGGCTGAGAGGGCGGATGGTCCGCCGACCGTCGGAACCTGGAGCGGGTAATGCCGCTCAGGGAGGATCAAAAATGGGTGTTGTCTTCACGGCGTGGGACTACGACGTCACGTATTTGGAACTCAGCGCATTCTTTGTGGCGATCATTGCCGTTTGGCTGGCCTCGGTTGGAACCCGCTGGGCGTGGCCGTTCTACTTCGTATCCGCTGTGCTCTACGCATGGCTTTTTATTGAGTTCGATCTGCTCGCCAGTGCACTCCTGCAAATCATCTTTATGGTCGCTGCGGTCTGGGGCTGGTTTGACTGGGGTCGTAGTGGAGTCAGCGAAGCCAAAACGCTGTCTGGTCGTTGGCGATTGTCGATCGTCGTGGTTTCGATTGTTGCCTGGTTGGCGCTGACGCCGGTCCTGAATTCGATCGGTGCCGCAGCAACACTGCTCGACGCGTTTGTCCTGGTCGGATCAGTGGCCGCGCAAGTGTTGATGGTTCGTGGGTACGTCGAGGCGTGGGCGGCCTGGGTAGTCGTGAACGTTGTAGGGACCTATCACTACGCGCAGCAGCAGCTGTATTTCACCGGCCTGCTGTATTTCGTCCTGCTATTGCTAGCGGTCTGGGGCTGGTGGCAGTGGAGTCGCAAGCCCGCTGCCGATTCGGCCGCGGTTGAAGTCACGGACGTTATCGAGGTGCAGGGCTGACGTGGTGAGCGCGAACTCAGATCACGTTGGAGTCGTCTCCCTCATTGGTGGCGAGTGTTCGGGCAAGTCGACGTTGGCGGCCGCGCTCGCAGCCAGGCTCGATGGCATTTTGGTTGTTGAGCAATTGCGCCTCTTTGTCGACGAGCATGGTCGCCCGCCGCTCCAGGGAGAACAGGCTGAGATCTTGGCTGGGCAGGCGGCGGCGGAACTTGCTGCGGCGCAGACCGCAGCAGCCGACGGAAAATCATGGGTGATCGGCGACCCAGCCGCGCTCATGACAGCCATTTACAGCATCGCGTATTTCAATGACCGAGAGCTGTTGCCGCAGGCCGTTGCGCATCAAAGTAGCTATGAGCTGACGGTCTGGTGCGACATCGACCTGCCCTGGCAGGCAGACGGCGAGCAGCGCGACGGTCCGCACGAGCGTGAGCGGGTCCACCGGGTGATTGCGGATGTCGTGAGCAGCGAGGGTCTTGAAGTGCTTGCCGTCCACGGGCCGGTGGAGGAGCGCGTCGAACGGGTATTAGCCGCATTGGCGCAATCTCGCCGGACCTGATTACTTCGCTGAGCTTTGGCGTCCCTGGATCGCAATACTTGCTTCCATGACATCCCAAGCCGAGTCGCTCGTTACTTCGTACCGCCCAGATTTTGCTTCGCTAGTGCCGCCGATCAGGCCGCTGCCGAAGCGGAACGAGCCGCAGGTTCCGGTCTATCCCGGCCAGATGGAGGGGTCAACGTTCGTTCGCAGAACGCCTGTTGTTGACCCGCAGGCGACGCGTGCGGTGTTCGTCCACGGAATGGGCGGCAGCTCCAACAACTGGACAGACCTCATGTACTTGTTGGAGCCGACGTTCCCAGGCATCGCCTTGGACTTACCCGGTTATGGGTTCAGCGATCCGACACCGGACAACAAATACGGCGTTGGCCGTAACGCGAAGGCAGTCGTCGAGTTGCTCAAATCCGAGGGCGGCAAGCCAGTTCACCTGTTCGGCAACTCCCTCGGCGGCATTACGTCCGTGGCTGTGGCCGCACGTCATCCCGAGTTGGTGAAATCTCTAACTTTGATCAGTCCAGCAATGTTGACGCGAGCGGTCATGGTGAAGGCCCACGCTCCAAAGGCGCTCAAGATTGCTACCGCCAAACGCAAGTCAGAAAAGCTTGGCGCGCAGGCATTTGCCGAACAGCAGGCCGATGAGCTCATGGCTCTGTGTTACGCCGACCCAAAGCGACTGCCACCGGAACGTCGCGAAGCCGTCATTGCTGAGATCCAACGCCGGACTGCGTTGCCCTACAACTCCGACATCGCTGCGGCATCGGCGCGAGCCTTGTTCGACGCGGCCGCGCTGGAAAAGGGCAAGAGCATCTGGCGTCTTGCTCGCCACGTTGAGGCACCAACGTTCGCCATCTTCGGCACCGAAGATCAACTTGTTCCGGTGGAATTGGCGCCGCGCGCGGCAGGAGTCTTCAAGAACGGTCGGGTGACGATCTTGCCTGACTGCGGCCACTGCGCTCAGATGGAGCACCCGTCACTGACCGCGCAGATGTTCTATCAGTGGCTCGCGGTTTCCGGCGCTGCCTGATTCACATTGCAACGTGACGGCGCTCTCGCGGGGCGGGGGTGTTGCCTCACGAGGAAATAGGACACAATGAGGTTGTGAAATCCGACGCCAGCCCCCGTGCCCTGACCGGGGCACCTGCTCGCGTCGCCCGAGTCCTCCTCGAATCGGGTCCCACGACCGCGAGTTCGCTGGCAGTTTCCCTCGGATTGACGGGTACCGCAGTACGCAGGCATTTGGATTCGTTGGTCGAGGCTGGTTTCGCCGAAGCGAGTGAAACAGCGCCGTTCGGTCCAACCAAGCCACGTGGCCGCGGGCGCCCCGCGAAGCTGTTCACGCTCACGGCCGCTGGACGTAGTGCCTTCGATCAGGCGTACGACGATCTCGCGATCGCAGCCCTGCGCCACATCGCTGAAGTTGGTGGGGACCAAGCAGTGATGGAATTTGCTCGCGGACGGGCCAGCGAAATGGAGCGCCGCTACCGGTCGCTGGTCGAACAAGGCGCCGACATCTCGCAGCGCGCCCAGCTGTTGAATCAGGCATTGCGCGACGACGGATTCGCCTCCACTGCAGACATCACGAGCGAACTCGGCATTCAACTTTGTCAGCACAACTGCCCGATTGCGCATGTCGCTGAGGAGTTCCCGCAACTGTGCGATGCCGAGACTGAGGCATTCGGTCGACTCGTTGGCACGCACGTCGCCAGGCTCGCGACTTTGAGCCACGGCGACGGGTTGTGTACGACTCACATTCCGCTTCACGCCATGAACCAGGATCGTCCGACTGAATCGACTGATTCCACGCCACCAGCACCAGTAGCCGAAAGGACCTCGGCATGACCGAAATCTCCGAACATCCGGAACTTGAGGGTCTTGGGACTTACGAGTACGGCTGGCACGACAAGAGCGATGCGGGCGCGTCTGCCAAGCGCGGCCTGTCCGAAGAGGTCGTCCGCGACATCAGTGCAAAGAAGAACGAACCCGAGTGGATGCTCGAAATGCGTCTCAAGGGCCTGAAACTCTTCGAACGCAAGCCGATGCCCACGTGGGGATCTGACCTTTCAGGTATCGACTTTGACAACATCAAGTACTTCGTCCGCTCGACTGAGCAGCAAGCAGGCAGCTGGGAAGACCTGCCCGACGACATCAAGAACACCTACGACCGGTTGGGAATCCCGGAAGCAGAAAAGCAGCGCCTAGTTGCTGGTGTGGCAGCGCAGTATGAGTCTGAGGTCGTCTATCACGCGATTCGCGAAGACCTTGAAGCTCAGGGCGTCTTGTTCCTCGATACCGATACCGGGCTTCGTGAGCACGAGGACGTATTCCGCGAGTATTTCGCTTCGGTGATCCCTGTTGGTGACAACAAGTTCGCCGCACTCAACACGGCTGTCTGGTCGGGTGGATCGTTCATCTACGTACCGAAGGGCGTGAAGGTCGACATCCCACTGCAGGCGTACTTCCGCATCAATACCGAGAACATGGGCCAGTTCGAGCGCACCTTGATCATCGTTGATGAGGATGCGTACGTTCACTACGTCGAAGGCTGCACGGCTCCGATCTACAGTTCGGACTCGCTGCATAGCGCCGTCGTCGAAATCATCGTGAAGCCTGGCGGGCGTTGTCGCTACACGACGATTCAAAACTGGTCCAACAACGTCTACAACCTGGTGACCAAACGAGCGGTAGCTCAGGCCGGTGCGACCATGGAATGGATCGATGGAAACATCGGATCCAAGGTCACGATGAAGTACCCGGCGGTTTGGCTGATGGGGGAGCACGCCAAGGGCGAGACGCTTTCCATCGCATTCGCCGGTGAAGGTCAACACCAAGATGCCGGCTCGAAGATGGTTCACGGCGCTCCGAATACCTCGTCGTCGATCGTGTCAAAGTCGGTCGCGCGTGGCGGTGGTCGCACTTCTTACCGAGGCCTGGTTCAGGTGCTCGAAGGTGCGAAGGGTTCCAAGAGCACGGTTCGCTGCGACGCGCTGCTGGTTGATGACATCAGCCGGTCCGATACATACCCGTACGCAGATGTCCGCGAAGACGACGTTTCGATGGGTCACGAAGCAAGCGTGTCCAAGGTGGGCGAGGACCAACTGTTCTACCTCATGTCGCGCGGAATGACGGAGGAGGAAGCGATGGCCATGATCGTTCGCGGTTTCGTTGAGCCGATCGCTCGCGAACTACCCATGGAGTACGCGCTCGAGTTGAACCGTCTGATCGAACTCCAGATGGAAGGAGCGGTGGGCTAGGAATGTCAGTCGCGCATGAGGAGCGGACGATCGCGGTCACCGTTCCGAAGGACAAGAGTGAAGTCATCAGCTCGTTCATTCCGGCTGACTTCGATGTGCCCACGGGCCGTGAAGAGGAATGGCGCTTTACGCCGCTACGGCGGATGAAGCCGCTGCTGACCGCGCTGCCACAGAATGACGGCGCAACGGTCGAAATCGATGGCGACCCAGCGGTCATTGGGGTCGACGCAGCGCAGGGACCCATCCAGCCCGGTGAGTGGCTGGTCCCAGTCGATGTGGTGAGCGCGCTTGCGTGGGCGGGCGCCGCAGACACCACGCTGATCACGATCCCGCCGAAGACGGACCTTGAGAATCCAGTGACGGTCACGATCACAGGCACGTCAACTTCGTACCAAAAGTTGCGCGTCACAATCGAGCACGATTCGTCGGCGACAGTTGTGATCAACCACCAGGGCACTGGGCAGCACGCGGAAAACATTGAGGTCGAA
>Ga0075156_10001336_pt1 | contig 13440 bp, 10 predicted proteins | sample JI81AbrownDNA_FD_70966 | JGI IMG/M metagenome (GOLD analysis project Ga0075156, IMG submission 70966) | Wastewater effluent complex algal communities from Wisconsin, to seasonally profile nutrient transformation and Carbon sequestration -... | ecosystem: Engineered > WWTP > Effluent > Algae...
GCCGTGCCGACGACGCCCGACAGGAGCCCGGCGATGAGCACGCTGAGGAGTCGGTCGCGCCGCATGTTCGCCAGGCCGATCGTGATGGCGATCCCGGCGATGACGCCGAGGAGTCCGAAGGTCGCGTCCGCGGCGAGATAGCCCTCCGGCTGGAACCCCTGCGGGAAGGAGTCGCCGGGCCGCACGATGACCGGCACGCTGGGTGCCAGCTGCCACCACACGACGCCGAGCGCGAGGCCGCTGAACAGTCCGACCACCAGGCCGGCGACGACGACGGCCGAGGCCCGCCTCGCGGTGACCCGCCGTCCGCGATCCGGCTCGCTCATGCGAGGCAGCTCGGGCCGAGAAGGGCCTTCAGGTCGCCGTAGAGGGCTGGTGAGGGGGTGACCCGGAGCCGGTCGTCGAGGCGCAGCACCGTCGTGGACGGGCCGCCCACCAGGTGGAGGTGGACCTCCGTCGTGCCCGGGTGCGCGGCGAGGACCTCCTTGAGCTTGTCGACCAGGGGCGGGATGCACCGCGATCCCGCCATCGTGAGCCGCACGGGTCCGGTGCCCGCCTCGCTCAGGTCGGGCTGGGTCACCTCCACGGCGGTCACCCGGACGCCGTCGTCGTCGGTGCGCTCGACGCGGGCACGGACGACGAGCACCGAGTCGTCGACGAGCATGGTGCTGACCGACTCGTAGATCTTCGGCCACACGAGGATGTCGACGGCTCCCTCGAAGTCCTCCAGGGTCACGATCGCCCACGGCGAGCCCGTGCCCTTCGTGGTCTTGCGCTGGACACCGGTGACGAGGCCGCCGATGGTGACGACGATGCCGTCGATGCGGTCGTCCATGAGCACCGCCGCGATCGTGCGGTCGGTCAGCGTCGCGAGCACCCGCTCGGCACCCGTGAGGGGGTGGTCGGAGACGTACAGCCCCAGCATCTCCCGCTCGTGGGCGAGGAGCGTCGACTTCTCCCACTCGCCCAGGGGGATGTCACCGCGAGGGACGCCGGCATCCCCCTCGGTGGCCTCGAGCCCGCCGAACAGGTCGAACTGGCCGTGGGACTCGGCGCGCTTGATGTCGACGGCCGAGTCGACCACCTGCTCATGGATCGTCACGAGGCCCTTGCGCGTGTGCCCCAGCGAGTCGAACGCCCCGGCCTTGATCAGGGACTCGACCACGCGCTTGTTGCACACGGATGCGTCCACCTTGGCGATGAAGTCGTGGAAGTCGGCGAACCGGCCGACGCGCCGGCGAGTCGCGATGATCGAGGCCACCACGTTGGCCCCGACGTTGCGGATGGCCGAGAGCCCGAACCGGATGTCGGTTCCGCGCGGGGTGAAGTCGAAGTCGGAGTCGTTCACGTCGGGAGGCAGGACCTTGATGCCCATCTTGCGGCATTCGTTGAGGTAGACCGCCGACCGGTCCTTCTCGTCCTTGACCGAGGTGAGCAGCGCCGCCATGTACTCGGCCGGGTAGTTCGCCTTGAGGTACCCGGTCCAGTAGGAGACGAGTCCGTATCCGGCGGTGTGCGCCTTGTTGAAGGCGTAGTCGGAGAACGGGACGAGGATCTCCCAGAGGGTGGCGATGGCGCTGTCGCTGTAGCCGTTCGCGCGCATGCCGTCGCGGAACGGCACGTACTCCTGGTCGAGGATCTCCTTCTTCTTCTTGCCCATGGCCCGGCGCAGCAGGTCGGCAGCCCCGAGCGAGTAGCCCGCCAACTTCTGGGCGATGGCCATGACCTGCTCCTGGTACACGATCAGGCCGTAGGTGTCGCCGAGGATCTCGGACAGGGGCTCCTCGAGCTCGGGGTGGATCGGCACCACGGGCTTGCGCCCGTTCTTGCGGTCGGCGTAGTCGTTGTGCGCGTTCGCCCCCATCGGGCCGGGGCGGTAGAGCGCCAGCACGGCCGAGATGTCCTCGAAGTTGTCCGGCTGCATCGACCGGAGCAGCGCCCGCATGGGGCCGCCGTCGAGCTGGAAGACCCCGAGCGTGTCGCCCCGGGTCAGCAGGTCGTACGTGACGCGGTCGTCGAGCCCCAGCGTCTCCAGCACGACGACCTCGCCGCGGTTCGCCTCGATGTTGGCCAGGCAGTCGTCGAGCACCGTGAGGTTGCGCAGCCCGAGGAAGTCCATCTTCAGCAGGCCGAGCTTCTCGCACACGCCCATGTCGAACTGCGTGATGATCGCGCCGTCCTGGTCGCGCCGCCACAGGGGGATGACGTCGAGCAGGGGCTCGCGGCAGAGGATGACGCCCGCGGCATGCACTCCGGGCTGCCGCTTGAGTCCCTCGAGGCCCTTCGCGGCGTCGACCACCCGGCGCGCGTCGGGGTCGCTCTCGTAGAGCGCACGGAACTCCGACGCCTCGCCGTAGCGGGAGTTCTTGGGGTCGAAGACGCCGGCGAGCGAGATGTCCTTCCCCATCACGGACGGGGGCATGGCCTTGGTGATGCGGTCGCCGAGCGCGTAGGGGTAGCCGAGCACCCGGGCGCTGTCCTTGACCGCGGCCTTGGCCTTGATGGACCCGTAGGTGATGATCTGCGCCACCCGCTCCTCGCCGTACTTCTCGGTGGCGTAGCGGATCATGTCGGAGCGCCGACGCTCGTCGAAGTCGATGTCGATGTCGGGCATCGAGATGCGCTCGGGGTTGAGGAAGCGCTCGAACAGCAGTCCGTGCTTGATCGGATCGAGCTCGGTGATCCCCAGCGCGTAGGACACCATCGACCCTGCCGCCGAGCCGCGCCCAGGACCCACCCGGATGCCGGTCTCCTTGGCATGCCGCACCAGGTCGGCAACCACGAGGAAGTACCCCGGGAAGCCCATCTGGGCGATGACGCCCACCTCGTAGTCGGCCTGGGCGCGCACCGGGTCGGGCACGGCGCCCCGGTAGCGCGCGTCGAGGCCGCGCTCGACCTCCTTGACCAGCCACGACTCCTCGCTCTCACCCGCGGGAACCGGGAACTGCGGCATGAGGTTGGCGCCCTCGGTGAACTCGACGTGGCACCGCTCGGCGATGAGCAGGGTGTTGTCGCAGGCCTCGGGAAGCTCCGCCCAGACCGCCCGCATCTCGGCCGACGACTTCACGTAGAAGTCGCGTGCGTCGAACCGGAAGCGCTTGGGATCGTCCATCGTCGATCGGGTGCCGATGCACAGGAGGACGTCGTGGTTGTCGGCGTCGGCCGCGTGCACGTAGTGCAGGTCGTTGGTGGCCACGAGCGGGAGGTCGAGGCTTCGCGCGATGCGCAGGAGGTCGTCGCGGAACCGCCGCTCGATGGGGAGCCCGTGGTCCATGAGCTCGCAGAAGTAGTTGCCTGCCCCGAGGATGTCGCGCATGTCGGCGGCCGTGGCGAGGGCCTGCTCGTAGCGGCCGGCCTGGAGCCACCGGTTGACCTCCCCGCTGGGACAGCCGGTGGTGCCGATGAGCCCGCGTCCGTAGCGCTCGAGGAGCTCTCGGTCGAAGCGCGGCTTGTGGTAGTAGCCCTCGAGGCTGGCCAGGGACGAGAGCCGGAAGAGGTTGTGCATCCCGGGGGTGTTCTCGGCCCACAGCGTCATGTGGGTGTAGCTCTGCTTGCCGCGGCCGGCGCCGGTGTCCTCCGGGGTGCCCTCGTCGAAGCCCCCGCCGAAGTCGAACGGCCGCCGCTCGAACCGGCCCTGCGGGGCGTAGTAGCCCTCGAGCCCGATGATCGGGTTGATGCCGCGGCTCTTCGCTCCCTTGTAGAAGTCGTAGGCGCCGTAGAGATTGCCGTGATCGGTCATCGCTATGGCCGGCATGCCCAGGCGCTGGGCCTCGTCGAAGAGGTCGTTCAGCCGGGCGGCACCGTCGAGCATCGAGTACTCCGTGTGGACGTGCAGATGCACGAACTGCTCACTCGACGACACGGTCCCACCCTAACTTTCCGGCCGACATTCCCGCGCTCACACACCGGCGCGGAGCCGATCGAGAGCAGTGCTCAGGTCCTCCGGATAGTCGCTGGACACCACGATGCGCTCCCTCGTCGACGGGTGGTCGAACCCCAGGCTCACCGCATGCAGCCACTGCCGCGTCAGGCCCAGCCGCTTGGACAGGGCGGGATCGGCGCCGTAGGTGAGGTCGCCGGCGCAGGGGTGCCGGGTGGCCGACATGTGCACCCGGATCTGGTGCGTGCGGCCCGTCTCGAGGTGCACCTCGAGGAGCGACGCGTGGGGGAAGGCCTCGAGCGTGTCGTAGTGGGTGACGCTGGGCTTGCCGCTCGAGACGACGGCCCACTTGTAGTCGTGCTGCGGGTGCCGGTCGATGGGCGCATCGATGGTGCCGCTGAGCGGATCGCAGTGCCCCTGCACGACCGCGTGGTAGGTCTTGTCGACGGTGCGGTCGCGGAACTGCGCCTTCAGGCTGGTGTAGGCCGCCTCGCTCTTGGCGACGGCCATGACCCCCGACGTCCCCACGTCGAGCCGGTGCACGACGCCCTGGCGCTCCGCGGCGCCGGAGGTGCTGATGCGGTAGCCGGCCGCGGCCAGCCCGCCCACGACCGTGGGGCCGCTCCATCCCGGACTGGGATGGGCCGCGACGCCGACAGGCTTGTCGACCACCACCACGTCGTCGTCGTCGAAGAGGACCCGCATGCCGGGGACCGGCTCCGGGGGGAGCGCGGGGGACGCCTCGGGCTCCCGGAGGTCGACCTGCAGCACCGAGCCGGGCAGCAGCCGGTCGGACTTGCCTCCGACCCGGCCGTCGACGAGGACCGCGCCCCCGGCCACGAGGTCGGCGGCCTTCGCCCGTGACAGCCCCAGCAGCCGGGTGAGTGCGACGTCGAGCCGCTCACCCGCCAGTCCCTCGGGGACCGGCAGCAGCCGCTCGGTCACGGCGCGAGCCGCGGACCCGAGAAGTCCACCCCGCGAAGGGACAGGAGCACCATGAGGATGGCGGAGCACACGATGGCCGAGTCGGCGATGTTGAACACCGCGAAGTTGGGGAGCTGGATCCAGTCGACCACGTAGCCAAGGCCCGGGCTGGGCTCCCGCACGATGCGGTCGATGAGGTTGCCGAGGAGTCCCCCGAGGAGCCCGCCGAAGGCGACCGCCCAGCCGATGCTGCCCAGGCGACGGGCCGACCTCAGGATCACGATGGCGACGATCACGGCGATGATCGTGAAGATCCACGTGTAGCCGGCGCCGATGCTGAACGCGGCACCGGTGTTCTCGGTATAGGTGATCTTGAGGAAGCCGCCGAGGAGGACGATCGGTCCCTCGCCCGACTCCATGCGCGGCTTGATGGACGTCACGATCCAGAACTTGGTGAGCTGGTCGGCCACGACCACGCTGACGGCCACCAGGCCAAGGACGATGAGCGCCCGGCGGCGGCGCGCGGGATCGACCGGCGCCCTCTCGTCGGGCCGCTCGCCGGTGTCGACGTCGGTCACCGGCTCGGGCGTGGAGGACGCGGGGACCTCGGAGGGCAGGGACACGCCACCAACTCTACGACGCCTCCGACGACCGGCCGACCGACCAGCAGGGGGCTAGTGCCGCTCCTCGGCCTGCTTGCAGGCCATGCACAGCGTGGCCCGGGGGAACGCCTGGAGCCTCAGCTTGCCGATCGGCTTGCCGCACGACTCGCAGATCCCGTAGGTGCCGGCGTCGATGCGCAGGAGGGCGTGCCGCACCTGGTCGAGCATGGCCCTGGCGTTGTTGGCCAGCGACATCTCGTGCTCGCGCTCGAAGGTCTTGCTCCCGGCGTCCGCCTGGTCGTCTCCGGCGCCGTCGCCCGAATCGCGGATCAGGTCGGCCAGCCCGACCTCCGCGTTGGCGATCTCCGCCAGCAGCATCGCCTGATCCCCGTGCAGCGCTGCACGGACCTCGGTGAGCTCCTTCTTCGTCCACGGACTCTCGTCCTCGCGGACGACGAGCGCCTTCTTGACCGGCGCAGCCTTCTTGACCGGCGCAGCCTTCTTCACGGGCGCGGCCTTCTTGACCGGCGCGGCCTTCTTGACCGGCGCGGCCTTCTTGACCGGCGCGGCCTTCTTCACGGGCGCAGCCTTCTTCACGGGCGCAGCCTTCTTCACGGGCGCAGCCTTCTTCACGGGCGCGGCCTTCTTGACCGGCGCGGCCTTCTTGACCGGCGCGGCCTTCTTGACCGGCGCAGCCTTCTTCACGGGCGCAGCCTTCTTCACGGGCGCAGCCTTCTTCACGGGCGCAGCCTTCTTCACGGGCGCAGCCTTCTTCACCGGAGCAGCCTTCTTCACCGGAGCAGCCTTCTTCGCGGGCACGGCCTTCCTCGACGTCGCCATGCGACCCCCTCCTTGCCTACGACCCGCTCCACGGCCGGCGTCCGCACTCGGCGCCGAAGCCATATATCGGACGGATGCTAGGCCCGTTCGACCCCTGCCGACGGATGCCGCGCCGATGCCGTCGGCTCGGGCTGCCGCTGGGCGGATATCCTGACCCTCCCCGCGGTGCCGCGGGGGATCCGTCCCCGCCACTCGGAGGCTGCATGTACCGGGCCGTGCCCGCGCAGGTCGACCTGCCTGCCCTGGAGCACGACGTGCTGCGCATGTGGGACGACGAGGGCGTGTTCGCGGCGTCGGTGGAGCAGAGCGCCGGCCGGCCCCCTTGGGTGTTCTACGAGGGTCCGCCCACGGCCAACGGGGCCCCCGGGACGCACCACGTCGAGGCGCGCGTGTTCAAGGACGTGTTCCCGCGCTACCGGACCATGAAGGGCTACTCGGTCCCCCGTCAGGCCGGCTGGGACTGCCACGGCCTGCCCGTCGAGCTGGCCGTCGAGAAGGAGCTGGGCTTCACCGGCAAGGGCGACATCGAGACCTACGGGGTGGCCGAGTTCAACGCCCGCTGCCGCGAGTCGGTCCTGCGCCATGTCGGCGAGTTCGCCACCATGACCCGCCGCATGGGCTACTGGGTCGACATGGACCGGGCCTACTGGACCATGGACAAGGACTACGTCCAGAGCGTGTGGTGGTCGCTGAAGCAGATCTTCGACAAGGGCCTGCTGGTGCAGGACCACCGCGTCGCGCCGTACTGCCCGCGCTGCGGCACCGGTCTGTCCGACCACGAGCTCGCCCAGGGCTACGAGACCGTCATCGACCCGTCGGTCTACGTGCGGTTCCCCGTCGACCCGGCGAGCGCCCTCGGGGAGCAGTTCCCCGGACTGGCCCTGCTCGTCTGGACCACGACCCCCTGGACCCTGGTCTCGAACACCGCCGTCGCCGTCAAGCCGGACGCCACCTACGCCGTCGTGCGCACCGCCGACGACGAGCTCCTCGTGGTGGCGGAGGAGCTCATCCCCGCGCTGTTCAGCGAGCCGGTCGCGGTCCTTCTCACGATGACGGGCTCCAGCCTCGAGCGGATGGGCTACGTGCGGCCCTTCGACCTCGTCGACATCCCCGACGCCCACTACGTCATCCTCGCCGACTACGTGACGACCGACGACGGCTCCGGCCTGGTGCACCAGGCCCCCGCGTTCGGAGCCGACGACCTCATCACCTGCCGGGCCTACGGGCTCCCCGTCGTCAACCCCGTCCAGCCCGACGGCACCTTCCTCCCGGACGTGCCGATGGTGGGCGGCATGTTCTTCAAGAAGGCCGACGAGACGCTCGTCAGCGACCTCGAGCAGCGTGGACTGCTGTTCCGCCACGTGCCGTACGAGCACTCCTACCCGCACTGCTGGCGGTGCCACACTCCTCTCCTGTACTACGCGCAGCCGTCCTGGTACATCCGCACGACCGCCATCAAGGACCAGCTCCTCGCCCAGAACGAGCAGACCAACTGGTTCCCGCCCACCATCCAGTGGGGCCGCTACGGGGACTGGCTGACCAACAACGTCGACTGGGCGCTGTCACGCAACCGCTACTGGGGCACTCCCCTGCCCATCTGGCGGTGCGCCGACGGCCACCACACCGCCGTCGGCTCGCTGGCGGAGCTCGGCGAGCTCGCCGGGCGCGACCTGAGCGAGACCGATCCGCACCGGCCGTTCGTCGACGACATCACCATGGCCTGCCCCGAGTGCGGGGCGACCGCCACCCGGGTTCCCGAGGTCATCGACGGCTGGTACGACTCCGGGGCCATGCCGTTCGCCGCCCTCGGCTACCCGTACAAGAACACGGACGCCTTCGCCGCGCAGTACCCGGCCGACTTCATCTGCGAGGCCATCGACCAGACGCGCGGGTGGTTCTACACGCTCATGGCGATCGGCACCCTCGTCTTCGACCAGTCCTCGTACCGCAATGTCGTGTGCCTCGGCCACATCCTCGACGAGGACGGCCGGAAGATGAGCAAGCACCTCGGCAACATCCTCGCCCCCATCCCCCTCATGGACGAGCACGGCGCGGACGCCGTCCGGTGGTTCATGCTGGCCAGCGGATCGCCCTGGCAGGCCCGGCGGGTCGGCCACTCCGCCATAGCCGACGTCGTGCGCAAGACGCTGCTCACCTACTGGAACACGGTGTCCTTCCAGACGCTCTACGCCCGGACGGCCGGATGGCAGCCCAGTGACGGCGCGCCGGACCCGCAGGACCGGCCCGTCATCGATCGCTGGGTCCTGTCGGAGGCGCAGCGGCTGGCCGCCGGCGTCGACGCCGCACTCGACGTCTTCGACACCCAGCGCGCCGGACGCCTGCTGTCGACGTTCATCGACGACCTGTCGAACTGGTACGTGCGGCGATCGCGCCGCCGGTTCTGGGAGGGGGATCCCGCCGCGCTCGCGACGCTGCACGAGGCGCTGCGCATCGCCACGCTGTGCCTGGCTCCGTTCACTCCGTTCATCACCGAGCGCGTCTGGCAGGACCTCGTCCGCACCACCGACCCCGAGGCGCCGACGTCGGTGCACCTGGCCTCATGGCCCGAGCCGGTCCCCGACCTGATCGACGTCGAGCTGGGCGAGCGCATGGACCTCGTGCGGCGACTGGTCGAGCTCGGCCGGGCGGCGCGGTCGTCGTCCGGCGTGCGCACGAGGCAGCCATTGGGGAGGGCGCTCATCTCCGGAGCCGGCTGGGCGACGCTGCCGGACGACCTGCGCGAGCAGGTTGCCGAGGAGCTGAACGTGGGTTCGCTGGAGTCGCTCGGAGACGACAGCGCGGGCCTGGTCGACGTCAGCGTCAAGGCCAACTTCCGATCGCTCGGGAAGCGGTTCGGCAAGCAGACCCCCCTCGTCGCCGCAGCGATCGGCGCAGCCGACCCCGTCGCGCTCGTCACCACCCTCCGCTCGGGATCCCCCCTCGTCGTCGAGGCCGGTGAGCTCGGCTCCGTGTCCATCGGTGACGACGACGTCGTCGTCACCGAGACGCCCCGCGAGGGCTGGGCCGTGGCCAGCGACGCCGGCGAGAGCGTCGCGCTCGACCTGCACATCGACGATGCGCTCCGCCTTGCGGGGCTGGCCCGCGAGATCGTCCGGACCCTGCAGGAGGGCCGCAAGAACGCCGGCCTCGAGGTGTCCGACCGGATCTCGGTGCGGTGGGCCAGCGACGACCCGGATCTGCGGGCGGCGCTCGCCGATCACGGGCAGCTCATCTCGTCCGAGGTGCTCGCGGTGACGATGGTCGAGGGCCCCGCCGAGCACGGCGACGCCGTGGTCGAGACCGATCTCCCGATCTCCCTCGCCCTCGCCCGGGCCTGACCTGGCGGGTCAGCGCCGGTCCACGAGCCCGATCTGCTCGCTGAGCATGGCGCGCACGTCGGCGCGGATGCCGTCTGCGCGGATCTGCGCGTAGCGCACGATCTCGTCGGCCGTCGTCTGCGCCAGCGCGAGCACCGACTGCGCCTCCGGGTCGGACGCCATCAGCGCGGCGACCTCGGGCGACACGGCGGGCGCGGCCTCGGGCACGGACTGCTGCGATCCCTGGACCGCCACGGTCGCCGCCAGGCGCGCCTGGGCATCGGCCAGTCGCTCCTCGGCCATGGTCAGTCGTGCCTGCATCTGGTCGCACGTCGTGCGCAGCACGGCCTCCCCGTCGCGCGAGCGCTGCAGCTCGTCGGCGTACTGGGACACGTCGGCCTCGACGATGTCGAGGAAGGCGTCCACCTCGTCCATGTCGTAGCCGGCCCGCACTCGCGTCGTCGAGAACTTCGTCGCTCGGACCTCAGCAGCGGTGAGTGGCATGTCGGGCTTCCTTCGCTAGAGCATGAGTGCGAGGTTGATGAGCACCTGCAGCCCGATGAGGACGATCAGGAACGCCAGGTCGAACTGGATGCTGCCGATGCGGATCGGCGGGATGAACCGCCTCAGGAGCTGCAGGGGCGGGTCGGTGATGGTGTAGATCGCCTCGGCGATGAGCAGCAGCACGCCGCTCGGCCGCCAGGACCGTGCGAAGACCTGGACGAAGTCGAAGACCAGGCGCCCGATCATCACCAGCCAGTACAGCCACAGCACCGTCGCCAAGACCTGCCCGACGGCAGCCATCGCTCACTCCCCTGCTCGCGGCCGGCGCGCCCTTCGGCGACCGCCGTGCTCAGCTCTGGTTGAAGAAACCGTCCTGGGCGATCTGCGCCCGGGCCTCATCGCCGACATCCACGTTCGCGGGTGACAGGAGGAAGACCTTGTTGGTGATCCGCTCGATGGACCCACGCAGCCCGAACACGAGCCCGGCGGCGAAGTCGATGATCCGCTTGGCGTCCTGGTCGTCGAGCTCGGACAGGTTCATGATCACCGGCACGCCGTCGCGGTAGTCCTCGCCGATCCGGCGCGCGTCGTTGTAGCTGCGCGGGTGGACCGTCTCGATGCGGGTGATGTCGGGCATCACGGGCCGCCGGTCGGCCAGGGGGACTGAGGTGGGACGGCTCGGGGCGGCGGCATCGCTGCGGAAGGTGCGCACCGCGCGGGTGTCCGGGATCGGCCGCACGCTTCGACTGCTGTATCGGTCGTCGGGACGCTCGTCGTAGCGGTCGTCGTAGCCGCGGGGACGCGAGTCGCGAGCGCCCCGTCGAGCGCTCTCGTAGTCCTCGTGCTCGTCGTAGGCGTCGTCGCTGTGGTCCTCGACGAGGCCGAGGTAGACGGCCATCTTGCGCATTGCGCCAGCCATTGCCTGTCGTCCTCCTGTGGAACCATCACCCGGACCAGGCGCCCGGCGGCGTCAGTCCCGTTGTCGCGACGCCATTCGACGCCAGTTCTGAGTATGGACGTTACTGCACCGCAGCCCGGGCTCCGAGTATCGCGCCCCCCACGCGCACCTGTGTCGCCCCATGCCGGATGGCCTGCTCCAGGTCACCGCTCATGCCTGCGGAGACCGTGCCGGCAGCCGGCCACCGCGCCTGGAACGCCCGGGAGACCTCCGCCAGGCGCGCGAACGCCTCGTCCGGGTCGCCCGGGAAGGGAGCGACCCCCATGACCCCCCGGAGCTCGAGCATCGGCTCGGCCACCACGGCGGCTGCCAGGTCGACAGCGCCCGCCGGTGCCACGCCGCCCCGATCGGGCCGCGGCACGGGATCCAGGGCCACCTGGACCAGCACCTCGATGCGCCGGTCCGCGCCGACCGCCGCACGGCCGAGCGCGGCCACGAGCTCGGGCCGGTCCACGGACTCCACGACATCCGCCCAGTGCACGACGGACGCGGCCTTCTTCCGCTGCACCTGGCCGATCATGTGCCACGTCACGGCGTCGTCCCCCTGGCCCCGCGCCCGGATCTCGTCACGCTTGCCACGGGCCTCCTGGTCGCGGTTCTCCGCGACATCCCGGATGCCGAGTCCCTCGAGGATGGCGACGTCACTGGCAGGGAAGGTCTTCGTCACGACCACCAGGTCGACGGTGTCGACCCGGCCGGCCTCACGGCGCGCCGCGTCGATGCGGCGGCGCACCGCAGCCACGCCGTCGGCGATCTCGTCGATCCGTGACTGCGTCATGTCAGAACTGTGGCACTGCACTCGGGGTCACCGCGACCGGGCCGTGGGTGCAGATCGCCAGCCCCTGCCGGCCCGTGACGCCGTCACGCCGGTAGGAGAACAGCCCCGCGTCCTCAACTGTGCATCCTCCGGCCAGGACGACGGCCGACGCCGGCAGCCCGAGCTCGGCACAGCGGACCCGCAGCCCGGCCCGCACGTCGATGCCGGGCTGGCCGTCTCGTGCCGTCACCACCGCCGCCGACCCCACCGCGGCGGACGTGCGGGCGAGGACCTCCTCGGCCCGGGCGGCGGGCACGGGGTAGCAGGGTCCGCAGACGGCCGGGCCCAGGATGACCTGACGCACATCGGTGCCGAGATCGCGGATCGCCGCGAAGGCCGACCCGAGGACGTCGCCCGCCAGGCCCCTCCACCCGCAGTGCACGGCGGCCACCGTCCGGCCGTCGAGGCCGGCGATGCCGATGGTCACGCAGTCGGCACCGAGCGCCGTCAGCGCGAGATCGGGACGCTGCGTAACGAGTGCGTCGACGCCGGGGTAGACACCGGGCGCGTCCACGAGCGCGACGTCGGCGCCGTGGACCGAGTCCATGACCACCATGGCCTCGGGCGGCAGGCCGAGGAGGGCCGCGACCCGACCCCGGTTGACGGCGACCGCCCCGGCATCGTCACCGACGTATCCCGCCAGGTTGAGGGAGTCGTAGGGGGCGGCGCTGACGCCTCCGGAACGACCGATGGCCGCCCATTCGACAGGGCGGCCACCGGGTGCCGTGGGCAGGATGCGCCCGCCGGCAAGGGGGAACACGTGTGCTCGGCGCGTGCTACTTCAGGAAGTCCGGGATGTCGAGGTCGTCGTCGGTGTCCTCGAACACGATCGTCCTGGGCTGCTGCATCTGCCGTGCGCTGGGTGCGACGACGGCCGGCACCTCGCCGGTCGCCCCGTCCTCGCGCAGTCGGGCCGTGGTGCCCGTCCCGCGCTTCGCCGGCGGCTCGCCGCCGTCGAAGCCGGCGGCGATGACCGTGACCCGCACCTCGTCGCCCAGCGTGTCGTCGATGACGGCGCCGAAGATGATGTTGGCGTCGGGGTGAGCCGCATCGGAGACCAGGCGGGCGGCCTCGTTGATCTCGAACAGCCCGAGGTCACTGCCCCCCGAGATCGACAGCAGAACACCATGGGCACCGTCGATGCCGGCCTCGAGCAGCGGGCTGGAGATCGCCTTCTCCGCGGCCTCGACCGCGCGGTCCTCGCCGCGTGCCGAGCCGATGCCCATGAGTGCCGAGCCCGCGGAGTGCATGACGCTCTTCACGTCCGCGAAGTCGAGGTTGATCAGGCCCGGGGTGGTGATCAGGTCGGTGATGCCGGAGACGCCCTGCAGCAGGACGTGGTCGGCCTGGCGGAAGGCGTCGATGATGCTGATGTTGCGGTCGGCCAGCGACAGCAGGCGATCGTTCGGGATGACGATGAGCGTGTCGACCTCGGCCCGCAGCGCATCGACCCCGGCCTCGGCCTGGGCCTGGCGCCGGCGTCCCTCGAACCCGAAGGGCCGGGTGACGACGCCGATGGTCAGGGCCCCGAGCGAACGGGCCACGCGGGCCACCACGGGCGCGCCGCCGGTGCCGGTGCCGCCGCCCTCGCCGGCCGT
>Ga0075156_10001337_pt1 | contig 13439 bp, 12 predicted proteins | sample JI81AbrownDNA_FD_70966 | JGI IMG/M metagenome (GOLD analysis project Ga0075156, IMG submission 70966) | Wastewater effluent complex algal communities from Wisconsin, to seasonally profile nutrient transformation and Carbon sequestration -... | ecosystem: Engineered > WWTP > Effluent > Algae...
ATCAATTCTCTCATTCAAAAAAGCGGCGGACGGCTGACTGTAGTGCATGTGCTCGAGCAGCCCACGCAGGCAATGCCTTGTCTTCCCGGGCGCTTAGATGCGCCTGCTGTGACACGCTTGCTTCAGCAGCATCTTGGCAGCACGACGCAAACGGCGCAGTATTATCTCTGCGGTCCGAGCGGGATGATGGCGCAGGCAGAGCTTGCTCTGGAGTCGATGGCAATTCCAAAGCCCAACGTGCATCGTGAGTATTTTACTCTACCGCAGTCGCAGACGACCGAGGAAGCAGCGCCGGCAGCGGCACCTGCCGATGAGCCGTTGGAACGGGAAGTAAAGATTCGTCTTTACGGCGGAAAGCATACTATTACCGTGCAGCCGAAGGAAACAATTCTCGCAGCCGCTATCCGGCAGCATCTCGACCCGCCGTATGCGTGTCAGATTGCCGCCTGCTGCACGTGCCGGGCGAAGCTTGTTTCAGGCAAAGTAGTGATGGACAGCCGCGAAGCACTCACCGATGATGAAATAAAAGACGGCTATATCCTCACCTGTCAGTCGCACCCGCAGACCAATGATGTGATAGTCGATTATGATGAATAGTTTGGATTCCGTTCGCTGAATTCCACGCCATCATGTGCGGTCACCCGTTGCCGTCCACACCTTGAAGAACAAACAAAAGCCGGATAGATTCTCAATCTATCCGGCTTTTTTCATGGTTTCGATATAATGTTCGCAGGTCGGCTAATACAACTCCGTGAGCTTATAATCAATCAGCTTACGGTAGAGCGTACGTTCGCTGATACCGAGCGTTTTAGCGGCCATTCGGCGATTGCCTTCGAAGCGTTTGAGGGCTGAGATGATGAGTTTGCGTTCCATCTCGTCGAGTCGGTAATCCTCGTCCGAGAGAATGGCTGTATTCTCTTGGGTGATAATAGGAGATTCAGTAACTTTTGAAATAGCAACGCCTTCCTCGCGCAGATGTACGATTTCATCCATGATCAAAGCCATACCGCGCTTGACATCCGAGACTTCATTCCGCAGCTCGAGGAGCGTGCGGTAGATGAGATCCATTTCCTGTGAGGGATCGCGGCGTTGTGATTCTCCTACATGAACTATCGCCGCCGTCGGGCGTGAGGAGGAATGCAGTTGTTCATCATAAGCAGGGAGTACGGGAGGGATGTATTTACGAAGTAAATCGGTTGAGATAAATGCACCTTGCTCAAGCGTGGCGAGCGTTTCGATAAAATTACGTAATTCACGGATATTTCCCTGCCACGGCAGATTCTCCAAAATTGCGAGTGCTTCTTCGGAGATGCCTTCGAATTCCACGTCAATTTTAGCACAGACCCGCTGCGCGAAATACTCGACAAGTAAAGGAATATCAGCAGGATGGCGCCGCAGCGGCGGGATGATAATATGAACGGAATTCAGCCGGAAATAGAGGTCCTGACGGAAATTTCCCTGCCGCACTTCATACTCAAGGTCGCGGTTGGTAGCGGCTATGACGCGTACATCGACGCGGCGCATTTCGGACGAACCGAGTCGTATAAACTCGCCGCTTTCGAGCACGCGCAGGAGCTTCACTTGAGTTGCGATCGGCATTTCACCGATTTCATCGAGGAATATCGTGCCTTGATGGGCAGATTCGAAGAATCCTTTACGCTGTTCGACAGCGCCGGTGAAAGCGCCTTTTTCGTGACCGAAGAGTTCGGACTCGAGGAGTGTTTCGGGAATTGCTGCGCAATTGACGCTCACAAACGGGTATTTACGACGTTTGCTCAGCCCATGTATAGCATGGGCAAACACTTCTTTCCCCGTGCCGGTCTCGCCTGTAATAAGGGTGGTTAAATCAGTAGGCGCCACCTGCACCAAGCGCTGAATCGTCGTCATCATCACCGGAGATGATGCCACGATACCATAGCGCAATTGCAGCAGATGGAGAATATTTTGGTCTTCGTTGGAGGTCATAGATACGTATTCTAAGTGCTTATTTTCCTTCGGCTTTCATTTTTTTCCATTCAGTCCAGCCGCCGAAATAGATAAAGAGGCGATTGAATCCAAAGGTAGCAAGATTCTCGCATACTTCGTGGCTTAGCGAACATTCCGGTCCGCCGCTGCAATAGACGACAATTCTCTTATCCCGAGGCAGACCAATCACTTCCGGTATATGCTTCTGGAAGTCATCGGCAAAGATATGTATCGCGCCCGGTATATGTCCTTCCGCCCATTCTTCATCATTCCGCGAGTCGATAAAGAGCACGTCTTTGTCCTGCAAGAGGCGTAGTACCTGCTGATACGTCACTGCGGCCGGCTTGACATGTCCGGATGCGTTGGGATCTTTGGCGGTTGGCGTACTTTGCGTGCCTGCGGGCGTCTTGGGAGCTTGAGTAGCGGCCGGTGTGGTTGTCGTCGGCGTGGTGGTTGTGGGCTTTGCGGACTTCACGGTATCTTTCGGCATTTGCTGCGCTGCCTGAGGTTCGCCGGTCGCCTGCGGCTGCGTGCCGCCTGTCGGTGGTGCGGTAGGTGACGAAGTCGAAGATGACGGAGCAAAGAGGAGAGAGTCGTCTGCCTGAACTAATTGCGGCTCTTCTTCGCGGACGAGGGCAAGCTTCTTGGGAGAAGCGAATTGATTATAGGCAAGACCGAGAAGCGAGGCGACACCGACAATGACGATGATTTCACGAAGTAACGTATTATTTTTCATAAACTTACACACTTAAAATAGTTCAAAAACCTTTTAATTGCTGGAAGAACTGATATGCCTGATTAACTTCGACGATGATTTGCTTGGACTGTGCCTGTTCATCAAGCGGCGCATTGGCTACGCGGTCGGGATGATACTTGAGCACTTTCTTCTTGTATGCTGTTTTGATTTCACTCACACTTGCATCTGTCCGAATACCAAGGACGGTCGCCGCTTTGATGAGTGTCATTGCGCCCGGAGAAGTGCGTTGTCTCTGCTGCGAATTCTGTTGCGATTGTTTCTGCTGATGAGCATTTTGCTGTGATTGTTTCTGCTGATGAGCATTTTGCTGTGATTGTTTCTGCTGATGAGTATTCTGCTGCGCCTGCTGTTTTTCGTGTGTCTGCCGTTGCTCTGAGGTTGTGTGCTCTTTGTTTGTCGGATTATCCAATTCCTCGATAATCCGTTTGAGTTCATCATCATCTGACCGTAGAATGCGCTCTGCCGCGGACGTATCTGAGGTATCATTCAGATAGGTCTTTGCCAGGCGAGAGAGTCGATTCCAGATCTGTCCCATAATTCAAGCTAAAATACCAAAATGCGCGTTGTGTTTGTCGTACAGCATCCAGCACGACGGTTAACATTAAGAGCCAAGTGTGGCATGATAAACAAAGTACAAAAAAGCCCGACCTGAATAAGGGCGGGCTTTATGCGTTGGTACAGAAGGTGGGAGTCGAACCCACACGGGTGTTGAGCCCACTGGATTTTGAGTCCAGCGCGTCTGCCGGTTCCGCCACTTCTGCTTTTTCTGCGGCGCGAATATACAACCATTTTTCGACCGAGCCAAAGAGATTATTTTATACTCTTATTTCTTCTTTGCAGCAGCGGCTGCCGGCTTGCGAATTTTCTTGACTTCTGCGGCTGATACAAGACCGCCGTTGTTTCCCCATGTATTGAGAACATAAGTAATTACGGCTGCAGCATCATCATTGGTATAGTTCGCCGGAAGCGGCACCATCACATTGTTGAATTTCTTTCCGTTCACGACGACTTCGCCTTTGAGACCGTTAACGACATTATCGATAATAGTAGCTTTTGGCTTGGACTTGATATAGTCTGAGCCAGCGAGTGGCGGATAGACATTCGGCAGACCTGCGCCGGTTGGCTGATGGCATGTCTGGCAATATGCTTTATAGACTTCCGCGCCGCGCTTCATGAGTGCTGCTTTGTCTTGTCCGCTTGCCGATGTTGACACGATGGCAACAAGGGCTATGATTGCTGCAGTACATTGTACCGCAAATTTGGAAATGTTCATAGAATTCTCCTGAAAGGTTAAAAAAAATACCCGAACAGCGTTGGAGTGCTGTTTCGGTAAAAGATCATTGTAGTATCATTCATAATATGCCACCGCGCCGAAGCTGACGGCTGACTGACGTTCACGTTCATTCCACTGCCGGTAGTCGAGGAATTTTCCGGATTGCGGGCGCATGGTCTCAAGCATCATGTAATTCGGAGATAACCCGCATATTTTCCATGTATCTTGCACCGCTGCTATCTGCGAATAAAATCCATTGTGATTGCATGCCTGCAAATGTTCCAAAAGCATCGCATCCTCTCCGGCAAGCGTCTCAAGCATAGGTTCGGCATCAAAAGTATCCCCAAATTTCCTGCCAATATGCGCCAAATCACCGCTTGAAATATACACTGCTTTGCGTCCCGATTGCTCAACGACCGAACGTACTGCGTGGGCGAATTGAGCGACTTTTTCATTTTCCGACGGCAAAATCCCTGCCGACATGAAGGGTTCGAAGGACGTAACGAGAAGCGGCAGAATTGTGAAATTTCTCTCCGGAAAGCAATGCTGAAGAAAAATTAACTCTAATTCAATCGAATGTTCAGCACGGTGGGCAATATCGTCTGTCGTCACCTCAAACGGTAGCTTTTCACGAATCGCAGCCAGCAATTCCCGATCCGTGCGCACCGTGCCAAGCGGCGTTTCGAAGTCTTTGTCCGTCGGGATAATGAGGTCGTAATTGGCATAATGTGACGTTGCGAATATCACAAACAAGTCAGCATCCGAACGGCTAATTGCTTGATAGGCAGCGGAATAGACCTCACCGCCAAGGCGCACATCAATATGCGGCGCGATGATTCCCTTGGCAGGTATCTCCTGCGGCGCTGAGAGAGTCATGATGGAAGTCAGGAATTCCGTAAGCTCTTTCGGAGCATTCGGATAGGCATTGCCGGCACAAATTGCAGGACGCACCGTCGCCGAACGGAAGTCGTCGATGACTTGTTTTGTCTGCCGGTAGGTCGCACTCTCAAGCAGGCACATCGCATCGAGATCGGAGATGAATACTTCAAGCGATGCTGCATTAATCGGGGTCGCTGCACTTGTATTAAAAATTGACGTGATGTCTGTAATCGTGCGCGTGCCGTCCAAGAGCTCAAGTATCGGCACGACGAACATCGGGAGATTCACCGCCTGTCCATATCCTTTCGAACATTGAAGATACAGCATTTCCTCGCCGCTTTGGGCAGTAAAGGTAAATATCTCAAGATCACGCCGGAGTGCAGGCGCAGGCAAATGATGGGCAAATCTCATGCAATATCCGCAAGATTAGTAATGCGTTGCTCGGCTTTATCGATAAATTCACGACACGACTTTGTAATCGCGATGCCCTCTTCGTAGAGGGAAAGCATATCCTCCATTGCCGCGTCGCCTTTGTCGAGCAGAGCGACAATTTCCTCTAACCGACCGAGCTGCTGTTCGAATGTCTGTGTTGATTTTTTTGCCATAATACTTCCTTATTAAAAAATGTTCTGATGGTTTGGACGGCAATGGGTGTCCGCAGGCGAACGTTTGGAATATGCAGAACCGAACCCAAAATCCTCACCATTTCCATGTAAACTGCATGGTCGGTGTGCCGTCGGAAAGCGAGGAGAATCCTATACTTGGCACCGATGCGCTGCTTGCCGACTCTGCGCTGCCAGGAGCGTCGTACCGGTGCGCTACGAGCATACCGAAGCTGTAGCCGAGAGCGAGTCCGAGCGGGAAGTCGCTCACCCAATGAAGACTCGTCGTCGTCAGTCCGACTCCGACTAATGCAACTGCCGGATATCCAATATATTTAATCCATTTTTGCTTTGGATAATTTTCCGAAATGACAATCATCGTCGCCATTGCCGTCGCGATGTGCCCCGAGGGGAACGCATCAAAGTGAGGGACACGCTTGTGATATTCGATTAGATTGGGGAATAATGTCCAGTTTCCCGTGCGGGTGGTAGCTGTGAACGGACTTTCCCGACCGGTCAGATGCTTGAGAATCTGCACGACAGTGCCGCAGGCAAGGATTACTTCCGTTACCTGACTCGCAGTGCGCAGTGCGAGCTTGTCGCTGAAGATTGCGCCGTAGAGTCCGAAGCCAACTGCCAATCCAAATTGGAACTTACCATCGCCTACATCGACAAATCGATCGCTGACATCGCGTACGAATTTGGACTTCGCATAGATTTTTCTTGCCGGCTGCCAGAGTTCGTAATCCGACACCACCATCGCTGCCGTCATCACCCCGAGAGCAGTAATGAGCGGAATATTATCCGTTGTAAAGGTTTGCTTAGACCAATTATACCAGTCTGTCGGAAGATTGGTAAACATATCAAACACGCCGAGTGAGTCGCCTTGGGGAACGCTTTTTTTCTCTTCAGTAGGTGGTGCGGACTCATTTTCAGGAGCATTCTCTGCCGGTAGTTCTTGTGCTGACTGCTGCTCTGTCACCGGCTGTAATTCCGCATCAGTAGAGGTGAGTATGCAATGTGCTGTAGTGTCTGCGAGGTGTGAAGCTGCGAGAGAGTCTGCGGGCTCCGGCGAGGTCTGTGCCGATGCGGCAAATGCATGTACTGCAAGAGCACTGATACAAAGAAATTGTACTACTAATCTGATACCTCTATCCGTAATCGTAAATGTCATACCAATCTGAATCCTTGTTACATTAAATATCCAAACACCGCATCCAAAATTAAAATCGCCGCTGCCGACAGCGTAAATGCCCGCACGGTACTATTACCCACTCCCTCAGCGCCTCCCTCAGTCGCAAAGCCCACATGGCAGCCGATGAGCGAGGTCACACCGCCAAAAACAAAGGACTTGGTGAGGCAGGTGATGATTTCCTGCATTTGGAAGAACCGCTGAACGGAGTCAAAGAACGTCTGTGCGGAAAAGTCAAATTTGAGGGACGTCAGAAAAAACGCGCCCATTAGCGCCACTGAATTTGAAAATACAGCCAGCACAGGCATCATTGTAAGTGCTGCAAGTACTCGTGGCATAGCGAGATAGCGATTACGGTCGATCGCCATCATTTCGAGGGCGTCGATTTGCTCCGACACTTTCATCGTGCCGATTTGTGCGGCAATTGCTCCACCGACACGTCCTGCAATCACGAGTGCCGTGAGCACCGGCGTGAGCTCGGTGAAGACCACGGTAGCGATCGAACCTCCGATAAACGGACGAGCAATACTGACAAGATTAAATTTCGCAAAGAGATTCGTGGCCTGCAATGCAGCAATCGCGCCGGTGAAAGCACCGATAAGCACCACGAGGGGAAGAGAGTCCGAGCCGACGATCGACATCTGCTCAAGCACGAGCCGACGATCCTTGAAGATACGCGGCAGATAGCGTACCACACTCCCCAAAAGCAGGATCAAACGACCAAACTCGGAGAAGAAGTTGATGACACTGCGTCCAATGCGGGCAATAAAATTGAGCATAACAGATGGAAAGTGGCTACATGCGGCTAATTTTTAGTGCAAATTTACGACATTACCGACGGAAGGCAATAAAGAGGGGAATTTTATGGTACTCTCAGCTACATTCCAAGCGTCGCCTGCGGACACCCATTGCCGTCCAAGCCGAAGAAAACGCTCTGACAAGTGCTAATTGACAGGGCGTTTCTTATCCACTTCGCTACATCTTGCTTCATAATCACAAACTTCGCCGTGGAATTCAGTTCCCGTCCGTTCGGTTGCCGCAACCGAATGTAAACACATACCGATTCTACCGTTTTGGCATCACCCCCCGTAGAGACGTTGCATGCAACGTCTCTACATGTGCATCATCATTTTCATCGTGGAATCGTTTGGTATTGCCTCTAATGACGTACGTACCAACAGACCGGACGGGAACTGAGAATTATCAATCATGTTCCGGTGGGTGATCTTTGCTTTCTAAGTGTGTGGTCACGTCGGCGGTGACGGGCATTTGTGCGGCTACGTCGAGTTCGAGTGAGGTCGCCAGAGCGTGTGCACGTTCGATCGGAGTGCCGGTAGGGAAGAGGAGATGAAGATCGACATATACTTTCTGACCGGACTCACGGAGGCGCAGGCGATGGAAGGCGAGGGAGTGTTCAGTGCAGAATCTTTCTATAGTCAGGCGGGCTTTCTGTTCGAGCTCGGGATTGGTTTTGTCCATGAGTCCATCGACTGAACTCCTCATGAGTTTGAACCCTTCAAAGATAATATTCCCCCCGAAAATGAGAGCGGCGAGTGGATCGACCCAGGTCATGCCGGTAGCTTGGGCAATGAGGAGACCGAGAATTGCGCCGATGCTTGTCCATGCATCGGTGAGAATATGTTTGCCATTGGCGACGACGATAATGGAGTGCGATTTTTTGCCGGTGCGTACTAAGTACCAGCCGAGCAAAGCGTTTATTCCGCCGGCGAGCGCGGTGAGCGACATACCGAGCGTCACCTGTTCTAATTGCACGCCGACGATGAGCTTTTCGACTCCGGTATAAATAATAACAATTGCTGCCAGGATGATGAGTCCGCCTTCGAGTCCGGCGGAGAAATAGCTGATCTTGTCATGACCGAAGTGGTGGTCTTTGTCCGGTGGACGGAAGGTAATGCGTAAGCTGTAGGAAGCAAAGGCAACGGCGGCGATGTGGACGATGGTTTCCATGGCGTCGGAGAAGATAGCGACCGAACCCGTGAGCCAGTAGGCGTACCATTTGAGTCCGAGCATGAGGATGCCGATGCCGAGTGAGATGTTCATGGCCGTGGTCTCGGCGCGATGAGATGTCGTCATAGTATCTCCTTATAAAAAAAGACCTGACAGAGGATTCCATCAGGTCTTTTGATTGTTACATTGCGCGTTGATTAATTCGTTTTGACGGACGTATCAATCGCAGCGGCAGGATTTGCTTTTTGTCGTAATTCAGCAGCTTTGGACTGCAGCATTGGCATCAAGCCCATGTAGTCTTTATTGCCGGATGCCTGATATTTCTGGATAATTTTATCCGTCAGGTCGGCAGCTTCGCTGAATTTGCCTTGCTCTTCGAGGGAGCTGATTTCCATTTGATCCAATTGAGCGGTAATGCGGACTTCGTCGCCGTTGTTGGCAGGATTTTGCTCCATTTTCTTTTTGGCAGAATTCATATCGCCAAGGATTTGATAGGCGCGAGCCGATGCTTCATAGATATTAAGCGAGCGTGTATAGCGTTCAATTTCCTGAAGTGATGGATTATCAATTAATTCCTGCGTAGAAGCGACCACCATCTTCGCGTATTTCTTCGCTTGTTCGGTTGCGCCGGCACGCTTGTACATATCGGCGATCTGATATTCGAGGGCGAAGGACATCGGGAATTGAACAGGAGAAATATATTTATTCATTGCGTCCAGGACTTCAATGGTCTTTTTATTATTTTTCACATCAGCGAGGAAATGGATCGCATAGCGCAGATAGACCATACGATAGCTGTCCATGAATCTGCGATGTACTTCATCATAATAGACATTCATATTGTCGAGATTACGATATTTGAACCCATAATGCGCTTCGTTATACACTTGATCATCAGGAAGAGCATTCAGCAGGCAGGCATCCATGACTTTTTCGTCGAAGACATCGGCCTGTGTACCGATTGGTCGCTGAGGAGCAGGGCATACGCGGAGGGCGAGACCTTCCCAACGGAGATAATCATCAAGTCCGCAGTAATTTTCATTACCGCCGGCTGAGAAATAGACCGGACGCTCGAATTTGGTCTGCTGCACGATATCTTTAACTAATTTATGCTGATTACCGATGAAATACACCGTTTTGCCGTCGCGGTCTTTCTGACCTTCACCCGAGCCGACGAAGAGGAAAGACATAGTATTCGAACGGAGATACATAGGGTCATTGGTGTATTTCTGCATGATTTCCGGACGAACGGGGATGGTTACTTGCTGACCTTCGCCATATTCCGGTGAGAGGGCATTGGGATTGCTTTCATCTGCCCGCAGAGATTCATCACTGAAGCTGAGCGGAAGCTTTTTGGCACCCCATGGTTCGCGGTTCTTGAGTTGATCGATATACCACCCTGTTTGCCCCAAGCTCAGATTCACCACCCGCACATCCCGGCGGATACCGGCTACGTCCTGCATATACCAGAGCGGGAAGGTATCATTATCGCCGTACGTGAAGACAATAGCGTCTTTTTCTAAGCTTTGAAGTACATTATAGGAATAATCAAACGGGATAAAATTACCGGCGCGGCTGTGAATTTTCCAGCCACCATTGGCCATATTCAGCGGTACGACGACGAGCGCGAGTGCGACGACTCCACCGGCAAGGGCTGTCGAAGCAGACTTTTCTTTGCGGATAAGATCGATAATTCCATAGACACCCATACCAATCCACAGACACCATACAAAGAACGAGCCGACATAGAAGTAGTCACGTTCACGCGGCTGAGGACTTTGCTGATTCTGCGCATAAGCAGCGAGCACACCCATCATCAGGAAGAGTGTCATATAGACAAACGCCATTTTGGGGTCTTTTTTGAAGTGGAACCACAGACCAATTAACCCAAAAATAAACGGAAGCGCGAAGAAGCGGATCGGGAATTGATCTTTATAGCCCGAGAGATAGTTGTAGGCGAGGTAGTCTTCTTTGTCTTTTTTACTGATATGAAAAAACGCTGTATGCGCATCCTGAATATCACCTTCACGCCCAATAAAATTCCAACCGAAATAGCGTAAGTACATGTGCTTGATCTGATATTCCCAGAGGAAACTCATCTCACCGCTCATGTTGGTCTTCATGGCTGAATAGTCGGGCACCTGGAATTGTGTACCGTCGGAACGCTTGACGACTTTGTACGGAGGGCGTGTCCACTTTCCATAGCGCGCATGATGCTGTTCGTATGGGTTACCGGTCTGATACCGACGCGGCCATCCGGGAGCATCACCGTATTGCTCACGGCTGAGGTACGAAGTGAGGGAGGCGAACGTGTCGGGCTTGTTTTCATTCATCGGAGGATTCGCATTCGAACGCAAGAGAATATGCGTGTAACTGCTATAGCCGATAATTACTAATAAAAATGCCGAGCAGGCGAGCTTGAGAACCGGAGCGCCGATTTTGCGGCCATACCATACGCCCACGACCGAACCTATAAGTATCGCAAGAGCAATGATTTGAATGAATACTTCGTTGTTGAATACATATTCGCGTGCTTCCGTGCGGAATAAATTACCGCCGAGCATAGCCGGCATAATTTTGACGACACCGGGATAGACAATTCCAAAAATCAAAACACCAATCACACCTGTCAGGAGGAAGGATTTAAGGGTGAATTCATAGCGGCGGAAATACACGACCAGCACGATGGAGAAGAGAGCCAGGATACTAAACAAGTGAACGCCGGTTGAAAGTCCAATTAAATAAGCAATTAACAGCAAATAGCGCTCGTGGCCTTTGTTGTCTGCCTCCTCATGCCAACGCATCATCAGCCAGACAATGAGGGCTACAAATAATGTCGAAGCGGCATAGACTTCCGACTCGACGGCATTGAACCAAAACGTATCGCTGAATGTACACGCGGCGGCGGCTATAAATGCCGAGCCATAGACCGAGAGCGCATCGCCGAAGGTTTCAATCTTGTCTTTCCGTAAATTGCGGATGACCTGCACTGTCACCAGGTACAACAAGAGTATCGTAACCGCACTGGCAAAGACGGAAACAAGATTTACTCTCCATCCCGGATCGCCAAATGGCAGTAAATGAAAGAGCTTACCAACCATAATAAAAAGCGGTGCACCGGGAGGGTGACCTACTTGCTGCTCGGCGGCGGCGGCGGTAAATTCACCGCAATCCCAAAAAGGAACAGTCTGCTGTACCGTCATCAGATACGTTACAAGCGCGATAGCAAATGCTAAAAAGCCAAATGCTCTATGCAAAGATTTTGTGTTCATTGCCTTCCAATTATCGTAGAAAAAAATTAGTAAAATTGTGTTTGAATTTCAAATTTACGACAAAATCGCTTTCTATTTGCTATCGAATTACTATCGTAACGATTTCGTAGGTTTGTTTAACAGATTTTTGCGTTCTTTAAGGTAATCGTTTTAGGGTAATCGTTTGGGTGTCTGAGGATTCTGTATCATGTTGAGTTTTGTCTGCGCAATTGCCGTAATACGTTCGGCAGATTGAAGTCGCATAATTTCATTCTGCAGCGATTGATTGACATACATGAGCGAGTCGCGGGACTTTTCATGCTCCTGCATTTCTCGGAGTAAGGTGTTGACACGGACGACATTACTCACGTACAGTACGACGAGAGCCGAACTGATAATCAGCAGACCGAAGATACTCCACCTATTGAGCAGCTTGCGTTCTTTGATAATTGCAGGCGATTCTTTGGGAGCTTGAGGGTCATCGGGAAAGGTAAAGTCGGCCATTGTGAGGTTCTCTTCAAGATCAAATAATACAAGACGTTAGTAGCTTTCATCGGCATTCGGGAAATTCCTCAGGCGGATATCGTCGCCATAGCGGGTGACGGCGGTATGAATCCGTTCGTAGAGGTTCTCATACTGCCGCACAAAGCGTGGATTAAAGTCCACCGTCAACCCAAGCATATCGGTATAGACCAAGATCTGACCATCGCATTCTGCGCCTGCGCCGATACCAATCGTGGGAATATTCACCGATGCGGTGACTTTTGCGGCAAGGTCAGCCGGAATTTTTTCGAGAACTATTGCAAATGCGCCTGCCTCCTCGAGAATCTTCGCATCGCGGAGTATGCGGTCAGCTTCGGCATCGTCGGTGCCGCGTACTCTATAGCTCCCGAATTGATGAATACTCTGCGGCGTAAGCCCGAGATGTGCCATCACCGGAATTCCCGCCTCGGTCATCCGGCTCACGGCATCGGCTACACGCTCACCGCCCTCGACCTTCACAGCACTCGCCCCTGCTTCTTTCAGCAAGCGCCCCGCATTCCGAAATGCTTCCTCGGGCGATACCTGATAGCTCATAAACGGCATGTCGGCGATCACCATCGCCCGCTTGACGCCACGGTTGACCGCACGTGTATGATAAATAATATCTTCGAGAGTCACCGGAATGGTAGTCTCATGACCCTGCACGACATTCCCAAGCGAATCGCCGACCAAGATTACATCGACTCCCGCCTCATCCAAAACACGTCCGATAAGCGCGTCATACGCCGTGAGGCAGACAATTTTTGTTCCCTTCTTTTTCATTTCAATCAGTCGTCGGGTGGTCACACGGCGGAGCGGTGCAGAATGAGTATGCCGGTCATTTTCAGCATCAGGACGTTCTTCGGGATGTGGATTCATAAGGCGTTTTGAAAGTAGAAGTAGCAGTGTTATGTATAGGCGTCCGGCGCATACAATGGATGCAACGAACACACAGCAAGCGCAAATATATGAATTGAACGGCCGTTGGCGATGAAATTTTATTGATATAAATCAAATTCGTTGCATCTCT
>Ga0075156_10001341_pt1 | contig 13425 bp, 11 predicted proteins | sample JI81AbrownDNA_FD_70966 | JGI IMG/M metagenome (GOLD analysis project Ga0075156, IMG submission 70966) | Wastewater effluent complex algal communities from Wisconsin, to seasonally profile nutrient transformation and Carbon sequestration -... | ecosystem: Engineered > WWTP > Effluent > Algae...
ATCAAGGTAAAACCGCAAATATGCTTTTAACGTACAAACTTGTATGACAGATTCGAGTTCTTTCACCAAATTTGCTTTTTTTGAGAATCGAGGCATTTTGGGGTAGTCAAATATACTATGACCAGATTGGCCTATCCAGAAGTTTTTACAGCTCGCAGAATTTTGAGAATTTTTTTAAGAACTGCGTTTTGAGATAAATTGACACCCCCTATTATGTAATAAAAAACTGAATTATAATAATACTGTAAATTGTAGTGCAATGATCCATAAAACTAACAAATAATATTAATAATGCATTAGGGGTTGTCCAAGTACTCTCTAACGTCGATTTTTTTTACAATTTTTTTTTGGGAAAACTTCTGGCATAGCCAATCCAATCCAAGCAACTTTGACTATCCCAAAACGCTTAAAATCACAAAAAGGTATCTCTTTTATTTGCATCCAAATGAACCTGTTGCATTCAAAAGAACCCCTCCAAAATACCTAGACTTTCTAAAAGGGCAACATTGATAAGAGAATATGAATCACTAGCAGAACATCAGGTTATAAAGGCTTAAGTCCACTCTTGCTTCAACGATGAGGATAGCTCTGATGATGACATTGATTATTGCATATTAACAGAGTTAGCTGTGTTGAAGGCATCACAGTATTGTTTATGAACAGGCAATGGGATATCAATTGGGAACATATGTTGCAAGATGGTATGTACATGACAGATGATGTGTTTCTGTCCAACTTTTGTATGGACTGATCATGTGTCATGCAATTGAACAGTCTGGTTGAAGATGATGATGCCTTCAGGAGTGTTTATGGAAAGGTAGGCAGGCAATCATCAATGCTTCATATCATGGTGTTGTTAAAGTTCTTAGGCAGCTACGGGAATGCAGAAGCATTACAGAAGCTTGGCCACATGATTGGTATTTCAAAAGGTTCGGTAAATGACTATGTAATACAGGCTTGTAATGCTATTTTTAAGCATCATGATCAAGTTATCAAGTGGCAAGACAAAGAAGTGTATCAAAACATCAGTGAAAGAATCAGAAAGTTGCATGGTTCCATTAATTGCTTTGGTTTGATCGATGGTACATTTTTTTCCTTTGGCTTTTACACCCATGGTGAATGGAGAGGATTATTATACAAGGAAAGCTGATTACACTATTAAAGGGTTGGTCGATGACATTGTGGAGTTAGAGCAAGAAGATGAACTCAACCAGTCCATTGAGAATAGCACTTCAGATACAAGACGCAACCAAGTCTTTGCCTACATGTTAGAAGGGCATTGAACAGGATAAACTAATGCTTTTTTGCATGCAATAAATTTGAATTAAACCATAATTATCAGATTAGTCATTCACTAAAGGTAATGCACTATCAATGTCATCTTGTGATACCCCTTCCTTAAGCAGCTTTGCCCTCTGCCATAATAAATCTACTTTTAACTGCAATCTCTCCTTCTCAATGTTTAGGTGCTCACGAGCTGCTTCTGTGCTGAGCTTTTCTGTTTTGATTGTCGATTCTTGCTCAATTAATTTGAGCTTCCTCTCTTCTATTCCAAATTGCATGATTTGGTACTGCTTGTTGTCAATCATCTGCTCTCTTTAACTGTAACAGCTCAGTCAAGTCAGATAATAGGCTGCTAGGCAATGTCCATAGCTTCTTCTTCAGGGTGGGTAAGTCCCCTATTTGCGTAAGCCTAAGAGTGTCCACTTCGATAGGCTTCTTGTCATCTACTTCATCTGCCCTACTATCATCGCCATCCACAATCTCCGATGGACTAATTGACAATATGGTTGCAAGTGGTGTGCTACTAGCTCTGTAATGCATGACATCTTCAAGCACATAATAGTAGGGACATCTGTGCTTAACTGTGAGAAAAAATTATCTTTGAAGATAACCAAAAACCTATTATCTTAGAAGTTATTATTATTATAGCTCTTTTTTTTGTTTTGTCCAATCAGATTTCATTGAGAAAAATAACCTAATTTTCTCCAAAAAAATTCTTTGAAAAGAATGGACGTTAGATAGAACCTTGACAACCCCTATTAATTAGTTATGTAGTCCTTGAGAATGCCTAATGTAATGTACTTTGCCGCATCCTAGCGACCTGTGTTGCTTGACTTTGTTTGTTGCATCCCGTAAACAACCTTGGAAAACAGAAAAGCTGGACATTATCTTATCATAATCCTCACCCACTCCATTTTCAAACTTCCTGCAGATAAGCGGATCCTCCAAGCAAGAATTTTTTATAATGATCATCCAATCCAGCAAAACTCACCAGTTCGTCATTACTGCTTTGCGAGACTTCGGTTTTGTCATCGCTGCTTCCTATGTTAGCAATTTGAACATCTTAACCATAAACTAAATCACGTACATTTATTCAAGACTTGTCTTAATTGTCACTATTGAGAAACTCATTCATTTCATACTCGGTAATATTAAAGAGTGATAAATCTTGAAGAATTTTGTCAAACATGGTATCAAGCTCTTCGGCATCTTCTTCTTCATCTTGTTCTGATATTTCGATTTTTCTGCTTGCTTTTTTTCAAGCATTATATTCTTTGATAATTTCATACAAAGATTCTAGTTGAGTGAGAAATTTAGGGTCATTCTTATTAACTTCAACACCTTCACCATGAAGCAAAATTTCCTGAAAACCATAACATGTTCTGAAGTTTCGCAACCACTGCCATGAACCTTTGAAATCATCATCTGATATTTCAAGAGAAGCAGCAATCATCTTGTCTTTAGCAATGGCATATGAAGGCTGCACAGTTAAATTTGCCCATCGCATTGTGTCAATCCAAGTATAAACTGGTTGCTCGTTTTGTGGAAAATGCCCCTTTGATTGGCGAAATGTTGATGCTCTTGCTTCAGCGGTCATCAACAAAGAACGTTGTCCAAATTCATCTTTTTTATTCCAAATATACCTAATGGATCCTTCACTAATAAAATATTCCTGAGCAATAGAGTGCTTGGAAGAAGGATTTGGTTTGCTTAACTTATGGATGATCTCAATTTGCTCTTGCTCATTGAGATGATTTTCTGAACTTTTCGCATTGCTGCCGGACATATTTACAATATTCTGAGATGACTTTGTTACTTGACATGTTTATTAGTTTTTTTCACCTAATTACGCACTACTGGTTAAGTATGCACGAGAATCTCTGGCTCAAAGTGGGTGATTAAACGGGAGGTTACTTTAGTGCTCTTCAATATAATGTTCTCAGACATTAATTATTCCTCTATCCTCTATGCGCAAAAGCTATGTAGCCGTTACTTGAGTGTTGCTTATTAACGATTGATTTAGGATGTAAGGAAATGACGAAAAATAAGAATAAATGACAAGATAAACAAATTTGAACATATAAATGATTCAGTTGAGCGAATTCAGTAGCGTAAATATGCGCATAGAAAGAGCTTCTGAAAAAAAAACAAATAGACGGATAGATCGCAAGGACATTACAGCTTTATATGATACATAATAGAGGATAATAAAAGAAGTTCACGCTACTAGTGACACGTAATTTCGACCAGCTAATACACTCTAAAGTAACAATGAAGTAAACGCCTCACAAAATCAAATTGTTAAGATGTAAAAACAAAGACATTAATGATAAGAGTTTGATGAGATAATTTAGTATTATCATCAGTGGTACAAATAGACTGCCTCATTAAGAATTGAATACAATAAAGCGATAATCAAGAATATGTCGGGGCGGGAATAGCGTTGGAAAGATGCATTTACGAAAAATTTATTAATAGCCTAGATTAGGTCAATCTAGGCTTACATGGAATACAGGCAGAAGCATCTAGCTTCATATTATGCTTACAGTGAAGAATTAAATACTGGAACAAACAAGGTTCTCATGAGAATTAATGGCATAAATTGGGGATAGCAGATCGGAAAGCAATATACTTCGGAAAGTAGACATAATGCACAAGTTGCACAGGTTAAAGGACTTGATTTGACCTTTCGGAAGATTTCCAAAATATTTTAGTGTATCGAAGTTATTCAAAAACGTTAAGATAACAGGAGACTTGAGGCGAAAACTTATTTATATTGTGCTAGATGACAGCAAAAAATTTAAGGCATAAGAACATAGAATTGAAGATGAAGTTGAAAAAACTAACTTGAAGAGCAATATAGTGGAAACATAGCAACGTGTACGTTCAGGGCAGAAATTATGCAATGTGGTATAAGCAATTAGAGCTCCAATAAGAAAACAGATAAACGTGAAACTCATAGGATAATTTGATGAGAAGTTCTAAGAATATACTCACTGTATGGCAGAGAAATCTTGAGCAAAATGCTTGCTTCAATGTACCACTATCGAGTAAGGCTTACGTGGACATCAGTTGCGTAAAATCAGAAAATAGAAGAGGCACTAGTCTCTGGTTAGAAGTTGAGCCAAATTTACAAGACAGCACGAAATATGGTCATTCTGATTGGTAGCGGCATAAGAATCTGAGGGTTCCGGACCGCATCACTTGCGCTGGCCATTTAGATTGGTGGCGGCATCAGAATCCTAAGGTTCTGGAGCGCATGACTTGCTAAAATAAATGTTTAGCGTATTCAAAACAAATATTATCCACCTTGACATGCTACAGTTGAGTATTGAAAATAAAAGGTAGACTTGTATAGCAGTCCTTGCATAAAAAAAGAAGCACTTTGAACATTACATGCGCACTCTCGAGACATTTTTGGAGCTCCAAAATCCTCCTCACCGTTAAATTTATTAATCTACTGGATTTTTGCATACAATTCGTTTAAACTGTAGCCGTCTTTTGTACATTCTAAATCTGCGTCAATCCAAAATGTCTGAAAAATAATTTTATGTAGCAAACTTTCAACACCACCCTATATTCTATTCAGTTGTAAATACATCAATCAGACTATACTTGTTCATCAGTTCTTCACCTTTCTTTGTGTAGCTGACCCATTATATTGGTTTTAATACATACTTTAACTCTTCTTCATCCCTTGCCTTTTACTTCAGTAGCAATGGCTAGATCTAAACTTTTAGTCTCGGTTGTTTACTTGCTCCGCAAGAAGATTTAATCAATATCTGTTGCACCGCCATGATCGTGCGCTATTTTTGAGATGGGATTTACAAAATAAGATTTTAGGCTTATCTAAACCCATATATTCCATTGAATTAAACCCCGAACTATTCTAATTTTTATCACCCTGTTATCTTTCATCGATTCAAACGTCAAACTTGATACTTGGCACTAAATTTTTCTGTCGCCCATACGTGACTACATGTTCCTTTCAAAGCCTTTGATCATAAAAGGTAAATAAAATAGAGTATTTACATAATTTCTATCAGGCAAATTAATTTCATATCATGACATTCATTTAGCTTCTGAATTCTGGAGAATCTCTTTTAATGCTCATCAATGTCATAGATCAAATAAGAGTCTTGGACAATAAATTCTAACACAGCTTTCATAAATAAGTAGATATTAAGGATAATTCTTCTAGAGAATTCTTGAAATCACTCTGAACACTAAAAAACTTCCATTAGAGAGTTTACCAATAAAAAAAGGATGAGCTAAGGACCACCCAAAAATAATATCCTCTCCTTATTGTAAGGAACATCATAACGTATAAATTGGGCTGTTGGGTAGTGGTAAATGAAATACTGTTGATTGGATTATAATTTCTTATATAAGTTTCATGTTGTAGACTCATGGAGTTTTCTTTGGAAGGATCATTGCTATCAAGAATAGGATAAGCGGTGCTTGTAAAATCTGTAAGACGAAACTCAGCAAGACTTTTTTGATCATGGCTTAGTTAGCTTTATAAATTAATTTGAGAGAATGCACTTAATTAGAGTGCTGAACTATGCTATGGCCTAACCAAGCATCAGCTTGATGATAGCCTAACATCATATGTTGATGTATTCTTAAACCTTAATGAGACAACTTTTTATATTATTTAATGTATATATCGTGTAAGAGTTTATTGCAAATTTTTCACGTAACTCGGACATTTTTCTTCATTTTCGAATACTATTCTCAAGATGAGAAAGATTTTCTGCAAAGTTTGGACTATCGTCTTACTCGTCAGAATTTCTCGACCTTGATTGATGTCAATCATTTGATAATTATAAACCAACGGGAGCTTGTAAACCAGATTACTAATTCTTCTTTAAGGTTTCTTTTTGAGGTGAAGAGTTTTATGGGATAATAGTAGTTGTATCCACCAATGATGCAAATAGATTGCTTCATTAAGAAACCAATACAATAAAGAGCTCGTCAAGAATAGGTAGGGTGCGGAAATAGCGTTAGGAAGATGCATTTACAAGAAATTTATTAATGAGGTGAGATCATTCCAAGCTTACAAAGAATAGACAGAAGCATCTAACCTCGCATAAAGTATACAGCGAAGAAGTACATCGTACTAATAGTGACAATGTTTTCATGAGAATTAACGGCATCTACATTTGTCACGATCTGTCTATAAAATTGGAGATAGCACAGCAATTTACTTCAGAAAGTACACATAATGCAAAAGTTGCACTGTCTGAAGGAATTCATATGACCTTTTTGTAAATTTGAAGAAATAAATTTTTTAGTGCAGCAGAATTGTTCAAAAAACGTTACAAGATAACAGGAGACATAAAGCGAACATTTATTTTTATTGTTCTTGATGACAGCATAATGATCAATTTTCTGTTGTGTTCGAAACTACCGTAGGCAGTGGTTGATTGATTGGTCAGAATTATAAGTATTTAACACAAAGATAATCCACCTTGACTTGCTACAGTTGAATATTTAAATTAAATGAGCGACTTGGATATCAGTCCTTGCACTCTCGAGACAATTTTGGAGCTCCAAAATTCGTCTACTGGATCGTTGCATACATTGCGTTTAAGCTGTTGCCAAATTTTGTACATTCTTAATCTGCATCAATCCTCAACTTGTCTGGAAAAAAGGGTTACGACTCAAACTTCCAACACCGCCACATATTCTATTCAATCGTGAATAGTGTAAAATCAGATCACGTCTCTTTGTGTAGCTGACCCATAGTAATGATGTTAATAAATTCTTTCATCCTTTTTATCATAATATGCTTTTTACTTCAGTATCAATTGCGAGATCATAACTTTTTAGTTCGATTGTATACTTGATCGCCCAGCAACATTATATGATCAGTATATGTTGCACCGTCATGCGGTGTGTTTTTTTGGACGGGACTCAAAAAATCAGATTATCTGCTTTTGGAAATTCAATAGAATAAAAAAACTTCATTCTTCAAGGACTCGAGAATATCTCACCAATCAGATATTATTTGTTCACCATTTGCGACAGAATTATAATGTTTGTTATACACGAGGGGTTTAATTATTCTTATCCAAATGAAGGCTGTTCACTTCTTCATTAAGTGGACCATTACTCGAGTGGTTTGTCGTTCAAATACTTTATCAGTATTCTTGATAATTTGTACCATGTCTGCATTGCAAAAAGTTGTTGAAGTGGATCGATTGTGCAAACATCCATTTCTAAATTTCAGCTACTTGTATCAAATTAAAAAATGCTCCCTTCCATAGAAAATTGTTAACTGATTATTATATTTTATGTGTTTCTGTTAAAAGTTATGGCAATTGTTAAAATTCTACGAATTGGGTGATCACAGAGGCATAAGAGCTCTAAAGGCATCTCTGTGCAAAAAAGAACAAGGTTGTGTCCGAGCTACTCAAGCGAGTAGGCTTCTATATCACAAGGGATGTTCCAGATGTATACCTGAAGACTATGAAGATGCTAGGCCTGTAAGCTGTGCAAAAGTGCCTAGATGCTGATAAACTGATTCTGTCATAAGAGCATGTCATGCCAGATAACTCTATACTGCATGCGCATGAAATATGGGATCCAAGTGCTGCTGCAGTGGTAAAGAAAAAAGAGATTCTAAAGCATAACCTACAGACACTTTACACAGTTATCATGTCACTATGTGTTGCAATTATGGAAGATAATGCTACATGTCACTGAGAATATGTGGATATTAAGCAACCGACTGTTAATGGTACTAGTTAAACACTACCAAATGTACTAAGCTCGTGTTTGGTGTTTATCTACCAAAACTGACAAAAAAGCCAAAATGCTTGTTCACAGCTGTAACATCACAAGGGTGTTTGATTAAAACAGCTTGGTTCTTGAATTCAGTATCACATAGGGCCATAAATACTGTGAACAAGATTCGAACATTGCCCTGCAGTACTTGCACTGATTTTAGAATGTCATTTGTCTTGCATTCCCATAATTGTTTCTCGTTTTCAGTTATGTGTTTCAGGCATAATAGATAATTCCTGGTCCTACATACCTTCTTTCAACCAGCCACCAGGCACCTTTATTCTCAAAAGTTATCTCTTTCTCACATGCTCTCACTATCCTTTCTTGTCAAAACCACACATAGCTTCTTCGAAAGTATAGTGAAAACTCTTAATAGCTTTCTCTAAGTTGGACGATAATATTTGCATCATATAAATGAATAATAAAGACCTTCCATTCTGCTTGTAAAGATTGTTGTCGTTATATTCCATTCATTTGTTTAGAAGATCATCAGGCATGAAATTATTTAAGTAGGTTACACCTTCTGTCCCAGCGTAGTACCACGCATTACATCGCGCTGCTTGAGTCTCAAACATTAACATAAAGTCAGTAAATATCAGTGATGGCACGGCTGGGTTTTTTGGGTTTGGGTTTTTTGGTTTTTTTAATTTAACCCAAACCAATAAAAGTCCGAGGGTTTGGGTTTTTTTGGGCTCTTGTGACGCAGGTCAGAAAACTCAAAAAAATAGTAAAAAATGTAAAATATTTCCCAGTCTTTTTCAAGCATGAACGATGATATCCTGCACCATCCTGAGCCTGAGCAACCAGATAGTGGGCCCTGCATCAAAGAAACGTGCAGGTTGCCATACATCCAGCTTATGGGAGTTGTTTACAGAAGATGTTGATCCCCAACATCAAACATGCAGTACTTGTTGTAACTGTTACTGGTCTGTTGTCTACCACAAGAAGTCTGAGCAAGTGAAAGATCAACTTATTAAATGTCCCATGTTCACTAAATCTATGATGGAAATGGATGAAGACTCTCGTCCACTCTGGTTCAATGAAACACTATCAGACAAGAAACTGAAGCCCAGACAATCTTCTTCATCAGTACAGTCTTTGTAGCAGGCATCAATGAAACAGTTTTGTCTTCCTCGTCTTAAGTAATCTGAATTGAAGCAGATCGAAGATAGCCTTGCTATTCATTTCTACATCATGGGTACCTCATTCCAACGAGTAGAAGAGAAGCAGCTATTGTTCGCATTCAAGGTCGCCCGACCCAATGTGGAATTGCAAAGTTGATGAAAATGGTTCTCTGATGGAAGTTGATGAATTAGACACTGCAGCACTGGATAGATTTTGCAATATATCATTATTTGTTGACAATCATTCATTTTCAGTAAAAAATTGGGGAGCATTTAAAAAACCCACTAAAATATGGGGTTTTTACTGGTTTTTTTGATAAAACCCAAAAACCCAACCCAGCCCAAAAGAAAATTGGGTTTTTTCCATCCCTGGTAAATATAATATCATCATCATAAACGGCATAGTCATCATGAACTAATTGAACGGGCATTATAACATCATGAATTTTATATTTTTTCAGGACAGACATGAGAATAGAAAATGTGATATTCAGTTCATAAGCACGCCTGTCAATGTTCTCAAGAGCTATAGCCAAATTGAGAAGAACATTATGATTTGAATTATCAGTACTCCAATTTTTTTGTCTGAAATATCCACACAGCAATACGTGTCATAAACGGGCCTCACAGAACCCAGAACAAAGTTAAAGTTTTTGTTCATAGGAACAACAAAATATCATTAACATTTATAACCGTAAGGGTCTTGAAATGATGAACAAGAACTTAATATGCCATGCAGCACGAGCGTCTTGTATTCTTTTTTTATCTTGTGGTAGAATCGGGCCAACCAGTGCATAATATGGTCCTTTAGTAAAAAGTTACCAAAAATTAGATTTATAGTGTCTTGATCTGTGGCAAGCAGAATAAAACTGGCTTAAAACTGAAGAACATACCGTGGAATGCAGGATTAAGATTTTATTCATTCGAGAGCTCACCAAACAAAGTTATAAACTTTCTACTGCTAAGACCATCAAAAAATCTTTTGACTGGGCGTTTGGATATTGGTTTGAGTAATAATCTTGATTGTATTATAATTTCTCATACACTTTTGTATTGTATACGGAGTTTTATTTCTTGAGAGGGACACTTATTTTTATCAAGAATAGAGTAGTGATTGCCGTTGAAGTCTGAAGTCAAAACCTACCAGGTTTCCTTAGATTCTGGTGTGGTTTTCTTTAAAACATACTCAGAGAAAATAAATCCAAATCGATAACTGAAATATGGCCCAGGCCGCACTGTTTGCGGGTAACCAAACAATGTCTGGTGTTGTATTCTAACAGAATAATAACCAATCTTTGTTAATTATTCAATGCATGTATTAGTTGCTCAACATTTGTCACGTTGTGTGAAAAAATTAGATCTTTGTTTTTGGTACTACCTACAACAAAATCCAATTGGAACAATCGGAGGAATTCACCAATAGTAGAGCTTAATCAAGTACTCTTTACATTGATTGATGTCAACGACTTGATAATTATCGACAAACCTGAGCTTCTATACTTAATTTCTACTTCTTCGATAAGGTAACTTTTTAATGTGAACAGTTGATCGAGTAAGTAGAGCGCGCTCTTATTTAGCAAAAAAAGGATGACAATGATGGTGATCTCCAACCATAGTGTAAATAAATTGATTGATTTTATGACTAATGCATATCTTGCGAAAAGATCAAATACAGTAAAGATCTCGTCAAGAATTCGGTGTTAGGGTCAAGAATTCGGTGTTAACGTAAATATGTACATTTCCAAGTAAAGTAATTAATGCAATAAGTAATATTCTGAGTATTGTTAGAAAAGGCATATCAACAGAGGCAAAGAGCTTCATAACAAAGTAATTTTTTAATTCTATAAACTTAAGATGTTCCTGGATGAAACTGTGGTCACGTGCCGCAGTATACATTTATGACACAGTACTTCAAAGTTTTCTTTACTCGATTTGCAGGACATCGACCTTCATTCTGTACTGTACTAAACATTATTGCCTTCAGTATAGTCCAGATAGAGGCATACCCCCAGTGCGTGCAGAGTATTTCAGATGGGTTGAAGCACTCTAAATGAAAATACAAAAAAGCAAGTGCAACTGCTTCACACACTCAATTATGCTACAATGCACTATGCTGTTTTAGTTGTTCGGAATGTGGTATAGTGAAACCGTTTATCATGGATTTATTTTCTTCAAGCATATAATATGTTTTCTTTGCATTTTACTTCTAGAAGCTTATTTATCCCTAGGTAATTATTTGTCTAACATATGTTTGGTACTTCCATACTTTCACCCATAGGTTATGTCTCGACTGTATTCATCATCACTGAGCATCAGTAAATGAGCTTACAACTCAGGAGTGATAATATCCCTTTCACTTATGTACAACTCAACCAGCAGTGCATGAGATATTGTCTGTTTCCTAGTAAGACTCAAAAACATGATCACGGCAGTGGAAAATAGCCTAGAAATTAAATTATGAGATGCGTGCTTCTGGACGAGCTCATAATTTAGAAATTAATTAGAATGTGAATTAATATTAGTTTACGGCTACTAACTTTAGATTTTTTCTACATTATTAACAAGTATACAGAGTGGGATGACTCAACTAAAAAAATCACATCGAATGGGATTAACAGAAATTTTTGTCTCATCGAATGGGATTAGCAGAAATTTATGACACACATTGAAGGAGTATCGGAGAGTTACGCGAGTTAATACGAGTTAATAGGAAATACAAAAAAGCAGCAGAAGCGTACTAGAAATCACTTTCAACCTGATTCGATTTAAGCAACAGCTCTCCTGGGATTGTAGCGACTATCCAATGAGAGGTCAGAGATAGAAGTGGTATTCCTAATATTCATAACCTACCTTCAGTTTCATGAAAAACAGGTGATGCAAGTTTTGCTTTTTTCTTTGTCTTTAAGTCAACACCCCTGGCCGAAAGCCAAGTTTACAAACCAAACACCAAAACCAAACAATTAAGTCTTCTTTATATTGGTTTAGAAACATATTTGTCACTTTGTAGAAAGATATTCAAGCAATATCCTCTCTCAATCGGTCAGCCCATAAATTTACCGAAATTTCGTGTCAATAAAAGCTTGAAGTTTGCCAAAACGTATCTCTGGTATATTAATTAGACCTGTTTCGTTGCGAAAAAAGAGAGCGAGAGAAATGAAACCCAATTTACTAAACTTTATGATTTGTAACTTATACCATAAAATATAAACAGCAGATTTTCAGAGATTTAGATCTGCTTTGAGGAAATTCGTTAATGGTTACAGTACTGGATTTTCGCTATTATATAAGACCAAAAGAGAGTGTCTCTGATCTTTGTCTGTTTTTTTAGCTTGATATGATCTCTATGATACACTACTATATAGTACTTTGAGAAACAAGCATAGTTTCTTATACTCATCGAGGATAGTTTGTTGATTTGCTTTATCATTGGGCAGAGAGCGTTTATGAAGATACTTGAGGATATACCAACAGTGTTAGTTTTCCAGGTCTTTAATTCTTCCCCTGTGCCAGAATTCAATAAAGTCTTTGAACTCAATCATAGAAACTATGTGATAGTAGAAATCTATGGCGATCAATGATCTTAGCCAACTCTGGATTCAATGCTTTCAATCACAGAAAACAAGTATCTGGAATTGTTAGTTAATTGGCATGGATCCAAATCCGTAGGAGCATCTAGTAATAAAATGTGAGCTGTTGAAATTGGGTGCCAAATGAGTTCATTATCTCAATATATGCCCAGAAGTTCCTATTTCCAAGATATCTCTAAGGATGCTGCATTTACATTAAAATTATTTGTGATTTAATGTTAGAGTATCAAGGTTTGTTTAATTGTCATACTCAACTACGTCTGCGTTCTAGCTAGAGATCAGCCCAATTTTCTGAGAGCTCACCATCCAGGAAGGATACACAGTTTCCCATGTTTTATTCTTTTGTATAATCCGCTCATGGAAAGTGATTTTCTTAGAATTTGTGTTGGCAAGTTGATTAGTTGTTCGGCCCTACTCACCATCGTTTGCAATTTATCAAGAACCCAAATAAACCAATTTCCCTTTTTTGGGTTTCGGCCACTGCACCATTTCAGCAAGTGTGTCCTTTCAATGGCATGCCGCTTTACGCCGCTCTTCAGCAACGAACACTCTCACGTATTAGAGGGCCTTGATGTCTATGTGGAATGTTTAATGTACTTTATGCAAGTGTATCAACACAGTAGATTGGCAGATTTCAT
>Ga0075156_10001342_pt1 | contig 13423 bp, 9 predicted proteins | sample JI81AbrownDNA_FD_70966 | JGI IMG/M metagenome (GOLD analysis project Ga0075156, IMG submission 70966) | Wastewater effluent complex algal communities from Wisconsin, to seasonally profile nutrient transformation and Carbon sequestration -... | ecosystem: Engineered > WWTP > Effluent > Algae...
AGGCGCTGATCGATGGAGCCGTCAATTGACGCGCCAGCGTGCCCGGGCGAACCTTGTCCCGTCGGCCGAACCGACGATCCAGGACAACGCAGCCCGGCCAGCAGTTGCTCCACGGCCGTTTGGCCGACCCGGCATGGGTCAAAGGCGTCTCGGTCGAGCATCCAGTTGGCAATCAATCCGTCCACCAGGGCGTGCAGTGCCCGGGCGGCGGGCTTCGCAGCAACGCCGGCGGCCAACTGCCCGGACGCCGCCGCGAGGCGCAGCAAGCCTTCGATGCGCCGCAGGGCCTGCTCGCGAATCCGCAGATGTCGTTCCCGGATGCCGTTGAGCTCGCCGACGTACTCCACCTTCTGGGTGGAGATTGCCAGCACGCGCTGAAGGCGCGGGTCGGTCGCGGTCTGGCGCAGGATGTCGCACAACACGTCGCGCAGTCGGGCCAGCGGATCCGCCGCATCGTCCGGGCTGGCGACCAGCCACTGCTGCTCGAACGGCAGGATGGCCCGATCCATCATCGCGTTGAACAGGTCCACCTTGTCACGGAAATGCCAATACACGGCCCCACGCGTCACGCCGGCGGTTTCGGCGACTTCCTGCAGGGACGCGCCCGCCACGCCGCGTAACTCGAAAACGAGTTCGGCCGCATCGATCAGGTCGTTGCGGGTCTGCAGTGCTTCTTCCTTGGTGCGACGGGCCATGGCGGGTGTGTGCGAGTCCGGAACCGGTCAGGTGCCGACTCTGCTGCAAGCATACATTCTCACATGTATGCGTATACTGCAAAGCGCCGTTCGGCTGGGCAGCTGGGACTTCCCTGGCTGGCGGTAGCGATAGTTTTCGGCGCCGGTTTTCGTGCCCATCTGACAGCGAGGATTTCCAAGTGACGCGAAGCTCTACAGGCGCGGCAGCATGCCAGCGTCCCGGCCACGGCCTTAGATCGATGCCGACCATGATCGCAACAGTCCTGGTGCTGGCGCTGGGAGCGTGTGGTGGGGAGCAGAAGGCGCCCGCGGGGCCCGGCGCCGGCGCACCCCCACCGCCCGAAGTGGGCGTGGTCACCGTGACGACGCAGCCCGTGCCGCTCACGACCGAACTGCCCGGGCGCGTCGAGGCCTCGCGCGTGGCGCAAGTGCGGGCGCGGGTGACGGGCATCGTGCAAAAGCGCCTCTTCCGCGAAGGCAGCGACGTGAAGGCCGGCCAGGTGCTGTTCCAGATCGATGCCGCGCCCTACCAGGCCGCCGTGGACAGCGCCAAGGCCGCGCTGGCCAAGGCGCAGGCCAACACCGTGCAAGCCACCGCCCAGGCCACGCGCTTCAAGCCGCTGCGCGCAGCCAACGCGATCAGCGAGCAGGATTACGTCAACGCCCAGGCCGCGCAGGCGCAGGCCGAGGCCGATGTGGCCGCTGCAGGCGCGGCATTGCGAACGGCTCAGCTCAACCTTGGCTATGCCACGGTCACGGCGCCGATCTCGGGCCGCATCGGGCGCGCGCTGGTCACCGAAGGGGCGCTGGTATCTCAGGTCGAGGCGACCCAGCTCGCGCTCATCCAGCAGATCGATCCTGTGTACGTGAACTCCACGCAGGCTGTGGCCGATGTGGACCGGCTGCGTCAATCCGCCTCGGTCCCCGGCAAGGCCGCTGCCGATTCGGCCCCGGTGCGCATCGTGCTCGACGACGGGACCGAGCTGCCCCAGCGGGGCCGCCTGCTGTTCTCCGACCTGACCGTGGACCCGACCTCGGCCCAGGTCACGCTGCGCACCGAGGTTGCCAACCCGCAGGCGCGCCTCTTGCCCGGCATGTATGTGCGAACGCGCCTCGTGCAGGGCCAGATCACGGGTGCGATGCTGCTGCCGCAACAAGCCGTGACGCGCGGACCCCAGGGCGACACCGTGCTCGTCATCGGCGAAGGCGGCAAGCCCGCACCTCGCCCCGTGAAGATCGGCGGCGCTGCCGGCTCGCAGTGGATCGTGCTCGAAGGCCTGAAGCCTGGCGAGCAGGTCATCGCCGAAGGCTTTCAGAAGATGCGGCCCGGAGCACCGGTCAAGCCGGTGCCGTTCGCCGGCAGTATGGGTGCGTCCGCTCCCGCCTCGGCGGCGTCGGGTGCCGCACCTTCCGTGCCCGCCTCGGCGGCGAGCCGCTGAGGACCACCCACCATGGCCAAGTTCTTCATCGACCGCCCCATCTTCGCGTGGGTGATCGCGCTGTTTGTGCTGGTGGGCGGCGTGGTATCCATCCTGCAGTTGCCGGTGGCGCAGTACCCCACCGTGGCGCCGCCTGCCATTGTCGTCACCGTGGCCTACCCGGGTGCGTCGGCAAAGACGCTCGAAGACAGTGTGCTGACGGTCATCGAGCAGGAGATGAACGGCTCGCCGGGTCTGATCTACATGGAATCGGTCGCCCAGGCCAACGGCAGCGGCACGTTGACGCTGACCTTCCAGCCCGGCACCCGACCCGAACTCGCCCAGGTCGATGTGCAGAACCGCCTGGGCCGCGCCACGCCGCGCCTGCCGCAGGCCGTCACCCAGCAGGGCGTTCGCGTGGACCAGGCGCGATCGAACTTCCTCCTGTTCACCATCCTGTCGTCGGACGACCCCAAGTTCGACCCCATCGCACTGGGCGACTATGCGGCGCGCAACGTGCTGCCCGAGATCCAGCGCCTGCCGGGCGTCGGGCAGGCGCAGCTGTTCGGCACCGAGCGGGCGATGCGCATCTGGCTCGACCCGGCCAAGCTCGTCGGCTTCGGCCTGTCGACCAACGACGTCACAGCCGCGATCCGGGCCCAGAACGCGCAGGTCTCCTCGGGCACCATCGGTGACCTGCCCAACCTGCCCGGCCAGACCATGTTCGCCACCCTGCTGGTCGACGGCCAACTCGCCAGCATCGAGGAGTTCGGCAACATCTCGCTGCGCGCCAATCCCGACGGATCGGCCGTGCTGCTGCGTGACGTGGCGCGCATCGAACTCGGCGCACAGACCTATGCCACCGCAGCGCGCCTGAACGGCAAGCCTTCGGCCGGCATCGGCGTGCAGCTTTCGCCCAGCGGCAACGCGCTGGACACCGCCAAGGCCGTGCGCACGCGCATGGACGAGTTGCAGCGCTACTTCCCGCCTGGCGTGAAGTACAGCATCCCCTATGACACCTCGCGCTTCGTGCAGATCTCGATCTCCAAGGTGGTGGAGACCTTGCTCGAAGCCGTGGCCCTGGTGTTCCTGGTGATGTTCTTGTTCCTGCAGAGCTGGCGTTACACGATCATTCCGACCATCGTGGTACCCGTGGCGTTGCTGGGCACCTTCGGCGTGCTGCTGACGCTGGGCTTTTCCATCAACGTGCTCACGATGTTCGGCATGGTGCTGGTGGTGGGCATCGTCGTCGACGACGCCATCGTGGTGGTCGAGAACGTCGAGCGCATCATGAGCACGGAAGGCCTGTCCCCTCGCGAGGCCACGCGCAAGGCGATGGGGCAGATCTCGGGCGCCATCATCGGCGTCACCGTCGTGCTGATCTCGGTGTTCGTGCCCCTGGCCTTCTTCACCGGCGCGGTGGGCAACATCTACCGCCAATTCTCGGCCGTGATGGCCGCCTCGATCGGCTTCTCGGCCTTCCTGGCACTGTCACTCACACCCGCCTTGTGCGCCACGCTGCTCAAGCCCGTCGAGGCCGGCCACCACCACGCCAAATCCGGCTTCTTCGGCTGGTTCAACCGCGGCTTCTCCAGCACGGCCAAACGGTACGAGGGCACCCTCGCGCGACTGCTCACTCGCACCGGACGCATGTTGATCGTGTACGGGGCCATCGTCGCTGCGGTGATCTGGCTGGTGCTGCGCCTGCCGACTTCGTTCCTGCCCAACGAGGACCAGGGCTACATTGTCGTCAACGTGCAACTGCCGCCTGGCGCCACCATCAATCGCAGCGTCAAGGTGATGGAGCAGGTCGAGGCCTTCATGCTCAAGCAGCCCGAGGTCAAGAGCATGGTCGGCGTGCTGGGCTTCAGTTTCTCCGGCCAGGGGCAGAACGCGGCCCTGGGCTTCGTCACCCTGAAGGACTGGGACGAGCGCCGAGCGCCGGGCCAGTCGGCACAGGACCTGGCGCGGCGCGCGTTCGGTGCGCTGATGGGCGTGAAGGACGCCTTCATCTTCCCCTTGAGCCCACCGCCCATTCCGGAGTTGGGCAATGCCACAGGTTTCAACTTCCGGCTGCAGGACCGCGGCGGCAATGGCCGTGCGGCCTTGATCGCGGCGCGCAACCAGTTGCTCGGCATGGCCTCGCAGAGCAAGCTGCTGGCCGGCGTGCGCCCCGACGGCCTGGAGGACGCGCCCCAGTTGCGCTTGGACATCGACCGCAAGAAGGCGAGTGCATTGGGGGTCGGCTTCGACGCGATCAACGCCGCCATCTCCACATCGCTGGGTTCGACCTACGTCAACGACTTCGAGAGCCAAGGTCGGCTGCAGCGTGTGGTGGTGCAGGCCGATGCGCCCGAACGCATGCAGCAGGGCGACGTCTTGCGCCTCAACGTGCTCAACAACCGCGGACAGTCGGTGCCACTGGCGGCCTTCGCCACCACGCGCTGGGTCTCCGGGCCGATGCAATCGATCCGCTACAACGGCTACCCGACGATGCGCATCGTCGGCGACGCTGCACCGGGCATCAGCAGCGGCGAGGCGATGGCGGAGATGGAGCGGTTGGCCGCACAACTGCCGCCCGGATTCGCCTTTGAATGGACCGGCCAGTCGCGCGAGGAGCGCCTCGCCGGGGCCACCGCGCTGTACCTGTTCGGCTTCTCGCTGCTGGCGGTCTTCCTGTGCCTGGCGGCCCTCTACGAGAGCTGGTCGATACCCTTCTCGGTGATCCTCGTGGTGCCGCTGGGCGTGCTCGGTGTGGTGCTCGGCACCGAGCTGCGCGGCTTCAGCAACGATGTCTATTTCAAGATCGGCCTGATCACGATCATCGGCCTCTCGGCCAAGAACGCGGTGCTGATCATCGAGTTCGCGAAGGATCTGCAGGCGCAGGGCCGCACCGCGATCGAGGCGGTGCTGGAAGCAGCGCACCTGCGTTTCCGCCCGATCGTGATGACCTCGATGGCCTTCGTGCTCGGCGTGCTGCCGCTGGCCATCGCCAGCGGCGCGGGCTCGGCCAGCCAGCGCTCGATCGGCACCGGCGTGATGGCCGGCATGGTCAGCGCGGTGGCGCTGTCGGTGCTGTTCGTGCCGGTGTTCTTCGTGGTCGTGCGGCGCTTCTTCAAGGGCAGCGAGCGGCAACGAAAGATGTATGCGCATGAGCTCGACGAAGGCGCCGGCCAGGCGACGGGCACGCCCACGCCGCCACCGTCGGCCGTGCCCGACAGTGGTTCGGCATCTCATTGAGCCGGAAGGGCAAGATGACTCCCTCGACACTTCTGAAGACGAGCACGGGGCTGCTGGCCGCTTCGGCGCTGGCCGGCTGCATTCAACTGGCACCGCGCTACGAGCGCCCGGCTGCGCCGGTGCCCGCGACATTTCCGAACGCCACTTCCGTGCTCTCGGGCACTGCAGCCGCCGATCTGGCATGGCAGGACTACTTTGCCGACCCTGCCCTGCGTGCTTTGATCGAGCTGGCGCTGAAGAACAACCGCGACCTGCGCGTTGCAGTGCTCAACATCGAAGCGGTGCGAGCGCAATACCAGCTGCGGCGCGCCGACCAGTTGCCGACGCTCAATGCGGGTCTGACCGCGAGCCGCGCCCCCGGCACGGGAGGCAACAATGTCAGCGCCTACAGCGCCGGCCTGAGCGTCGCAGCCTACGAGGTTGACCTGTTCGGCCGCGTGCGTTCGCTCACCGACAGCGCCGCCGCGCAGGTGCTGGCGAGCGAAGAGTCTCGCAGGGTCGTGCAGATCTCCCTGATCGCCTCCGTCGCCAACCAATACCTCGCCCTGGCAGCAGATGAGGAGTTGCTCGACCTGACCTTGCGCACGCTCGACACGCGGGAGCAGTCGCTCAAGCTCACGCAGCTCAGGTTCGACAACGGCGCCGCTTCGGAGCTCGATCTGCGCCAGGCGCAGACTCTGGCCGAGGCCGCCCGGGTCACGCTGGCGCAGCAGCGCCGTCAGCGCGAACTCGACCGCAACGCGCTGGCACTGCTGCTGGGCCAGGCCCTGCCCGAATGGCCCGCCGTGCCCGCAAGGGTCAGTGCGATCGCGCTCGCCGATGTGCCCGCGGGTGTGCCCTCCGAGGTGCTGCTGCGCCGCCCCGACGTGGCGCAGGCCGAACAGCAACTCGTCGCCGCCAACGCGAGCATCGGCGCCGCGCGAGCCGCCTTCTGGCCGCGCATCACGCTGACCGCGAGCGCCGGCACGGCCAGCACCCAACTCTCCGACCTGTTCAAGGACGGCGCGTGGAGCTTTGCGGCTCAGTTGCTACAGCCGATCTTCGACGCGGGCCGCAATCGCGCGAACCTGGCCGTGGCCGAGGTTCAGCGCGACATTGCCGTTGCCCAGTACGAGCGCGCCATCCAGGCCGCATTCCGCGATGTGGCCGATGCACTCGCGGGCCGTGCCACGCTGGACGATCAGGTGCGCGCGACGCAGGCGCAGGCGGACGCAGAGCAGGCGCGATACCGCCTGTCCGAGCTGCGATTCCGCAATGGTGTGAGCAGTTCGCTTGAACTGCTGGACGCCGAGCGTTCCCTCTTCGCGGTGCAGCAGGCTGTCGTGCAGACGCAACTTGCGTTTTTGCAAAACCGGGTGTCGGCTTACCGTGCTCTGGGCGGTGGCAATCTTGGCGCAGCAGGCCAATAGAGCACCACCATTGAGCCCCTCGCCGGGGCGGCGGCTCGCCCTGGCACCTCGGGCCTTTTCCGCCTCGCCGCAAGGCGGATGGAATCTGCGGGCGATTGAAAGTGCGCTTCGCGCCGGGCATGCCCTGGCCGCCTGGATCGGGCTGTGCGGTTGCCTGACCCTTCTTCCGGCGCCCGCGTCCGCGGCGCCGCTCTGGCTGATCGCGACGCCCGACGAAACCGCGCGCGCAGCTTCGCCGATCGCGCTCGATGTGGTGAAGCCACCGGGGCTGAGCCATTGGCCCGAGGCGCTCACGCTCAAGCTGATGCGCGATGGCAAATCGTGGGAAGTGGAACTGCCCGGCGTTGGCGTCGTTGCGACGCAGGACGCTCGACGGACTTATCGTGGCTTGTTGCCGGCCCATGTGTTCGGCCTCGTCCGGGTGGAACTCGGCGGTGTCGATTCGAACCGGCTGGTCCTGTTGATCAGTGCGCCGGAGGTTGTAGATCAAGTGCAACCCATGGTGCAGGGCAGCGCCTCGACTGCCTCGCAGCGCGAGCAGGCCGTCGATCCCTTCGTGCCGTCCAGCGAGCCCGCATTGACGGCCAATGAGCCCATCTACCTGGCGGTGGGCGGGCGTGGCGGGGCCACCGCGCGTTTCCAGTTGAGCTTCAAGTACCGGATCTTTGATCCCGGCAGTCTTCCCGTCGCCTGGTTCTCGCCGCTGGCAGGCTTGCACTTCGGCTATACGCAGACCTCCATCTGGGATGTCGGCGCCAAATCGGCCCCCATCCGCGATACGAGCTTTCGCCCCGGCTTGTTCTGGCAGGCAGCAACACCTGGTGAAGGACTGATGCCCGATTCGTGGCGTGCCGGCTTCGAGCACGAGTCCAACGGCAAGGACGGCGTGAGCTCGCGAAGTATCAACACGCTCTTTGCGCAGGCGGTCTGGCGCACCCGGTTTTCGGACGGGCAGACCCTGACAGTTGCGCCCAAGGTCTACGGCTACCTGGAAAAGGAAAACAACCCCGATATCCAGCGCTACCGGGGTTACGTCGATTGGAACTTTCGCTACGGACGCGACGACAGCTGGCTCTTGGCTGCGACGTTCCGCCGCGGCACCGCTCGCCACGGCAGCGCTCAACTCGATCTTTCCTATCCCCTCAGTCAGCCGCTGTTCGCTCGCACGGGCAGCTTTTTGCACTTCCAGCTGTTCGACGGCTATGGGGAAACCTTGCTCGACTACGACGTGAAGCGCGGAACACAGGCGAGGCTGGGATTCTCGATTGTTCGGTAAGCAAGAAGCATGTGGCGTGCGAATCACATACCACCGAGTGCGCTGGTGATCGGTCTGCTGGCCGCCCTGGGGCCGCTGTGGGTGAACTGGGCGTCCTTGCCGGGAGCGGCAATGGCCATCACAGCTTCGCCTGGAACTACCAGACCGCGCCTGTGTGGGAAGGCGAATTCGCGGCTCGGCCACTCGACGTGAGCCTGGAATATTCGCTCGGGCAGGTGCGCGCCCCCACAGGTCGGTCCAACCGCGACCTGCTGCGCCTTGGCGTCACACCCTTTGCGCGGTGGTGGTTTTCCAGGAGCTCCGGGGTCGAACTTGGTGTGGGTGTGAACTTGTTTTCTGGCACCCGCGTCGGTGACAAGGACCTCGCGACCGCGCTTCAGTTCGGCAGTTCGATCGGTGTGCTGCATCGTCTGCGGAGCACGCGCTGGTTGATCGGTGTGCGTCTGACGCACTACTCCAACGCCGGAATCAAACAGCCCAATCCGGGCCAAGACTATTTTCAACTGTGGACCAGCTATGTCTTTCCTTGACCTCGCTGGATCAACAAGCACAGAGCCCTTTGCCGGGCCTATGCCGCGCGCCCTTGGAGGCCCGGTCGCGGTCGCGTCGCCCGTGTCGGCCCGGCACCGAGCTCTCTGCTCTACATGGCGCTCGTCAGAAGGCGAGGCGACGCGGCCATCCCGCACATTCTTCTGCGCTAGCACTTCTGCCGGCCGGAAACTGGATTGCAGTATGCGTGCAGGCACCCACAACGCCATGGGCGGGTTGTCAGGAAGAGCAATATACGGCGGGACTGGGCATGGAAACGAACAGGGTGCATGGCTGTCGGTCGAGGAGACGGCCCACCGACCCCTACCTTCATCGGTCGATTTTGCAGCGGCAGTGGTCCCCCTTGACAACGAAGTTGGCGCCGACCTCGCTCACATGAAACCCAAAGTGCACGTCCGCTGTCGCAACAAACAGACTGAGGCCCAATGCGTTCCCCAACTGGCACACGAAATTGCTGATGCCGGTCCCTTGGGCCAGCCAGATCATCCATCAGCGATTCACCAGCATCGAACGATCGCACAACCACCGTCCGCGCAGGACCATCACTTCCACTGCCGGCAGGAAGTCTCTTCAGCGCTGACCGTGGATTCATCGAAGGCGTCGCGCTCCAAATTTGAAACCGCCCTCTGGTGAGCGATGAGTCGACCGCGTCTCGAGCCAACGCAACGATGACAGCGAGTACCTTGTTGGTTCGCGGCCTGAAGAAGACATATGGGGCGCGGCAAGTCGTGCACGACGTGTCCCTTCGACTCGACAGCGGGGAAGTGGTCGGGTTGTTGGGCCCCAACGGCGCCGGCAAGACCACGGCCTTCTACATGATCGTCGGTCTCGTTCCGTCCGATGCGGGAGAAGTCGACCTCGATGGCGTCAATATATCCTGCCTACCCATCCATCGACGCTCCGCCCTCGGTTTGTCCTATCTGCCACAGGAGTCATCGATATTCCGCAAGTTGACGGTCGAGGACAACATCCGTGCCATGCTCGAACTGCAGTATCAGGACGGCAAGCGCTTGTCGCGTGCCTTGATCGAGTCGCGGTTGAATGCCTTGCTGGCCGATCTGCAACTCGAAAAGCTGCGCAAAAGCCCGGCGCCATCGCTATCTGGCGGCGAACGAAGGCGGGTCGAGATCGCGCGTGCGCTGGCGACCAACCCGCGCTTCCTGCTGCTTGATGAACCGTTTGCCGGGATCGATCCCATTATGGTCATCGAGATCCAGCGCATCATCCGATTCTTGCGGGCACGCAACATCGGGATACTGATGACTGACCACAACGTTCGCGAAACGCTGGGCGTTTGTGATCGCGCATACATCATCAATGAAGGAACCGTCCTTGCAAGCGGACCTCCGGCGGACATCATCGCAAATGATTCAGTACGCCGCATCTATCTGGGTGAAGCCTTTCGGATATAGAAGGAGGATGAACGTGGCCCCGCCACGTTGAACCGCGTGCCGAATGGCTCCGCAGTCAGTTGCCGCTCAGGCAGTTCGACCGAACAATGACGCTCAAGCTCGCGAGTGCGTCACCTGCCGCTATGGTTGCGAACGCGATGGAAATCCTGCTATTTGCAGTCAGTGATCTGCACAACGCCACTCGATTCCTCGATTCGGTCAGCGCGAAACGCTGTCTGCTGGCCGCCGCACCACAAAGACCATCATGGCGGCCAGAGACAGCGCTGCCGACACGGCAAACGCCAGGCTCGGCGCAACGGTCCACAAGGCCCCCGCCACCACCGAAGCCGGCAGGTACACCGCACCCGTGACGAAGTTGTAGACGCCCATTGCCGTAGCGCGCCGTTCAGGTTCGAGGTCGGCGATGAAGGCCTTGCTCTGCGATTCTTCGATGGCATAGAACAGGCCATACACGGCGAACACGGCCACCATCTCCCAGCGGGTGCCGGCGAACATCAGCCACAGGTTGATGCACGCGTAGACCGCATAACCCAACATGACGATGCGGCTGCGGCCCACCCTGTCGCCCAACTGACCCACTAGAGGCGCAGCAACGACGCAAGTGGTGTTGAACAGCGCGTACAGCAGCACGATCTGGGTCACGCTGAAGCCGACCGCATGAGCCTTGAGCAAGATGAACCCGAGGCTAAAGTAGGCCAGCGCGAACACCCCCGCCGGCAGCAGGAACCGTCTGAAGCCCGGGCTGAGCTGTTGCCAGTTCTGGCGCACGCTCTCGCGTTCGTGTACCGCGCTTGGTTGGTCCGGGATACGCGTCAGCACCACCACGCTGATCACGGCGGGCACGAAGGCCACCAGGAACAGAGTGCGGTAGGTGGCAGCAGACTCGCCCAGCCACAACAGCAGGCCGTAGGCGACCAGCGGTCCCAGCACCGCCCCCGCCTTGTCGAGCGCCTTGTGCACGCCGAACGCATAGCCCCGGGTCTCTTGCGCGGCCACGGAGGACAACCAGGCGTCACGCGGCGGCCCGCGAAAGCCCTTGCCCAGCCGCTCCATGACACGAAAGATGCTCAAGCCGAAAATGGAGGACGGCGCCAGCAGGATGAGCTTGGCCAGCGTCGAAAACGCGTAGCCGGCGATGACGAAACCCTTGCGGCGACCGCTGCGGTCCGACAACCAGCCGGCCAGGTAGTTGAGCGAAGATGCCGAGAAGTCCGCCATCCCTTCGATCAGCCCCAGCAGGGCGCTGGACGCGCCGGCCACGGTCGTGAAGAAGACCGCGAACACCGAGAAGATCATCTCTGAACTGACGTCGGTGAGAAAGCTCACCAGTCCGAGTTTCAGCACATCAGAGTGCAGTTGCGTCCGCGGAACGGGCGCGTCTGTCGCGGTCTCAATGTCCTGCGGTGCCGGGCTGTTCATCGGCGTTCCTTACGCACCTGCCGCTCACTCCTGCGCCAGCGACTTGCGAAACCGCCCCAGGGACGCGAAGAAGAAGGCCGCCCCAATGGCTGCGATGGCCAGCAGGGTCGGCCAAACGATGGCCACGCCGGCGCCGCGGTACAGCACGGCCTGGGCCAGGCTCACGAAGTGCGTTGTCGGTGCCAGCAGCATCACGGTGCGCAGCACCTCGGGCATGCTCTCGCGCGGCGTGGCGCCGCCCGACAGCATCTGCAGCGGCAGCAGCACCAGAATGATCAGCAGCGCCAGCTGCGGCATCGAACGCGCCACCGTGCCCATGAAGATGCCCATCGACGTGGTGGCGAACAGGTGCAGCGCCACGCCCAGCATGAACAGGGCGAGCGAGCCGCCGATGGGCATGTCCAGCACGCCCTGGACCATGAAGCGCAGCGACAACAGCGAGGCCAGAAGGACCACGCCGCCCATCGCCAGCACCTTGGCCAGCATGATCTCCACCGGCCGCACGGGCATCACGAGCAGGTGTTCCAGCGTGCCGTGCTCGCGCTCGCGGATCAGCGCCGCCCCGGCCAGGATGATGGACAGCATGGTGACCATGTTGATCACCTCCATCACGCCGGCGAACCATGCACTGTTCGATGTCGGATTGAAGCGCATGCGAACGGCCAGTTCCACGGGTGACATGGCCACGGCCCGCTCGCCCTGGACGAACTCCTGCAACTCCAGCTGGATCATGCTCTGCACATAGCCGGTGCCGACGAAGGACTGGCGCATCTGCGTGGCGTCGACGTTCAGCTGCAGCGCCGGCCGGCGCCCCGCAAGCACGTCGCGCTGGAATCCTGGCGGGATGTCGAGCACGAAGCTGTAGCGCCCGGTGTCCAGACCGGCGTCCATCGCCCCGAGCGAGATCAGGTCCGGCACCAGAAAGTCGGGCGGAATGAACGCCGCGATCAGCCGCTGCGACAGCACGGTCTGGTCCTCGTCGACGACCGCGATGGGGGCCCGCACCAGGCGGTCCGGCATGGCCGTGGCGGCCGTGTAGATCGCGCCGCTGAAGGCCCAGACCACGAACAGCAGCAGCAGGCGGTCGCGCCATAGGCTGCGCAGCTCCTTGCCCGCGAGCTGCAGCACGACGTGCCAGGACAGCGCCAGCTTCTTCATCAGCGCTCCTGCTTCCTGAGCAGCAGCACGCTCAGGCCCAGCAGCAACGGGCCGGCCAGCGCGAGCGGCACGAACAGGGCATTCAGGTCTGCGAAGCCCAGCGCCTTGGAGAACGTGCCCCGGCTGATGGTGACGAAAGGCGCGGTGGGGTAGATCTGGCCCATCACCGCCGAGAAGCCCTCGAGCGTGGAGACCGGGTTCAGGATGCCCGAGAACTGGATCGCCGGCAGCATGGTGGCCAGCGCGGTGCCGAACAGCGCCGCAAGCTGGCTGTTGGTGAAGGCTGACATCAGCAGCCCCAGCGCCGTGGCCGCGAACACGTAGAGCAGCGCGGCCAGCGTGTAGGTGGCCAGGCTGCCTGTGAACGGCACGCCGAACAGCGTGACCGCCATCAGGGTCAGCAACGCAAAGTTCACCATGCCGGCGCCCACGTAGGGCAACTGCTTGCCGAACAGGAACTCCAGCTTGGTGACGGGCGTGACGTAGAGGTTGGTGATCGAGCCCATTTCCTTCTCGCGCACGACGGCCAGCGCCGCCAGCATCGACGGGATGAAGATCAGGAGGATCGGGATCACCGCCGGCACCATCGAGACGATGCTGCGCACGCCGGGGTTGTAACGGTAGCGCACTTCCACGCTGGCCGCGGGTCGGATGTCGACGCCTGCGTCGGCCAGGCGCTGGGCCACGAAGGCGGTGTGCAGGGCCTGCACATAGCCCGAGACGATCTCGGCACGCATCGGCATCGCGCCGTCGATCCACACGCCCACCGTCGCGGGCCGGCCTCGCGCGAGGTCGGCGCCGAAGCCGGGCGGGATTTCCACGGCCAGCGCCAGTTCGCCGCTGCGCA
>Ga0075156_10001344_pt1 | contig 13420 bp, 12 predicted proteins | sample JI81AbrownDNA_FD_70966 | JGI IMG/M metagenome (GOLD analysis project Ga0075156, IMG submission 70966) | Wastewater effluent complex algal communities from Wisconsin, to seasonally profile nutrient transformation and Carbon sequestration -... | ecosystem: Engineered > WWTP > Effluent > Algae...
CTGGGCGACCGCATCCGCATGAACGCCATCGGCCCGTGGGCCCAGGGGCCGCGCGTGTACATGCGCTCTCTGGCCACGCGCGAGGCCGGCAGCGAGATCAGCGCGGCGCTTCCCGACGTGCTGGCCGCGTGCAAGGCGGCGGGCTTCGACCTGGTGATCGTCGAGACCTCGGGCATCGGCCAGGGCGACGCGGCCATCGTGCCGCACGTGGACGTGCCGCTGTACGTGATGACGCCCGAGTACGGCGCCGCGAGCCAGCTCGAGAAGATCGACATGCTCGACTTCGCCGAACTGGTGGCGATCAACAAGTTCGACCGCAAGGGCGCGGCCGACGCCCTGCGCGACGTGAGCAAGCAGGTGCAGCGCAACCGCGAGGCGTTCGACCGTTCGCCTGATGCCATGCCGGTGTTCGGCACGATGGCCAGCCGGTTCAACGACGACGGCGTGACGGCGCTGTACCACGCACTGGCAGAGCGTCTGGCTGTGCATGGGCTGGCGCCTGGCGGTGGCCGCCTGCCGGCCGTGACCACCCGCCACAGCACGCAGCGCACGCCGATCCTTCCGCCGGCGCGCGTGCGCTATCTGGCCGACATCGCCGACGTCGTGCGCCACTACAAGCAGCGCGCACGCGACCAGGCCGCGCTGGCACGCGAGATCCAGCAGTTGCGCGAGGCGGCGCGGATGCTCACGGTGGGCAAGCCCGACAAGCCGCGCGCAGCCGAGGCTGCGATCTCGCTGGCCGAGGAGCGCGAAGCCCGGCTCGATCCGCAGGCCCGCAAGCTGCTCGCCCAATGGCCCGACATGCAGCGCGCCTATGGCGGCGACGAATACGTGGTGAAGATCCGCGACCGCGAGATCCGCACCGCGCTGACGCACACCACGCTGTCGGGCAGCAAGATCCGCAAGGTGGTGCTGCCCGCCTTCGAGTGCCACGGCGAGCTGCTCAAGTGGCTGATGCTGGAGAACGTGCCGGGCAGCTTCCCCTACACCGCCGGCGTGTTCGCCTTCAAGCGCGAGGGCGAGGACCCGACGCGCATGTTCGCCGGCGAGGGTGACGCCTTCCGCACCAATCGCCGATTCAAGGTGGTCAGCGAGGGCATGCCGGCCAAGCGGCTTTCCACCGCGTTCGACTCGGTCACGCTGTACGGCCACGACCCGGACCTGCGACCCGACATCTACGGCAAGGTCGGCAACTCGGGCGTGAGCATCGCCACGCTCGACGACATGAAGGTGCTCTACGGCGGCTTCGACCTGACTCACCCCGCCACGTCGGTGTCGATGACGATCAACGGCCCGGCGCCGACGATCCTGGCGATGTTCATGAACACCGCCATCGACCAGAACCTGGACAAGTTCCGCGCCGACAACGGGCGCGAGCCCACCGACACCGAGTCGGCCAAGATCCGCGAATGGACGCTGGCCAATGTGCGCGGCACGGTGCAGGCCGACATCCTGAAGGAAGACCAGGGCCAGAACACCTGCATCTTCAGCACCGAGTTCAGCCTGAAGGTGATGGGCGACATCGCCGAGTACTTCGTGCACCACGACGTGCGCAACTTCTACTCGGTGAGCATCTCCGGCTACCACATCGCCGAGGCCGGGGCCAACCCGATCAGCCAGCTCGCGTTCACGCTGTCCAACGGCTTCACGTTCGTGGAAGCGTACCTGGCGCGCGGCATGCACATCGACGACTTCGCGCCCAACCTGAGCTTCTTCTTCAGCAACGGCATGGACCCGGAATACACCGTGCTCGGACGCGTGGCACGCCGCATCTGGGCCACCGCCATGCGCGACCGCTACGGCGCCAACGAGCGCAGCCAGAAGCTCAAGTACCACATCCAGACCAGCGGCCGCAGCCTGCACGCGCAGGAGATCGCGTTCAACGACATCCGCACCACGCTGCAGGCGCTGATCGCGGTGTACGACAACTGCAACAGCCTGCACACCAACGCCTACGACGAGGCGATCACCACGCCCACCGAGGAAAGCGTGCGCCGGGCGATGGCGATCCAGCTCGTGATCAATCGCGAGTGGGGCCTGGCGAAGAACGAGAACCCGAACCAGGGCGCGTTCGTGATCGACGAGCTGACCGAACTGGTGGAGGAGGCCGTGCTGGCCGAGTTCGAGCGCATCGCCGAGCGCGGCGGGGTGCTCGGCGCGATGGAAACCGGCTACCAGCGCGGCCGGATCCAGGAAGAGTCGATGCACTACGAGATGCTCAAGCACACCGGCGACTACCCCATCATCGGCGTGAACACCTTCCGCAACCCGCACGGCGACCCGGTGCCCGACCACATCGAGCTGGCGCGCAGCACCGAGGACGAGAAGCGGTCGCAGCTGGCGCGACTGGCGGACTTCCACGCCCGTCATGCCGACTCGGCCCCCGCGATGCTCGATCGGCTTCAGCGTGCCGTCATCGACGACCGCAACGTGTTCGAGGTGCTGATGGACGCGGTACGCGTGTGCTCGCTCGGCCAGGTCACGCATGCCCTGTTCGAGGTCGGCGGGCAGTACCGGCGCAGCATGTAGCCTGCCGGCGCGACTTTGTTCGCTGCGGCGGTTCCCGCACCCCCTTCAGGGTGGGGCGGACATCGGGGTGTGCATTCGATAATCGGTCGATGTCGAGCCCTTCGAGCGCCGCCGTGCGTGCCAGCGAGGCCCAGCGCACGGCGCTGCGCGCGTGGCGGTTGCTGCACATCGATTCCGCCCGGGCCATTGCGCTGGCCGATCAGGCCCTGGCCCGCGCGCTGGATCGCGGCGACACGGCCGGCGAAGCCTGGGCCCGACTGGCGCGTGGCTTTCACCTGCTGTACTTCGCTCGTCCACGCGTCGCTGCACCTGAACTGAAGTCCGCGCAGAGGCTTTTCGACGCGATGGACCATCGCGCCGGGCACATCCTGGCGCGCACCGGCATGGCGCGCGGCCTGTGGCGCGAGGGCCGGTACGACGAGGCGCTGGACCTGGCGCTGTCGCTGCGCGACGAGGGACTGGCGGTGCTTCGGCACGAGCAGCGCGGGTTGCTGCTGAACACCATTGCCGGCTGCTACTCGGCCCGCAATCACTCTGAGCAGGCCTTCGCCTACATGTACCAGGCCCTGCGCGACGCCCCGCCGGCGCGCGGCCACGGCTACGACGCGGTGCTGCATTGCAATCTCGCGCATGAACTGCTGCAACTGGGCGACTACCACGAAGCTCTCAAGCATGTGGAAGCCGGGCTCGCCCGTTTCGACAGCGCGCGCAATCCTCGCCTGGCCAGCGTGCTGTGGGTCAACCGTGTGATCGCCCTGAGCGAGCTCGACCGGGCGGCCGAGGCGCTGCCCGACGTCGACCGCGTGTGTTCGATCCCCGCCGACGCCAGCGGGCGCGGAGCACTGACGCCGCACTACGAGACCATGGCGGTGGCGGCATTGAGAGCGGGCGACGTCGAGCGCGGCCGCGAGCTGGTGTCCCGGGCGCTCGCCATGGAGCGCGAGCCGATCGTCGAGGAGCAGCTCGAGGTGGCGCTGGCCTGCGCCCTGCTGGCGCGGGCCGAAGGCGAGCCGCACCGCGCGCTGGACCTTCTGGCCGCCGTGCGGGGGCATGCCGAACACGGCGACGTCGGCATCAGCCTGCGGCTGCGCTGCGCGGTGCAGCAGACGCGCTCCGAGCTGGCCGAGGCCCTGGGTGACAGTGCCGGTGCGCTGGCGGCATTGCGCAGCTGGCAGCGCCTGACGCAGGAACGCGCTCTGATGGCCTCCCGCGCGCACTACCAGGCCGCGGCGCTTCAGACGGAGTTGCTGTTGCTGCTGCACAAGCTCGACGAGAAGGATGCCCAGCGGCGCGCCACCGAGCGTGCGCGCGCCGAACTGGAGGCAGCCCACGGTGCCTTGTCCCAGAAGATGGACGAGGTGCAGTCGCTGCAGGAGGCGTTGCGCCAGCAGGCGACGCGGGACGAGCTGACAGGCCTGTTCAACCGACGACATCTCAACGCGACGCTGCCTTCGATGTGGGCCATGGCACGGCGCGACGGCCGGCCCCTGGCCGCGGTGATCATCGATCTCGACCACTTCAAGCGCGTCAACGACGAGCGCGGTCACGACGCCGGGGACCGCCTGCTGGCCGCCTTCGGCCGCCTGCTCGCCGCCAGCCTGCGCAAGAGCGACGTGGCCTGCCGCTATGGCGGCGAGGAGTTCTGCCTGCTCATGCCCGGCACCGACGCCGCGGGCGCACGGCGCAAGGTGGCGGCACTGTTGCGGCGCTGGCGCGTCGAGTCGTTGCTGCAGGGAGCAGCCGGGGACGCCGGCACCAGCTTTTCCGCCGGCGTGGCGGACTCGGGTCAGGCGCCGTCGTCGAGCCAGGCCCTGCTCAAGCTGGCCGACGAGCAATTGCTGGCGGCCAAGCGCGAAGGCCGCAACCGGGTACGGATTGCGGCAGAGGGCCTGCAGGCCTAGGCGCCTGGCGTAAGGCGACCTTGCGATTCAGTCGTCGCTCTTGCCGACCAGCGTGAAGTGCTCCACCACGGGCGGCTGGGCGAAGAAGGGCCCCACGATCGCGCGCCACTGCGCGAACAGCGGCCCGCCGCGAAAGCCCTCCGTGTGGTCTTCGAGCGTGTCCCAGAAGATGGTGAGAAGGTAGCGCTCGGGGCTTTCGATGCCCTTGTTGACCTTCCAGCCACGGAAGCCCCGGGCCTGGCAGATCACCGTGGTCAGGCCGCGCTGGATGGCTTCGTCGAACGCCGCCTGCTCGCCCGGGCGGATGCGGATGTCGGCAACCTCGAGGATCATCGCGTCACATCCGGCAGCCGCGGCCCGGGTCGGCCAGCGCCTTGACGGCAACGCCGGTCACCACGTTGTAGTTGCCCTTGACCTCGCGCACGTAGAAGTCCTGCGTGGGGTTGTGCTGCGGGCTCAGCGTGAACTTGCCGCGCGGGCTGTCGATCTGGGCCTTCTTCATCGCGGCATACAGCGCGTCCTTCTTGCCCATGTCGCCCTTGACCGCGTTCAGGCCCACGGCCAGCATCTGCGCCGCGTCATAGCCCTGCATGGCGTAGACGTCCGGGTTCACCTTGTAGGCCACCGCGAACTTGTTGCGGAACGCGGTGTTGCGCGGCGTCTCGATGTTGTCGCCGTAGTGCAGCGACGTGATCAGACCCTGCGCCGATGCGCCCTGGGCTTCCAGGGTGCCGTCGGTCAGGAAGCCCGAACCCATCAGAGGGATGCTGCGCTTGAGGCCCGCCGCGTCGTAGTCCTTGACGAACTTGACCGCGCCGCCGCCGGCGAAGAACGCGAACACCACGTCGGGCTTCTGCGACGCGATCTCGGTCAGCAGGGGCTGGAACTCCACGTTGGGGAAGGGCAGCGTCAGGTCCTTGATGACCTTGCCGCCACCCTTCTCGAAGGCCTCGGTGAAGCCCTTGACCGTCTCGATGCCGGCGGCATAGCCCCAGGTGATGGTCATCGCGCGCTTGTAGCCCTTGCCGGCGGCGACCACGCCGGTGGCGTAGCCCGGCTGCCAGTTCGAGAACGAGCTGCGGAAGATGTTGGGCGCGCACTGCGGGCCGGTGATCGCGTCGGCGCCCGCGTTGGGCACGATCAGCAGCGTGCCGCTGTCCTTGGCGGCGCGGGCCATGCCCAGGGCGACGCCCGAGTGCACGGTGCCGATGATGACGTCGACGTTGTCGCGCTTGATCAGCTTGTTGACGTTGTCGGTGGCCTTGGAGGGCTCGCTTTCGTCGTCCACCTTGAAGTACTGGATCGACCGGCCGCCGAGCTTGCCGCCCTGCTCCTCGACGTGCAGCTTGAAGCCTCGCTCGATCATGTCGCCCAGCGCGGCGAAGGTGCCGGTGGACGGCAGCATCAGGCCGACCTTGAGCGGGGGCTGGGTCTGGGCCTGGGCGGAGGCGAAGGTGGCAAGGGCGGCGGCGGCTGCAAGGCAGGCCAGGGCGGTGCGGCGCATGGTGGTCGGGCTCCAGGAAGTTGGCGGGAAACGCTGGGTCGAGGATGCCCGCTGCCCGCCCTCTCCGGCAAGGGGGTTATCGCGGGGACGGCCGCCTGGTTGCGGCGGCGCGTTCGTGCTTCAGTGCACCTGGGCCGCGGGCGCGTAGACCGCACCGAACCGGTTGCCGAGGAACGCGGCCAGCGGCACCTGCTCCTGGCGCACGAATCCCGCCTGGGGCAGCGCGCCTTGCGCCAGCAGGTCCAGCATGGCGCACAGCGACGACGCCGTGGTGATCTGGATCGCGCTGCGGACCGCACCGCCCGGATCGTGCCGCAGCGGCGCGCTGTAGACCTTGCGCGCGTAGGTTTCCTGCACCAGCCGGCCTTCGCGCCAGCCCGCCACCGTGACGAAGATGATGACCACGTCCTGCGTCGTGGTGGGCACGGCGTTCTCGAGGATGTCCTTGAGCACGTCGCGCCGGTCGGCCAGGCGCAGGTCGTGCAACAGCGCCTTCATGATGGCCGCGTGCCCGGGATAGCGGATCGTGCGGTAGTTGAGTGTGCGCACCCGGCCGGCCAGCGTCTCGCACAGCGTGCCCAGACCGCCGGACGTGTTGAAGGCCTCGTAGAGCACGCCGTCCAGCGCGAACTCCTCGCGCTCCTCCAGGGCCGGCACCGACACCGGGCGGCCGTCGACGATGGCTTCGCAGGGTTCGATGTACTCGTTGATGACGCCCTCGGTGCTCCACGTCAGGTTGTAGTTCAGCGCGTTGCTCGGGTAGGCGGGCAGGGCGCCCACCCTCATGCGCACGCTGTCGAGCCGGTCGAAGCGAGCGGCCAGGTCGGCCGCCACGATCGAGATGAACCCGGGCGCAAGACCGCATTGAGGGATCAGGGCCGAGCGGGCGCCGTCGGCCAGTTCGCGGATGCGCCGCGTGCTGGCCACGTCCTCCGTCAGGTCGAGGTAGTGCACGCCGGCGTCGCGGGCGGCCTCGGCGATGCGGGCGGTCAGGTGGAACGGCGCGGCCGACAGCACGGCCCACCGTCCCGCAAGCGCCTGGCGTAGCGAACGTTCGTCCGAGATGTCGAGCACCTGCATGTCCACGCCGGGCGCACCGGGCGGCGCCGGTGCGTCGCGATCGGCCAGGGTCACCGCGTAGTCACCGCTGCCGGCCAGCAGTTCGGCCACCACCTGGCCGATCTTGCCGGCCCCCACCACGAGTACGTTGTGTCGTTCCATGCCGCGAAGCATGCCCGGGGTGTCGGCAGAACGCAGCCACCATCATGACGATACGACGGGCACTTCACGTCATTACGCCGTATAAAATCGTCGAAATGGCAACATCGATCGACGACACCGACCGGGCGCTGCTGGCCCTTCTGCGCGACGACGCGCGCGCGTCGGCGGCGGAACTGGGCCGACGGCTGTCGCTGTCGCGCACCACGGTGCAAAGCCGTCTGGCGCGGCTCGAACGCGAGCGTGTCGTTGTGGGCTACACGGTCGTGGTGGCCGATGCCGCCGAGGCCGCACTGGTGCGGGCCCATGTGCTGATCACCGCGCAGCCGAAGCAGGGCGCGGGCATCGAGGCGGCGCTGCGGCGCATCCCGGAGGTGCGCACGCTGCATTCGGTCAGCGGACCGTTCGACCTGATCGCGGTGCTGGCCGCCGAATCGATCGGCGCGCTCGACTCGCTGATCGACCGCATCGGCGGTCTGGACGGCGTGGAGCGCACCACGTCGGCCATCGTGCTTTCTACACGGATCGATCGCTGACCCTGGGCGGCTCGGGGGGCTCGGCGTCAAGTTCGGACGGCGCAGGCCGAAACCGGGACAGACGCCGAGATAGAAGTCCGACCTTGAGCCACGCTGCCTCCACCATCGCTACGGCCGACCTGCAAGTCGGCATGTTCGTCCACCTGGACCTGGGGTGGATGTCGCATCCGTTCGCGCTGTCGAGCTTCAAGATCGCCGACGCGAACCAGATCGCCACGATCCGTTCGCTCGGCCTGGCCCGTGTGCGATGGAGCCCCGAGCAGAGCGACCCGGCCGTGGTCGAGCCGCGTCCGGCACCCGCCCGGGCAGCCGCGCCGGCTGCACCGGCAGCCCCGCCCGAGGTGCCGGCAGACACCGTGACACGCGCCGCCATCGCCGAGCGCTCCCGGGTCGAGCGGCAGGCCGCCGCCGCGCAGCGGGCCGCGGCGCAGCTCGTGCAGCGCCAGTACGCCGAGGCCGCGCGCGACTGGCGCGGCGCGTCCGACCTTGCCCTGAAGGAGCCGCAGGTCGCCGGACAGCGACTTGGCGCATTGACCCGCGCCCTGGTGGAGAAGATGCTGGCCGCCAGGGAACTGTCGATCCGCGCGGTGTCGGCCATGCCCGGCGACCGCGCCACGCACCCGCTCAACGTGGGCGTCATCTCGTTGCTGATGGGGCGCCTTTGCGGCATGTCCGAGGCCGACCTGATCGACCTGGGCGTCGGCGCGCTGACGCATGACCTCGGCAAGCTCGAGCTGCCATCGAACCTGCACCGCCACGACGAGCACTGGACCAGCGCCGAGATCGCGCGCTACCGCGACCACGTTGCCCTGGGCGTCGCCCTGGGCAAGCGCATGGGCCTGTCGCCCGGTGCGCTGCTGGTGGTGGGCCAGCACCATGAGCACTGCGACGGCAGCGGTTTTCCGCAGGGCGTGGACGCCAACCGCATGAGCGTGGCCGCGCGCGTGGTGGCCCTGGTCAACCGCTACGACAACCTGTGCCATCCGGCCCAGGCCGCGCGGGCGATGTCGCCGCACGAGGCCTTGTCGCTGCTGTATGCGCAGGGCCAGAAGCGGTACGACCCCGCGATCCTCAACACCTTCGTGCGCATGATGGGCGTGTACCCGCCAGGCTCGGTGGTGCAGCTCACCGACGACCGCTGGGCCGTGGTGGAAAGCGTCAACGCGGCGCGCCCGCTCAAGCCCCGCGTCACCGTCCACGAACCCGGCGTGCCGGTGGAAGAGGCACCGATGGTGGACCTGGCCCAGGAAGCGTCCCTGGGCATCCGCCGCAGCGTGCCGGTGTCGCAGTTGCCGCGCGAACTCCAGGAGCCTTTGGCGCCGCAGTCGCGATCGTGCTGGTTCTTCGAGGCCGGCGAGGACCTCGATCCGGTGTCGGAACCGGGCGAACTGGCCCAGGCCCAGACCCACTGACACCGGCCCGTTCCGGGCCCCACGTGGATCGATGCCCGGGCGCGGTGCACAATCGGGCCGACTGCTCGCGCGCCACTGAAACACGCGGCGAGACGGCCCCACGATGCTCTACAAGTTCAAGTCCAAGGCGGCAGGCGACGTCATCATGCTCGGTCCCAACGGGGACCAGGTCATGCGCATCGTCGGTCGGGACCCCGCGCCCAAGGGCATCTTCGAAGTGGCGCACATGCCAGCGCTGGTCGCGGCGCTGGAAGCGGCCGTGGCCGCTGACGACGCCCAGCGCGAGCAGCGCAACGCCGAGTCCGGCGCGGCCGACGGGGGCAAGGGCGACGGCGTCACGCTGCGACAGCGCGTGTGGCCTTTGGTCGAGATGCTGCGCCGCTGCCTCGCGGCGCGCGAAGTGATCACCTGGGGAGCCTGACGTGAAGCTCTGGAGCGACAGCTGGACCAACGGAGACCGCATCGGCGAGCGTTATGCGGCCGGCCGCATCGACGGCGACGGCGTGGGCTTCGCCGACAACCTCAATCCGCACCTGGCCTGGGGCGACCTGCCCGCCGGCACGCGCTCGCTGGTGCTGATCTGCCATGACTTCGACGTGCCCTCCAGGGGCGACGACGTGAACCGGCCCGACCGCGAGATCCCGAGCGATCTGCCGCGGGTGGACTTCTTCCACTGGCTTCTGGTGGACCTGCCGCCCACGGTGTCGCACATCGCCGAAGGCGAATTCAGCCGCGGCTTCACGGCCCGCGGCAAGCCCGGGCCGGCGGCCCTGCACGGCGCCCGCCAGGGGCTGAACGACTACACCGGATGGTTCGCCGGCAATGCGGACATGGCAGGCAGCTACTACGGCTACGACGGACCGTTCCCCCCTTTCAACGACTCGCTGGTGCACCACTACGTGTTCACGCTGTACGCACTGGACATCGAGAGGCTGCCGCTGGACGGGTCCTTCGACGGCAGCCAGGTGCGCGCGGCACTGGGCAGCCATGTGCTCGACGCTGCCACCTTTTCGGGCACCTATACCCTCAACCGCAGGCTGCTGCGGTCTTGATCGAGTCCGTGACCCGGCTCGTGGCCATCCGGCATGGCGAGACCGACTGGAACGTCGACACCCGGATCCAGGGCCAGATCGACATCGGACTGAACGCCAACGGGCGCTGGCAGGCTCGACGCCTCGGGCAGGCGCTGGCCGAGGAGGGGTTCGACGCGGTCTACTCCAGCGACCTGGGCCGGGCCATGGACACGGCACACGCCGTGGCAGTCGAGGCCGGCCTGGCGGTGCAGCCGCGCAGCGCGCTTCGCGAGCGGGCGTTCGGCGTCTTCGAGGGCATGACCTTCGCGGAGATCGAGCAGCGGTTTCCCGAAGAGGCACTGCGCTGGCGCCGGCGCGACGCCAGCTTCGGGCCACAGGGCGGCGAGACGCTGGCCGACTTCTATGCTCGCGCCGTGGCTGCGGTGGCCGACCTCGCGGCCCGCCACCGTGGGCAGCACATCGCGGTGGTGAGCCATGGCGGGGTGCTGGATGCCTTGTATCGCGCCGCCACCCGCATTGCGCTTGACGCCCCGCGCACATGGCAGGTGGGCAACGCCAGCATCAACCGGCTGCTGCACGGCGACGACGGGTTCACCCTCGTCGGCTGGTCGGACGACCTCCACCTGGCGGCCCCGGCCCTCGACGAAGGCACGGCCTGAAAGTGCGCAGCGGTCAGAAGACCGCTCGTCGCAGCCGCTAGAACAGTTCGGTGCCGCTGCGCGGCGGCACCACCCCCAGGTGCCGCCAGGCCGCTGCCGTGGCCGTGCGGCCCCGCGGCGTGCGCTGCAGGAAACCCTGCTGGATCAGGTAGGGTTCGATGACGTCCTCGATCGTGCCTGCCTCCTCGCCGATGGCGGCGGCGAGGTTCTCCAGGCCGACCGGCCCGCCGTCGAAGCGGTGCACCACGGCTTCGAGCAGCTTGCGGTCCATGACGTCGAAGCCCAGCGGGTCAACGTCCAGCATGGCCAGCGCCGCGTCGGCCACGGCCTCGTCGATGCGGCCCTCGGCCTTCACCTCCGCGTAGTCGCGCACGCGACGCAGCAGGCGGTTGGCGATGCGCGGCGTGCCGCGCGAGCGGCGCGCGATCTGGCCGGCGCCGCCGGCGTCGATGGGCGCGTTCAGCAACCCGGCCGACCGGTGCACGATGCGCGCCAGTTCGTCGGGCGTGTAGAACTCCAGCCGCGCGACGATGCCGAAGCGGTCGCGCAGCGGGTTGGTGAGCATGCCCGCGCGCGTGGTGGCGCCCACCAGCGTGAAAGGCTGCAGGTCGAGCTTGATCGAGCGCGCTGCCGGACCCTCGCCGATCAGGATGTCGATCTGGTAGTCCTCCAGCGCGGGGTAGAGGATCTCCTCGACCACCGGCGACAGGCGGTGGATCTCGTCGATGAACAGCACGTCGTTGGCTTCGAGGCTGGTCAGGATGGCGGCGAGGTCCTTCGGCTTCTCCAGCACCGGGCCCGAGGTCTGGCGCAGGTTGACGCCGAGTTCCGCCGCCACGATGTGCGCCAGGGTGGTCTTGCCCAGGCCGGGCGGGCCGAACAGCAGCACATGGTCCAGCGCCTCCTGGCGCCGACGCGCCGCGCTGATGAAGATCTCGAGCTGCTCGCGAGCCTTGGCCTGGCCGACGTAGTCCTGCAGCGCCTTGGGCCGCAGCGCGCGTTCGATCGCCTCCTCGTTGGGCGACGCCGCGGCGGCCGTGACGATGCGACGCGCGGGCGCCGCGCCGAGATCGTCGGTCTGGATGCTCATGCCGCGATTATCGGCGCGCGCCGCGGCACCGCGGCTAGCGAGACAGCGACTTCAGCGCCAGCTTGATGCCGTCGGCCACGCCCACGTCCGCAGGCAGGGCCTTGAGCGCCGCGGCGGCGTCGCGCTCGTTGTAGCCCAGCGCCATCAGCGCCTGCACGATGTCGGCCTGCGCATCGCTGGCTGCGGCGGCGCCCGGCGCGCCCAGGTCCGGTGCCAGCTTGCCCTTGAGTTCCAGCAGCAGCCGCTCGGCGGTCTTCTTGCCGATGCCTGGCACCTTGGTCAGCCGCAGCGCCTGCTGCTGCGCCACGGCCTGCGCCAGCTCGTCCACCGACAGGCCCGACAACACGGACAACGCGGTGCGCGGGCCGATGCCGGAGATGCGGATCAGCTCGCGGAACGTGGCGCGCTCGGCGGCGGTGAGAAAGCCGTACAGCAGCTGCGCGTCCTCGCGAACCACCAGGTGCGTCAGCAGCGTCACCCGCTCGCCGAGCGCGGGCAGGTTGTAGAACGTGCTCATGGGCACGTCGACCTCGTAGCCGACGCCCTGGCAGTCGACGAGCAACTGGGGCGGGGACTTCTCGGCGAGGGTTCCGGACAGGCGACCGATCATGGCCGCATTATTGACGCCGGCCGGCGGCGGCCCGGCGCCAGGCGTGCGGCTGTCGGCCTAGCGCCGGAACAGGCCCAGGCGCTGCGCCTCGAGCGCGGCCTCGGCGCGCGAACTCACGTTGAGCTTGCGGTAGATCTGCTTGACGTAGTCGGCGATCGTGTGGCGGCTCAGGCCGAGCTGCACCCCGATCTCGGGCAGCGTGAAGCCCTTGGCCACGCGCAGCAGCACCTCGCTCTCGCGCTCGGTCAGCGACACGTGCGGCAAGGCATTGGCCTGCGGCTTGGCCTGGTCGGCGAAGTAGGCGATGACGCGGCGCGCGATCGACGGCGACAGCGGCGGCTCACCCTGGCTCATGCGCTGCAGCTGCTCGATGATCAGCTCGCGCGCCTGCTCCTTGAGGATGTAGCCGAAGGCGCCGGCCTGCAGCGCCGGGAACAGATGGTCGTCGTCGTCGTGGATGGTGACCACGACCGACTGGCAGTCGGCCTGGGTCTCGCGCAGCTTCTCGACCACGTCCACGCCGGAACCGTCGGGCAGGCCGAGATCCACCAGAGCCAGGTCGAAGCGGATCGCGGACACCAGCTCCAGCGCGTCGTGCACGCGCGCGGCTTCCGAGATCTGGCCGTCCGGGAACACGCGCAGCACCAGGTCCTTCATCCAGGCGCGGATCTCCGGCAGGTCTTCGAGCAGCAGGATGGTCTTCATGGCGTGTCCTTGCATTGAGCCTTCGGGTTGTACCCCAGGCTCAGGCCGGCAGCGTGTGCTTCTCGAGGGGAATCGTGAGGCGGATCACGGTTCCATAGCCTGGGCCGGACTCCACGAGACACTGGCCCTGCAACTGCTTGGCGCGGTGCTTCATGCTGGACATGCCGTGGCCTCTGTCGAGGCGGCCGTCCAGCTCGAGCGGGATGCCCTTGCCGTTGTCCT
>Ga0075156_10001346_pt1 | contig 13415 bp, 10 predicted proteins | sample JI81AbrownDNA_FD_70966 | JGI IMG/M metagenome (GOLD analysis project Ga0075156, IMG submission 70966) | Wastewater effluent complex algal communities from Wisconsin, to seasonally profile nutrient transformation and Carbon sequestration -... | ecosystem: Engineered > WWTP > Effluent > Algae...
CGTTTGTCCAATTTTTTCAGTTTCGGACGTAGCGCGCAAAGGGGCCGTGACATCGAAGAACCAGGGGTTGCCTACGGCGCCACCCGCCCCCACTCTCTTTCATACGTCATCACCAGCACCTGGTTCGACAGGCGGTTCACCTCGGCCGGCACACGCGCCATGTCTTTGGGGAAGTCAAACAGCAGGGGCAGTGTGGACGGGGTCAGGTAACGCAGACCCTCGGGCAGCGCTGTGGGCTGGCGCCATGGGCGGTGGCTGGCGATGATGTAGCCCCACTCACCAAAACTGGGTACGTTGGCGTGGTAGGGCGTGGCGTGCAAGCCTGCGGACTCTATGGTGGTGGCCACGGTCCAATAACTCTGGCGCGCTACCAAGGGCGATGTGGTCTGAATCACCGCATATCCACTGGCCGATAAACGCTGGGCCAGCAGCGAATAGAAGGTGTTGGTGTAGAGCTTGCCAATCGAGAAATTGGTGGGGTCGGGGAAGTCCACGATGATGACGTCGAACATCTCTTCTTCCGCCTTGCCGTCACCCTGCAGCCACTTGAATGCATCGGTGTTGACGATGCGCAGCTTGGGTGAACTCAGCGCGCCGTCATTGAGTTTTGACATTGCCGGGTCTTTGGCAAAGAGACCCGTCATGTTCGGGTCCAGCTCCACCAGGGTCACGCTTTCCACGCTGGGGTACTTGAGCACTTCGCGCACGGCCATGCCGTCGCCACCGCCGAGCACGGCCACCCTGCGTGGCGCGCCAAAGGCGGACATGGCGGGGTGGACCAGGGCCTCGTGGTAGCGGTATTCATCGCGTTCGGCAAACTGCAGGTTGCCATTCAAAAACAGCTTATGCCCGGTGCGGCCATTGGTCACCACAATGCGCTGGTAGGGCGAGCTCGCCGCCAGCACGATACGCTCGTGGTAGAACTTGTCTTCGGCCAGAGTGGTGATCTGGTCGGCCATGGCAAAGCCCACCCCCAGCGCCACCACCGACAACACACAGGCGGTGGCATGGGCGTTGAAGCGTCGCAGCTCATGGCGAAACACCCACAGCGCCCAGAAGGCAACGGCGGCATTCAAGAAGCCAAACAACAGCCCTGTGCGGATGAGCCCCAGCTGCGGTACCAGTAGCAGGGGGAACGCCACCGACACGGCCAGCGCACCCAGGTAGTCAAAGGTCAGCACCTGCGAGACCAGGTCTTTGAGCACCACCTCGCGCTTGAGGATGCGCATGACCAGCGGAATCTCCAGCCCCACCAGAATGCCCACCACACCCACCATGGCGTACAGCAAGAAGCGGAAGGCGCCCGGCATGTAGGCGTTGGACAAAAACAGCAGGGCGGGCATGAAGCCGCCCGCCAGGGCCACCATAAGCTCGATGCGCAGAAAGTGGGCGGGCAACTGCCGCTCAAAGAAGCGCGACAACCACGAGCCAATGCCCATGGCAAACAGGTAGCTACCGATGACAGTGGAGAACTGCAGGACCGAATCGCCCAGCACGTACGACGCTAGCGCACCGGCGGCCAGCTCGTACACCAGGCCGCAGGCCGCCACCACAAACACGCTGACCAGCAGCGTGACTTCCAGCGGCCGCGGTGCGCCCCGTTCGGGGGCGCTGCTACTCAAATCAGACACACGCACTCCGGTTATAAAACTGAATTCGCCGCCGGGCCGCCCCAAGGCGAATTGGCCCCCTTTGGGGGGCAGCGACCCGCGAAGCGGTGGAGCATGGGGGCCTTAATGAATAGCCGCAGCGATGATGACGCAAATGCCCAGGCTCATGGCCGCCACGACCAAGGCGAGTGCGACGTTTTGCTTCTCGACAATCTCGCCCCACAAGTCGTAGGGCGTTATCTTGTCGATGATCAAGAAGCACAGCCAGAATATCGCCACGCCCATCAGCGCAAACACCAGAGAGGTGACCACGATGCCCGGTTTAATCATTTCAAAGCCCATGAGACTCTCCTGTAGAAAAGGGTTGCATTACTTGTGACCGCCACCGCCCGAAAAACCGCCCCACGACCCGCCCGAACTGCGCGAGCTGGATGATGAGGAACAGTTTTCTACATTGGGGTCGCAGCTGGAACATTTGCTCAACAGTGACAACAGAATCAAAGTGATGACCAGCACTACGATGATGGTGCCGATGCCTATGCCTTTTGCAGCGCTGAATGGCGCCACATCGCGTTTGAGCAGGTCTTCCTTGCCCTCCAGCTTGAAGGCTTTGGCCACCACCTCGCTCGCCAGCTGGTCACCACTAGACCAGACCAGCTCGGTCGGCGATTGCTCCATGGAGAGCAGGCGCTTGCCGTTGGCAAAGTCCTTATTCTCGGTTTTCTGGCCGCGGTGCACCACCCAGTAAAACTCGCCACACACGTAGTTGGTCTCGGCGGTGTAGCTGTATTTGAGCGCGTAGTTGGTGCCCATGTAACTGGCGCTGCTGGCTGATGAGCTGGTCATGGTGGGAGCGCCGGTGGTGGGGCGCACCAGGCTCCAGCCCTCTTCGGAATCCACCAGAAAACTAAACCCCCGCTTCTGGTTGTAGAGCAGGTATTCGCTCCAGCCAAAGTGTTCGTCGTCCCCCGGCGCCACACCCATGCGGTGCTGGAAACCCACCACCTGCCACTGCACACCTTGTAACTGACCCAGGGTACCCAAGGGAATCAGAGGCTGCACCGGTTCATCTTGTATGGCGGATTTAAGTTCGCCACCAATACCTTGACTCAAGTCAATAACACTGTTGCAGCTGCCGCAGCTGATGCTCTTGCTGGTGGCAAGGGTGACCGTTACGGGCGCACCGCAGTGGGGGCAGTTGAACTGGCGGCCTTTTTCTTCTTTGCTGGACTCGCCCTTCAGACCCTTGAGGGACAGGTCGTCCAGCAACACCGCCGTGCCCTGCGACACCGTGGGCGGCGTGCCTGTGTAGTCGATGCTGATCACTTCGCCACTGGCGCTGCGCAGCTCGACCACCTGAAAAGCTTGGCCTAGCGGGGGCAGCTTGGGCAGCTCGCCCTGGGCGCTGATGAGTGCCGCCGATACGTTGCTGGCCACACTGAACGGCTTGCCGTTGACGCCCACCTGTTTGCCCACCACATAACGGTCAGCCGGCGGCATGTTTTGCTGCTGGGTGCTGGGCTGGGTGAAGACGTAGGCGCCGTTGTCTTCGGCCAGCCAGCCGGTCGTGCCGTCGTCAAACATCGCGTTCCACTCGGCCCAGGTGCCTTCTGCAGTCTTGTACTGCAGGCGGCCGATCAGCGTGAAATTGCGTTTTTGGTACTGGCCGGTGGCAAAGAGTTGCAGCGGGCTGTGATCGTCAAACAACTCACCCATCTTGCCGATGCGCGACAGCACATCGCCATTGCGCACCACCGTGCTCTGGCAGTAGCCGCAGACGGCGTGGGTGGACTGCGCGGAGCGAAACTCGACCGGCGCACCGCACCCCGGGCAGGGCGCGGAGTAGCGGCGCTGCGGCGCGCTGGCGGCCGTAGCCATACTGGTTTAAGAGAGTTTTTTGAGCAGCTCGGCCTTCTTGGCGTCGAACTCTTCGGCCGTCAAAATGCCTTTGGCCTTGAGATCACCCAGCTTCTCCAGCGTGGCAATGATGTCATTGGGGTTGAGCGTGGCAGCCGCTTGTGCCGCCGCGGCCTGAGCGGCCGCTTGGGGGTTGCCCTGCAAACCGGCCTGCAGATTCTGCGCCAGCACCTGGCCCAGCGCCACACCAGCGCCCAGGCCCATGGCATCACCGGCCACACCGCCACCACCACCGCCGCCCTCGGCAAACTTGGGGATAGCCTGTGCAGTCTGGTACTGCATGAATTTGCCCATGTCGTTGCCGACCATGCCCATGCCGATTTTTTGGTCCAGGATCTTCTGCAGCTCTTCGGGCAACGAGACGCTTTGCACCGTCATGTTTTCGAGCTTCAGACCCAGCTTGGCCATCTCGGGGTCGAGCTGGGTGCGCAGCGCCTTGGCAAACTCGATCTGGTTGGAGGCCAGGTCCAGGAAGGGGATGCCACTGGCGGCAATGGCGGTGCTGATGTTTTGCAGCACCAAACCACGCAACTGGCCTTCCAGCTCGGACACCGTGTACTCCTCACGGGTGCCAGAGATCTCGGTGTGGAACAGTTTGGGGTCGGTGACGCGGAAGGCGTAGTTACCAAAGGCGCGCAGGCGCACGGCACCAAAGTCTTTGTCGCGGATGGTGATGGGCTGGGGCGTGCCCCACTTCTGGTCGATCTGCTGGCGTGTGCTGAAGTAGTACACATCGCTTTTGAAGGGGGACTCGAACAGCTTGTCCCAGTTCTTCAGGTAGGTGAGGACCGGCAATGTCTGGGTGGTCAGCTTGTAGGTGCCGGGGCCAAACACATCGGCGATCTTGCCTTCGTTGACGAACACAGCCATTTGCGACTCGCGCACCACCAGTTGCCCGCCGTTCTGGATTTCCATGCCCGACATGGGGAAGCGCCAGGCCAGGGTGCCATCGCCCTCTTCGGTCCACTGGATAACGTCTATGAACTGTTTCTTGATGAAATCCATGAGTGCCATGATGCGGGCCTCCTTCTGTGGGGTTAAACGAAACCGAGCGCAATGATACACAGCAAGACGGTGCTTGTGTCGCCTCAAAAGATGTATGGGATATGCTGGTGCCATGAGCCTTCTATTCACCCCCTACAACCTGCCATCGCCCCGCGGTGGCCTCACCCTGGCCAACCGCATTGTGGTGGCGCCCATGTGCCAATACGCTGCCAACAACGGCGAAGCCACCGACTGGCATTTGATGCACTGGGGCAACCTGCTCAACAGCGGGGCTGGCCTGTTCACCATCGAAGCCACCGCCGTGGTACCCGAAGGCCGCATCACCCCCGCCTGCCTAGGCCTGTGGGATGACCGCACGGCAGCAGCGCTGGCCGATACCCTGCAGCGTGCACGCAAACTGGCACCGCCCGTGCCGGTTTGCATCCAATTGGCGCATGCGGGGCGCAAGGCGTCCAGCGCGCTGCCCTGGGCTGGCGCACAACTGCTGCCGCCCACACAGGGTGGCTGGGAGACCTTTGGCCCATCGGCCCTGCCACAACTGGCAACCGAGCCGCCCCCCACGGAGATGACCCGTACCCATATGGACCATGTGCGTGATGCTTTTGTAACCGCTGCGCAGCGTGCCGACCGCATGGGAATCGAGGCGATCGAGCTGCACGGCGCACACGGCTATTTGATCCACGAATTTTTGTCGCCCATTGCCAACCAGCGCACCGACGAATTTGGCGGCAGTTTTGACAACCGCATCCGCTATCCACTGGAGATCTTTGCCGCCATGCGCAAGGTGTACAGCGGAGTGCTGGGCATACGTATCTCTGCCAGCGATTGGGTGGAGGGCGCATGGGATGTGGTGCAGAGTGCCGAGTTTGCCAAACGCATCAAGACACTGGGCTGCGACTTCATCCACGTGTCCTCGGGTGGCGTATCACCGGCACAGAAGATTGCGCTGGGTGCCGGTTACCAGGTGCCCTTTGCACGCGACATCCGCCAGGCCAGTGCCCTGCCCACCATTGCCGTGGGCCTGATCACCGATGCCCACCAGGCCGAAGCCGTGTTGCAGGCCGGTGAGGCGGACCTGGTGGCACTGGCCCGCGCCTTCCTGTACGAGCCGCGCTGGGGCTGGCATGCGGCGGCCGCACTGGGTGGCGAAGTGGCTGCCAAAGAGAACTACTGGCGCTGCCTGCCGCGCGAGGTGCAGTCGGTGTTTGGCAAGGTGTCCATCGGGGTGCGTTGACCGGTTTTGGTGCCATCCATGCACCAATGAACAAATCGAAACACTTTATCGCCAAAAGTTCCTCGGTATTTACCCTTGGTTTGACTGGTACTTACCCTTGTTTGGGCCCCTGAACCGCGTGCGGCTGGTTACGATCCCGCACCCCGCACGAGGTCGTCTGCCCAACAACCGTTGGACATGGCAATTCATGCGGCAATTTCTTTTACCAAAGTAAAGGTTTCCCATGAAGCATGTTTTCCGTCGTGTGGCCGCTGTAGCGGCCATTGTTTTGAGCACCGGCGCCGCCCAGGCCGAGATGATCGATTTTGAACAACCGGTCACCGCTCCTTTTGCACCGATGCTCACGCACGAGGATGTATTCCTTCAGGGAAGCTACGCATTCCTCGCGTTCTCCAACGCATCGAATGCGGGGTTTGGTGACCTCGTCGGCGCCATGATCGACGGAAATGATCTATCCATGTGTTTAGGTGTGGTCTGCCCCACCAACAACACCAGCACGTTTTACGGTGCACTGAACGACGGCGCAGTCGCCTTTAGCCGTTTAGACGGACAGTCTTTTGCCGTGAACAGCTTTGACGCCAGCTTCATCGGTGGCATGGGTTCTGCCCTGCCACCCGTGGCCGGTTTGCTGCGTCTGCAGGGTTTCACCAGCACTGGCGCCACCTTGTCCCAAACCTTCCAGCTGGCAGGCCCCAACACCGGTGGTGAACTGGGCTTTGGCAGCTACCAGACCAGCGGCACATTTGCCTCGACCAATTTTGCGCAGGTTTACGCCTTCGGATTTGCCTGCAACGCCGGTGGGACCTGCAATGCATTCTCTACCGACCGCGGACAGTTTGCGCTGGACAACATCAGCGTGACCGCGGTTCCAGAACTGGAGACCACCGCCATGTTTGCGCTGGGTCTGATCGCCATGGGTGCTGCGGTTCGCCGCCGTCGCCAGCAGTCGGCTTACGCACCGCTGCCACACGACACAAGGAATACCCATGACCTCTACACGACTGCGATTTACCTCCCTGGCGGCACTGATGCTGCTGGGGCTATCCACTTCGGCTTTTGCGCAAAGCCGATCGACCTACATCGTGCAACTGGCTGCAGAGCCTGTGGCCAGCTACACCGGCACCGTGCCCGGCTACAGCGCCACCCTGCCCGCACCCGGCACACGCCTGAACACCCGTTCGTCCGCCGCCCTGGCCTACAAGGCGTACCTGGATGCCCAGCAGACCACCGTGGCATCGCTGATTGCTGGCGCGCCCATCGTGGCCCGTTACTCCACCGTGTACAACGGTTTTGCCGCCCGCCTGACCGCTGCAGAAGTGCAGGCCCTGCGTACCAGCCCCCTGGTGGTGGAAGTGTTTGCGGATGAAGCCCGCAAGCTCAACACCATTTCCACCCCCGCATTCCTGGGTCTGAGCACCGCAGGGGGCGTGTGGTCACAAACCGTTGCGGGCCTGGCGCTCAAGGGTGAAGACATCATCATCGGTGTGGTCGACAGCGGCATCTGGCCTGAAAACCCATCGTTTGCCGACCGCGTCAATGGCAGCACACCTGTGTTTGGCACCGGCACACTGGCCTATGGCACCGCGCCCGCTGGCTGGAATGGCAGCTGCGTGGGTGGTGAAGGCTTTACGCCCGCCATCCATTGCAACAACAAACTCATTGGTGCGCAGTACTTCAATGCCGGTTTCCTGTCGTCGGGCCTGCCCAAACACTGGACCGAGTTCTACTCACCGCGTGACTCTGTCGCCGGCCCCACCGGCCATGGCGGCCATGGTTCACACACCGCGTCCACTGCGGGTGGCAACAGTGGTGCTCCCGTGACCCTGGGTGGCAACAACGTCGGCACCGCATCGGGCATTGCACCGCGGGCGCGTATTGCAGCCTACAAGGTCTGCTACACCTATATCAACCCCAATGCCGAAGACGGCACGGGCAGCCAGAACTCCTGCTTCACGTCGGACAGCGTCGCTGCCATCGACAAGGCAGTGGCCGATGGTGTACATGTCATCAACTACTCCATCAGCGGTAGCCAGACCAGCGTCAACGACCCGGTGGAGCAGGCCTTTCTGCGCGCCGCCAATGCGGGCGTTTTTGTTGCTGCCTCGGCAGGCAATAGCGGCCCTGCAGTGGCCGTGGCCCACGTCAGCCCCTGGTTGACCACCGTGGCAGCCTCCACCCATGACCGCGCCCTGTCCGCCAATGTGACCCTGGGCAACGGTGCCTCGTACACCGGCGCGTCGTTCAATGCGGCGGCATTGGCAGCCAAGCCTGTCATCCGCGCGGAAGACGCGGGTCTGCCCGGCGCTGATGCTACCCAGCTGCGCCTGTGTTACCTGACACCTGCCGTGCTAGACCCCGTCAAGGTGGCCGGCAAGGTGGTGGTGTGCACACGCGGTGTGACAGCCCGTACCGACAAGAGCGCCGCCGTCAAGGCTGCGGGTGGTGTCGGCATGGTGCTGGCAGACAACGGTGCGGGTCTGGTGGCCGATGTGCATTCCGTTCCATCGGTGCATGTGAATGCCGCAGACGGCGCAGCCATCAAGACCTATGCCCAGGCGGGCGGCGGTACGGCTGCCATCGGCACCTACTTCAACGCTGGCAAGCCAGCACCCATCATGGCGGGCTTCTCGTCACGCGGACCCAACGCCGGTGACGCCAATATGCTCAAGCCCGACCTCACGGCACCGGGTGTGGACATCATCGCCGCCGTCACTGCAGGCCTGACCAATGCCGAGCGTGATGCGGTGGCCAACGGCACTCTGGTGCCCGTCGCCGAATGGTCGTCGTACCAGGGTACCTCCATGTCCAGCCCCCACGTGGCCGGTCTGGCGGCGTTGATTCGTCAAATGCGCCCCACATGGTCGCCCGCGGCGATCAAGTCGGCTTTGATGACCACCAGCATGTCCACCTTGGACGATGGCTTGGCTGCCCCGCAAAACGGCTTGTTGCCCTGGGCACAAGGTGCTGGCCATGTGGTGCCCGCCAAGGCGCTGGACCCTGGCCTGGTGTATGACAACGGCAAGGTCGAATTCATCCGCTACCAGTGCAATGTCAACAAACCTGCGGTTACACCCGCGTCGGATTGCGTGACCTACGGCACGCTGGACCAGACCTACAACTTCAACCTGCCCAGCATCACGGTAGGCGCGGTTGTGGGCAGCACGGTGGTGACCCGCAAGGTGACCAACGTGGGCGCGAGCGCGGCTACCTATACGGCCACGGCTTCGGTGCCCGGCTTCACGACGGTGGTGACACCTAGCAGCCTGACCCTGGCGGCCGGTGAGACCAAGACCTTCACGGTCACGCTCACCGCGGCAGGAGTGCCCGATGGCCAGTGGTCTTTTGGTTCCCTGGTCTGGAGCGATGGCGCACACGTCGTGCGCAGCCCCTTGTCCGCACGCACCGGCAAGACGATTCAAGCCCCTGCGTCGCTCACCGCAACCACCGCATCGGGCAGCCGCCTGATCACCTTGACGACCAACTTCAACGGCCGTCCCGCCGCGAACAAGGGTGGCATGAAAGCGGTCACCATGGGTTCGTTGACAAGCCTTGTGCCGGGTGCCCCGTCGTCCGCCGCGCTGAAGGCAGCCTGTGTTGCCGGTGTCGATACGGCATCCATCAAGGTCTACCCGTTTGTCCTGCCCGCCGACACCATCGTGGCGCGCTTTGAGACTCGCAATGCCGACGTGGGCAGCGCTGGGGACGACAACGACCTGATCATCGTGTCGCCCACCGGCGCCTCGGTGTACTCGGGCAACGACGGCTCCAACGAAGCGGTCCAGTTGGTCAGCCCCTCCGCTGGTACTTACAAGGTGTGTGTGGGCGCCTATGCTGGCGCTGCAAACATGACCCACCGACTGTCCAGCTGGGTGGTCACCGCGGCCGATGCGTCCAGCAGCCTGAACGTGTTGTTGCCCAGCACCGTGTACGCAGGCAGCACCGCCACCGCGGGTCTGTCGTGGTCTGGTCTGGCGGCCGGTGGTCGGTTTGTGGGTGGTGTGCAGTTCAAGGACGCGGGTGGCAGTGTGCAAGCCACCACGATCCTGCGTGTGAACACGGACGGCACTGCGCCCCTGGCGTTTACCGAGAAGACCGTTTCTACCGACAAGCTGCGCCAGTAAACGGATCGTTGACAACGAACCGTTGGGCCCCACGCAGGTAGGGCCTTCAACAAACAAGGGCTGCAGACGCAAGTTTGCAGCCCTTTTTCGTGGCAGCGTCGCTAGAATTTCCACGTACCCAAAAGACTTCCAAACCAGGAGACACCATGCACCCAGAGTTCCATAACCCGCAGCGTCGCCATCTGTTGATCGGGAGCGCGCGTGCGCTAGTCGCCGCCAACCTGGCGACCTGGTCACTGGGCAGTCTTGCGCAGACCGCTGGGGCCAAACCCTTGCCCGCCTACCTGGCCTGGAAAGACCAGGGCAGCATGATCGTTCACAGTGGTACCACGGTAGAGACGGCGCGCGCCGTGGCCGGCACCTCCGTCGTGACCCCCGCCATCCAGTTCTACATCCGCAACAACCTGCCGGCACCAGACGCCGCCATCGTGGCGAACCGGGACGCCTGGGAAGTGTCCATCGAGGGCGTCAAGAACCCGCGCAAATTGACGGTGGCCGATCTCAAGAAGATGGGCGAGGAATCCTTGCCCATGGTGTTGCAGTGTTCGGGCAATGGCCGTGGCTACTTCCCCAGCAAGCCCAGCGGCACGCCTTGGCAGGTGGGCGCCGCAGGCTGCGTGATATGGCGTGGCGTACCGGTGCGGACCGTGGTCGCCGCGCTGGGCGGAACCCTCAAGGACCGGCTCTTCATGACCGGCACCGGGGGCGAGGTCCTGCCGGCCGGGCTGGACCCCAAAAGTGTTGTCGTGGAGCGTTCCGTGCCGCTCTCGGCCATGGCCGATGCGATGCTGGCATGGGAGATGAACGGTGCCCCGATACCCTTGGCCCATGGCGGCCCTCTGCGTTTGGTCGTGCCGGGCTACACCGGCGTCAACAGCATCAAATACGTGAAGACCCTGGCCTTTACCACCACCGAGAGCGATGCACGCATCATGTCCCACGGCTACCGTATCAGCCCGCCCGGCGGTAAGGGCGACCCCACGCAGCCGTCGGTACAGGAGATGAACATCAAGTCGTGGATTTATTCCCCGGCACCCGACAACGCCCAGCTCAGGCCCGCCATGCAACGCATTGAAGGCGTCGCCTTTGGTGGCCTGCACGGTGTGCGGCAGGTAGAAGTGTCCACCAATGGAGGGGAGACCTGGACGCAAGCCCGCTTGGTGGGGCCCGACCTGGGCAAGTACGCCTGGCGACAGTTTGTGCTGGAGGCACGCCTGCCGGCTGGTGCCCATCTGCTTGTCAGCCGTGCGACCGATACCGCGGGCAAGGTCCAACCCCGCGAACGGCTTGAAAATGCCGGCGGCTACAACAACAACAGCTGGCTGGACCACGGCGTGAAAGTTACCGTTGCTTGATATGACCTCCACGCTTGTCGCTGCGCGTACTGCGCTGCCCCCCGAGGGGGCCAGCCTTGCTTGGGGCGGCCCGACGCGGCGGCTTGACATGTCCCCCACGCTTGTCGCTTCGCGTACTGCGCTTCGCTGGGGGCTGGCCATGCTGGTGCTCGCCATCGGGTGCCCTGGATGGGCAAGCGACGATCCGGCGCAGCTTGCCCAGGGCAAGGCGCTGTTCACACGTGGGGCTGCTCCTTCCTGTGCCATCTGCCATACCCTGAAAGACGCGGGCAGCGAGGGCACCGTAGGCCCCGTGCTCGACGAAATCAAACCCGACGCCAAACGTGTGGCGACCGCGCTGCGCAACGGCATAGGCCAAATGCCCTCGTTCGCGGGACAGTTGACGGAAGCGCAGATCCAGGCCCTGGCGGCCTATGTGGCGTCGGCGGCAAGCGGCGCCAAGTAGGCGCGGTTTTCTGGATTCCGGCGGGCGCGCAACACGGCACTAACTGGCAGCGTCGGCGCTTGTCTTCAGCACACACCGCTGGGCCTGGCACACCGCGCCGGGGTCTGGCAGGTAACGGCAGGTGGACACCATGCCCGACTGGGCATGACGCTGGCGTTGCAGCGCGGCATGTTGGTCGACCAGGCTTTGCAGGGCCTCGCCCTTGGGATTGTTCTGGGTAGACCAGGCCCGCCACGCGGCCGGGCCACCACAGGCATTAGCCCCCACGCCGATGGTGCGGCACTGGGCGTCGATGGTGCAGGGCGCCTGGCCAATGGTGGTGTTGATCTGCTGCTGCAGGCTGGCTTCGGCTTCGCCGCCGCTCGTTTTCGACTGGGGGGAACTAGCCGCAGCGGTAGGCGTGGTCACGGGTGTGGGCACTGCCGATTGGCAACCGGCAACCCACAGCAAACCGCACACCGCCAGGCCCATGCGCAGCCGCGACAGGCAGGTATTTCCACTCGGAGTTGGGTAGGGCATGGCGAGGTTCCTTGGCTGCAGTCGTTATCGGTTTGGTCATAGCAGTATGCGCCCATTGGGAATCTTCGCTATCGCAGGCAATGCATTCAAAGAAAAGTGCCTCCAGCCCCCGTTAAATATGCATTTGTAGCTACTGTTTTTATAGCGATCTATTCCTTGCGCCCACTGGTCCACAGCGCCGCCACCACAATCAAGCCGCCGCCCACCCAGCCCATCACCCCCAGGCTCTCCCCCAACCACAACACCGCAAACAGCGCACCAAAGGCCGGCTCGCTACTGGTCAACAAGGCCACCCGGCTCGGCGCGCTGTGCCTCAAAGCCCAGTTCTGGGCGAAAAACGCAAACACCGTGCAGCCCAGCACCAGGTACACACTGGCCTGCCAGAACGCGGGTGCCACAGGCAGTGGCGGCAGACCGCCAGGGGAGCACAAGGCCAGCAGCAGGCTGCCAAAGCCGATGACCCCGGCCTGCACCGCTGTCAGTGCCAAGGCGGGTGCCGTGCTGCCCTGTGTCAGTTTGCTGGTTTGGCACACGGTGACGGCGCGAAGCAGTGCGGCGGCCAGCATCAGCGCGTCGCCCCAACCCATGTCACCCACCAGGCCGCCGCTCAGCATTGCCGCGCCCAGCAGGGAGACGCCGGCAAACACAAACACGCTGCGTTCGGGCCTGATGCGCAGCATCCACCACTCCACAAAGGGTGTGAACACCACACACAGGCTGATCAGGAAGGCGGCGTTGCTGGCCTGGGTCAGCGCCACGCCAAAGGTTTCGGCCAAAAAGATGCACAGCATCAGCCCGCCCAATGGCCAGCCGGTGCGCAGCGCATCCCGCAGTTGCTGGCGCTGCAGCCGCAGCAACACGGGCACCAGCAGCACAAAGGTCAGGATAAACCGCACCGCCAGAAAACCCAGCACCGGGTAATAGGCCAGCGCACCCTTGGCCACGCCATAACTGGTGCCCCAGACAACGGCCACGGCCAGCAGCATCAGGTCGGACAGGCGCATGAGGTGTTTGGGTGGGGAGAGGGTCAGGGTGTTCATCACCCGAATTGTTTATTTAATCTGCATTGCTGATAATCCACCTATGAGGAACAGCACTTGTGCGCTATGAGCATCAATAACCCCTTGGACAGTCTGCCCGACATGGCCGTGTTTGCCCGCGTGGTGGACGCCGGCAGCTTCTCGGCCGCAGCCCGACAGCTCGGGCTGA
>Ga0075156_10001348_pt1 | contig 13403 bp, 12 predicted proteins | sample JI81AbrownDNA_FD_70966 | JGI IMG/M metagenome (GOLD analysis project Ga0075156, IMG submission 70966) | Wastewater effluent complex algal communities from Wisconsin, to seasonally profile nutrient transformation and Carbon sequestration -... | ecosystem: Engineered > WWTP > Effluent > Algae...
ACGCTTTGGGTATACTCGGTATTAAAGGTTCAATCACCATCCCTTTTTCTTTTCCTGTTGCATAAGACCAAACAACTTTTTCTGAACTCTGAATCATATTTGATAGCGGTTTAGTGCTATATGCCGTTGTCATACCTCTCCCTATTGCGCTAACTTTTACAGGAAAAACAAACTTTAAACCGGACTTAAGAAAATTTATAAAATCAGTTTTCATAATTTGTTTTTTATCAGAATTAAGTAAGCCTGAATATACATTACGAGATAAAGATTCAGTTACTTCACTAGCACTAACGAACAATTCAGAGGCGAGCTCTTTCATTGTCCAACTCTCACCTTTTTTAGCAGCTATCTTTAAAAGGATTACTATATCCTGGGGTCTCATACCATTATGCTTTCTCATATATCCATCATATTTTGCAATTCGCGAATTGCAAATTATATTTGATCGGCATCACTTAATTTTATAGTCTAGCCCCTTCCGTTTTCTAATCTATCTTGAAGCATTTTCTCTATTCTAGGACTAATATTTCCCTTTGGCTTAAAAACAAAAAAAGTTGGTGGATGTGCATGAGAAAACTTATCCTTTCCATACAGCACAAAATAACAATCGTCTATTTGATCGGTTAAATTCTTTTTCCATTTTCTTTCTCTCATAACTTTTTTCAATTGTTCTCCAGTCCAGGGAGCTGTCCCTACTACACCGATTCTAAGGAATGCTCCTTGAATGAATTCTACAATGTCACCTTCTTTAAAAAAAATTTTACTTTCCTTTCTTCCGGTAAATGGCAAATTCTCTGCTTTTAATCTTGAATGATATAAATTTAGGTCCTTCCCATAAATTCTTATTGTTAAAACAATCTCGTTTTTTCCATTCACACTCAATTCAGTTAATTTAAAGACCAGGATAGATGTTTGATCTTTCGGATTTTTTTCTAGGGAGTATAACGATTTCCAAACTGGATTTGATTTCAATTCTTTCATGAATTTTTCCGCTTGGGAGGGATTACTGAAATAACCTAAATGATCGAAGTCTAATTTTTTAGGATAAATAACGGATCCTTTGTAGGTCACAACCTCTAATTTAAAAATTGATTTATGCATAAGTTATATTTGATAATTTTATCTAACTCAGAAACCAATGCTTATGCATTTTTTCTAACAACGAAAGGTCAAATTCTAAATCTGCATCACCTATAACAGAGTCAATTCTACACTTTGGACAAAAAGCTGTCTGCCCTACTCCGCTCAAATCGCTATCATGCCAATTAATAATTTCATTGGGAGAAAATTTTTGCATACAGTAAAAGCAATAGCATTCCTTGCTTTTAAGAATTGATTCTCTATGGTAAGAGCAAAACTTATGAGCTGTAATAATATCCATTAAATAATCGGAGTAGGGCTAAAATTGGTTGCAGGAGAAAATGATTTTCTCGATGCAAGGAAATCCAAGCCTCTATCTATAATCGTTGGAAGCTTTTCTACAAATGTATCCTTTAAAGCTTTGCTTAATTCGCTTTCATTTTCAATTTCATGAGCTTCGACAGCAACCTTTATGCGCTTCTCAATTACTTCAGCCTGTATTTTACCTAATTCGTCTCGTTTCAATGCAAGAGCATCATCCATTTTCTTTTGTTGACGTGCATAGTCACTAACGTATTTTTCAAATTTAACTTCAGGAGATTCCGTGTTCTGAGCATATTCAAGAAAAACCTTCAATTTTCCTATCTCCAGTCTAGCATCGAATAATTCCTTATCTCTTTTATTTAAATCAGATTGCACAGACTTTAACTCAGTATTAGCCTTTTCATTCAAATCTTGTAGCCTTTTCTTCTCTTCCTCATGAGTTTTAATAAGGCGATCAATATAACGTTCATGATTCTCTTTTAGTTCTTTTATTTGATTTTGATTCGTTGAATTCTCCTTGGCAATCAAAGTAGGCTCAATTTTTCTTGCATTTTCCATAATTTTTGTTGTTGCTTCAACGAAAGTAGAAAACAATTGGTTCACATCTAGACTATAAATAACTTCGTTAGAACTCGAGTCATTATTCATTGATTTTGAATATGGAACGCTTTGTTCAGAAGTTGCTACCGAAGGCATGGGAGTCTGTTTTGAAACTTCACTTTTATTATTATCTTCTTTATATTCTTTAAGTAGCCCCTCCGAAATAATTTCGTCTGCTTCAATTACTTCATAATGCAGATCTACTAATTCAGGGAAAAAATTTAACAGTTCCTCTGATGACTCAGGCAGCATAAATTCCTCAAAAACCCAGGAACAATATTTGTTATAAGCTCTCAAGCGAACGTCGCTTTTACTATTGGCTTTTATTTTCTTTACTATTAAAGATTTTATAAATCCCCATTTGCGCCAAACCTTTTCTCGGTCTATAACATTTACAAGTGCCATTAAATTCTCCATTTCGTTTGTTAATAAATAGTTTATACAAAAACATATAATGAGAAAAAGAAAAGCACTTTTTAATTTAGAGAATCTAATTTTAATTTTCTTCGAATGAGAATAATATTGAATAGCCAGAACACAATTATATTTCCAATGTTAAATCTTTAAGGAAACTGGAAAACTCTTATTTTTGAATGATTTTAAAGTTTAATACCCGAAATCCGTAAACCGTGAGTTTTCAGTTGATTCCGAGCTGAATTCAGTTGAATTTCGATTTTGAAATATCCAAAAATAATTTTTAAACTTCATCAAAAGCTATGTTTCAAAGGATTTTACAAAAAAGACTTCCCCCTCCTCCCTCTTGAAACTTGGCTGGCTGTTGGCTGAGCCAATTCCGAGCAAGCTTTGAGTCAATTTTGAGTGAAAATCGAGCTGTTTTACCAGTCAATTGACTCATTTATGAATTCATTTTCACTCAAACTTTGCGGTTCATTCTTTTTAAATTTAACTTTTCCATCCATTTAGATTGTTTATTGCATTCGTTTTTCTTTGATTCCAGTAACTTTTAGAAAATTAAACTGGAATATTCATTCTTTCGGGAAGTGAATTTGCTATTATATGTATAAGGGGCAACCTTTCAAAGAAAATGAATATGGGTTGTGCGTATCTTTAGATAGTGAAAATATCTTTAAATCTTTGACAATGAAATAATCTGAACAAGCTGGTGGGCATACTTCGAAAAGAACAATTGAATTTTCCGTATTATAGGAATTTTTCAAAGAATTAATCGTAGTCGTAAAGAAGGCGCACTCGATTGCGCTCAAAGGACAAAGAACGAACCTCCGCTTTGTCTATAAATATATAAACTTGTATGCTTACTATAAATATGTACTTTTTTAACAATCAGTCGGAACTTTCTATCCAAATCACCCGCCTCTAAATGCCTTGAGTTATACTATAATATAAAAAACTGCCTATCATATAGGAAAGCATTGCGCTCCCCTACCCTATTCATAGAATGAACTTGAAAATCAATAATTTTGAAAGATACCCTTAAATGAATAAAAAAAAGACAAAGCTTTCTAACACTGAAACGGAAATTGTTCCTTTTATACCTAGCCAATTAACAAAAGACAAGCTTGTAAATGAGATCATTCAGTTACATGAAAATTTTCTGGAAAATGCTCGAAACCACTTACTCCTGGCAAAGAAGATTGGAGAGAAATTAGAAATCAAAAAAGCAGAGCTGCAACGAGGTGAATGGGAGGAATGGGTAGAACAAAACCTACCTTTCAAGATTAGGACAGCACAATATTACATGAAGATACATAAAAATTGGGATAGATTAGTAAACTCTCAAACACAATCAATTGTAATGCTTACAGAAGCAATCGAACTTATTACAGAGAAGAGAGCGCTTGACTCCAATGATGTGAGTGAAAAGCTAAGAAAGGCAAAAAGAGAGAAGCGTAAAGATATAATCAGTCTACATAGAAGATTCTTTAAGAAAGGCGAATCATTAAATAAGAAAGACAAAACAGCTTTATTTCATTTTCTAGAAGATGTCCGTATTAAAAGAGAAACTAAAATTCAGAAGTTTGAAGTAACTATTAGAAAAACAAAGCAAGCCTTACTTGAAAACAAAAAGCAAATAAAGAAAATTACTGATTCTTTAAAAGATTAAACAAATATTTATTTCTAATCAAAAGTTCATTGAACTTTTGATCCTTTTTTTAAATATGAAATTTAAAATATCTAAGTATAGTTTATTTGTACCGATTATATAACCGGAAGGATTCATGAAAATAATAACAATCGCAAGCCTAAAAGGCGGTGTAGGTAAATCAACACTTGCAATTTTTTTAAGCCAAGCACTGGCACAATTAAAAACAAGGGTATTAGTAATCGATGCCGATCCGAACAATAATTTAACTGATTATTTTCTTAGGAAAATTCCATCCGAAGAAATTGAGTCAAGAAATTTATACCATGTATTAGCAGGTAAATTAGACATTGAGCAAAGTATCTATAAAACAAGTATTGTAGATATTATTCCCTGCACTGTCAGTCTTCATAGTGTAGGCGTAGAATTTTCCTCTGACCCTGCAAGTTTACTTAGAGTTAAACCAAAACTAAAAAAACTGGACTACGATTTTATAATCATAGATACCCCTCCAAGTCTTTCTTATGAATTAAGAATGGGCTTATTCTCTTCCGATTTAATTGTTTCACCAATTTCTCCAAATAGATGGATTAAACAAGGGTTAGATTTACTCAGATCCGAAATTCAAAAAGTAGAAGAAGCTACGAATAAAACCCCTGATATCCTTGCAGTGCCTTGTATAATATCAAAATCAGATATGGATAAATTAAAATTTATAAATAAGGAAATTCAATCAAAAACTCCCATTTTCAGAAATGGGTCAGTAAGAATGAAAGCAGAAAAAGGGCTACCCTTAGTTGCCGGAAGTAAACCTTCACAAGAATTCATTGCTCTAGCCAAAGAGATAATAAAAAGCAAAAAAATCTAAGGACGAAATTCATGACCGGAAAAACTGAACAAGAAATCAAAGAAGAAAGAAAACAAAAAAGACTTGATAAGTGGTTTCAAGATACAATCGCTCCTGCACGTGCTGGCGTTGATACATCTCCTATTTTAAAAAATGAATCTGTTATCAAAAAAGGGATTGAACTTTCTGAGATATATTGGTATAGCCCAGAACAATTAAAAGAAAATCCTCTTAATACATACGCACCTTTATCAGATGATGAGCTATCAGAATTGATGGAGGATATAAGAGAAAAAGGTATAATTGTTTCCTTAATCGCAAAAAAAATTGGTAATGAAATGATTTTACTTTGCGGTCATAACAGAAGGCGTGCGGCTGCTAGATTAAAACTACCCAAAGTTCCTGTACAGCTAATTCTTTCACCATTAACGCCAAAATTAGAAAAAGAAATAATGCATTCTGAAAATGATCTAAGAAGGGGTGGAAGCTGGTCTAAAGAAAAAAAAATAGAGTTTATATTGGAACACTTTGGAGAAGACCTCTCCAAAGACAATAGAGGCGGAGATCGGAAAAGTAAGACTTCACAAGATCAAAAGTTCAGTGAACTTTTGCTAGATGATTCTAAAAATATGGCAAAAGTAATAGAAGAGAGTTCAAAGGGAAATATTACAGAAGGGACAGCCAAAAGGCTCTTATCTGAAATCAAAAAGAAAAAATTAGTAAGAAAAGACAAACCGATCGTTACCAAAGCAAGTATTCTCTCAGAATTAAGTCCAAAAGAGAAAATTAAAGTCACTGCATTAATCAAAAGCTATCAAATGGACACTAAAGAAATTGAAACCTTGAAAAAGCAGATTGTAATAAAAGAAGAAAAGTTACGGAAGTTAAAGGTCGAGATTAAAAAATTTGGGAATCCCAATATACTTTTAAATTAAACCTCTATTAATAAATAGTCTCTGAAATTAATAGTATATAATAACTAAGAAATAGCAATGAGTCATAATTTTCCTTGTACCAAAGTACGGCATTTGTACAAGTGCCGTACTTTGGTACAAGGAAAAATGTCTGGTATAATAAATTTATCACTAATGCTTCAAAGTAAAACTTCGATAATGAATATATACTTAGTCTGTATTTGCATCTCAGAAAAAGTAATTGGTCTTTTATCTCCAATAAAAGTCCATTGAGCACCGCTTGTTAAAAGGGTCTATTTTCAAAAGACTGCCTACTGTCGGCGAGAGGGGAAACTTTCCGACAGATAGGAAAATATTTAGTCAATTTTTCCACTCTTATAAATAATTTAAAGTCACAAATATTTCACTACCTATCAGCAGAGTAGTGTGATATTCGATAATCTCGAAACTGCCTAAATTAAATTTAGAAATTCTTTTTTTATCAACGCTAACAATTGAAGAGAAGTATATACATTAAATTTTACCGAATTCTATTGATATACATGTATGGTATGCGAATACGCACAATGTCATTAAGTTAAGGAATTACACAGTCATTTCAAACGAATGTGAGAAATCTATCTGACAAGAATACGATAGTATTAAGCTAAATAGACCTCGCTCGATAACGCTGTTCGAGGTGACAGGGGTAAATTACTATTAACTTAATGACAATGTGCATATTCGCGCATATTACGCACATTGTATGTGTGTATCCGCAATAAGTTACAATTTCCGTTTTTTAAACTGTTTTTTTTATAAGTATTTCTATGTACTGACCGAAATTGAGTACACTTACTAGAAGTAAAGAAAGCATAATTTGCGAAGGAATCTTTCCCCAATTATTCCTAGCTGCGGTACTTAATGGACATTTAGTAAGAAAATTAATGGAGAAATATAGGGCTATGCCAAATCAAAGAATTAACTTTAATCTAATCAATTTCAAGAAGAGATTTGCTCAGGCTATGCCTGAACAAATTTATGAAACAAAAGAAAGCCAAACAATCAAACCCCAAGCAAACTGGTATTCCAGTTCATAGTAGAGAAAATTTCTTAGCAATTCCGAATGAGTTAATTCGCTTTTTATACTTATTTACAGGTAATGAGATTAAGGTCTTATTGTACCTTCTTATTACGAGGAATTTGAAAGATAAAAAGTATGGTCTTGTCAAAGAAATAGCAACTCACGCCGGATTTCATCCAAATACTGTTTATTCAATAGTTCAATCTTTGAAAAGACTTGGATTAGTCCAAAGTAGGCGAACAATATCGGGAAGTTTAGTATCTATCATTTTTTTAAAGGATAGTAAATTTTCTAATGTCTTTGAAAAGATTCAAGAAAACCTATCTCTTGGAAAAACGAAAATCTTTTCGGGAATCAGGTATCTTTTTTTTAAAGACAAAGATAATAGAGATTTTAAGAACTCAACTTTTTTGGATAATTTCTTTTCTTCTTTTTTAATAAGAATTGAAGGTACTGAAAACTCGTTTACTTTGGATTCAAGTGAACGCTCTATTTTTCGAGAGCTGTCAGGAAACCATCTTAAACTACTTCTTTTTTTTAAATATTTATCCCAATTCAAAGATTGTCAATTTTTTAAAGCCAGTTATTTGCGGATTGAAAGAGCAACCGGAATTAAGCATACTACCATTAGTAAACTTCTAAACGAACTTTGCGATAAATATCAAATCATTGGCAGAGAAAATTACATGAAAAATAGAAAGCGTTATTTCTTTAATTACCTTATAGATGGAGTACTAACTTCTGAAAAAAGAGCTGCTCATAAAGTGAAATCTATTTTAACAAAAACTGAAGTTCAAAACAATCAGGTTTCACAAAAAACGGATTTTCTATGTACTAAACAGATATATAATCTTATTAAAGACATATCTGAGAAAAAAAGTTTTGAGACTTTAGCTACTTCAAAGAGTTCAGAAACGGTAACTAAGATTGAAACGACAATTGCTGAAAATAGGGTAGATAACTATAAAGAGTTTTCTATTAAAAAGAATACTATGCCCAATCCATCTGAACCTATTAAGGAAAAAGAGATAGACTTAAACTTTCTTGAAGAGTTGAAGCGTCTTAGACCTGGTTATCATCATCAATCTAATGTGACGTAAACAGATGTTAAGATAAGAAAAACTATTGCATAATTACAAGGTAAAAAAAGAATGAGACATAGCTCACATTTAGGAATAGTATTAAAATTGGAAAAGGGTGGAGTCTGAATGAGTCTTTATTCTTCGAAAATGCCAAACTGGTTTATAAAATTATGAATAGCTTAATGCCTCAAAAGAGTTCAAGTAAAATCAATATTTTTTATTACATAAAACTTAGTATTTACACTTTTTTTATTCTTGCCTTATCAATACAAATTGTAAATAGCTTTCAGGATAAAAAGCAAAAACTTGATTCTTATGAAGCTAAGATTTTAGATGGTAGCACTTTGAATTCTTTTGAGTTAAAAGAGTTTTGTCAGCTATTTTTAGAAATCAAAAAAGTATCTATTCCAGACTGTGAAAATTTGAAAAGTGAATCTTTAAAAACCTTGCTTGGTCTAGATAAATCAATTTTAAAAATGCTAGGAAGATTTTGTGATAAGTATACACCTTTCATAAAAATTGAAAATCAATTACAAGGAAAAGGGCAGATTCGAAATTTACGCAATAGTCCGAATTTAGAAGAAGTCGATTCTTCAGAGATACTATCAAGAACCCCATTAGAATTGATTGACTTATTTCGAGAGAAATTAAATAATAGAGAGATAAGTATTGAAGAGGTCAATTCTATCATTCGTCAGATTAATAAATGTATGGAGAATAGAAATTTGAATAGGGTTAATAGAAAATGAAAGCTAATATAATAATCAAAATTACTTATCTGACAGTTGATAATAAGGAAGGCGAATTAACGCTTGAGCCAGAACAATATTTTGAGGAATATCCTGATATTAAAAAATTTAGTATTATAGATGCTCCTAAATTCAACCATGCTTTTGAATACTTAGGCATAGAACCGAAAGAGCTACAAAATGTTAAACTATTAATTAAAGATCAAAATGACATTAAGGAGCACTTTTATTCTTTTTGGAATGAAGGAAAAAACTATTCAATTGCAACTACCAAATTATATAAAAATACAAAGAGAGAAGGATTGATTATTTTCAATGTGCTTGAAGAAAATCCTTATCGAACTGAGATCATTCGTTTTACAAAAAAAGATAATTATTTTATACCTTCTTCTCATGCAATAATTACTGATATTGACGACAAAGAAGAAACAACCGAATTTAGTATTTATAAACCAAAAGAGAAGGTTGCTTAGTATTATCTCAAAAATTTTAATTTAAAAAGCTTACATAAATTTTAAAACTATCAATAGTTTATTTCCTAAAAAGTAGAGTAGGGGTTACTGAAAGATAAACTTGGAAAACAAAGCGCAAAGAATAAATTACATTCAAAATCGTCTAAACGAAATGGAGAAAGAGAAATTCATGCTCTTGAATGAGCTTGATTCGATAAAAGAACTTCCTCATGACACCAAACTATCGTCCGTTGATAGTATCCCGTCGACTCCTCAAGAAAAAGTAGCTCTTTTTCTTAAGTTATTTCGATGCCGCCAAGATGTTTATCCGAAACTATGGGAAAATCCTAAAACCAAAACTAAAGGTTATGCACCTGCCTGTAATAATGAGTGGCTTAATGGAATATGTGAAAAACCGAATATAAAATGTTCTGAATGTAGCAATCAGGCATTCCCTTTGTTGAATGAGGTTGCAGTGCAAATGCATTTGGAAGGCAAAATTACGATAGGCACTTATGCTATTCGAGAGGATGATACTTGTACATTTCTCGTCGCCGATTTTGATAAATCAACTTGGAAAGAAGATGTGTTCACTTTTAAGAATGCAGGAGCTGAATTCGGAATTGATATTCTTGTAGAAAGATCACGTTCAGGAAATGGAGCACATGCATGGATTTTTTTTAATGAACCAATTTCCGCTAAACTGGCTAGACAATTGGGAACCTTGATAATGGCTAAAGCAACTTATAATCGACATACTTTGAGTCTTGAAAGTTATGATAGATTTTTTCCCAACCAAGATTATTTACCCAAAGGAGGATTTGGGAATTTAATAGCATTACCATTACAAAAAATTCCAAGAGAATCAGGGAATTCTTTATTTATAGATGAGGCTTTTTGTCCTTACGAAAACCAATGGGCGTTTTTGTATCAAGCTAAAAGATATTCAGTGCAAGAAATTAAAGATGTGTTAACAAAATATATTTTATTCAATAAATTTTCGACTCCTTCGTCCAATGATGAAGATATACGAGTTGCTGAGAAAATGATACATTTTTCAGAGGAAGAACTGCCTAAAATGAAGTTAGGCGAAATGCTTGAGATTGAATGGGCAAATAGATTAAAAATAAATACACAATTTTTACCTAGTAAATTGGTTCGTGCATTCGAATCTACAGCTACATTTGCGAATCCCAAATTCTTTGAATTGCAAAGATTGCGAATGAGTACATGGCAAACTCCGAGATTTATTTTTTGTGGAGAATATGATAATGAACAATTATATTTGCCAAGGGGAGTATTAGATGAATGTCTGCGACTTGCAGAAAAAGCCGGTGTAAATGTTCAAGTGATTGATAAAAGAATTTCTTCTGAAAAATTAAGCCTTAATTTTTTAGGAAAATTAAAAAAGGAACAAGAGCAAGCCGTTGCGGTTTTAGAAAAACATGACTTGGGAGTTTTAGTCGCTCCTCCTGGTGCAGGTAAAACAGTTATGGCGTGTTTCTTGCTTGCAAAAAGAAATGTTCCTACTTTGATTTTGGTTCATCGTACCCAACTTGTGGAACAATGGAAGTCCCAAATATCTTTATTTTTAAACGTAGAGCCTTGTCAGATTGGTATTTATGGAGGGACAAGTAAAAAAATAAAAGGCTTAATTGATATTGCAATGGTTCAGAGTTTAACTAAATTAGAAGATTCAGATATTTTCGCAAAGTATGAACAAATCATAATAGATGAATGTCATCATATACCAGCAGTATCGTTTGAATTAGTCTTGAACAAATTTTCCGCAAGATATGTTCTTGGCTTAACGGCTACACCATACAGAAAAGATGGTCATCAAACAATTATTTATATGCAATGTGGTTCGCTTCGTCATCAAATTCAAGAAGAGTCGGAAGGTAAGTTTTCTAAAACGGTTTTTATTAAAGAAACTTCGTTTCAGATGCCTGTAAATTTTGGTATTCAACCAGAAATTCATAATGTTTGGGAACACTTGATTGTCGATCAGGCGAGACTTAATCTTATTGCCCAAGATGTTTGCAATGTATTGAAAGCCGGACGATTCCCATTAATTTTATCTGAGAGAAAAGATCATTTGTATTTATTAAAAAACGTAATCCGACAAACTGCTGGAGATTTTAAAATCAATGAGTTTTTGTTAGTTGGTGAAATGAGTAAAAAAATTAGAAAAAAAATTTTAGATGAAATTAAAGAAAGCTTACAAAATTCGATTCCCTCTTATATTCTTTCTACAGGATCATTGATTGGAGAGGGGTTTGATTTTCCAGAATTAGATACTCTTTTCTTAGCAATGCCAGTTTCTTTTAAAGGGAAATTAATACAATATGCAGGAAGACTTCATCGAGTGTATCATGGAAAAACAGGGGTGAATATTTATGATTACTTGGACAAATTTTCTGGTCTTACGATTTCCATGTTCAAAAAACGTCTATTGACTTATGAAAAAATGGGCTATACGATCGATATAGAAAATTCAAATAAAGCATCACAAATTATTACGAAAAAGAAAAAATTCCAGGACTTGGATACTGGTTGGTTGTTCGATAAAGGAAATTATTAATGACCGTGAATGATTTGATAGAAGCTCTCAAGCAACTTCCACCTGATATGATGGTCTTAACAGATGGGATTAAAAACGGATATGAAGAAATTTTTGAACCTCGAATAATGGAATTAAAACATGAGCCGGATAATACCTACCCCTATGGAGAATATCAACTCATAGAGGTAGAAAATGAACCATCCATTAAAGCAGTAGTGATTCCCAGAAATTTTAGAGATGATTAATTTATTTTTGTTTACCAATCTGGTTTATTAAAATAATTTGAAATATCTATGGAGATTACTTTTTTAGACGATGATTTAAGAGAGATTTGTGAAAAGGAAAAAATCGCTAAAAGAAAGATAGGTGCACTATCGGCAAAAAAATTAAAGACGAGACTTGCGGATATTAGAGCTGTAAATATTGTAACAGATTTGGTTGCTGGACATCCTCATCCTTTAGAAGGGGATAGAAGAGGGGAGTTTTCTCTTCGTCTGCATGATGGGCATAGGCTTGTCTTTGTTCCTGATTTAATTCCCGTTCCATTTAAAGAAAGTGATTCTGTAGATTGGTCAAAAGTAACCAAAATAAAAATTATCTACATAGGAGATTATCATGACTAGAAAAATAGAATTCTCGCCAGATTGGATTTCTCCCCCTGGAGATAGCATTTCTGATTTATTGGAAGAAAAAGGTTGGTCTCAAACTGAATTTGCTCTTCGAATGGGCTATACCAAGAAACATATAACACAACTTATTTCTGGCAATGCATCTCTTACTGAGGAGACTGCAAGTAAGTTAGAACTGGTTCTGGGTGGCAATGTCGGATTTTGGTTAACTCGTGAAGTTCAGTATAGAGAGGCATTACGTAAAAAAGAAGAATTTGCCTCATATGAAAAGTATAAAGATTGGCTGAAAGAACTTCCTATCGCTGATATGATTCGTTTTGGTTGGATTTCAAAAAAACAATCTGCTGGTGAAAGAGTAATAGAGTGTTTGCGCTTCTTTGGTGTCGCTTCCGTAGATGCATGGAGAGGTAGTTATGAGAAGCCAATTTTAGCTTTCAGAGCATCAGACAAATCAAAACAAAAAATAGGTTCTGTTGCAGCTTGGTTACGATTCGGAGAATTGACCGCAGGCAAAAAAGAGACAGTAAAATTCAACGAAAGAGTTTTACGAAGTAAATTGGAAAAGATTAGAGAGCTAACTTTAGAGTTGTCGCAGGATAAATTTATTTCAAAATTAGAAAACTTACTTGCAGAGGCTGGAGTAATATTGGTAATAGCCCCAACTCCCAAAGGGTGTCCCATTTCTGGACTTACTAAATGGATTTCATCTGATAAAGCTTTAATCATGTTGAGTTTCAGATATAAATCAAATGATCATTTTTGGTTTACCTTATTTCATGAAATAGCACATGTATTATTACATCGAAAAAAAATGTTATATCTTGAAACAGAGATTGCTGCTAAAAGCGAAGAAGAGACAGAAGCGGATAAGTTTGCCGGAGAAATTTTAATTCCTCCTCGTTCATTATCTAAATTAAGGGAAATAAATTTAGAGGAGAAATCAATTAGAGAATTTGCCAATGAACTTAGCATTCCTGCTGGTATTGTTTTGGGAAGATTACAGAAAGAAAAAAGTATTCCTTGGAACACAAGATT
>Ga0075156_10001349_pt1 | contig 13397 bp, 10 predicted proteins | sample JI81AbrownDNA_FD_70966 | JGI IMG/M metagenome (GOLD analysis project Ga0075156, IMG submission 70966) | Wastewater effluent complex algal communities from Wisconsin, to seasonally profile nutrient transformation and Carbon sequestration -... | ecosystem: Engineered > WWTP > Effluent > Algae...
AATTGATTGAGACTGGAGCGATTTAATTGAGATTATCCGCACCACATCCGGTGACGCCCAGCCTGTAAGGAATACGTTCGTTTTATATACACCAGACCTATCTTTACGCTTTCTACCAATTTTCGACCTTTAAGGCTGTAAAGAAAATAGGCCAAAAACCTATTGTAAAAATATGGTATCCTCTGACGAGTTTTTAGACTAGAAAGAGTGCCGCTTGAAAATTGGATATGCTCGAGTATCCAGCGATGATCAAAATTTGTCCTTGCAGCTGGATGCCCTGAAAAAGGCTGGCTGTGAGAAAATTTTGGATGATAAGCGCAGCGGAGCAACTGCCGATCGGCCTGGGTTGAAAGAACTTCTGTCAACCGTGCGCAAAGGTGATGTTGTGATTGTCTGGCGGCTTGATCGCCTAGGCCGTTCGCTTCAAGACCTAATAAAACTGGCCGCGATCTTTGAAAAGGCTGGAGTTGGTCTTACAAGTCTGCAGGAAAATATCGACACAACCAGCAGCGGTGGCAAGCTGGTTTTCCATTTCTTTGGAGCCATGGCCGAGTTTGAAGCAAACTTGATAAAGGAACGAACCTCCGCAGGTTTGGCTGCGGCCAAAGAGCGTGGCCGGATAGGTGGGCGGCCAAAACTTTTGGACGATAAACAGAGAAAGGCCCTATTGAAGCTACACAAGAGTGGGGAACATTCAGTAGCTGAAATTTGCAAAATGATGAGTATTTCCAGGCCAACTTTCTACAACTACTTGGAAGCGGCTGATAAGTGAACAAGAAAACTGTGCCGGCTGAGACAATCATCAGCTTGAGAGCTCGCTTGGATCAACTCAGTCCACGGGCACCAGAGCGGAAGGAGTTGATCAATAAAACAGCCGACTTATATGGTGTTTCACGAGCAACCTTATATAGAGAATTGAACAACCAGCCAAGACCCAGAGATGCCAGGCGTGCGGACTTCGGGTCATCGCGAAAAGTCTCAAAAGGTGAACTGGATCGGTACTGCGAAGTAATCGCTGCACTTAAATTAAGGACTGAAAACAAAAAAGGTCACCACATTTCTACGACCAAAGCCATAGAGATTCTTGAACACCATGGTGTCTCTACTCCCGATGGTTGGATTAAAGCACCACCTGGGCTATTGGACAAAAGCCTAATAAATCGACATCTAAAAGCGCTCGGCTATGACAGAAAACGTCTTAGCTTCGAGCCACCTTGCGTTCGTTTTCAAGCAGAGCAAAGCAATGAGTGCTGGCAGTTTGACATGAGCGACTCTGATCTCAAAGCACTTGAGGATCCGGCCTGGATTGCCCCAGGTAAGGGAAATCCGAAACTCAGCCTTTTCAGTGTAGTCGATGATAGAAGCGGAACAAACTACACTGAGTATTGGAGTGTTTATGGCGAGGAAGTAGAAACGGCACTGCGCTTTTTATATAACGCGATGGCACCAAAGAAGGATGCTGACTTCCTATTTCAAGGTGTACCCAATACAATATACGCTGACAATGGCCCGGTCTCAAAGAGCGCTGTATTTAAAAGAGTCTTGTTCTGTTTAGGAATTACACTTAAGACTCATGAACCAAGAAAAGACGAGAAGATTGACAAAAGAACAACGTCAAGGTCGAAAGGCAAAGTCGAGAGACCTTTTCTAACAGTTAAATGTGCTCACGAAGCGCTGTATCAACTGGACCATAAGCCGAAGAATGAAAGCGAAGCTAATGAGTGGCTCCATCGCTATGTTCGCTCATACAACAAGCAGAAGCATCGCTCAGAGGACCATTCAAGGATCGACGACTGGGTAGCAAATCTACCGGCAGATGGATTCAAAGCAGTTTGTTCTTGGGAAAAATTCCGGAGCTTTGCCCGTGAGCCTGAGAAAAAGACTGTAGCCAGGGACTGCACGATTGAGATGGACGGCGGCATTAAATACGAAGTCAGCCCAGAGCTTGTTGATGAGAAAGTTATCGTCTGGTGGGGCCTTTTCGACAATGAACTTTTTGTTGAGCATGCTGATACCAGATATGGCCCTTACAAGCCATCTGGTGGTCCAATCCCTCTGCACTCCTATCGCCGTCATAAGAAAACAAAAAGAGAAAAGACAGCTGAGAGAATTGAAACTCTGTCGCAAAAATTGAGTGTGCCACGCTCCGTTCTAACAGGCAAGCCGGAAGATAACGTAGTGGTAAATCTGGTGCAAAAGCCTGTGGCTAGCACTCCTTTTGTTGATCGATTTGAATATGACGTTCCTGATTTTGAAAACAAAGTTGTAGCGAAACTGGCTATTTCTAAGTATCTAGGACGAGCTATAGCCGATCTGCCTGAAGAAGCACGGACATTCATCGCAGAATTGGTTGCCAGAACCTTAAATAAGAAAGAAGTGTTAGACAGCACAAAAACATACTTTGCCAAAGCAAGAAGGAAGGAAGACAGGCATGCGCACTGACGTTATGGGGTACTATGGCTTGGCTAAGGATGTGCGCCATGCGGGGTTCTTCGAAACGGAGCAACACAAAAAGTTGTTCTCACATGTTAAAGATGCAATCAAACATGGCGGTCTCATTGCTGTGTCAGGAATGATTGGCACAGGAAAAACAGTGAGCTTAAACAAGCTCAAGGAGAGCCTCTCTAAAGACGGGAAAATCATTGTGTCTCAATCTAGATGTGTCGAAAAGCAGAAAGTTCAAATTTCGACATTGATCGCGGCCATCTTTTACGACTTAAAGAACGAAAAGTTTTTCATTCCACATGGTGAACTGAGAGAACGCAAACTACGAGAACTAATTAAGATTGAAAGGAAACCTGTAGTTCTTTTTGTTGACGAAGCGCACGATTTGCCGAGGGCTACACTGAAAGGGCTCAAACACTTAATAGAAACGGTCAATGACCGAATAGGCCCAGCAAGTCTCTCTGTTTTACTGGCTGGTCATCCAAAGCTACAAAATGATCTAAAGCGCTCGAACATGGAAGAAATCGGTTATCGGACTACCACCTATTCACTTGATGGTGCCATTGACAGCAGACGGCAATTTATTGAATGGCTCATCGAACACTGTGTCCGAGAAGATGTAAAAGTAAACGATGTATTCGAACCTGAAGCGATTGACCTCCTGGCCGAGAAGCTGGTTACTCCTTTGCAAGTAGTTGAGCACCTAACCAGATCACTAGAAGCAGGCCATGCCGCCAATGAAAAACCTGTCACAGCAACGATTGTTTCAACTGTTCTTTCTGGCGTCATCGAAGATCTCGAGGCCACAATTACAAGACTTGGCTATGACCATAAATCCCTTGCTACTCTCCTAAACGTATCCCAAGCAGAAGCAAGACAGTTCATAGCAGGCCGCTTGGACGGTACCAGGGCTGCCGATCTTCATGAGCAACTGCTGGTTGTAGGGTTACCCGTATAGAAACAGGTTTTCTAGACGGCTTTTTATACATCAACGAAGCGAGCAAACGCCCGAAATTGTCAAGAATTGAAGGCTATAAAAAAACGAACGTATTCCTTACAGGCTGGGCGTCACCGGATGTGGTGCGGATAATCTCAATTAAATCGCTCCAGTCTCAATCAATTTGTATCCGTCTCAATCAATGTGCGCCCAGTCTCAATTAAAGTGCACCAGCCACCACTTATAGTCTCAATCAATTTGCGCCAGAAATCGCGGATGATCTCAATCCGAGGCTCAGATGATCTCAATCCGCTACACCTAGCTCTGGCAATGGTGACGGCGGAGTTATCGATATTCACTCCTATGGACTTAAGCTTGGCGCTTCTACAATCGGAACTGTCACCGCAGATGCGGCATCTTCCGGGACAGGCAATGCAAGCGCAACAGCAATCACTTTCTATCCGGGAGAGATAGATTTCAAGGTCGGCACCAGTGCTGGCCAAATCTCGTTTGCTGCACGAGGCGGCTCTACAGGCGGCAACGGAGGTGGGCTCTTTATTAACGGCTATGGTTCAGCCGTAACAGTCTATGGTGCAGGAGCCATGAGCAGCCCCCTGGATGTGACAGCCCCAGGTGCAACAGGTAACGGCGGACAAATCTATCTGACCGCCTATAATGGCCTTACATTTGACGGAAGTGCATCCCTTTTAACTGCCAATGCTGGCACCAGTAGTGGTAATGGCGGCAAAATCAAGATCCAGACATCGATTAATCCGATCGTAATTGACTCTGGCTCTTCCGGCAATGTTAAGCTCTCCGCGAAAGCCAGTGGAGACGGAGACGGAGGTACGGTTGACATTCTGAGCTATGCTGGAATCACCGCAAACCCAAGCCAGATCGATGTTTCTGCAGGTACAGATGGTACTGGTGGATGGATCACTTTGAATGCATATTACTCCACATTAACGCTTAACGGCAATCTGAACGCTAATGGCGGAACGGGTAATGGAAAAGGCGGCAAAATTGAACTTCAAGGTGCTTTTATAGACTTGCCTGCAATGTCAAACACGTCTATTACTGCAAACGGGAACGGTTCTGGCAAAGGCGGCAAAGTGGAAATATTGTCTCCTTATGACACTATTACAATTGGCAGTGCAAACGGTCAGATGAGCATTCAAGCTCGTAACACTGATACTGGAGATGGTGGCGAAATAAAAGTGGTTGGGTCTAACGATGTTCAAATTTCTGGTGGATCATTAGATGTTGGTGCCGGAAATGGCGGTGACGGTGGCAAAATAACTGCAGAAGCGACTTCTGGGACCTTGACACTGTCAGGAAATCTCTCCGCCAAGGGAGGTGGAAGCGGTAGTATTGGCTCAATCACAATTACAGGCTATCAGGTGAGTTTGGGGACTGGAACTATCAGCACTGATGCTGGCTCAACTGGGACATATGACGGGACTGAGGATTCAATTGTAATAACTTCAACTGGCTCCGATCTGACCCTGAATACAGGCTTAACAATAAGTGATTATGGCAATCTAAAACTGAGCAGATATTTGGCAAATGGCCTTCCAAAATTGAGCAGTTTTAGATTCACGCCGATAATAGAAGGGCCCCTAACAACGGGGCCTAGAAAAGCGACGGCAAGAATGTTAGATCAAGATGCGTGGGCATCGATTCGACTGTTACACCGAAGGCAAGGCAAAAGCAAAAGCTGGATTGCGCGAGAGCTTGGTATCTCACGCAATACTGTTAGTAAATACATCAAGGACTGCGATGCTCCTAAATACAGAGCGACCCAGCCGCGCGGCAAACCAGTTGCTGATAAATGGAAGGAGCACGTTCGGTTAATCTTAGAGGACGACCGGAACGCACCCCGCAAGCAAAAGCATACAGCAAAACGCATTTTTGAACGACTAGTCGATGAGCACCAATTTACTGGCTCTTATCGAACGGTGCGAAAGATTGTCGCGGATATCAAGAACAAGCCTGGGCATGCTGTATTTTTACCGCTTCAGTTCAAGCCTGGCAAAGATGCGCAGGTTGACTTTGGTGAGTCGTATGCAGACATCGACGGCGAACGAACAAAGGTGCACATCTTTGAGATGCGCCTGAATTATTCGCGGAAGAAGTTCGTGATGGCGGTGAGAGCCGCAAACATGGAATCGTTCATGGAGGCTCACGTTAGGGCGTTTGAGTTCTTTCAAGGCGTTCCAGAGCGACTCACCTACGACAATTTAGGGCTAGCGGTGGTTCGGGTTGGTAAGGGCAAGGATCGGACGTTAACCAAGAAATTCAAAGAGCTAATGGGCTTCTATTCTTTTGAAAGTAATTTCTGCACGGTTGGCCTCGAAGGCGCCCACGAGAAAGGAGGTGTTGAGGGCGGAATTGGGTTCAGCCGAAGAAACTGGCTGGTGCCGGTGCCAAAGGTAGAGCGAGTAGAAGACTTAAACGAGAAATTGGTAAAGCGCTGTATTGCTGATGGTGAGCGAACGGTGGGTGGTGAGAGCGAAACGATCGACCAGGCCTTTGAGCGTGAGCAGCGCTCGCTGCTCACGCTGCCCGAGCGACGCTTTGATGGTGGCACAGCAAGGCACTGTGTGATTGCAGACACGTATCAGACGGTTGGATATGACTCGAATCGATATTCTGTGCCGCAGAAGTTTGTCGGTAGGCCGCTCAGAGTGCGCGCCTATCTAGACAAGATTGTTTTCTCAACTAATTTGGAAGTAATTGCAGAGCACGAGAGGAGCTACAGGAAGGACCGCTACTGTTTGCATGCAGAACACTATCTTGATCAACTTGAGAGGAAACCGCATGCGGTGCCATTTGCCAAGCCTCTACTACAGACTGAGTGGCCGGCTGGTTACTGGAATTTCTACGAACGCCTGGTAGAGCAGAAAGGGCCATCGGAAGGAGGGAAGGACTATGTGCGAGTTTTGAGATGCCACATGCAGCACGGAGCAGCTCTAACAGCGAAGGCCATACGTGATTGTGCGGCAGTCGGACTGATCAGTGCCGATGCCATTCTACAAGTCGTTGCTCAGGCTCGTTTCGCCACTAGGGCAGAAATGACACCTCTAGACATGACCGAACGCCCAGCTTTACGAGAGTACTCCGTCAAGCTTGAAGAGACAGCTAGATACCAAATTTTATTAGGAGAAATCACCAATGAGCACTGTATTGCTTGATCAATATTTGAAACGACTGCGGCTACCAACCATGGTCAAGAACTACGAATTGCTGGCCAAGGAAGCTGAAACCAATCGAGTCAGCTACGAAGAATATCTTTGCTGCCTTTCAGAACAAGAAGTACAGGCAAGAGAAGAGAACACCAGAAAAGAAAGGCTTGCCAAAGCACGGTTCCCGGCAATGAAGACTCTCGACCAGTTCAAGTTTGATGAGATTCCGTCACTGGAAAAGAACATGGTCCTGCAGCTATTTACCGGCCAATATCTCGCTAGTGCTGAGAATCTTGTGTTTCTCGGCGGCCACGGCACAGGCAAAACACATCTCGCCATTTCGCTTGGTGTCGAAGCCTGCGCTAACGGCAAGAAAGTTAGGTTCTACAGCGTTGGAGAGCTTGTGCATCAACTGCTTGAGGCACGAGATGCCAGGCAAGTCTTTCGTCTGCAACAGCAGCTTGCCAGATATGATTTGCTAATTCTTGACGAGCTTGGCATGACTGATTGCAAGCAAGACGGTGGCAACTTACTGTTCCAAGTGATCAGCTCAAGGTACGAACGCTGCTCAACCATAATCACAACTAATCTTGAGTTCAAAGACTGGACTAGTGTTTTTGGCACGCAGCAGTTGACCAATGCTCTGTTGGATCGCTTGGTCCACCGGTGCCAAATCGTGCCAATGAACGGAGAAAGCTACCGATTCAAAGAAAGTGTCAGACGAAAGAAGAAAGCTTCAGCGGCAGAAACAGCAATTCCAGAAACGAGGTCAAAAGCTAATGCAACCACAAAATGACCTGCTCAATATTCGCGGGCCAAACCTGATCAAATTTCGCTTGCCAAAATCAGCGGGTCTACCGCATTTACAGAGAGCAGAATTTGGCAGTTCGCAAGCGCGGTAGACGGAAGTACTTCTGGGGTCGTAAAACCCCAAAGGAGCAGCCTGTAGAACCGAATGACAGGTGGTCGATGGACTTCACCAGCGACTCACTCTCGCATGGTGGAAAATTCCGAACGCTAAATATCATCGACGACTGTACTCGCGAATGTCTTGCAATCGAGGTTTCTCGCAACCTTCCGAGTGCTGCCGTTATCGCTGTTCTTGAGCGCCTTGAATGGTGTCGTGGCTTGCCGAAGGAGATTGTCGTTGATAACGGCCCAGAGTTCACGAGTAAGAAGATGATCAAGTGGGCCTGCAACAAGGGCGTCAATCTGCATTACATTGACCCTGGCAAGCCCATCCAGAACGCCTTCGTTGAATCATTCAACGGTAGATTCCGCGATGAGTGCCTCAATCAATACTGGTTTACAAGCCTGGCTGATGCAAACAAAATAATTGCTGCATGGAAGGTTGACTACAACGAAAACCGCCCACACAGCTCGCTAGGCAATCTGACGCCAGAACAATTTAGACAACAAGCAGAACTAAAAATTCAAAACCAAGGAGAGAAACTTAGATCAATTGGGAACGTAAAGCTGGCAGCTGTCTCTTAATCACTGGCTCAACAAATGGGGCAAGGTCACAGGCGCAACCATACCGGCGGGAATTCGCCGGAAGTATCGCAGTCTATCAAAAGGAATCTCATGGGCAACATGGCTCGAATGAGTGCTGACGACTAGTTGAGTGGAAAGCTGTGTGCTTTCTTTTAAGTCCACATGTGCGCGTAATACCTGATAGGCCTTCTTGATAAAAACTTGTTGTACTTGGGCATGCAAGTGTGCCTCCGGTTCTTCAATCAACACCAAGTGAAGCGGTTCAAATTTCTCTTGCTTTTGACTATCTGAGTTAGCTTTACCAACACGCATCCATGCGTCTCTGAAGCTCATCAAGCGAAAAATCATAGATATAAGGTTTTGGTATCCGAGCCCATTACTACCTTCTGGAAGCAAAAGTATCTGCTTACTCTCACTGTTCTCATGTTTCGCGGTCACTTCAAAAGATACCGCGGCTGTATGATTGAGACCATCAATAGCTTTCAGTTTCGTAGCGACCAAAGGTCTCGGATCGGATCCGCCGGGATAACCCATTACACGGACTTCTGTAAAAGTAGGCTCAAAGCTCTCTGTCAAACGAAGATTAAAGGCCTCCTGAGCTGCGTCTATAGCTTGTAGTGCATCTAGATCCTTTGGGTCAGGTGAGTTAGTCGGATCCAAATGCCTTTTGTAGTAAGCACGTAGTTGTTCGGACAACTGGTTTGCGCCAGAACTCGGCCTCACCGTCGCAACATCTTCTGCTCCATCTGGATGGACTTCGCCAAATCCACGTTGCGCTTGAATATCATCTACTCGTATCAATCCTGAAATTGGATTGCCATCTAGGGGCCATGCTGTTTCTGGCAGCTGCTGAGGAAAGGCTCTTAGCTTCTCTGGCGATTGAAGCGCTGAAGGATCTAGTGGATACGCTCGAATTGTAAGATAGTCGGACATACGCCGAGCTAAAAAATCTACGAGATTAGATGGCCAGATTTTGAGTTCTGAATAAGGTTTTTCGCTGTTTTCTGGATGTCGTTCACGAGCTATAGCTTTGAGGTTTTCTGCTTTTGCGGCTGCATCGACAAAATCTTTAAACAATAAACTGAAATCCTTCGGTTCAAGCCTAAGACGGACACCGATTTCCCCGTTAACGAACTCTAGGTCAGGAATAAGATCCCGTACATGATGTATTTCGTCTTCCTCAACATTAAGCCACAAATCTAAAGCTGGAAGTACTTTTGCCCATGACTCTTCCATAAATGAAATTGTAGATTTGCTGTCTCTGGCAGAAATCCAATCTTGACCAACAGCATTTATATCTGCGTGATGGCAAAGAGTAATGTCATTCATCTCAAACGGCCTACCTTTCGGCGTTAGAAATTTGCGAAGAGCAACTAATGCAGAAGTTTTCCCACTGTTGTTTGCACCAACAAGCAAAGTTGTATTGCTCGACAGGTCAACTCTAACCGCCAAAAGCTTTCTAAAGTTGGCAATTTCGATAAACGCGATGTTCACATGAGTACCTTGATTAAGAGTCTAAGTTTTAAGGGTTGCCTGTGAGCTAAATAACAATGTTGAATGAATCTGTGATTTCTACACGAGTTCTCGAGTTAGGGGGCATTTGCACAACTTGCCTTACAACCAGTTCCACTTTTTCATGCGATGTTGTTTCACCGCATCCACGCTGTAAGGAGGCCAAAGCAATATTTAGAATCTAATCAAAACATTCGCGCTACCGGTATCGTTATCAGGTGACAATCTTCTCCTAGTTCGCCTGAGCGTACATAAGCGTTCAGAGAGAAATATCTCGACTTCAAATTTCCGCACTCATAAAGCACGATTGCTGATCAAAAACAGAATTCCTTCGCCGGATTATATAGCTAATTTGGCACGCAGCCTCACTACTGACAACGCTAATTATTAGGCGATCTCCTAACTTTTGTACGCGCAGATTGCGGCAAAAGAGCACTGCAACCTACTATCACAACCGGCCAATGAGCGAAGAATATGTTTCGTGCCTCTCTAAGCCCAAGTATTTTCCTTGATATTGGACTTTTCTTCAGGGAGTTGAACTCCGCCATAGTTCTCTGAGAGCGACTTATAATCACCGTTCTGATCAACACATCAAAATCCCGCTATGCCAAGCTTAGCTCTGCTCTCCGGACCTTGATTTTTCAGCTACCTTTGAATCAATCTCTTCAACTGAATAGAAGCAGCAGAGTACAAGTAAATGAACCGCTTCACCTTTCCGAACAGTTATTTCCAGTTTCCAATTCAGCCTGGCGAACATTCAACTCATTTGAGCCCTATGTGAGCCCTTTAGATTAGCCAACCCTAACTACACCGCAACGAAGTAAAGCCCACCGATTCTTTCGGCGATTGCAAGGCCCTTCAGCTTGAGCCCTATGTGAGCCCTTTGGATAATCAGCGGTCATGCCCCGTTGCCAAACCACACACATATGCGATGGGCGTGAATATCGTGGAAGATAAACCTACGCTGAGCAAAGCTGTCGCATTTATTCAGTAAAGTCAACAAATGCACAGAGCAATTGGCACGGGCACGAGAAGATCTTGACAAAAGCCAGCCCCAAAAGTAGACTGTTGGTATTACTAAGCGAAGAAAGGTTGATAGGGGCTTAAAATGGTAATTTCATTCAAGGATCAGTCGTTGGAGGAACAACTAAGGCTAAAGAGTCAAAACCAAAAGCTTTCACCATCCCTTATAGCCAGAAGAGATTTGCAACGCTTTTCTTGGCTATTGGCCGAACAACAGCCAATAGACCTAACTAGCGAGGAGTTCCATGCAATTTGTTCAATTATTAAAGCGATTGAATGGTTCGAACAGCCATATCAAATCAAGCGCCTGCCAGCCTTAGTAGAAGATTCAATTAGAAGCAGTACCGATGGAAATGGCCAATACACAAAAGTGAGCATGTGGGGAATTGACGTAGATCACGTTTGCAATAAATTGCAGAAAGCCACTCCTTTGCAGCTTTTAGCACTTTTAGATCGAGCTGAACAGTACTCAAAGGAAGCATTAGATCAGGCTTACATAAACCGGGAAAGAAAGCAATAAACGCGAAATACAGCCAAAAACTAAAAAGCCCCCAGCTTGCGCCGGGGGTGTACATATCTATAATACCCAAATTCTCAGACTTTGCAAGCATTTTCAGAGTGACTTAAACATTATGACACCGCACTTATGCAACTACCCCTTCACAGCCGCTATTTCCGCGTCCATTGAAAACGCGATTTCACCGGCCAGACTGGCTCTTTATCAAGAACAATCACACGGTTCAAAAGACGACGCTCTTGTTCTTTATTGCTGGAATATGTCCCTCTGCCAAGCTCTTTATTGGCCTCTACATGCGTTAGAAGTAGTTCTAAGAAATGCTATGGCAGAAAAGATCAAAAGTGCCCACGGAATTAGTTGGTATGAAGATTTGACGCAGTTCAGTACGGCTCGAAAAAACAAGGCCGTTAAAGAAAACGATCAAATAAGGAAAGCAAAGGAAAAATTAGACGACGGCAATCGTCCATACAATCACGACAATATAGTTGCGGCCTCAACACTAGGTTTTTGGCACGGTCTTCTAAAACTAGAATACGAGACTCACCTATGGAAGCCACTCTTCGAAGACTTGCTAGAAGTCAACGACAGAGAAGAGGCTTGGAAAAAGATCAACCAGCTGAAGCGCTTGCGTAACACTGTGGCGCACTATGAACCGATCTTTGTCTGGCAAAACAAAAACAAACGCGAACTTTATCGGGAATACAAAATGATGTTGAAAATCACTCGCTGGATATGCCCGGAGACAGCCGCATGGGTAGAAGCTCATTGCAGTGAAAACTTTTTCAATGCATGGAATTGCGCTCCAGCATCAATCAACGTCTTACCTTTGACAGTCGCAGAAATAGGCACTGAAGCTAATTCAGCTGTATGGCAATTCCCCATTCAACCATGATAGGCCGACAAAGTGACCAAACGGAAGAACATTGCCTCATGTTCGTTTTGCACCAAGCAACGCCAATTGTGCAAATCACACATACAGCCGAGATGGCTTTATAGAGAACGAGGCACAAATTTCAAATTAATCGCGAGTGACGCAATATTTGAAAAGTCCTCACCAATTGGACCTTATGAGCATTTATTGTGTTTGGAATGCGAAGGCTTGATGGGCAAATTTGATGACTATTCGGCACTCTTCTTCAAGGGAAGTCGTTGGTGGCCAAGGGACGAACGGACCAATTGGCGAGCTATCTATCAGTACGACTACACCCCACTCAAGCTGTTCATGCTGAGCATGCTTTGGCGCGCAGGAGTGGCTAAAACAGACTATTTTGCAAATGTTGTTCTCAGTGAAGAGGTTATGAACGACTTACACTCGAGGATAGAGAAACGAGATCCAGGCACAGAGCAAGATTACAGTGTAATGATTCAAATGCGTGAACCCCATGGTGGCTTGGAGAGGGTTGGCTGGAGTCCATTAATCACCAAACGATCAGACAAATTAGAATGGTGCAGATTCGACTTAAATGAATTTTCCTGCGATATCAAAATTAGTAGGGAACCTACGACCTTTGAACCGAGGGTTTTATTGACTGACAAACCACCACTTCTAGTTGTCACTGGACCAACCTACAATGAGCGCTTAATGCAGTTCAAAGAACAATCACTGGCGAGAAAAGAAAGAGAACGCTTGTTCAGAGAAGAGCAAGAAACAAAGCGGTCAAGTCCTAAACAGAATTAGGAATTAAAGACTATGCCTGAGGACGTACTGTGGCTTTCCTTTTTTTCGCGTTTGCGCAATTCCAGACTTCGCACTAGGCGCCGCATCGCTGCAAACTTTAAAACTACTTCGTCTTTGCGTGAATGCCCCGTTTGTTGCAGGGCAATCTTGTGCTAGGCTGGATTATGACTCAACACACTGGACAGACACAGATCAGCAAAAAGGCGAAGGACGTCGCAGTCAAGGACACTTTGGATACTCCATGTCGGGAATGAATCTGAATGATTGGCAGGAGTTCTTCGCAGTTCTGTTTTTTGTCGGCTCCGTAACTATTATCTTCACCTGGTCTGCCAAGCTTGTACTGATCAGAGCTTTGTCAGCAAGTAAGCACCAGCCCGGAAAACCCTTGTCCAAGCAAGACAAAGTTGTACTCTCTCTTGGATTATTCGGCATCATCTGTGTAACCTACGGCTTTTTTGTAGAACCCTATTGGTTGTCCGTCACGCATGTCGAGCTAACAAGTAGCAAAATCCACAAGAACCAGAAAGTTCGAATTGTGCACATTTCAGATTTTCACTGCGACCCCAAGCCGAGGTTGGAAGAGCAGCTCCCAAGCATTATCGCCGC